>Ga0136846_1228073_pt1 | contig 15902 bp, 15 predicted proteins | sample HopSoiMetagenom2_FD_96841 | JGI IMG/M metagenome (GOLD analysis project Ga0136846, IMG submission 96841) | Grasslands soil microbial communities from Hopland, California, USA - 2 Assembly 2016 (version 4) | ecosystem: Environmental > Terrestrial > Soil > Grasslands | place: USA: Hopland... | reverse complement strand
GCGCTGCGCACACCTGGTGGCGAGTTGTTGTACAGCACCTATTTTTCCGTCGACGTCGCATCGGGGCGCCGCGGCGTGGAGACGCTCACGTTGCGCGGCGGCGGCAACGGGCACGGCGTCGGCATGTGCCAGAGCGGCGCCATCGGCCGCGCGCGTGCGGGGCAGGACTTCCGCACGATCCTTCGCACCTATTATCCCGGCACCACCGTTGGCACGATCCAGTGATCCGCAGGTCGCTACCGAGCGACTCGAAGGGCGCGCGTCCCCACTCGGCATTGGCGTCGTGGGTGCCGGTGCGATCGCGCAGGTGGCGCATCTGCCCGTGTTGGCGAAGATGCGCGGCGTCCGCCTGGTCGCGCTGTGCGACAACGATCGTCCGAAGGCGCGGGCGCTCGCCGACCGGTTCGAGGTGCCCGACACGTACACGGACATCGAAGATCTGCTCGAGGCCGATGGCCTCGACGCAGTCGTCATCGCGACGCCCAACCACCTGCACGAGCCGCACGTGCTCAGCGCGATCGCGGCGGGGGTGGACGTACTGTGCGAGCGCCCGATGGCGCTCACGGCGCGCGGCATCGACCGCATCATCACTGCGGCCGAGCGTGCGGGCCGCAAGGTGCTCGTGGCGAACAACCATCGCTTCCGCAGCGACGTGCAGGCGCTGTCGGGCTTCCTGCGCGGCAACGAGCTCGGAAAGCTGACGGGGATCCGCGCCGGCGCATACCATCACCGCCGCGATCAGGGATGGCGCCAGCGCCGCGCGGAGTCTGGGGGCGGCGCCTTCTTCGACTACGGTGTCCCGCTGCTCGACCTGGCACTCTGGCTGGCGGACAACCCGGAGCCGGAGCGCGTGAGCGCGCAGATGGAGCGCGGCGGGAGCAAGAACGCAGTCGAGGACTGGATGCTCGTGCACCTCCGGTGCGCGAACGGCGCCGTGTTCGCCTTCGACGTGCAGGGGAGCTACGTGGGCGAGGAAGAGCGCTGGTGGTTCGAGACGATCTCGACGCGCGGCAGCACGCGCCTCGCGCCGCTGCGCGTGGTGAAGGAGCTGCATGGCCGCCCGACCGACGTGTCGCCGCGCGGCGCGGCAGCGCGCGAGAGCGCATTCATCCAGTCGTATCGCGCCGAGCTCGCGCACTTCGCCGCGGTGATCGCGGGCGAGGCGGAGTACGAGGCGCCGGCCGACCAGGTTCTGCTGCACCGCATCGTGGAAGGGATCTACAAATCGGCCGAAGAGGGGAAGGAGATCCGGCTGTGAGCTGGTGGCGCCGTCTGCGCACCACGGTGTGCGCTGCGGTCGCACTCGTCCTTCCCATTGCGGCAGTCGGCGCACAGACGCCGAGCCCGCCCGCGCCGAGCACCGCCGCGACGGCGCCCGAGCCAGGGAGCGACATCGAAGTGACGCTGATGACCTTCGGGCTCGGCCAGGAAGTGTTCGAGCGGTTCGGCCACAATGCACTGTGGATCCACGATCCCTCGAGCGGCACCGACGTCGCCTACAACTGGGGGCTGTTCAGCTTCCGGCAGCCGCACTTCCTGCAGCGGTTCCTCACCGGCGACACGAAGTACTGGATGGGGGGCGAGGATGCGAACCTGATGATCGCGCAATATCAGGCGCTCGGTCGTCCGATCACCCTGCAGCGATTGAACCTGACGCCGGCACAGAAGTTCGCTCTGCGCGACTTCCTGCACTGGAACGAGCGGGAGGAGAACCGCTTCTACCGGTACGACTACTACCGCGACAACTGCTCCACCCGCCTGCGCGATGCGCTCGACCACGCGCTCGGCGGCGCGCTGCGTGCGGCGACGGACACTATCGTCACGCCGTTCACCTACCGCCGCGAGAGCGTGCGGCTCACGGACGGCGATCGGCCGATCCAGACGGGGATCGACATCGCGCTTGGCCGCCCCGCCGACGCGCCGCTCACGCTGTGGGAGTCGTTCTTCATCCCGATGCGCATGCGCGACGCGATCCGCGATCTCACGCTCCCGATCGGCCCGAATGGCGCACCGGTGCGGCTCGTCGCCGAGGAACGTCACATCGCGCCGTATCCGGGGACCACGCTCGTCCCCGAGCTCGCGACCGCACCTCGCCTCGTCTGGCGGCTGCTGCTCGTGGGGGTGGTGCTCGCCGCGGTGCTCGCGGGCATTCGCATCATGGCGGTGAGCCGCCGCGGAGCGGCATGGGGCTTCGCGCTCGTCGCCAGCGTGTGGTCGCTCCTCTGCGGCGCGATCGGCGTGGTCATCGTCCTCGCCTGGACGATGACGCGGCACGTCTTCTGGTCGTGGAACGAGAATCTGTTCCAGGTCTCGCCGCTCTCGCTGGCCCTCGTGGTGCTCGTGCCACTCGCGCTCCTGCGCGGCCGAGCGACGCGCGCCGCGCGCGTCATGGCGACGGCCGTCCTGCTGCTCTCGGCGTTCGGGGCGCTGCTCGCGATCATCCCCGGTGGACAGGAGAGCCGAGCGGTCGTCGCGCTGTTCCTGCCGGTGCACCTCGTGATGGCCTGGGCGATCGCCCAGCCGCAGGTGAAGCCGCCTGCTTCGCGCGCGGGCTGACGCGTCAGCCGCCGGTCACCACGGGCGCCGTCTCGAAGACGCGCGCGCCGATGAACGTCTCGAGGAGCGCGGGGTCGATCGTGCCCTCACGGGCTTCCATGCTCAGGATGTCGAGCGCCCGCTCGCGGGGCACGGCCCGCTTGTACGGGCGGTCGGTGGCCGTGAGCGCGTCGTAGATGTCGGCGATCGTCATGATACGCGCCTGGACGGGGATCTCGATGCCCGTCACACGATTGGGATAGCCGCGCCCATTCAGCTTCTCGTGATGCGCGTAGGCGATCCGCGGAATCGCCTGTAGCTCGCGGGTCCAGGGGATCTGCTCGAGGAACCGGTAAGTGTGCGTGACGTGCGACTCGATCTCACGCCGCTCCTGCTCATCGAGGTTGCCGCGGCGGATCATCAGGAACTGGAGCTCGTGATCCTCGAGCAGGGGACGCATGCTGCCGTCGAAGTCCACGAAGGTGCGCCGACCGATCGCCTCGAGCGCCTCGAAGCTTCCCTCGGCGAGCACCGTCGGCTCGTTGGCCTGCACGATCGTGTCGAGGAATCGGGCGAGCTCCTCGCGCCGCTTGCGTCGCTCGCACTCGAGGCGATGAAGTCCGGCTTCGTATTCATCGCGCCCGTGCGCCAGCAGCAGATCGGCGCGGGCGCGCTCGAACTCCAGCTCCGTGCGCTGGTCGAGGTAAGCGAAGCGGTGCCGGATGAGGTCGAGATCCTGCGGATAAAGCTTCTTCTCCTTCACCAGCACCTGCTCGCGCACGCCGACCTTGCCGAAGTCGTGCAGCAGGCCCGCGTATCGAAGCTCGCGGAGCTGCTCGCGGGTGAAGGAGACCTCGCGGTAGGGACCCGTCGACAACCGGTCCACCGCTTCGGCCAGCGAGACCGTCATCGTCGCGACACGACCGGAGTGACCGGAGGTGGCCGGGTCACGCGACTCGATGGCGGTGACGGCGGCGGTGACGAAGCCCTCGAACAGTCGCTCGATGTCCTCGTACAGCCGGCCGTTCTCGATGGCGACCGCCGCCTGTGACGCGAGCGCGGTGGTCATCTCCACGCAATGCGAGTCGAAGGCAATCACCTCGCGCTCGACCGCCTCCGCACTCGACAGCACCGCGTCCGGATCCTCCTTGCGATTGATGAGCTGCAGCACGCCGATCACCTCGGCGCGATGCGTCTTCATCGGGAGCACGAGCATCGACTTCGTGCGGTAGCCGAAGGTGTCGTCAAAGCTCCGGTTCTGCCGATACGCCGCGCCGTCGGGCAGCATGTACACGTCGCCGATGACGAGCGGACCACCCGTGGAGGCCGCGTAGCCGGCAAGACTCGAGTAGTCGATCGGAACCGTGTACGAGGAGAAGGGCAGGGACGGGAGGGAATGGTTCTGCGAGCTGGCGAAGCGCAGCTGCACCGGCGCCCCGTCCTCGTCACGCTCCACGAGATAGAGCGAGCCCGCGTCGGCACCAGTCACGCGGCGCGCGTGCGACAGGATCAGGCCGAGCAGCGCGCCGAGGTCGCGCTCCGTGGTGAGGGCCATGCCGATCGCACTGAGCTCCGCCAGCTCGCGGGTCCGATCGACCGCGGTCGAGCGTGCCCGCCGGATGGCAACGAGCGCGGCGGCGTGCCGGAACGCCCCACGAAAGGCGGCAGCGCGGGTCCCCGCCGTCGCGTCGCCGGGAATGAAGCTCGTGAGGACGTCACCGGGAAAATCGTCGCCAGGCTCCCGGTCGGACGCGTCGCCGATCCCCACGATGGCAATGAGGCCGGCGAGCGAGCGAAGCTGCGCCACCGCGCCGTCCCCCGCGCTCGCGATGAGTGCGCGGTCGAGCGCCAGCACCGTCGGCCGGTCGAGCTCCAGCGCGCCCGCCGTCGGCAGCGCGGGAATGCAGCGCACCTCGACATCGTCGACGCGGCGCCCGAACGGCGCGTCGACGAGCGGGTTCCCGAGCGCGGTGAGGAGAAGCGGCTTCACGAGGAGGGATGCTGCGAGGGGGGCGAGCCGAAGAAGAACCCGCCGGCACTCTGCATGGAGCACCGGCGGGCTATAGAGTCTCGGACGATCAGCCTCCTGGCTTCACCTTCGCGAGGCCAGTTTTGGCGGGAGCGTAGTCCGGAAATTCCCTGAGTACTGCGCCAAACAGCTCGACCGCCTTGGCCTTGTCGCCCCGATCGGCCATGTCGAGCGCCTTCCCGTAGAGGACCGCGACGCGCATCGGGAGCCTCGTACCAGGCGCCCCCGCGTCTCCGGTGCGGGTGGATGCCCCCAGCTTGAGCCCCGAGTTGAGGTGGCTGGCCAGCTGCCCGATGAGGGCCATGACGTTGTCGCCGTGATCCTGCACGCGGTCGGTGTACTCGATCGCGCCCGTCTCCACGTTCACGGCTCGGCAGTCGATCCGGAAGTTGCCCTTCGGGTCGGCCATGAAGCCGCCGAAGATCATGTGCTGTGCTCCGAGCAGCTTCCCGACTTTCACAGCCGTCTCGCGGTCCACCTGGCCGCCGCTGCTCAGCTTCTGCTCGTCGATGAGCCTCTGCACCTGGTCGCGCTCGATGACCCTGATGTTCGGGTTGCTCGACATCTCGGAGATGAGGAAGTCGGGCACGCCCTTGGTGAGGCCGTCGTAGTCGCGCGCGTCCTTGGTGAAGACGTTGTTGTTGAAGTACATGATCGCGACCGTCGGCTTCGCTGCCTGGGCGGCGGCGGACTCGTGGTCGACTAGCAGGCCGACGCCCGCGAGGACCAGCAGGGCGATACGGGTCGGACTGGCCATGGTCTCCTCCGGTTCGGACGATCAGACAGTCAGCGTCATTCCCTCCGCTGCCGCCAGAATCTCCAGCTGACGTCCGCGGCTCGCCACGAGCGCGCGGCAGTTCTCCACACAGCGGTCGACTTCATCGTCGGTCCGCTCCGGACGGTGGTGAAAGAGCACCAACCGCTCGACGTCCGCGTCGAGCGCGAGCTCGACGGCCTGCTCGTGGGTGGAATGTCCCCAACCCACGAACGACTGGTATTCGTCGGCCGTATACGTCGAGTCGTGCACCAGGACACTCGCGCCACGGACGAACGAGACGAGCTTCTCCCGCCACTCCGGCGAGTCGTCGTAGCGAGCCTCATCGCTCAACTCGTTGTCCGATACGTAGACGAGCGCGCGGCCGTCGGCGTTTCCCGTGGAGAAGCGATAGCCGAGGGCTCCCCCCGGATGTCGCACCCCGATGGCGGCCACTTCATAACCATTGCCCCTGCGCCGCTCCTCCGCCAGTTCCTGAAAGTCGATCCTCGCCTGGAGCTCCTCGAACGAGACGGGAAAGACGACGGGGGACATCTGGTCCCGGACGACGCGATCGATGCTCGTCTGGAGCGATTTCGAGCCCCAGATCGTGAACCGGTTCCCTTTCCGGAAGAGGGGCGCGAAGAAGGGAATGCCCTGGATGTGATCCCAGTGGGCGTGGGTCAGGAAGATGTCGCCGGCGATCGGGTCGCCGTCGTGCTGCTCGAGGAGCGCGCGGCCCAGCTCGCGGATCCCGGTGCCGGCGTCGAGGATGATCAGCCATCCGTCGTCAGTGCGGAGCTCGACGCAGGGGGTATTTCCGCCGTACCGAACCGTGCTGGGCCCGGGGCTCGGGATGGAACCGCGAGTGCCCCAGAATGTGAGCGTCAGGCTCATCGGCCCACGGTCACATGCGAATCTGCGCGCGCTTCTCCAGCGCGTCGCGGTTGGCCACGGCAATGCGGCGGCGCTCGACGCGAATGAGCCCTTCCTCCTGGAATTCCTTCATCGCCCGCGACACGGTCTCGCGGCTGGCGCCGATCATCTGCGCAATCGTCTGGTGCGTGAGCGGCTTCTCGATCGTGGCCGTCCCGGACTCGGCCGAGAGGTCGAGGAGGAGGCGGGAGATGCGGCCGGGGACGTCGAGGAGCACGAGGCCGCCGATCTTCTGGTCCGCCCGGCGCAGCCGACGCGACAGCTCGATGAGCAGCGCCCACGCCACGCTGGGATTGGCTTCGACGCGGCGGCGGAAGTCCTCGCGCCGGAGGATGAGGAGCTGGGCGTCCTCCATCGCGATCACGTGCGCGGAGCGCGGCTGATCGTCGATGAGGGCCAGCTCGCCGAAGTGTGCGCCGGGCTCCAGCACGCCGAGGATGACCTCGCGGCCGTCCTCGCCGATGAGGACCACTTTGGCCCGTCCCTGACGGAGAACGTAGAGGGAGTCGCCGGGATCGCCCTGGAAGAGGATGACGCTCCCCTTGGGGTAGGTACGCTCGCGCGTCAGCTCGGCGAACTTGAGTAGCTCGTCACGCTGCAGCCCGCTGAACATGGGGACGCTGGCAAGGAAATCGGCGGTCTGGGCTGTCATGGGCGTATGGCCTAGGGAACCAGATCGGGGCAATCCGGCTAACGTACCGGGCGCGCGGAGGTGTGTCAAACGAGCAAACCCACTACCCAAGCCGTTGTCGCCTTGTCTTTTAGCTCGGAAACCGGGTATATTCGTAAGCTGTTTTCTATTCTGTACATACCGCCAGGCAGGGCCTCAATGAAGACCGACATCCATCCCGAGTACGCCACGGCAGTCGTGAAGTGCGCGTGCGGCAACACGTTCGAGACGCGCTCCACGATCGCCGAGATCCACACCGACGTGTGCGCGGAGTGCCACCCGTTCTACACCGGCAAGCAGCGTCTGGTTGATACCGCGGGTCGCGTCGAGCGCTTCCGCCAGAAGTACCAGACGACCAAGCCGGCCGAGACGAAGGAGAGCTGAGCCCCTGAGCCTCCGCGACCTGCTGGGCGACGCACTCGCCCGGGCGGCGGAGGTCGAGCGGCTGCTCTCCAACCCAGACACCTTCGGTGACAGCAACAAGGTTGCCGAGCTGGGTCGGGAGCACCGACGCCTCCAGCCGGTCATTGAGTTGGCGGCGCAGCTTGAGAAGTCCGAGAACGAGCTCGCCGACGCGCGCGAGCTCGTTCTCGTTGACGACCCCGAAATGGCCGCCGAGGCCGGTCACGAGGTCGAGCGACTCGAGCGGACGATCACCGATCTCGAAGCGCGGCTGAAGCCCGCGCTCCTTCCGCACGACCCACTCGACGATCGCAACGCGATCATCGAGATCCGCGCCGGCACCGGCGGCGACGAGGCCGCGCTGTTCGCGGCCGATCTCTACCGCATGTACACGCGCTTCATCGAGCGCGCCGGATGGCGCCGCGAGACGATCTCGTACTCCGAGGGCACGCTCGGCGGGGTCAAGGAAGCCATCTTCAAGGTGTCGGGCGACGGGGCCTTTGGAGCGATGCGCTGGGAGAGTGGCGTGCATCGCGTGCAGCGCGTGCCGGCCACGGAGACGCAGGGCCGCATCCACACCTCCGCCGCCACGGTCGCCGTGCTCCCGGAGGCGGAGGAGGTGGACGTCAAGATCGAGGACAAGGACCTCCGGATCGACGTCTTCCGCTCGAGCGGCCCCGGCGGCCAGAGCGTGAACACCACCGATTCCGCCGTGCGGATCACCCACCTCCCGACCGGGCTCGTGGTGTCGCAGCAGGACCAGAAGTCGCAGCTGCAGAACAAGCTCAAGGCGATGGAAGTGCTGCGTGCGCGGCTGCTCGACCTGCGCGTGAGCGAGATGGAGGCGGAGCGCTCGAAGATGCGGAAGTCGCAGGTCGGCACCGGCGATCGCTCGGCGAAGATCCGCACGTACAACTATCCGCAGAGCCGGATCACCGATCATCGTATCGGCTACACGACGCACGATCTCTCCGGCGTGATGGACGGCCACATCGATCCCCTCATCGAAGCGCTCAAGCTGGCGGACGTCGAGGAGCAGCTGGGTGGCTGACGTGGCGCGGGGCGCCGCACGGACGACGCAGAGCTGTACCATCGGTGCGCTCGTCACGGCGATGACCGCGGTGCTCTCCACGGTCCTCACGCCTGACGAGGCGCGACGCGAGGCGCGCGAGCTGCTCGCCGCGGTGCACGACATGCCACGCCACTGGCCCACGGTGGAGCAGGGCGCGGCAGTGAGCGCCGACGAATGGGGCCGCGCGATGCACGCCGCCGAGCGGCGCGCGGCCGGTGCGCCGCTGCAGTACGCCGCCGGACGCGCGAGCTTCCGGCACCTCACACTGGACGTGGACGAGCGGGTGCTCATCCCGCGCCCCGAGACGGAGGTGCTCATCGAGATCGTGCTCGACGCGCTGCGCGACGAGCCGGGTGGCATCGCCGTTGACGTGGGCACGGGTTCGGGCGCCATCGCGCTCGCACTGGCGAGTGAGGGCCGGTTCGAGCGGGTCATCGGCACCGACGTGTCGCTCGACGCGTTGACCGTGGCGCGCGCGAACGCCGCGCGCTGCGCCCGAGTCTTGCGCGCACCGGTCGACCTGCGCGCCGGCTCGCTGCTGGGGCCAGTCCGTGAGCGTCCGTTGCGCGCGGTCGTCTCCAATCCGCCGTACATTGCGTGGGACGAGCGCGACGCACTTCCCACGAGCGTGCGCGATTGGGAGCCCACCGTCGCGCTGTTCAGCGGCTCGGACGGAATGGGCGCGACGGCGCGGCTGGTGCGCGAAGCAGCGCGTGCGCTCGGCGCGCGCGGGCTGCTCGCGATCGAGGTGGACATGCGGCGTGCGTCGCTCGTCGCCGAGCTGGTGGCGACAGCAGGGGCGTACGAAGAGGTGCGGGTGCAGCTGGATCTCACCGGCCGCGAACGGTTCGTGGTCGCCAGACGACGGGAGGCGTTGGGATGATCGAGAACAAAGCCAAGGAGCTCGGGCGAATGATCGGGCAGAGCTCCGAGTACCAGGCGGTGAAGCGCGCGAACGATGCGCTCGGCCAGGACGACGCGGCAGTCGCGCTGCTGAAGCAGATGGAGCAGCTGCGCCTGAACGCACAGCAGATGATCCAGCGCGGCGAGCGTCCCACCGAGCAGATGGAGAAGGACCTCGATTCGCTGCTCGGACAGGTGCAGAGCCAGTCGGCATACCAGCGGCTCGTCGCGGCGCAGGAAAACTTCGACAAGCTGATGGCGCGCGTGAACGACTGGATCGTGGACGGGATCGAGAAGGGCGCGACGAGCTCGATCATCACGCTCGGCTGACGCCGTGGCGAACGGCGGTCGGCTCATCGTCTTCGAGGGCGGCGAGGGCACGGGGAAGTCGACCCAGCTCCGCCGGCTCGCCGATCTCCTCACCGAGCGTGGCATCCGTCACCGCTCGCTGCGCGAACCGGGGGGCACACCGCTGGGGTCGGAGGTGCGGCGCATCCTCCTCCACGTCGAGGACGAGATCGAGCCGCGAGCCGAAGCGCTGCTGTTCATGGCCTCGCGCGCGCAACTGGTGGCTCGTGAGATCCGTCCCGCGCTCGAGCGCGGCGAGTGGGTGCTGCTCGACCGCTTCTTCCTGAGCACGTACGCGTATCAGATCGCTGGACGTGCGTTGCCGGAACACGAGGTGAGGGAAGCGAATCGCTTCGCGACCGGCGGGCTGGTACCGGACCTGACACTGCTGCTCACGTTGCCGGTGCAGGAAGGACTCGCGCGCGCCGCGGGACGATCCGCGACATACGACCGGATCGAAGCGACGGGGGAGGCGTTCCACCGGCGGGTCGCCGAGGCGTTCGACGGCTTCGCGCAGCCCGCATGGCAGGCCGGACACCCGGAGTGCGGTCCGATCGTCTCCATCGATGGAGGGGGAAGCGAACAGGACGTTGCTTCGCGGGTGCAGCGCGTGCTGTTGGCCCAGTGGCCCGGAACTTTCCCGGACTTCACGGCATCTGATCATCGTTGACGGCGCTACCCGGCGACGTCGCAGTATTCAGCGCAGGAGCAGGATGCGATCACGAGCGATAATCGTCGCCGCGGTGTTGTCGAGCGCCCTCGTGTCTGGGGGCTGGCTGATGGAGAAGAAGGGCGTGCCGCGCGCGCCGCTGGGAGCGGCAGAGGGAGCGCAGTTGTTCGAGGAGGTACTCGGGCACGTGCGCCGCGACTACGTGGACACGCTCCCGGATTCGCTCCTCTACCGGAAGGCCGTGGCCGGTGTGCTCGACCAGCTGCACGACCCGCACAGCGTCTACCTCGATTCTCGCCGCCTGAGCCGGCTCGACGAGAGCACGAGCGGACACTACGCCGGTGTCGGCATCCAGATGGACGTACGGGACAGCGGCATCACGGTGGTCGCGACGCTGCGCGGCACGCCGGCCGAGCAGGTGGGGATCCTGCCGGGCGACCGCATCGTCGAGATCGACGGGAAGTCGACGCTCGGGCTGACGTCCGACGAGGCGCTGAAGACGCTGCGCGGCCCGGCGGGGAGCAACGTGCGCGTCGTGGTCGATCGCTCACCGATGACGACCCCGCTCCAGTTCACGATCACGCGGCGCGACATCTCGGTGAATCCGGTGCAGCATGCGCTGCTCCTGCCGGACGGCGTGGGCTACGTCGATCTCACGGTGTTCAGCGCCGATGCCGCCACCGATCTCGGCGCCGCGATCGATTCGCTGCGCGCGAAGGGCGCGCGCTCGCTGGTGCTCGACCTGCGCGGAGATCCCGGCGGACTCCTCGACCAGGGGATCGGCGTGGCCGACCTGTTCCTCGACGCGGGGCAGTCGATCGTCTCGACGCATGGGCGGGTGGCCGACGAGAATCGGACCTACGCGGACCGGGCGCCGCAGCGGTGGGCGAAGATGCCGCTCGTCGTGCTCGCCGACAGCGGTTCGGCGTCGGCGAGCGAGATCGTCGCCGGGGCACTGCAGGATCACGACCGCGCGCTCGTCGTCGGCACCGCGACGTACGGCAAGGGAAGCGCACAGCGCGTCTTCCGGCTCGAGGACGGCGCCGTCAAGCTCACGACGGCGCTCTGGTACACCCCGAGCGGACGGAGCATCAACCGGCCGAGACGCGATGACGGCGATGCCGGCGACGACGACGTGCCGGCGCAGACCGACAGTACCAAGCCGCGGCCGGCCTTCAAGACGGACGCTGGACGCACGGTGCTCGGCGGGGGCGGAATCGTGCCGGACGTCGAAGTGCCGAACCGTCCGGTGACGAGCGAGGACAAGGCGCTGCAGACGGCGCTCGGCAGCAAGGTGCCGAAGTTCCGCGACGCGATGGTGGACTACGCGCTGGCGCTGAAGGCATCGAAGAGCATCACCAGCCCGGATTTCGTCGTCACGCCGGCGATGCGCGATGAGCTCTATCGGCGCATGAAGGGCCGCGGAGTCGTCGTCGACCGGGCGGTATACGATTCCGCTTCGCCGCTCGTGTCCCGCGTGCTCTCGGCGTAGATCACGCGGTTCGTATTCGGCACGCAGGAAGAGTTCGCGCGGGGACTGCGCGAGGACTCGACGCTGGCACGAGCACGGCAGCTGCTGCAGGGCGCGGACACTCAGGCCGATCTGTTGAAGCGCGCCAAGCGGTAGCGCGAGGTGATCAAATCGAGAACGGCCCGCGGAAGCGGGCCGTTCGACGTTTTCAGGAGCGATCCGGACGAAGCTTGACGGTGATGACGTAGATGTAGTCCATCCCGAACTTCATCGCCGCCTCCTCGCGCTTCCAGTAGCGGACTTCCTCGACGTGGCTCGCGGTGATCTCGCGCAACGAAGTGAATCCCTCGACGCGCTGGTTGTTGACGAACACCGGATGCTCGCCGGCCAGGAAGGTGCCGCGTGCCATCGGCCCGAACAGCGTGGGACGGAGACGTGCCAGCGCGTCGACCAGATTTGCCTGCTCGATCCCCTGCTGCGAGAGCTCGTCTCCGCTGACGATGTAGAGCGTGCGTGGACCGGCCGCCGCCTTCGGCTCCGGCGCCTTCGCCTCGACCGGCGGCGGCGCCGACTGCGGTCGGATGACGACGTCACCGCGCTCCGGATCGCCGCGCATTCCGAAGTCGTACGTGTTCTGCACGACCTGCTGGATCGGCGAGCCGTCCTTCTGTGCGGGCACGAAGCGCGTCCGTTTCAGCGACTCACGGATCGCGTCGATGAACGGCTCGGCGGCGGCGTTGAGGGCGCGAAAGCTCTCGATGTTCGGCCGGCCGTCGGTGTCGACGATGAACATCGTGCTCACCAGTGCCCGCGTGCCCTGCGCCGCGAGCGCCGGCGGGTAGACCGGACGCGGACTGCCGGGCAGCGCGGAGGCGGGCGACGTGACGTCGCGCGCGAACAGCGCCGACGCGAACGTCGACGGGACGTCCGGCACAGAGAACTGCTTCTCGACCGTCTTCCCGCTGTCGAGCTTGACGATGGGGCTGACGAACGACGCTCCGGCGACGAGCACCACGAGCCGGTACACGCCGGCGGATGGCGCGTCGAGATAGAACGCGCCGTCATTGCTCGCGGACGCCGACGCGACGACCTGTGCGCTGTCGTTGACCAGCGCGACGGCCGCGCCGCCAAGTGGCTTCTTCGAGTCGATCTGCACCACCTGGCCGCCCAGCGTCTGCGAGGCGAGCCGCGGTGCCGCTGCGCTCAGGAGGGCGAGCGTGCCGGCGAGCGTGGTGCGTGCGGAGGAGGAGAGACGCATGGCGACGGAGACTGGGGCGCCGAGCAGGCGAACGGAGTGGTCCGCCCGCCCTGCGCACACGGCTTCTGGATACTACCTCGTGGCGCGCACGAAGGTCACCGGGGCACCGCGGCGCGGGAGACCCAGCTGGCGCGCGGAGCGACGTCGACGAGCGACTGATACACCAGCGTGTGGAACTTGGAGGCGATGTCGGTGCGCAACGGAAGCTGGTTGATCATGAAGACGATGACGAGCCGGTCGGCGGGATCGACCTGGTAGTTGCTGCCGTATGCACCTCCCCAGCCGAACGAGCCCACCGGTGCGAGGCCGTCAGCGCCGGGCTTCTCGACGACCTCGAAGCCGAGGCCGAAACCACGTCCGGCGCTCCCGTACACGGTGATCTGGTTGGAGGTCATCACGTCGACCATCAACGGCGAGAGGATGCGCACGCCGTCGAGCTCTCCCCGGTTGAGGATCATCTGGAGAAAGCGCGCATAGTCGCGCGCCGTGGAGACGATGCCGGCTCCGCCGGAGAAGCTCTGACGTGGCCCCTCCACGTAGTGCCCCTGGCCACGCGCTCCCTCCGGGGCGCGCACGACGCGCCCCGTGCTGTCGTTGGCGTACAGCGTGACGAGACGCGTGCGCTTCGCGGTGGGCACGAAGAAATACGTGTCGTTCATGCCGAGCGGCCCGGTGATGCGCGTGCGGATGAACTCGTCCAGAGGCACCCCCGAGGCGCGCTCGACGACGCAGCCGAGGATGTCCGTGTTGTACCCATAGACGAACGCGTCACCCGGCTGCGAGACGAAGGGGAGCGATGCGAGCCGCTCCATCGTCGTGCACACCGGCTCCGACTTGTCGGCGGTGTACCAGCCGAACCCCGCGGCGGGACCCAACCCCTTCGCCTCGTACTGCCGGCTCACGAAGAAATCCGTCCCGTAGGAGATTCCCGCGGTGTGCGTGAGGAGGTCCTTGATCGTGATCTGCCGCTTCGCGGGGACGACGGTGCGACCCGAGTCGGCGCGCGAGGCGACCGTCGTGTGCGCGAACGCGGGAATGAACCGGCTGACCGTATCGGTGAGCGCGATCTTTCCCTCCTCGACGAGCATGAGGATGGCGGTGCTCGTGATCGCCTTCGACTGCGACGCGATGCGGAACATGGCGTCCTGCGTCATCGGTCGCTTCGATTCGCGGTCGAGCCAGCCGACCGACTTCTGGTAGATCGGTTGGCCGTCGCGCAGCACGAGGGCGACCGCGCCGGCCACGCGCCCGGAGTCGACGTACTGCTGCAGGAAGCGATCGATACGCGCGAGCCGATCGGGGGCCACGCCGTTCGGTCCACGCACCACGGCAGGCGCACGCGCTGCCTGTGCTTGCAGTGGCACGACGCCGACCAGCACGAGGGCGCTGCCGGTGAGCACGCAGCGGACGGCGCGCCGCGCTCGGTCGATCGGGGCGAGTTGGAGTGAGTCGGTCATCGAAGGTTCAGCGTGGAGTCGACAGTGTGGAACGCGAACGTGGGCGGCGCGCCTATTATGGCGCGCCGCCCACGCAACGACCAGCACCGAAGACTGCCCGCCAGGACGTGCCTAGCGGTCCACGACGCGCACGCCGTCCGGCACCTTGAAGACGAACGCCGAGGCGTCCACGGGCACGTTGGTCTTGAACGAGGTCATCCGCACGCGGCGGTTCACGTTCGCGTTCTCCGTGAGCTCGAACTGCCGGATCGTTGCGTCCGCGTCGTCGATCCACACCATCGCGGACTGGAAGTGTGCGGCGTCCTTGTTCTTCGGCACGAGGGTGAAGACGTGCGTCGGGCGGCCGTCGAGGACGGCGGCAGGTCCCGGTGTGATGGTGAAGCGGGAGCGTGGCGAAGTGAGGAACTGCGCGCTCAGGTCGACCGTGCCGCTTCCGCCTTCCTTGAGGTCGGTGCGAATCACCTGACCTGGTGCGCTGCTCGGCAGGTAGAGCCAGAGCTGCTTGCCGTCGGCGACGATGCGGTCGTTCGCGGGCTCATCGAACCTGACCGAGACCTTGCCGGGCCGCTGCTGCTGGAACTCGCCGGACGCCTTGAGCGTGCGGCCGGTGAGCGAGTTGGTGATCGTCTGCTCGAAGGTCGCGCGGGCCGTCTTCACCTTGGCCCACGCCGTGACGGCGCGGTCGAGGAGATCGCCCTGCGCGCGTGGGCGCGCCGAGGCAACGGTCAGCGGGGCGAGCAGCGCTCCGGCGAGCCCGAGCGCGCGAAGACGTCGCAGGTGCATCCAGGTCTCCGTGTTGTGAGGCGCCGCCCACCGCAGCGCCCGTCGCCTGTGCTACCCTCTGGGCGACGGAGCGGTTCCGGCGGGGGCGGTGATCGACCGCCCGATTGCATCGGCGATGGCGCGCGCCTCGCGCACGAGTCGCGCCAACTGGTCGGGAAAGAGCGACTGTCCGCCGTCGGACATCGCGCGGTCGGGATCGGGATGCATCTCGACGAGCAGGCCGTCGGCGCCGGCGGCGATGGCGGCGCGGCCCATCGGGATGACCTTGTCGCGCAGCCCGGTGCCATGGCTCGGATCGGCGACCATCGGCAGATGCGAGAGCTTCTGGACGAGCGGGATGGCGGTGAGGTCGAACAGGTTGCGTGTCGCGCTGTCGAAGCTGCGGATGCCGCGCTCGCAGAGGATCACCTGGCCGTTGCCTTCGGCGAGCAGATACTCCGCGCTCATGAGCAGATCGGCGATCGTCGCCGCCATGCCGCGCTTGAGCAGCACCGGCTTCCCGAGCTTCCCGATCGTGCGGAGCAGCGCGTAGTTCTGCATGTTGCGCGCGCCGAACTGAATGCAGTCCGCGTACTCGGCGCCGAGATGCGCTCCTTCTTCATCCAGCGCTTCGG
>Ga0136846_1238348_pt1 | contig 15903 bp, 18 predicted proteins | sample HopSoiMetagenom2_FD_96841 | JGI IMG/M metagenome (GOLD analysis project Ga0136846, IMG submission 96841) | Grasslands soil microbial communities from Hopland, California, USA - 2 Assembly 2016 (version 4) | ecosystem: Environmental > Terrestrial > Soil > Grasslands | place: USA: Hopland... | reverse complement strand
TCAGGGATTACCGCTGCTGGATTGGCGCATTTGAACAACTTGCCGAGGCTTGAATCGCTCACGCTCCAAGGCTGTGAGATCGGGGATGAAGGTGCGCGGTTGCTCGCCGGGATTACCTCGATCACCTCGCTCGTTCTGACCGACTGCCGCATCGGGGTTGAAGGCGCACGGGCCCTCGCTGACAACACATCGATTACTTCGCTCAATCTGACGCACAGCCACATCGGGGATGCAGGCGCACGGGCCCTAGCCGAGAACACCTCGATCACCTCGCTCAAACTGGGCCAGAACAACATCGGGGCTGCAGGCGCACAGGCCCTCGCTGGCAACACATCGATTGCTTCGCTTAATCTGAGGCACAACAACATCGGGGATGAAGGCGCACGGGCCCTCGCTGGCAAGACCTCGATTACTTCGCTCAACCTGAAGGACAACAACATCGGGGCTGCAGGCGCTGCGGCCCTCGCCGAGAACACCTCGATCACCTCGCTCAATCTGGGCCAGAACAACATCGGGGCTGCAGGCGCACAGGCCCTCGCTGGCAACACATCGATTACTTCGCTCAATCTCAGGCACAACAACATCGGGGCTGCAGGCGTACAGACCCTCGCTCGTAACACCTCGATCACCACGCTCGATCTACGCGGGAACGACATCGGGGATGCAGGCGTACAGGCCCTCGCTCGTAACACCTCGATCACCACGCTCGATCTGAGCGCCAACGCCATCGGGGATGCAGGCGTACAGGCCCTCGCTCGTAACACCTCGATCACCACGCTCGACCTGCGCTACAACAGCATCAGGGCTGCAGACGCATGGGCCCTCGCCGACAACACATCGATTACCACGCTCGACCTGGGCCTGAACAACATCGGGCAGGCGGACAAGACGCAGCTGAAAGCAGCCATGGCTCACATACAGAATCTCACGTTGGAGTGATTCACGCGGCGTTGGCGGAGGCGGGCAATAGCGAGAACGCTGAAGGCCTTGTTCCGCAACGGGCCGCAGGCCCTCACCCTGACCCAGAGTCTGCAAGAGGGGAGCACGACCATTCCCTCCCACTCGTCGCCGAGGCCAGCGTGGACCGCGCGCCCACCGCCCAGGCGGAGTGCAGAAACTCTGGCGCAAAGCACGGTCCCGGAATTTGAAATCGGGAACCAGATACCGGACGGTTGCTTCTCCGCATCAAGGATCATCGCGGCAGCGCCGGAGTACCTGGCGCGCGACGGCACGCCGCTGTCTCCTGCAGATCTGATCGACCACCAATGCCTGGGCTTTACGCATTGGCGCCATCGCGGCGGCTGGCGATTGGGCCGCCCAGACGTCGACGCGCGGCAGGTGCCCATGAGCCGCTTCGAATGCAATCACGGACCGGCATTGCGGATGGCCGCATTGCGTGGCTTCGGCTTGGTGATGCAGCCCCGGATATTGGTAGCCGAAGATGTGGTGGCCGGCCGGCTGGTCCCGGTCCTGGAAGGCTCGCATCCACCCGCCATGCCGGTGCACGTGGTCTGCCCGCGCGACCGGCAGCTGTTGCCCAAGGTCCGGACCTTCATCGACTTCGCTGTGCAGCGCTTTGGCTAGTGTCGCGTCAAGCCTCAAGTGTCGGCTGCTCGCTTGCTCTCGAAGCGCATTGCGGCGTTGCGCCTCCTCGCCATAGTGACGGCTATGACTCGTCGGCGCGCCTTGCACTGCGCTCCGACAGCGGCGCGATCAACCGACACTTGAGGCTTGACGCGACACTAGTCGCCGGAGTGCGGCGCAGATACCGCTTCCCGCGCGGGTACAAAACGCGGAAGAATGTCATCACCGCGTCCGTAAGCTTCACCGCCATGAACGATTCGCACGATCTCCAACGATTTGTAGACGCGCAAGATCCGGTCTACGCCCGCGTGACGGGTGAACTGACTCGGGGCGCGAAAACCACCCACTGGATGTGGTTCATCTTTCCGCAGCTCAAAGGCCTGGGCCGCAGCGACATCGCGCGGCATTACGGCATCGCGTCGGCGGAAGAAGCGGTTGCCTATTGGCGCCACCCTTTGCTCGGTCCTCGACTGAAAGAATGTACGAACCTTGTGCTGGCAGTCGAAGGAAAATCGGCGCGGCAAATCCTGGGGCCGCCCGATGACCTTAAGTTCTGTTCATCGATGACACTATTCGAACGGGTCGCGCCGGAAGAGGCAGTATTTTGTCGATCGATCGAGAAGTATTTCTGCGGCGAGCGCGATGGGCGGACATTGGCGCTGCTGCGAGATGGCGACCTTGTGCGCTGACAAAATCATCATGTGTAGAAACATCAAGACCCTCTTCAATTTCGAGCCGCCCGCCACCGAACTGGAAATTCGGGATGCATCCCTTCAGTTCGTGCGAAAGCTGAGCGGCTTCAACATTCCGTCCAAGGCCAACGAGGCGGCCTTCGAACGCGCAGTCGAAGACGTCGCAGCGGCGGCGCGTGCTCTCATCCAATCCCTTGTGACGACTGCCGATCCGCGTGACCGGGACGTAGAGGCTGCGCGAGCACGAGCACGGTCGGCTGCGAGATTCGGCGCGCGTCAATGACATTGCACGACCATGAGCCCTTCTGCACTGGACGTACTGCTGGTTGAAGACAGTCCCACCACGGCCGAACTGTTCGTTTTCTCTCTCAAGTCCATCAAGTCCGCCGCGACCATTCATGTCGTGCGTGATGGCGTGGAAGCCCTGGATCTATTGCTGGGTGGCGCGACCGAGGATGAAAGCGCTCTGCATGTCTTGCCCCGTCTGGTGTTGCTCGATCTTCATATGCCAAGGGTCAACGGATTCGAAGTGCTGCAGCATCTGCGTGCCAATGAGCGAACGCGTCGTCTTCCGGTCGTTGTCTACAGTTCTTCCGATCAGGAATCAGACCGCCGAGAAGTGTTTCGGCTCGGTGCCGACGGGTACATTCGCAAGCCCGCAGGCTACAAAGACTTTCGCGAAACCGTTGCTCAGCTTGAACGTGACTGGCTACGAGCGGAGTGACTCGGAGGCTGAGAGTATTTCGATCATGCCCGCTCATCACGCCAAAAGACCCCTGCTCGTCGTTGCAAAGGCTCGCCATAGCACGAGCTATGGCTGCGCTTTGCGCCTAGATCAGGCGCCTTTTGACGTGCTGCTCGGACACGCTCGAAATACTCTCAGCCTCTCGGTCGCGGCCCACTTCCTCAAAGTGATCGTCGTTCCGGCATCCACGGTCGATTCGATTTCAAACTCGTCCACCAGCCGTCGCGCGCCGGCCAGGCCATAGCCCAGTCCACCCTTTGTCGAAAAGCCATCTTGCATTGCCTGCTCGATGCTCGGGATGCCGGGCCCGCTGTCGTGTGCAATCACGATCACTCCGCACCTGGGTGCCTGCCCAAGCGCACCGAAGAGCACTTCACCCCCGCCGGCGTGAACCACAATGTTCCGGGCCACCTCGGTGACTGCGGTCGCCAGTGATTCGGTCTCGGCCCCGGAGAGTCCCTGCCGTGCGGCCAGTTCCCGGGCGCGTCGCCGCACGACAACCACGTCGGAGTCATCGGTGACTTGTACGCGGGCCTGAATCCCGTGGGGACAGAGATCCGTCATGGGTTGTGTCCGCCCCCGAGTGTGAAGTAGAAGGTCGCGCCGACACCGATCTTGCCTTCGGCCCAGATGCGACCTTCATGCCGCTGGATCACACGCTGCACGATCGCCAAGCCGATTCCGGTGCCTTCGAATTCGCTCGCAGCGTGAAGGCGCTGAAAGGTCGAAAAGAGCTTTCCAGCATAGGCCATGTCGAAACCCGCACCATTGTCCCGAACGAAATACGTCGTCTGGCCATCGCGCCGCTCACAGTCAAAAGTGATCTCTGCACGTGGGCGTTTGGAGCTGAATTTCCATGCATTACTGAGAAGGTTTTCCAGCAGCACGGACAGCAGCCCCCTATCGCCAATGGCGTGCATGCCGTCCGTGATGATGAAGTCGCCAAGGCGCTCAGGCGACTTCGCCTGCAAACGTACAGCGATGCCGCGAGCGAGCGCAGTCAGGTCCACGTTGGCATGCTGAATCTCGGTGAGCTTGACGCGCGCGAGAGACAAGAGGTCGTCGATGAGCACCGACATGCGCTTTGCGGCCTCGCAGATATTGAGCAGATACTTCTTCCCCTCGTCATTGAGCGCGTCCGAATAATCTTCGAGGAGGATGTGGCTGAATCCATCGATGCTCAGGAGCGGCGAACGCAGATCGTGGGAGACCGAGTAGCTGAATGACTCCAACTCGCGGTTGGCGTATTCCACCGCCTCTTTCTGCTCGCGCAGCGTTTCATTGAGGCGCTGCAACTGTTCGTTGGCCCCACGGTAACAGCGAAACGACATTTCGAACGGCGAGAGAAGTTCTCTGAAAAAGTCCGCCGCGGCACTTGCGAGCCGCGATGGGTCAGTCGCCTGTGTGGACAACACGAGCGTTTCCAGGCCCATATGGTGAACGGCGGCCACGTCGAGCACACCCAATCCTTCCACCATGGCGCGACGCCCAAGTTCATAGGCGTGACTCAGCGCAGACTCGTCTCCCGCGACGAGGTAGGCTTCGAGAGCACCCGTGTACTCCTGCGCAAAATTCTTGAGCAGCTCATTCATGGACCGCTTCTCAGATAGCGGACGACCACAACATGCGCGTCGTCGGTTCCCTTCGCAAAGCGAGCGAGGATGGACTCTGCAAGCAACTTCCTGCGGGCCGTGCTCGATTGCAAATCCCGCGGTGAAACCGCTTTTGATCCCATCGGTCGCCATGATCAGCGTGTCGCCGGAAGAAACTTGAAGCGTGTTGGCATGAAGCGGCGGAAGTCGGTAACCAACGACGCCGCCACGCAGCGCGATGGCGTCGCTCGGGTATCCGGGCCTGCCGTTGACGCGAAGCAAAATGCCTTCCACATTGCCGACGCCCGTCCAGGTCATCGACGAGGTGCGCGAATCAAATGAGGCGAGGCTCATTGCCACGCCCCGGGTCTTGCGCAGGCCATCGTGGCAGCGCTGAAGAATCGTGAGCGGCGGGTCGCTCGCGCAGGATTCGAGTATCGGAACGGCTGCGGCTGCCGCAGCAGCGGCCTCGGGTCCATGCCCCAGCCCGTCGAGAAGTGCGACCAGCGCGCCGCCTGGGAACGTGACAACGAAGTGGAGATCGCCTGATTCGAATTCGAGTGCACTGCCGGCCCAGCCCCACTCGATGATTCCCGATTCCTCAGACATGGCACTGCTCATCGAAGCCATTTCGTCATCGAGATGATGGTGCCCTTGCCAAGAACCGAAGTCAGCTCGAAGTCATCCATCACACGCTTTGCACCGGGAAGCCCCATGCCCAGGCTCTTGGCGGTCGAATAGCCATCCCGCATTGCCAGGTCGATATCGGCAATACCCGGGCCCGCATCCCGAGCAACCACCTGGACGCCGAGCCGTCCGTTGTCGTCAAGGCAGCTCAGGCTGAGCGTGCCGCGCTGCGCGTAGGTGACGATGTTTCGTGCGATTTCGGAAATCGCCAAGGCAATCATCGTTTGCTCGGTGCTCGAAAACCCCGTCGCAGCAGCCATTTCACGTCCTCTCTGACGGGCGGTGACGATGTCCGTCTCGCGTTCGATCAAGACCGTGATCTCATCGGACACGGGAACCCTCTTTCGAGATCCTGGCGAGGTCTGCGAGTGCCTCCTCGAGGTCAAGTGCCGTCGCGACCCCGTCCAGTGACAGGCCGAGCTGCACCATGGCAAACGCAACGTCGGGTTGGATGCCAACCACCACTGTGTTCGCACCTCGCAGCTTCGCGGTATAGGCGATCGACCTGAGAGTGCGTGTCGCGAACGAATCGATGACATCGAGCGCCGTCACGTCGATGACAACACCGCGACTGCGCTGCCGCCCGACCTGGCCTGCCAAGTCGTCCCGCAGCTGGGTGAGATCCTGATCCGAGAGTGCGGACTGAATCGAAGCGATGAGCACATCACCCTGCTTGAGGATCGGAACGGCCATGGTTCACGCCGCTGCGACCGTCGCGGCAGCACTCGAGTCCGTTAGGAAAGCACGCGATGCAAGGAGACGCTCTGCCTCTTCCAGACCGCCTTGGAGATCCCCCACAGTGTTCAGCTTGGACAGTTCAAGACCCAGTGTGACGAGAGATTGCGCCACCTCCGCGGTGAGTCCGGTCACTATCACGAGTGCGCCCATGAGCCGCGCCGCAGCCACCGTTTGCAAAAGGTGATTCGCCACTTTCGAGTCGATGCTTGCCACTCCCGTGACATCCATGACCACCACCTTCGCTCGGTTTGTGCGTATCGCAAGCAGCAGACTTTCAGTGATGAGACGGGCACGCTGCGTGTCGATGATGCCGATGATAGGAAGTAGCAGAAGACGCTCGCGGATCTGGAGGACTGGCGTCGAGAGTTCCCGGATCGCCTCCTGCTGCTGGCGGATGACGCGTTCGCGCTCGAAGACGATGGTGTCGACGATGATGCCGATGTCAAAGAAGGCAACCTTCTTGAGGGACATGAAACTTTCGAATCCCTCCATCGGCACTCGCTCGAATTGCTTCATGACCGCGCTCCCGACCTGCTTGAGCAACTGGAGGAAAGCGCCGAGGAAAACTCGCGCCTCAAGCCCCGCCCTGGCGTACAGAGCGCCGAGTTCGAGACGCTGTTCGACATATCTTGTCCCGTAGTCGCCTTGGACCATCGCCACCAGGTGCTCTCTCTTGAGCTGGCGTGCCCTCTGCGCCATGGCGCGACTGGCAAGCAGGGGTCGGGCTTCATCCAAACCGGCGAGGTGATTGAAGAACGTCTCCACATAGTCTTCGGTATGCGGCGTGATGAGATCCTTGATCGCCGCAATACGGACCAGGTCAGGCTGTTCAAGCTTGACGATGCGCTTTCGTCGTTCGATAGCCGCGTCGTTGAGCCCCATCTCGCGCAGGAGCGTTGGCGACGCGCCCGACTGAGTCTGGTCGTTCATTTTTTTCCTCCTTGAGGGTTCGGCCAGTGTCAAAGGCTGAGAGTTTTTCGAGCGTGTCCGAGCAGCGCGTCAAAAGGCACCTGATCTAGGCGCAAAGCACAGCCCCGGGCTATGGCGAGCATTTGCAACGACGAGCAGGAGTCTTTTGGCGTGATGAGCGGGCATGATCGAAATACTCTCAGCCTCTCAGCCTTGAACCCGTGCGGAAAATCTACTCCGAATCGGACATCTCACCTAGTGACGGAGCCTGTAGACCGCGTCACCGCTATTGATCAAGGCTTGACTTGTGATGGATCATGTGCCATTTCGCCCGTCGAGGTTGGATGCCCACCCTCCTCTACGCACCGTGTCCGACAGCCCTGTCTACCTGGATGCCTTGAAGATGGCCTTTTGAGTTACGAGCCAGAGTGCCTTGCGTCCCTGTGCGACGGGCACACCCATCACATCTGTAATCATTCATACCCCTGTAGTTGTATCGGAAGATATGGAACACATTTTTACGAGCCAAGAACACGAGACCGGATGGGTCAAGCCAACAAGAAGCCGAACGCTTGCGGAGCTGCTGCAGCTGATAGCAGACAAGCGAGCCGAGCTTGCGCTTCTTGAAGCTGAAGCTGCATCTTTGCAGCACCATGCCAAGCTCGAAGCGATTGCGAAGGTCCGCAACATCATGCGGGCGCATCAGCTATCGCTGGAGGATATTGGCGAGGAATCCGCCAGTGGATCTCGAAAAAGGAAAATGAGCTGAAAGGCTGAGGCGCCTGATCCAGGCGCAAAGCGCAGCCATAGCTCATGCTATGGCGAGCATTTGCAACGACGAGCAGGGGCCTTTGGGCGTGATGAGCGGGCATGATCGGCACCTTCCCAGCCCTTTGCCTTGTCCAATCCGTACCTCAACTGCTCATTGGTTCACGAACCACAACGGCCCGCGCTCAAGCACCTCTCTTTCGCGCCGAAAAGCCATGCATGGACGCTTGACCGCGTCCTGTTGACAAAGGCACACCCGTACGAAAGTCGGGGTCGCAAAGCTTCCGGTCTAACGCTTCACGGAGCCATGACAGCGGGGTTGCCACAGAACCAGGCGAGGAAAATCGTTTTCCCCACCCGGCTGCTTCGACATTGCGTCGAAGACGGCAGCCCCGCGCGTTCCGTTTCTCGTTTCCGATCTTGCGACCCACTCCTTTCGAGCGGGTGCACACACGGCATAGCCCAAGATCGGAAATTTCATGGGATACATCGACCGTTTCATCCACAACAGCGGCCTCGACATCGCGGAGAGCTTTGACGCAGCGCCTGATTCGGCCCTCAATTACGCCCACCGCCGCCCCACCTGGACGCAAGCCGAGGTGGTGGCGCTCATGGAAGCGCTGTATCCGCCGCCGACCGAGATGCCGGGCGATCAGGCCGTGCTGCGGCAGCAACTGTCCTCGGCCTTTCTGGCCGGCGCGGCTGAGTCTTGTGACGAGCTGCTGCTCAGGCCGCCGCGCTCGCTGGTCATGGCTGCCAGCAAGGCGGCTCGAACGCTGCTCAAGAACCGGGCAGCCCACCAGCACGGGCGCCTCTGGCACGCGTTCATGGCGGGCTCTCACGCTGGACGTGCAACAGCAGGTTTCGACGCGACTGATGGCTGGAAGCCCGCACCTTCCATGCGCTTGCACGGCGCAATTCCCGAGGCTGCGCGCGGCCGGTCGTCGTCGGCAGCTGACATCACCTCGCTCAGGCTCTTCGTTCGGCAGCCATTGACCGAATCCGGCGAATCACAGCAAGCCTTGATCGCGGCGGTACTGGAAAGAATCAATGCACACGACGGCGCGCCGCATTCTTTCCGCTATCTGACGGGCCAAAAGGCAGAGAGCGCAGATACCTTCAGGCAATCGTTCGAGTCCGAGACGGGCCTGGCCTTCGAGCCGCGGGCGTTTCGGACCTACCGCCTGAACCTGCTGGCTCAGGCCGATGCCTTCATCAACATCCGCGTCGGCATGAGCGAGAGCAGCGCATTCGAACTCTCGTACCACGTGTTCCGGGGCGCCTGCACACCGGTGCTCTTCCTGGTGTGGAAACACAGCCCCATCAAGACGACGCTGCTCAAGGACCTCGGCAACCTGTGCGATGTGACCTACCTCGAGTTCGAGCATGCCGACGATCTTTGCGAGGGAATCGGCAAGTTCTTTCTCCGGTGCAGGAGCCAGGCGACGAGTCCCATGAGGACGAGCATGCGCCCGTCCCAAACCTGATCAACATTCAAGGGAGTTCACGACATGCTTGCAAACATCAAGATCAAGACATTGATCATCTCGGTTCTGAGCTTGCTCATGATCCTCGTCGCGACGGTCGGCGCGCTGGGCTTGTACGGCACGGCACACACGCGCCAAGCCTTTAGAGACATCTCGCTTCGAGACGCGAAATCCGAGACCGTCTTTGCGCAGATCAAGTTGCTGATGGAAACCAACCGGAGCCAGGTCCTGCAGGCCCTGCAGCACAACCCGAATTTTGACTGGGCGAAGCTGCACGACCATGCGTTGGACATCCATTTCACGGCCATCACCAAGTCGTCTGCCGGCATCATGCAGTTGTGGGAGCAGTACCACGCGGCCATCGACTCCGAGGAAGAAAGGCGGCTCGCCGATGCTTGGTTCGAGAAGAGCACAGGCCTCGGCGTCAAGGCCATCTCCGATGCCTCGGCCGCCATCAAGGCGGGCAAGTGGGACAGCGCCGAGCAAGTTCTGATCTCCACCATCAACCCGAGCTACCGCGTCGGGGCCGCAGCATCTGCGGAGCTGTCGGATTTTCTGTCGCAGCGGGGCAAGGCCAACGGCCTGGCCGTCGAGAACCGCATCACTAACATGAGCTATCTGCTGGCTGGCGCCGTCGTTCTGTCGCTCCTGCTCGCGGTGGGCACAACGGTGGTGTTGATCCGCGGCATCACGACACCTTTGAACCAGGCGATCGGCATCGCCCGCCGCGTGGCCGGCGGCGACCTCGGCTCGCACATCGACATCACAAGCACCAACGAGCTCGGTGAACTGCTGCGTGCCCTCAAGATGATGAACGAGAGCCTCGTGTCGGTGGTGGCAGGTGTGCGCCAGAGCAGCGACAGCATCGCGACAGGGTCGAGCCAGATCGCGGCTGGCAATGCCGATCTGTCGCAGCGCACCGAGAAACAAGCGGCCAACCTGCAGCAGACAGCTGCGTCGATGGAGCAGTTGACGTCCACTGTGAAGACCAATGCGCAGACTGCGTCTCAGGCCGAGCAGCTCGCCAAATCGGCGAGCGACGTGGCGTCTCAAGGCGGCGTCACCGTGGGGCACGTGGTGGCCACCATGGAGCAGATCAGCACATCAAGCAAAAGGATCAGCGACATCATCGGCGTCATCGACGGCATCGCATTCCAGACCAACATACTCGCGCTGAACGCTGCAGTCGAAGCCGCACGAGCCGGCGAACAGGGGCGTGGTTTTGCTGTGGTTGCCGCCGAGGTGCGCAGCCTCGCACAACGAAGCGCCCAGGCAGCCAAGGAAATCAAGACGCTGATCGGCGACAGCGTCCAGAAGGTCGACATCGGCAGCAAGCAGGTGAACGAGGCGGGCCGCACGATGAGCGCCATCGTGCTGCAGGTCAAGAGCGTGAGTGATCTCATCGCCACGATCAGCTCGGCAACTCTCGAGCAGACGGCGGGCATCACGCAGGTAAGCGGCGCGGTGAATCAGTTGGACCAGGTAACGCAGCAGAACGCGGCGCTGGTAGAGGAGTCAGCGGCAGCCGCTGAGAGCTTGCAGCTGCAAGCGGCGAAGCTGGTCGATGCAGTGGCGATTTTCAAACTCTGATCGGGAAAAGCGACTTTCAAATTCCCTCAAGTCGCTTGGAGTCAATCCGGGCCATCGCATTACTTTCTCTGGGGTCCCTCTGGGTGGTTGGGGTGAGGGCGACGGCGGTGGTGAAATGGGCGGCCTTGAATATCAACGGCGGCAGCCCTCACCCCAACCCTCTCCCGGAGGGAGAGAGAGCGAATACAGGGAGGTGCTCGTCGGTAGTGCGATTCGCAGCGTCGTTACTCGAGCAGTGTTCATCAGCCTCGGACGCTTCGAACGTCTTCCAACCTTGCAAGTTCCACGGCGAACTTCGCTGCCGGATCGAAGATCAAATGTGTAGCAGCAAGCGAGGAAGTCATGTCACCGAACAAGCAAATCGCCAAAGGCATCGGAGGTTGTGTTCTGGTGCCGAGTGCTGAAACATACCGGCTCAAGAGTGGAGCTTGGACGCACCACGTTGCCGTGACGGTGTCGCTGTTGCGTGCTGAGCCTGGTCTGCGACAGTTGTCCGAGGACATACCCATCGTCTGCGAAGAAGCCGCCGCACAGGGCTACAGACTGGTTCGCAGATACGACGACGCTGTCATATACCGTCTCGCGTAACCTCGAGCCATTCGGCAACCGGGAGTCTGGCTGCCTCGCATGCGGAGCAAGCCATCCGCATGCAAAGCGCAAGCCAGCTGTCACCGCTTCCCAGCGTCTTCGACCTTAGCGCGCAGGCGATCTTCCTGGGCACGCAGTTCGGGCGTGAACTCGGCGCCGAAATCGTCGGCCTCGAACACCGGGCGAATTTCGATGTCGGAGTCGCCTTCCATGGGGTTGGGGCACCGCCTGACCCATTCGACGGCCTCCTCCATCGACTTGACTTGCCACAGCCAGAACCCGGCGATGAGTTCCTTGGTCTCTGGGAACGGCCCATCGATCACGGTTCGCTGGCTGCCTGAGAACCGCACCCGTTTGCCCTTGGAACTCGGGTGCAGGCCCTCGCCCGCGAGCATCACGCCCGCCTTGACAAGTTCCTCGTTGAAGTTGCCCATTGCCGCAAGCAGTTCCGTGCTTGGCATCTTGCCGGCCTCGGACTGGCTGGTCGCCTTCACTATTACCATGACACGCATCTTCATTTCTCCTTTGAAAAAGTTTCTCGCACGCACCATTCACGGTGACGCTGCTGCGCGTCGATGACGATGGGAGCGCCCCAGGTTGGCGGTGATGAGTGCCGCAGTCAGCGTGACGAGCCACGAAAAATACATCCACAACAAGAAAACGGGGAATGCCGCAAACGCTCCATACACCGCCTTGTAGGTCGGCACCTTGAGCACGTAAGCCGCGAAGCCGCGCTTGCCGACCTCGAAGGCGATGCTGGCGAGAAGACCGCCTGCGATCGCATTTCGCCGCCGCACCTTGGTATTCGGCACAAAGTAGAACATCGCGGCCAAGCCGCCGGCGCTGAGCATCACCGGCCCCAAGGTCAGCACGAACTTGACCGATGGCGGTACGGCTCCGATCACGCCCATGGACGCGCTCAGCACATACGAGGTCGCCCAAAGACTCGCTCCAAGAACAGGCGGTCCTATGGCCAGCATCAACAGATACAGGCCCACCCGCTTGAAAATCGGACGCCCCTTCCTCACTCCCCAGATCTGGTTGAGTGCGTTTTCAATCGTGAGCAGCATGGCCACTGCCGTCACCAGCACGAACAGCGAGCCCAGCACGGTCAAGCCATTTGCGTTCTCGGCGAACTGACTCAGATATTTCAGTACCGTCCGCGCAATGTCTGCCGGAAGCAGGCTCTGCAACAGCACGTCTTCGATCGCCTTCTCGAATCGTTTGAAGATTGGAAATCGCGTGAACAGCGCAAAGCTCACGGCCAGAAATGGCACCATGGACAGCAAGGTCGTGAAAGTCAGGCTGCCGGCAACCTGTGGCAGGCGTTCCTCCCTCGCGCGGTGAATGGTGAGTCGAGCCAGGCTGAACATGCGTCAATCAAAAAGTGGATCAGCCATTGTGCCGGAGCCGTGCTGGCGGCTTTCCTTCATGTGACATTCGTTTGCCACGCCGCCGCCTGAACTTCTCTAGTCAAAGTTCGGTCTAGGTTCCGCTTGACACCCGACAAGACTCTTCGCGCAGTGGTTCAGGACTTCGCATCCATGAACACCCCAAAGGCGGGCGTGAAAGATGATGCGCAACCAAAGAAGAGCTTCCGCAGCAAGCGTCCGACACCGCACGTACTACGACATGAAAATCTATCAATCGACCAATGCCCACGTTTCTGACGCCGCCAACACTGCAGATGACATCGGCGCGTCAACTTCACGTTCGCCGCTGCGTACCAATTCGCCGGCCCCACGCTCTTTCGCAGAAACCGGAGGCCTCGCGCGACGCCGCTCATCAATCGACGTCAGCGGCACGAGCGTCTTGGCGCCACGAACGAAACTGCTTGGGGTGCCCGAGCGTGGCCTGACCGACCTTCCGCAGCATCTCCAGTTGGCCATCGCCGATCGCGCCGAGACGGGCGCCATCCCCTTGGCGATGACCAGCAAGGCAATGCTTGAATCGACCTCATCCATGGCCGCCAAAGCATTCCTGATGAAGCGCTTGGAAGAGTCTGCCGAAGCGCAGATCGTGCGAGACGTTTTGCACCAAGCGTCGCGCAGCATGCCTGATTTAGATGCCGGGATGTTAGATGCCGGGATGCGCAGTGAAATCCTGCGAGGCGTCGCCCAGCGTATTCTGTGGACTGAAAAGGACCAGCAAGACCTTCTCCTGGATGAGTTCTTGATGACCATTCGAGGCCTCGAACCTCGGGAGCGGACAGATGCGCTCACGGCGCTGGCCCGTGTGGGTCTGGAGCGAGGCCCACAAGGTCTGTCTCGTTTCGAGAAAATTCTCGAGGCGATCAATGACGAGAGCCTGGCGCGAAGAGCGGCCCCTCTGGCGGCGCTGGTTGAGTCGCTGGCCGACGGGCTGGCGCCGACTGAGATCGCTGATGGGGTGGCCCCAGAGGAGGAACCATGGGCGGAGCCCTCTGAGATCGGTTCTGACGATGCGGATGTCTCAAGCTTGGGCTCGGAGCTAGACGAGGATCAGGACTTGGGACCGGAGGTAGATCAACACTTGGGGCCGGAGGTGGAGCAGCACTTGGTGGAGCAGCACTTGGGGCTGGCGGTAGGGCAGCATTTCGAGCCGGATCTGCACCTTGAGCCTGAGGCGGCTCTGCCGCCGGAGGCTGAGCCCGCTGCCACGTCTCACTTGATTGAGATCTACACGCGCTTGCAGGAATCGCTAGAGGCCCTCGGCGGACGGGCTGATGCCGCCAAGCCTCTGTCCGTGTTGGCCAAAAGTTTGCGTCTCCTGGGCCTGCGCGACCAACAGCAATTTGAGGCATTTGATTTCATTGCGCGCGAGGTCGAGCGGCTTCCCGAGAACGTTCGACGCTCTGCGCTAGAAGAGCTCGCCAAGCTGGTCCCCGAACTGGCAGGAAATTACTTGCGCGGCTTTCGTCAAGTCGCGGCGGCATTACAGAAGCTTGGGCCTGAACATGCAGGCGCTGCGCTTGAAATCCTTATCGAGGGAAGTTTGAGTTCCTACACCTTGGATCCCATTTCTCGACTCGTCGAGCAGATGCCCCCCGGACCGCGCGCATCGATGCTGGCCAATCTCGTGCGTCACATCGAGCCGCATCAAAAGTCCGAAAGAGTGCAGTTGCGCGCCCTGGTGCTGCAAGCCATCGAACGACTCCCCGACGAGTTCCGGGGCATTGTGCTTGCGACGCCGCCTTTGACGGATGGCCAGCCCGCCATCGACGAGCAACGGTTCGATGACATCACGAGCATGGTCGGGCGACTGCCTGCTGAGCATCGCGCGGAGGCACTGGCAGCGCACGCTTCGGGGATCGCCAATCTGGCGGAAGACAAGAGGCAGCCTCGGCTCGACCACCTGCTCACGTTATGCGAGCAAGTCCCTGCGCACAAGCAAGGCAAACCGCTGTCAAAGGTGATCCGGAATATTAAAACCCTGCCGGATGCGCAGAGTCGCGATCACCTGTGGAAGAAGGCGATGCATACGACTGGACAGACCTCGCCCGAAGGCCGGGCCGAGTGCATCGCCGAGCTTGCCAATCAGATCCTTAACCTGTCGCCTCCCCTGCGCGAGGAGGCCCTCGAAACTCTCTCGCGTGCCGCAGAAGCATTGCCACAGAAGCATTGGAGACACCCCGTCCATGCGATTGCCAAGGCCATCAGCGAGCTCCCAACTGAAGCACGCCACGAAGCGTTCAACAGGACGCTGGGTATGCTGGGTGAGGTCCCGGCAGACGATCGCGTCTTCCTTCTCGCAACGCTTGTCCACACTGCCACTCAACTGCCTGAAGTTCCCACATCCAAAGGCCGTCCGGGCAGCGGTCCAGCGAGGGCATTCGACGCGCTTCTGCAGTCGATCGACGTTCTTTCGGACACGGACCGCACCTATACCTTGGGAATCCTCACGCGTGCTCAGGGTGATGTGGTCGAAAAGGGACAGGTGGTGGACCACATTTTCGAGGCAATCAATGGTCTTCCGGTTGAAAAACGCGGCCGCCTGCTCACCTCGCTACTTGACACTCTCGAGTGGAGTTCTGGCGACGTCATGAATCGACAGCTCGGACAAGCATTCTCCATACTCGACGAGTTGCCCGAGCATGATCTCGGTGCTGCCCTCGGAACACTTGCTGCGCGCCTGCCAGTAGAACTGCTCGCCCCTGAAGTGCGAGCGCATGCAATCCCGCATCTGCTCGGACTTGCCGAGCGCGTTCCACGCCGCGACATGGAACTTCCCTTGATAGCTCTTGCAACGATTCTGCGCAACATCCCAGAGCCTCGACAGATGCAGCAAGCGTTCGATCACCTCCTTGAGATGACCCGCGAGCGTGCGGATGATCTCCCGAACGAGTCAATTGGGGCTTTGCTCGCGGAGTTGGCCCTGCATATTCAGGCGTTGCCGGATCGCCAGCAAATTAGTTCTGCATGGAAGGGCATCCGGTCTCTGTTATTGCTTCGTCAGAAGAATCTGTGGGCGAGTTTTGGCTCGGGAAGCTTGCCGAGCACGTGATACAGGGAGAGTTCGGCGATTTGGAAGGTCCGATAGCCGTA
>Ga0136846_1238763_pt1 | contig 15908 bp, 12 predicted proteins | sample HopSoiMetagenom2_FD_96841 | JGI IMG/M metagenome (GOLD analysis project Ga0136846, IMG submission 96841) | Grasslands soil microbial communities from Hopland, California, USA - 2 Assembly 2016 (version 4) | ecosystem: Environmental > Terrestrial > Soil > Grasslands | place: USA: Hopland... | reverse complement strand
GCGTTACAACATGGTGTTTCTGGGCGTGGTCGGCGTGCTGTTCCTGGCGGGCGCGCCGCTCATTGCCGCGCTGTTCTCGAACGATTCCGCAGTCGTGCCGTACGCCGTCGGATGCCTAAGGACCGTCAGTCTCGGATTCCTGTTCTACGCGTGCGGCATGGTGCTGACACAGGCGTTCAACGGCGCCGGCGACACATGGACGCCGACGGTCATCAACCTGTTCGTCTTCTGGCTATTCGAGATTCCGCTCGCGTGGTGGCTCGCGACGTCCGCGGGCTTCGGCCCCCGCGGCGTGTTCATCGCATTGACCGTCTCGTACTCGATGCTCGCCCTCGTCAGCGCACTCCTCTTTCGCCGCGGACGATGGAAGATGAAGAAGATCTAGCCACGGATTACACGGATGCGACACGGGGGATCGTTCGGGGAGGAGGTCGATCCGGGTGACCCGTGCGATCCGTGTAATCCGTCGCCAGCCGGTCTGCCGTCCGCGCTAGGACGGGGACCCGTGCGCCCGCCGCACGGTCCATGCGGCGGCGCCAAAGACGAGCACGTTCGCGACAATGACCGGGGACGCGCTGATCAGGATTCCGTAAACGACCCACATCAGGGCCCCCGTCATCTGGACGCCGCGAAGGATCCGCGGTTGCGTGCAGAAGTACGACCCGACGAACACGGCCGTCGCGGCCCAGCCGAGATATTCGGTGATCACGCAACCGCCTCGTTCCGGATCTGCGGCACCTGCCGCACGGTCACGCGGTCGGTGCGCGCCTTCTCCCACTCGTGCAACGTGAGCCCGTTGGTTTCGAACAACGATCGAATGTCCACGGATCCCCACCGGAGCACCTGCTCGAGGATCGGCACGACAATCGAGAATGCGTTGTCGCTGAGCACGGTACTTCGCGCGATCCGCGCCAGCTGCTTGTTCTCGGAGACCGCGATGGTGAAGCCATCGCGGTTGTTCACGTGAAGCATGACGTGCACATCCGAGCTGCCGTCGCCGACGTAGATCGTGCGGTCCGGAGGAATCCCCAGCCGGGCCTCGAGTTCTTCGACAACAGCAACCTTGCCGTACCCCGCCGGGACACGCACGATCGACCGCACTTCCCCCGCCGCGTCGTATTCGAGCTCGGTCCCGAAAATCCGGTCGGGCGCAACAATGCCGGCGAGCGCCGACTGAATGACTTCGCGCGGCGCGGCGGAAATCACGAAGAACGAGAACCGCGCTCCATCGAGTCCTTTCTCGAGGAAGTCGAGAAGCGCAGGGATGTCGCTCCGCAGGCGCACCCGGCGCCCGGTCTCCTCGAGATGTTCGCGGCGCACGCCGCGGAACTCCGGGTCGTGACGAATGAGGTACGCGAGCTCGCCCCCCTGCTGCACCAGGTTGCTTTGCGCCAGTCCGTCGACCTTGCGCTCGAAATCTGACGCTCCAATCAGTTCGCTCAGCACCTGCCCGGAGTCGTTGAAGCTCAACGTCTGGTCGAAGTCCGATGCCACCAGGAAATGTTTCGTTACCGCCGTCTCAGTCGCCATGGATCCCCCGCTAAGCCTGATATTGTTATATCAGCATCGCGTAACGTATATGTCAACTCTACGCGAATCCTGTACCTTTTGTTATATTGTTTAAGCATGACAGCCATCCACGAGGCGCAGTCGCCGGAGCCGAAGTACCGCCAGGTGTATGCGGCCCTGAGCCGCGAAATCCAGTCCGGGCAGTGGAAAGGCGGAGAGCGGCTGCCCAGCGAGGCGGATCTCGTCCGTCAGTTCGGCGCGTCGCGCATCACGATCGGCCGCGCGGTTCGCGACCTGCAGGCCGCCGGGCTCGTGGAGCGGCGCGCCGGCTCGGGCACGTTCGTGAAAAGACCTGCCGTTGCAGCCGGCATGTCTTTCGGGCTGCTGATCCCGGATCTCGGCGAGACCGAGATCTTCGAGCCAATCTGCCAGGGCATGATGGCGTCGCCGCCTGCCCGTGAGCACGCGCTCCTATGGGGCAGCGTCGCGCGCGACAGCGGGTCGAAGGAGGATCGCGCATGGCAGCTGTGCCGCCAGTACATCGATCGGCAGGTGGCCGGGGTCTTCTTTGCGCCGCTCGAGCTCACACCCGGGAAGGATGAAATCAACGGCCGCATTGCGCGCGCGCTCGACGAGGCGCGCATCCCGATCGTGCTTCTCGATCGCACGGTGCTTCCCTACCCGCGCCGCGGCCGCTACGACATCGTCGGCATCGATAACCGACGCGCCGGCTATGTGGTGACCGAGCACCTTCTGCGCCTGGGCTCGCGCCGCATCGCGTTCGTCGCGCTCCCGCATGCGGCGGCAACCGTCGATGCGCGGGAGGCAGGCTACCGTGAAGCGCTGTACGCGTGGAACGCGCCAGTCGAACGCGAGCTCGTGTCCCGGCTCGATCCATCGGATCGTCTGGCCGTGGAAGCCATGCTGGCGGGGAGCCGGCCCGACGCGATTGTGTGCGCGAACGATCGGACCGCGGCCCTGCTGATGCAGACGCTCGTGCGTGTGAATCACGCCATCCCGGACGACGTGCGCCTTGTCGGGATCGACGATGCGGAGTACGCGAAGCTGCTGCCGGTGGCGTTGACGACCCTTCGTCAGCCAACGCGCGAGATCGGCGACGCGGCGTTGACAACCATGCTGGAGCGCGTGGCCCGTCCGGATCGTCCCGCACGGGACATCCTGCTGCAGACCGAGTTGATCGTGCGCGATTCCTGCGGGGCTTCACTCGAAGGACTCGAAGGGTCTAAGACAATCGAAGGAACACATTAGAGGCCCATGACCTCGTTCGAACGTTCTTCGACTCCTTCGAGTGGATCAGTCACGGGTCGGCCACGGCTCCATGAACTCGATCCGTGTGCCGTCCGGATCGTACAGATTCAGCTGCCAGCGGTTGTTGCGGCCGATCTGCGGAGTAGCGAGGTGATTGGCATCATCTATGGTAGTCCGGCTGCGGACGGTCAGCAGCGCTTCCTGCATGTCCGGGACGACCAGCGCGACATGATGGAGCGTCCCGAGCTGCCGGCGATCGACGCGTGCGTTCGTCACCAGCATGTATTCCAGATACTCGGTCGCGTCAGGCACGCGCATGTTGATCCAGCTGGTGACGTCCGGCGTCCGCCCGCCGCGCCAGATCTCTGAAAAGCCGAGCGCGTCGCGGTAGAACCGATCCGCGGCAGCCACATCGCGAATCGTCAGGCCCGCGTGGAGGATCCGGCGTGAGATTCGTCTATCCTCCCCGGCGCCACTCGGCACACCACTGTTCGGAGCGCGCTCGATGAACCGGACGTGGTGCCCGTCTGGATCCGTCACCTCGACCTGTCGTCCGCCTGCATCCGCGTCGGCGACCGCATCCGCGACCTGCTGACCCCGTGCCTGGAGAAAAGTCCGCATCGCGTCAGCGCTCGCCGTCTCGAACGCAAGCGCGAGCAGCCGTTCGTCGCGATCCACGGGCAGGCCGTCATGGATGATGAGACGCTGACGGTCGTTCACGCCAAACACCGCGACGTGCGGCCGCCCGGCGGGCGCAACTTCGGTGTACCCGAGCAGGTCGCCGTAGAATCGCCGCGCCTTCGCGAGATCGCTCGCCTGGAGCGCGAGGTGCGCGATACCGTTGATTGGCGGCCGCGGCTGGTCGCTCATCGAGCGCGGCGCGCTGCCGATCGAGACGGCAGCAGTGACCAGCACGGCGAGAGCAGCGGCCTTGAACAGACATCACCTCCGACGCACTCGAGAAACCAAAAATAAAAGGCCGGGTAAAAAACCCGGCCTCCATTGAACGTCACCCGTCGACCTTCCGCCCGATGGCGGACGCCCCGAGGATGCGGACCTCGGACTCGAACCTCGGTCCTCGCTACTCCTGGTTCTTGTGGAGCACCTGCGGTTCCGGCTTCTTCTTGGCGCCGAGTCCGGCGATCTGAATCGTCGGCTCCGGCGCGGCCTCCTTCAGCACGTGCTGGCGGTAGAGCGCGGCCATCCGGGCATTCTCCGTCGAATCCGCTGATGCGGCTTCGTGCTGCTGCTTGCGCGCGCGCAACTTCTCTTCGCGCGCGTTCTTCGCGACGCCCAGCTCGTCGAGGTCCGTCTGTTTACCCGCCGCGACCGCCTCCGGGTCCAGCACGAGGTGATGCTCGGCCGACGACAGGTCGACGTTCCTGCCGCCCGCGTAGATCTGGTGACGGCCGTGCTCCTCGTACCATTTCGTGAGCGTTGCCGTCATGTGCATCTTCTCGATGATGTTCCGCCAGCCGATCCCGGTGTTGTAGGCGCAGAAGGAGATCTCCCCTTCCTGCGTCGCATACGGGATGATGCAGCGCTCGGTCCGGCGGAAGTCGTAATTGAACAGGTCCTGGAACCACATGCCGGCGATGAACAGGAAGTTCCACCGATCGCCCCGGCGCTTCTCCTGATCGTCGACGGTGCGTTCGCCGTCGACGCGGCCGTACGCTCCCTGGTGCGCCTTCTTTGTCGCGCCGAACGTCTTGTCGAACTTCTTCATCAGGTCGGCCATCTTGAAGTGCGTCGGCGCCTTGAACGGATCGTAGTTCTTCATCAGCGCCAGCGCCATGCCGAGCACCGACAGACGGCGGCCGCGCGCAGCATCGTTGACGCGCTGCAGGTCCTTCGCGAGCTGGTCGGCGTGCAGGAACGCGGTTACGGGCACCGCTTCCTTCGTCTGCTTGTCGATCATCACGGCCATGCCGATGCCGCAGTTCGGGTGGCAGCCGCACGTGAGGTTGCCCCACTCGGCGCTCGGGCCGTGCACCAGATCGGCCCAGTCCGTGAACGTGCCCATGAACGAGATCGGGAACCAGTCGCGCGTCGGCTCGCCAAGGCCGGTCTGGTTCTTCACGTCGTGTGCGAGGTGCGAGAGCGTATAGCGCTGCGCCGCGCGACGCTCCGGCGTGACCTCCTCGTCGCGACCCGTGAACGACACCGGCTGGAAGGACAGGAAGTTGATCTTCTTTGGATTGTCGAGCGCGAACTGGACGATCCGACCGACCTGCTCGTTGTTGATGCCGTTGACGATCGTGATGACCGGGACAATGTCGACGCCCGCGGACCACAAGTTCTCGATCGCGCGCAGCTTGACATCGAACAGGTTCCCGACGAGCCGATGGGAGTTGGCGGCGTTGCCGATGCCGTCGAACTGCAGATACGCATAGCGCAGGCCCGCCTCGAACGCGGCCTTCGCGAACTCCTTGCTCTTGGCGAACTCGATCCCGTTCGTCGCGGCCTGCACCGAGTTGTAGCCGACCTTCTTCGCGTAACGCACCGCGTCGAGGAAGTACGGCGACATCGTCGGCTCGCCGCCCGAGAACTGCACGGACATCTGACGCTTCGGCTTCAACGTGATGGCGTTGTCCAGCATCGTCTTGATGTCGTCCCACGTGAGCTCGTGGACGAAGCCGACCTGGTTGGCGTCCATGAAGCACGGATCGCACATCATGTTGCAGCGGTTGGTGAGGTCGATGGTCAGGACCGACCCGCGCCCGTATTTGATCGTGCTGCTGCCGTGGTTGTGGAGCTTCTCGTCGTTATGCGAGCGGATGTCGCTGCCCGGGAAGGTTTCTTCGAGGTGCTTGAAGAAGGCGGGATCGATCGCCATCACGTCTTCGAAATGCCCGTGGATCGGGCAGTCCTTGATCATGACGATCTTGCCGTCCTTCTCGGTGATGGTCGCCTTGATCTCGCCGACCTTCTCGTTGAGCAGAATCTTGTAATCCTGCTTGCCATCGACGATCGCCTGCCGCGCTTCGCGCACGCAGTTCGGACAGAGCGAATCGGTTTGACGCGGCCAGCCGAGTGGCGGCTTCACCTTCTGCCAGGATTTCTGCAGCGGCAGATCCGACCATTTGGGAGTGAACGCGCCACTGGGCTTGATGCTGTTCAAGGCGTCAAACGCGACCCACGCGCCCCTGGCCGCGACCGTCAGGCCCTTCTCCACATATTTAATCGGCTTGTGCATGCGCCAGAATAAACCGCAAGTTGTTCTGGAATCAGGGACTTTCGGCGAATTGGCAGATTCGGGGGGCGAATGGGCTGCCGCCAAGCCCGGTTGGCAGATTCACTGACCAGAATCGTAACGGGCGGCGCCTGGGCTCGACGTGTCAGGCCGCGGACTGGGGCACCGTGCGCCCCGGACGCTGAATCCGTTTACGCACCGACCAGGCCACCCGGAAGCCGAGCAACGCGGCGACGATCGTCGCATACACGGTCGGGTCGCCGGTCGCGACCTTCACTTTCCAGATGAAATGAATCGTCGCGCAGATCGCAGAGACGTAAATCAGCCGGTGGAGCGCCTGCCAGCGGCGGCCCAGACGTCGAATCCACCCCTTCGTGGACGTGACCGCGAGCGGGATCAACAGAACGAACGCTGTGAATCCCATCAGGATGAACGGACGCTTCGGGACGTCGCGGACAATGGCGCCCCAGTCGAAGAACTGATCGAGCACGATGTACGACGTGAAATGAAGCGAAGCGTAGAAGAACGCAAAGAGCCCGAGCATGCGGCGGTACTGGATGACGGTGTTCCATCCCGTCAACCGGCGGACCGGAGTCACGGCCAGCGTGAGCACCAGGAACTTCAGCGCCCAGCGACCGGTCTGCAGCTGGATCGTTTCAGCGGGATTCGCGCCCAGCGTCCCCTGAAAGATCCCCCATACAAGCCACGCGACTGGAAGGAGCGCCGCAAGGAAGGCCAGCGGTTTGATGATGCGGCGCATGTCGGGGCTAGTAGAATTTCTTGAGATCCATTCCCGAGTACATCGAGCCCACTTGTTCTCCGTAGCCGTTGAAGAGCTCCGTCTTCCTGGTCGCAAAGAACCCGGGGAGCCGCCGCTCGCGGCTCTGATCCCAGCGGACTGGATTCACGTTCGGATTGACGTTCGAATAGAACCCGTACCAGTCCGGGTTCTCTTCAACCCACGACGTGACCGGCATCTTGCTCACGAACCGGATCCGCACGATCGACTTGGCGCCTTTGAAGCCGTACTTCCACGGCACCACGAGCCGGATCGGCGCGCCGTTCTGGTTCATGAGCGTCTTGCCGTAGAGGCCGACAGCCAGCAGCGTCAGCGGGTGCATGGCCTCGTCCAGGCGCAAACCCTCGGTGTACGGCCAGTTCAAGCCGCCCGACGAGAGGCCCGGCATCTCTGTCGGGCGCAGAACCGTTGTGAATTCGACAAACGTCGCCTTTGACGTAGGCTCCGCGAGTTTGAGCACGGACGCGAGCGGAATGCCCACCCACGGAATCACCATGGACCAGGCCTCGACGCACCGGTGCCGATATACACGTTCCTCGAGTTCGAAGGGCTTGATCAGATCCTCGATGTGGTAATCGGCGGGTTTCGCACAGGCGCCGTCGATCTTCACCGTCCACGGGCTGATCTTCAGCCTGCCCGCGTAACGCTGCGGATCGTTCTTACCCATGCCAAATTCGTAATAGTTGTTGTAGCTGGTGATGTCCTGAAAGCTGTTGACCTTCTCGTCGGCAGCAGTCGTGACGATGTGCTTCGTGATGTTGGGCAGCGGCGTCTGGGCCTCGGCCTTGCCGGCGGCGAGCGCACCAAATGCGACACCGGTCGCGAGCCGAATGAATTCCCGACGGCGGAGATAGTGCGATTCGTCGGTGATCTCGGACGCCCTGATCTCCGGCGCGTTCTTGATCAGCATATCTGGGCCCTCACATGAGTTAACACCGACAGGCAGCGCGGCATTCCGCCTTCCGATATTACAATCTCTTTGATGCCAGAGCGGACGGTCGACCCACGGTGGCCGGAACTCTTTTCGGTGATGGTTCACGACGTGCGAACGCCCATCACCGTCGTCGCCGGCTACGTGGACATGTTGCTGAAGGGACGCTTCGGGCCGTTGAGTGACAGGCAGTGCCACATCCTCCAAGAGGTGCAGAAGTCGTGTGCGCGAGTCTCGGCGCTCCTCAAGGAAGGCAGCGACCTGACCAGCATCGAGCGCAATACTGTGTCCCTGCATCGCCAGCCGGCGGATCTGCGGGAGGTGCTTCGCGCGGCGATCGACGAGCTGCCGCCGCTGCCGGATCGCGACGTGCACGTCGATCTGCAGACCGGCTCCGGTGATTCACGGTTCCCCGCTGACGCGCCGCGGCTCACCAAGGCGTTCGCTGCGCTGATTGCCGGACTCCGCCGGGAAGTGGTCCTGTCTGACCGATTACTGGTTCAGGAGGAACGGAGGGGCGACGGCTTCGAGATCCGGATCGGCGACGAGGCAACGCTGGCGCTCCTCGATGGCGCGTCGATCGACGATTTGCCGGTCTTCAATGAATGGCGCGGCGGTGTCGGAATGAGCCTCGCGGTCGCGCGACGCATCCTCAATGCGCACGGCGGGCAGGTCGCGGCCCCCCCGGATGGTCGAAATACCGGCGCGCTCGTGGTCCTCCGCGTTTAGAAGGACGTATCCGCGCCAAGGAGCAGCCGGTCCCGCAGCCGGTACACCCGCAACAGCACGCCGGGGAACGTGCGCATCAACGCGCACACCAACCGGAGCCGGCGGCTGTCGAAAAACGCATTTGCTCGTTCGAGGTGTTCCAATGCGGCGCGAGTCTCGAGCCGAAAGAAGGCGTGCTTGCCCTCGGCGAGATCCAACATCGCACGAAAATATGCCTGACGTTCTGCGACTGCGGCGCGGTCGTCCGGCGCAAGATCGACGCGTGCAACAAGCTTATCGAGGACCTGGACGACGCGTTGGGCCATCCAGATCGGATTCGCCGAAAGGCTGTCGCGCCGCTTGCGGTAGCGCACGAGCACGCGGCGGTGATACCCGATCCGCGCACCCGAAGCGAGCAGTCTCATCCACAGGTCGAAGTCTTCGACGCTGCGCAGCGATTCGTCGAACAGTCCGGCCCGCAACAGCGCCTCGCGCCGCGCCAGAACGCTGACGAAGACGTTACATCGCTGCGTCAGGACGCTGCGAAACGTCGGTTCACCATGGGATGGACAGACGTCCATGAACGTGCGCCCCGCATGCGGATGGTCCCCCACAATCCGCGCGTTCGGATACAACACAGCGAGCGACGGCTCGGATTCCATTACCGCCACTTGCTCGGCGAGATACGTCGGTTCCCACTCGTCGTCGCTGTCGAGGAGCGCGATGTACTGGCCGCGCGCCACTCGGATGCCGGCGTTCCGTGCTCCCGAAAGACCGCGGTTCCGCTCCAGGACGATGTAGCTCAGACGATCGCGGTACGGGGCAAGCGCACGTTCCGTGTCGGGCGTGTCGGGAGACGCATCGTTGACGACAATGACTTCGTAGTCGGTGTACGTTTGCGCAACGACGGACGCGAGAGTGTTCCCGATGAACGCGGCCGTGTTATAGGCGGGAATGATGATGCTGACCGTCGGAGCCGCGGAGAGGGCCGTTTCACTCATCGAATGGCCCGCGCTAGATGCGCTCAAAGACGAACTCGTTGCAGCCAAGCCCGACCCCGCCGCACCGCAGATTGGTTAGCGAGAAGCCCCGCGTTCGACAGAACTCGAAAACAGCTTCCGGCGTCGCCACTTCATATGGGTAGCCACCCACCCAATCCACCATATCGCGCCAGCGGTTCATGCCGCGCTGGTTGTAACCGGTCCACACATTGAAATAGCTCGCGGGCCGCAATTTCAGCAACGCGCGGGCGAACGCTTTGATCTCCTGGGGAAGCATGGCCATGACCGTAAACGGCGGCCGCATGAAGAGCGGCAATTTGTTATAGGTTCGCTTGATCGCCCGCCACCGCGTCGAGCGGCTGCCAAGATCGTTGTACAGGGCGATGTACAGTTTCCCTCCGGGCGCGACGAGACGACACGCCGCGTCGGTCGCCTCCCACATTCGCCCGGTGTGGTGGAGCACGCCCCACGAGTAGACGACGTCAAACGTGCCGAGCGCGCCCATGTATCGCGAGTCCAGCACTGAGCCCTGCTCGATGTTCCACTGCAGATCGCCGGGGAAGTAGCGCCGCCGCAGCTCCACGGCGCACGCGACGCTGTCCGCGTCGAAGTCAAAGGAATGGACCCGGGCGCCGAGGCGTCGCGCGGCGAGGCTGAACAGTCCGCTTCCACATCCGATATCGAGAAAGCTTTTGCCCAGTAAGGTCCGGTCGCGCAACATCGCGGCTAGCGAATCCTCAGCCTGTCGGATGCGCGTGTCGTCGATGATTCCCAGGAACGCACGCCAGTTCTTCCCGAACGCAAACCGTTCTCCGCGAGTAACTTCGGTGTGATACGAGGGGGTACTCGAAGCGGCAGTCGTCGATGTCGTCAGCATTGGTGTAGTCGCTCGCAAACGCACGCGCGCCGATTGCGAGTTTCGTGCCATCTCAACTGGAGCCGCGGGCCCTAAGCTCAGGCGTTAATCATGTACCCGAGAATCCCACCGCCTCCACCGCCCCGGCGCTGACGGCAGCGTCGCCCGCCCTTTGGGCTGTCCCGACGAGAAGTGGTCGCGCAAACCCCGCGAACTGGTGCATCGTGACGTTTGGATATCCGTTACTGCTCATCAGCCGCCGCAATTCCTCGCCGCTCGCTGGAAGGTCGCGAATGGCGTCGTTCGCCTGTAACACGAGCGTTGCTCCCATGGTCGCCGCCTTCGCAACGACGCGCGCCATGTCGGGCTCAGGGAGATAGTAGAGCGAGCAAAACGCGGTGATCACATCGAAGGACCCGAGGTCCTCTGTCAGAAACACGCGCATGTCGGCTGTCAACACCTCGATGTCGTAGGAACGAATGTCGCGCCACTCGAGAATGCTCGCATTCAGCCGCGCGAAATCCGCGATGGCAGGTGTCCCTTCGATGGCGACGACGGCGCGTGCGCCGGCGCGCAGCATCATCAGCGGCAGCGACCCGTTGTTCGACCCGAGGTCGAGTACCCGGCGGCCGGCAATCAATGGCGCGACGAGTGGCCCGTTGAAAAAATCCCATCGACCGGTACCGCTGTCGGTGGCCGCAAAGCGGCCGATCGTGAGCCCGCCGCCGAAATCAATCGGCGCGTAGTCGCGATATCCCGACGGCACGTTCGCCTTGCGCTCGCGGAGAAGCCGCCGCGCGCTCTTCTCGGTGAGGATCGACTGATGGTAGCGCGCGTTGAACGCGATGCGATCGGCATCGCGATCGGCCGCGAACACGACGCCGCGCCGCGGATGATGGCGCAGGCCTTTCACGTACCGGAACCGCGCCGCGCCGTCAGCGCTCATTGCGATCGCGTCGAAGACGTGCCGTACTCCCGTAAAGCCCCGCGCGTGCGCGCGGTTCATGAGCGCTTCGACGTCAGCGGCCGTCGAACGCGAGGCTGAGGCGACGTGATCTGTCGTTGTTCCAGAGTCGACCAGGCCCTCGGCAGCCGCAAGCCGCGACGTCTCAGCGGCACGGTGCAAACCGCGGCCGGCGGACCAGAGCCTGAGCGGCCCCGCGCAGGAACGGGCGAGACGAGGCAGAAGTACTCCCGTCAGCAGGTAACGTCCGTAACCAAACCCCCGACGATGTGATGCAGTTATTACCCTCCTGAAAACACGGGCGAGCGGCACACACGTCTCCTTTCGCAGCTTTGCAGGGCCGGAAGCAAGCCGCATTCCTGCGAAGGTCGAGAGGAACATGGACCGCGCGCCAGCTTCGTTCGAAGAGTCCGGGATCTTAGCCCGGCTGTGTGGGGGCGACGTGCCGGAAGCCCCGAGGTGGCTTCCGGCACCGCACTGCGGAGACGTTTCTTACTTGAGAATGGTGGCGTCGTCTTTCAGAGCGCCCGGCGCCACGCTCAGATACTTCTGCGATGAGAGCACGACCTGATCGAACCGGTAGCCGTCTTCCCGCACCTGCACTCGCATCGTCTGCCGACCGGTCGTGGCGAAATACACGAGCGGTCCGAGCGTATTCACACCCCACCCGTTGTCCTGCCAGCCCCACCCACTCACCCCGGCGTCGGATGCATCCTCGAGATTCACCATGGTGCTCGACGTCGTGCCGAGCCGGTAGGTCGGCGTGCCAGACGCATCAACGCTGCCGGAGAACTGGACAAAGACCGAATCGTTCGCCCAGGAGTCGTTTTCTGCCTTGCCCCGCATCCACAGGCGGTACGGCGTGTTGGCCTGCGCGTGGAACGTGAGCTCCACGTAGTTGAACGGCGCGGCGGAGGCGGCGGCGATTTTGGCCAGGCCGGCGTCCGATGTGCCGACTGCGGTGCCCTCGGCGGCCGTCGCGTCGACAACCGTGTGAAACGTCCCCACGATCGCCGTGACAGAAGAGGCTCGCATCACGACTTCCTGGAGATCCACCGTTTCCGCGAGAATGGTCGCGTCGTTCTTCAGCGCCCCCGGGGCAGCCGTGGCATACACGACGGGGGAAAGTACGATCTGATCAATCGAGAAGCCATCCTCGCGCGTCTGAATCCGGAGCGTCTGTCGCGTGCCGTCGAAGTAGATTGAGGACCCGAGCACGTTTGCGCCATACCCGTTGTCCTGCCAGCCCCAGCCGCTCAGACCCATATTCGCGGCATCCTCGAGATTGACGGACGTCGCGGACGTCGTGCCGATGCGATACGTCGGCGTGCCATCGAGCGCGATGCTGCCGCTGAACTGGACGAAGGCCGAATCGTTCGCCCACGAGTTGCTCTGCGCCGAGCCGCGGATCCACAGGTGGTACGCGCGTCGTGCTTCTGGCGTGAACGACAGCTCGAAGTAATTCACCGGGGATGCCGCAGGCGTCGTCACTTTCGCGACGCCGGCGTCCGGTTGGCCAACGCGCGCTCCGCCAGCGGCCGTCGCGTCCGCCACGACCTGCCATGTCCCTTTGAGCACGGTCGCACGCCGGGCGTAGAGCACGATATCGCCGGCGGTCACCGCAATTGCCAGCTTCGCGGTCGCCGTATTCGTCGGATAGAGCGAATCGGTGGCGGTCACGCTGAAGGTCCACGTGCCCGTCGCATTCGGAGTGCCCGTGATCCGGCCGTCAGCGCTCAGACTGAGACCGAGCGGCAGCGTGCCCGACGTCACCTTCCACGTGAGCGGCGAGCCACCGCCCGTGGCGCTCATCGTTGAGGTGTACGACATTCCGCGAACCGCATCCGCCAACGTGGTCGTCGCAACTGCAATGGAGGGCGGCGCGACCGTCATCGAGAGCTTCGCGTTAGCGAAAACGTCCGGATAAATTGCATCGAAGGCCCCCACCGTGAATTCGAAGGTACCAATCACTGTGGGCGTGCCGGACAGTGTTCCCGTGAGTGCGTCGAGCGTGAGGCCTTGAGGCAACGCGCCTGACACAACCCAGCGATAGCGGCCGGTGCCGCCCTGCGCCAAGAGCGCGATGGTCACCGCACGGCCATTGGTCGCAACGGGCAGCGCAGTCGACGTGATCTGAATCGGCATCGGCCAGACAGGCAACGTCAGCGCAGTAGTCGCTGAATTCGCGGGGTTCGTGGTGGACGCGGCTGTGATCTGGAGATTCCACGTCCCGTACTCTGCGGGAACCCCGCTCAGCGTGCCGGTGGTTCGATTGAACTGCACACCCGCAGGCAGGGCCCCTGCGAGCGACCACACGTACTGCCCGTCGCCGCCCGTTGCGGTGAGCGTCACATCCATTGCGGTGGCGACGGTCGCGCGCGGCAGGGTCGTCGTGGTAATGGCCACGGGGTTCGACGAGGGAGGCATGCCGGACAGCGCTGCGGCCATGGACTTCTGGATCGCGGGGATGTCTGCACCGAAATTCAGGTAGGGACTGCCGACGACAAGTGAATAGTCGCCCTGCGCAGGCGCGGTGAACTGCGCGAGATACGTCGGAACGCTCGGAAAGAAGTTTCCGGGCGGGTAATTCGATCCCGAGCCGCCGGCGAGCACGTTGTTCGTGACGATCGGGTTCACGAAGTACTTCGCGAGTGTAGCGTTGCCGTATGCCGTGCCGGACCCGATGATTCCGTAGTTGTTGTGCCGCAGCAGATTGTTCGTGATCTCGACGCCGGGCATCGTCGGCGTTCCGTACACATTGAACGCGCACGAGCCGCTGTTGTCGACGGTGTTGTGATCGAACTGAATATCTGCAGGTCCGGCGCCCATCAGCACGAACCAGCCATCTCCGCCCCATGCCGAGCTCAAATCGTAAAACAGGTTGTTCGTGACATAGATGCGATGCGCCTGACCGCTCGGAGCGGTGTCGTTGTAACCGAGGATGTTTATCGCGGACGCCGTGTGCCGGACGACGTTGTAACGGAACGTGACGTCTGCGACCGTGCACCAGGTGCACTTGCCACCTGAGTTGCGCGGCGTGAACAGAACCGCGTATCCGGTCTGCGACTCCCGCCAGTTGTTCTCCATCACGTTCCGCTCGATCAGCACGCGTTGCGCGTTCTTCAGCTCGAACAGGTTCTTGACGCTCCAGAACGTTGGGCCGCCAGGCGTACCAACCGTTCCCGCGGTGCCGTCGTCGACGAACGACGTCGATGTCGTGGACCAGAACTGCGTCGAGGCGCCCGTTGCCTCTCTGTAGACGTAGTACGTGGTTGCGTTCGCGACGCGCGCCCAGCTGACGGTCACGCCGCCAGGAGCCGCGAGGGTGAGCGAGACCTGAGTGGAAGCGGCCGATACCGCCTTCGCACCCGAGGCAACGACCTGCTGTGCGACGACGCGGTAGCCATACGTCCCCGCAGCCATCGCACCTCCGGTAGGGACCGCTGCAACGCTGGTCGGTGTGGCTACGATGGCGCTGCGCCACGAGGGGGGTTTGAACAGATGGTTGTATCGGAACGTGATATCAGATGGCGTGAGATTCGGGATGTTCGGGTCGACGCCGCCCGCCAGGAAATTCTCGCCGGTGGCTTCGAGATAATTGTTCTCGATCCTGTACGGCCCCGGACCGTTCATCGCGGCAATCGCCTGCGAGTCCTGTCCGACCAATTTGATCCCGGAGATGTAGCAGTTGATGATGTCGGTCGATCCGCTGTTCAAGCCAATGCCGCGCTTCTGGCCGAGGAGCGGATCGCCGTGAATGTACAGTCGGTCGAGGATCAATGAGTACGGGACCTGATCGAGGCTGGTCTGCCTGCTGTCCGCGTAACCGAGCTGGATGATGTCGTTGTACCCCCCGCCCGTGGGACCGACGTCGAGCAGCATCAGCCGGTAGTGGTGAGCACCGATCGCGGTCTTCACCACTCGGTCGGCATTGGGCGAGATCAAATGCGCGAGCGCGGGAGCCTGCGACGGGCTGATCCTGACGCCGTCTGCCGGTTGCCGAGGATCCGGGGCTGTACGGATTGTGATGAATGCCGTACCGGTCTTCGCTGGCAGGACGAAGTTGCCGCTATATGTGGCTCCCGGCTGCAACTGGATCGTATCTCCCGGCGCTGCGGCATTAATCGCCGCCTGTAGACTTCCGCCAGACGGGACCGAGATGATGGCGCCTGTTTGTGCGCTGGCCGGAACCGCCGCGACACCGACACCGACACACATCGCGAAACACACTGCCGCCGCCGCCGAAGACACGTTGCTCATGCGGATGCCCTGTGAAATTTGAGAGTAATCAGGCCTGGAATAACGGCCGTCGCCATCTAGGGGCAATGGGTGTGCCGCCGCCAGAATCGTTATTTCGGCAGGAAATCGGACGCTTTTTCCCGGCTCGGGCCCTGAGGGTAATGACGGTTTCGGTGTAGACGCACGAATCTGAAATTCACGCCCTCAAACACGTGTCGGCGCGCGCTCCAGCAGTTGCGTGGGGGCAACCCGAGGCGACTCGATGCGGCCCTATGTACGGGCGCGCAATGTCGTTAAAAAAGATCGCGTGATCGAAAAGAGGCGGGATCAGGAGAATGACGATGGAACACAGCACGGCGCCGGTACGCAGCGAAGGGCGCCCAATCGTCGGGCGCCCTTCGGAGACTTTTACAAGGTGTCGTGCTACGCCGCGAGTGTT
>Ga0136846_1224192_pt1 | contig 15908 bp, 19 predicted proteins | sample HopSoiMetagenom2_FD_96841 | JGI IMG/M metagenome (GOLD analysis project Ga0136846, IMG submission 96841) | Grasslands soil microbial communities from Hopland, California, USA - 2 Assembly 2016 (version 4) | ecosystem: Environmental > Terrestrial > Soil > Grasslands | place: USA: Hopland... | reverse complement strand
CGAAGCTGCGGTTCGAGCTCGACTTCTGGACCCGCTTCGCCGGTGACGGCGGGGAGGCGGACGTCTACGAGCGCTGCCTGACCGAGGCAACCGGGATTCGCTACCGCCGCGACAACTACCTCTCCGACATGGATGCCGGTTTCTACTCGGCCGACTACCTGCGCGCCTGGATCCGGTCGGCGCAGCTGCGCGCGCACCTGGTCGAGCAGATCGGCGAGGACTGGTGGCGCAACCCGAAGACGGGCGAGCTGCTGACGGAGCTCTTCCGCGAGGGGACGAAGCCGACGAGCGAGGAGATCGCCGGCCGGCTCGGCTTCGACCCGCTCGACACGAGGGCGCTCCTGCACGAGATCGGCGCCTAACTCCCCCGGGAGGGGGAGGGCGCCATCCCCCTTCGAGGCCGATGGATGGCCGTGGAGTCTGCGCGCCATCGCATCACCCTGCTCGCGCTCGCGGCGGTGCTGTACGCGGTGATCACGTCCATCTTCATCCGCTTCGAGCACCCGGGCCTCGGGATCGGGCACTTCTTCTACATCCCGATCGTGCTGGTGGCGTTCTCGACGGGGCCCATGCTCGGCGCCGCCGCCGGCGCGCTCGCGGCGGTCCTCTACAACGCGGGCATCCTCGCCAACCCCCGGCTGCCCTCGGCGCTCGAGGTCGAGCAGACCCTGATCCGCCTGCTCACCTTCGTGTCGATCGGGGTCTTGATCGGAATCTTCGCTCGCCGGAACCGGAACCTCGTCGCGGAGCTCAGCCGCCTCGCCGACCGCGATTCGGTGACGGGCCTCCCGAACACGCGGGTCTTCCAGAGCGCGATCGAGCGCCGGCTCGAGGCCGGCTCCGGCTTCGTGCTGCTCGTCGGCGACATCGACGAGCTGCGCCGCATCAACCGCGAGAGCAGGGAGGCCGGCGACGACGCGCTGCGCCGCCTCGCCGACCTTCTGATCGCCGCAAAACGGCCTGACGACGAGGTCGCTCGGGTCGGCGCGGACGAGTTCGCGGTGCTCGCCGGACTGGACGGAGCGGATGCGCGCGCGCCCGCGCTTGCCCTCGAGAACCGTCTCCGCCTCGCCGGCGAGCAGGTGACGTTCGGCTGGGCGACGTATCCGCAGGACGGCGAGAACGCGCTCGCGCTCTACCGGGCAGCGGACGAGCGGCTGTACGCGCGCAAGATGGCGCGCGGGCTGCGGCACGACGTGCAGGACGAGGCGGCCCTCCCGCTCCCCGCATAGGTCGCCCGCGGCTGCTACGACTCCGCGCGTGGAGGAGCCGAGGCAGCGTCCACCGCGTCCGAAGCGCCCGAGGGAGCTGATCCGCACCGCGGTCGAGGTCGGCGCCGTGGCCGTGCTCGCGGTCGTGATCCTCGCCTTCCTCGGCGTCGTCCTCTACAAGGGTGGACGGCGGCAGGCGCCGCCGAAGGACGCGCTGGTCGTCACGCAGACGCAGGACTTCGCGTCGCTGGATCCCGCCCTCGCGCAGTCGCGCGAGGCGTGGGAGCTCGAGTACGCGACGTGCGCGAAACTCGTCGACTACCCGGCGACGGGCGGGTACCGAGGCACGCGGCTCGTCCCGGAGATCGCCGACGCGCTGCCGAGGATCTCGGCCGATCGCCTGACCTACACCTTCACCCTCCGGCCGGGGTGGCATCTGAGCGACGGCTCGCCGGTCACGGCCCGCTCGTTCACGCGCGCATTCGAGCGTGCGCGCTCGGCAGACCTCGTCTCACCCGCCGAGCCGTACCTGCGCGAGGTTGCGTGGTGGAAGGCGCACGGCCGCACCCTGACGATCCACCTGCGCACGCCGGCGCCCGACTTCACACAGCGGCTCGCGCTGCCGTACTTCTGCGCGGTGCCGGATTGGGCGCCCGACAAGCAGAGCGACACACTCCCGTCCGCGGGGCCGTTCGCGATCGATCGCTACCGGCCGGGCCGCTCGCTCGTGCTGCGCCGCAACCCGTACTACCACGGGTCGCGACGTCCGACGTTGCAGCGGATCGTCTATCGCTTCGGGGCGTTCTCGTCGCAGATCCGCCTCGAGCTCGAGCAGGGCGACGCCGACTACGGGGTCGTCACGCCGGCCGCGTTCGCGGGGCTCGCCGAGCGTTTCAAGAACGACCGGCGGCATCTGCTCGTCGTGCAGCAGCCGACGGTCGCGTACCTCGCGCTGAACACGGCACGCCCGCTCTTCGAGGACAACCCGTGGCTACGGCGCGCGATCAACTACGCGCTCGACCGGCCCGCGCTCGTGCGGCTCTTCGGGCCCGACGGTGCGATCCCGAGCGACCAGTACCTGCCGCCGGGCTTGCCCGGCTACCAGGCGCAGCACGTCTACCCGGTCGACGGCCCGAACCTCGCGAAGGCGCGCGAGCTCGCGCGCGGCCACCTGCGCGGCGGGCATGCCGTGTTCCTCGCGTGCGGCACGCAGGACTGCGCCGAGCGGGCGATCGTCGTCGCCGACGCGCTGCGCAAGATCGGGCTGAAGGTCCGCATCGACACATCGCCCGGCCAGATCACGCTCGCCGGCGTGCGCGGGACGCGCTTCGACATCGCCGACGTGATCACGCGGCCCGACTACGGCGACCCGTACGGGCTCGTCGACAAGCTCCTCGACGGGCGCGTGATCCGCGCCGTCGGCAACTCGAACATCTCGTACTACGCGAGCCCGGAGGTGAACCACGCGATCGATGCGGCGCAGCGCCTGGAGGGCGTCACGCGCGACCGGGCCTACGGACAGCTCGGGATCGAGGTGGCGCGCACGGACGCGCCGCTCGCGGCGTATGCCGTGCTGAACGCGCGCGTGTTCGTGTCGACGCGCGTCGGCTGCATCACGTACCAACCGGTGTACGGCTTCGACCTCGCCGGCGCCTGCCTTTCGTCCGCGTGACCTCCTCACGCAGCGATGCATCGACCGTCACGCCGAGCAGGAACGCGATCGCCGACACGTGCAGGTAGACGAGCAGCAGGATCACGCTGCCGAGGCCGCCGTAGAACGTCGCGTACGAGACTGCGCTGATGTAGGCGCCGAAGCCGACGGTCGCGCCGATCCAGCAGACCGCGGCGAGCAGCGAGCCCAGCGTCACCCAGCGCACCGGGCGCTTCTTCGCCGGGACGGCGCGCAGGACGACGGCGATCGTCGTCAGGAGCAGCGCGAGCGCGACCAGCCAGCGCAGGAGGAAGAAGGCGACGGCGGCGGCCGCGCCGCTCGGATGGACGAGCCGTCCGCCGAGGACGACGCCGAGCGCCGTCAGCACGCACACGATCACGATCACGCCTGCGCCGATCGACACGGCGATCCGCCGCGCCCACGAGCGGTTGTCACGGGCGTCGTAGATGGCGTTCAGAGGGGTCGTCATGGCGCGTAGCGACGCGCTGACGCCCCAGATCGTGATGGCTACGCCGAGCGTCGTCCACCACCACCGCTCGCTCCCCATCACGCGCGCGGCCGTGCGGTTGGCGATCGTGAAGGCCTGCGGCGAGACGTGGTGGTGCAGCGCCGGCGCGATGTGCTCGGTGTAGACGCTGCGCTCGCCGACGAGTGAAAGCCCCGCCAGTGCGAGCATCGCCAGCGGCGCGACCGCGTAGAGCACCTGGAACGCGATCGCGCTCGAGTACGTCAGCAGGTCGTTCCTGGCGAACTCACCGACGACCTCGCGCCGGACGCGGCGAACCTCGGCGCGGACGCCAGGCACTCAGCGGTCGGCGTCGCGGCGCTCGTCGGGGCCGGCGTCCTCCGGCGGCGCGCCGCCGGGGCCGCTCATCGCGACGCCCTCGGCCTCGACGATGTCCGTCGGTGCGGCCGTGCGGTAACGCTCGTCCTGCAGCCCGCCGCGCGGGTCGCCCTCGCGGTCGAGCGCCGACGGATCGCCCTGCTGCTTGTCGGCGCGGTGCTTGTCCTTCTTCCTCCAGCGTCCGAACATGGCCCGCGGGTACCCCGACGCGCCCTTCGCTACACTGGCCCGCGGTCACGGGGCCCATTCGTCTAGTGGCCTAGGACACCGCCCTCTCACGGCGGCGGCACGGGTTCGAATCCCGTATGGGCCTTACGGACGCGCCCGGCTACACGCGTTTGGCTTAGCTGCGTGTGTCGGGCGCGTCATGCATGACGGGTTTGGTCGTGTCATGCACACCTCCATCCACACCTCGGTTCAGCCCAACCCGGACAAGGGGAGGGATGATGGGCTTCAAGTATCAGCTTGCGACGAGCGACGAGCGACGACGACGTGTTCGGCGAGGGCGAGTGGGTCTACCAGCCGAAGGTGGGTGACGAGCTCCATATCGCCGGCAACCGTAGGGTGAGGGTGCTGGCGTATGTGCCTGTCGAGAATGGGCCAGTTCGTCGACGGCGGCGTGTGCGGGCTGCTCGAGGTCGAGCGCGTGCGAACGTCGCGCTATGAAGCGGCGGGTAAGACAATGGTCTTAAGACCTTCCATCCGCTAATTGGAGCGCGGTAGTTTGGGCGAGTAGGTTGGATCGTGCCGTTTGGCCGCGGCGTGACGATCACGGGGCGTGGCGGCTGAGTGACCCTCATCTAGCCGCCGCGCCCTGGACCTCCTCGCACGGCTGCTCGAGGTCGAGAGCCTTGTAGGACCTAGGGCAGGGCCCTAGGGACTGCGATCCGTGTCCGCCTGTGGCCGGCCGCCACCGGAGAACCCCCCGTGTGACGGCCGGCCGTAAATCCCGGTTACGCGTCTTCGCGTGAGCGGCCGCCGGGAAGGTCGTCTCCGTCGGCCCAGTACGGGTCGCGGCTTCCGGCCTTCGCGAGGCCGCGAGCGACCATGTACGCGGCCGCGAGGATCGTCACGTAGAGCCATGCGCGCACCGCAGGGAACGCGTCGTGACCGTTCGCGTTGCCGTTGTCGTCGCCGATCACGCGTGAGGCGATCAGCACGCCAATGGCGATCACGACCATCGTCCAAAACTCGGTCGTCTTGAACGCCTGCTTCGTTTCCGTCGTCAGCCGTGCGACGACTCGATTACCCCCGGTCGACCTGGTGCCGGGCCTCACCTCTGAACGGGTTGCCATTTGCCTGACCCCTCTCCTTTGTCTATTGCTTCTGCTCCGGCGACAAGCGCCGCCATACCTGGCAGCCGGTGTACGCGAGGCCAAGAGGCCCCTATCCGCCTGAACCTACGTGCGCCGCCGAAGCCGAACATTGGACGCCCAATGTGTCCCCTTGTCGTCGGGTAAAACGTCGCCCGGGCGCGCGCGAGAGCGACGAGCACGTGTGTTTCTACCGCGGCTGTTCCGAGGTGGTAGTCGGGCGACAGGCACGAGGATGTACTCGAGCGGCGCCGGGCTGCACAGGCCTGCCGCAACTCGGAGCGGCGCCATTCGCGACCGGGTGATGCACACCTCCGTGCACACCTCGGCTGACATATAGGGCGGTGTGCAGGGGTTCGGATTCCGTATGGGCCTTTCCGGGGTGCGCCCGAGACATGGATGCCCGCTGGCTTCGTGTGTCGGGCGCGTCGCTGTCGCTGCGAACGTGCGTGCGGTGCTGCGGATCCGAGCGAGTTCGCAGCCCAGCCGGGCGGGCAGGTAGGTAGCGTCGCGCCCCATGGCGGCTCGCCCAGAGGACGTGATCGACCGGCAGCTCGACGCCTACAACCGCCGCGACATCGACGCGTTCGTCGCGTGCTACGCGCCCGCGACGGCGGTCGAGGACGCCGTCGGCGGGCTGCTCATGCAGGGGCGCGACGCGCTGCGGAACGCCTACGGCGAGCTCTTTCGCGAGTCGCCGGAGCTGCACGTGGAGATTGCGAAGCGCATCCAGGTCGGCGATTACGTGATCGACGAGGAGCTCGTGACAGGGCGGCGGGGCGCCACGGAGGCGCTTCACGCGGCCGTCGTCTACCACGTTGCCGACGGGTTGATCGACCACATCCGCCTGATTCGGTGAGACAATCGGAACAGTGGGTCTGAATTTCCGCAAGTCGATCCGGATCGCTCCGGGCATCCGGTTGAACCTGAGCAAGCGCGGCGCGGGCATCTCGGCCGGGCCGCGGGGGGCGAAGGTCGGCGTCGGGCCTTCGGGGCGGAGGGCGTCGCTCAGCTGGAAGGGACTGCAATGGAGGCGGCGGATCTAGGTGACCGACGCCGAACGCCAGGTGAGGATCGGCAACAACGAAGCGCTCTTCCGCGAGGTCAACGAGCGGATGGAGCAGCTCAACCGCGGCTTCGCGGAGATCAGCGACGGGAACCTCCACGTCGTCTGCGAGTGCGGGAACAGCACGTGCGTCGACCAGCTCGTGCTCACGATCGAGCAGTACGAGGAGGTGCGCAGCGACGCGACGCAGTTCTTCGTCAAGCCGGGTCACGAGATCCCGTCGACCGAGGACGTCGTCGGCGAGCGCGACGGGTACCTGATCGTCAGGAAGAAACGCGGCATTCCCGAGCAGGTCGCCCGCGAGACCGACCCGCGCAGTTAGTTCCACCTAGCGCAGCGCCCGCAGCTTTTCCTCCGCCTCCGCGAGCTCGGTCGCGATCCGCTCCGCACGGGCCCGCTTCTGCCGTGCTTCCTCCCGGAGCGCGTCGGAGACGCGCGCGGCCTCGTCCGCCTCGCGCTCGGCGGCGCGCGCCTCCGCCGTCAGCTTGCGCGCCTCGGCGCGCAGCGCCGAGACGTGCTCGCGGGCAGCGCGGGTCGCCTCCGCCCCGGCGGCCCGCCGCTTCGGCTTCACGGCCTCGAGCGGGCCGAAACCGACCGCCTTCAGCTCCGCCGACAGGCGCCCGTGCTGGAGCAGCGGCCGCGCGTCCTGGTCGACGGCCGCCGCGCGGAACGTCTGCGAGAGCTTGTCGAGCATCGCCGACGTCGCGCGGTCGCCGAGTCGCTTCCGGGCTGCCGCGAGCAACGAACGGATTGCCGCGCGCTCGGCCTCCGCCGCCCCTGCGACCTCGTCGGGCTTCGCCTTGCCGGCAAGCGAACGTTGCTGCGTCGTGCGCAGCCGTTCGCCCGCGTCGAGCAGAGCGGCCGTCAGCTTCGGCTCGTCGCGCGCCAGCCGGTTCGCCGACCACGCGACGACGCTCGGCTTCTTCAGCGTACGCACCGCCTCGGCGTCGTCGGCCTGATGCGCCTTGCGCAGCCGGGCCGCGAGGTCGTTGCGCGCCTTCGTGAAGTCCTCGAGCGGCAGGCCGTACAGCTCGTCGAGCTCGCGGTCGAGATTCGGGACGGATGCGAGCGGCCCGGGCATCAGGTGCGGACCGCGTCCTGCACCTGGTCGCAGAGCTTCCGCGCGAGGCGGGCGCGGCCGTCGTCCTCGGTGACCGTCAGGTTGACCTCGACGAGCGTCGCGGCGGCCCGCGTCGCACCGGCGGCGATCGCGGCGGCGGCGCGCGTGTCGGCCTGCAGCTCGGGCGGCGCCGAGTGGGTGATGCCCGCCGCGAGCTCGACGACGTCCGCACAGACCTCTGCGATCTGCAGCGGCAGGTCGGCGGCGCGCTCGAGCGCGCGGCCGAGCTTGGCGTCGTCGTCGCGCCGCTCGAGCTCGGCGAGCGCCGTGCGGTAGACGCGCGCGTCTGCTTCGGCGAGCGCGGTCAGCCGGCGGCAAAGCGCTGCGGCCTGCGCCGTCGCGCCGCCATCGCCGGAGAGCCGGGCGGCCTTCGCACACACGGCGGCGGCCATCGCGCCTGCGAGCGCCGCCGCGGAGCCGCTCCCCGGTGCGGGCTCGGCCGACGCGAGCGCGTCCAGCAAGGGGTCGATGCGCGGGACGTCCACGGGCCCGGGATCGTCCCACATCCCGGGCCTGGAACGGACACCAGAGCGTGCGCGTCAGCCGGACAGGAACCGTTCGCGCAGCTCCTCGAGGACGGCCGGGGTCGGCTCGATGCCTTCCTCGGCCAGCGCCGATTCGAGATCCGAGAGCGCGCGCCGGCGGTACGCCGCGTCGGCGACGGCCCGCGTGAGGATTCCCTCGATCGCGCGCCGGGCGGCCGGCAGCTCCTGCGCCGCACGCACCCAACCGATGGGAGCGGGCGGGAGGGCTGCGATCAGCCGGCCGATTTCGTCGTGACTGCGCCGGTCGGGACTGCGCTTGTCGTGGCTCTCTGCGGTCATCGAATCACCCGTCCTCCAGACGGCGGGCGTCGCCGGTTTCTTCCAGCAGCGCCTTCAACCGGTCGAGGCAGCGCGAGATCCGGCTCGCAACCGTGCCCGGCGGCAGTGCCAGCGCCGCGCCGATCGTGCGGTAGCTCTCGTCGCGCGCGAAGAAACGGTCGAGGATCTCGCGGCAGTTGTCGGGCAGCTCCGCCATCGCGTCGTGCACGGCGAGCGCCTCGTCGAGCCGCGAGAGCGTCTCGTCGACGCCCGGAGGCTCGAGGTCGTCCGTCGGCGTCTCCCGGCCCCCGGCGCGCAGGCGGTCGATGCAGGTGCGCCGCGTCAGCTGCGCGAGCCACGGGCGAAACGACTCGTCCGAACGCAGCGTGCCGAGCTGCACGTACACCCGCGCGAACACGTCCTGGAACACGTCCTCGGCGTCGTGATCGGCGAGCCGGAAGCCCTGGGTGCAGATCGCGAACACGTAGCGGGAGAAGCGCTCGACGAGCTCGTTCCACGCCGCGGCGTCGCCGGCGCGGCAGCGCGCGACGATCTCGGCGTCCGATCCGGCAGTGCGCGCCACCCGGACGAGGATAAGAAAACGGGGAGGGCTCGCGCCCTCCCCGTCGTTCATTCGTGCTTGCTGGTCTGGGTCCCGGCTAGGCGGACTTCACAAGCGACGTCGGCGGCTTGATCACACGGAAGGTCACGGACCTTCCGTTCTTGATCTTGTAGATCGTGACCGGGTTCGCGGTCACGTCGCCGTTCTTGTCGAACTTCAGGCTGCCGAGGATGGTGTTCTTCATGTCCAGTGCGAACAGCTTCTTCGTGACGTCGGAGCGAGAGCCGTTCGAAGCGGCAATCGCGGCGACCATCGCCTCAGCGGCCTGCGCCGCATACACCGAGTACGGATCCGGCTCCCGCTTGTCGGCCTTCGTGAACGCCTTGAGGAACTTGGCGCCGGCACCGGTCAGCGCCTTGTTCGGCAGACCGGCGACCGAGACGTAGCCGTTCTCCGCGGACGCACCGGCCTGCTGCACGACCGCCGAGATCGGGGTGAAGCCGTCCGGCAGGATCAGCTTCGTGCCCTTCGGCGTGCCGGCGACGATGTCCTTGATCAGCTTGCCGCCGTTCTCGCAGATCAGGCCGCCGACGAACACGCCCTGCGCGCCCGACGACTTGATCTTGACCGCGAGCGCCTCGTAGGACGATGCCTTGCCGTCCCACGCGGTGAAGCCCGCGACCTTCAAGCCGAGCTTCGTCGCCGCGTTCTTGAAGTTCGTCGCGACGCCGAGGCCGTAGGCCTCCTTGTCGTTCAGGATGTAGACCTTCTTCACCCCGAGGGCCTTGGCGAGGATGGCGTCGGCAGCACCCTGGAAGTCGTCAGCCGCGACGACGCGCGCGTAGTTGCGCTTGCCGGTCGGGTAGTACTTCCCGGGCTCGCCGGCCGCAGTCCCCGGACCGCCGTGGGTGAGACCCACGTACGTGTTCGCCGGGCTGATCATCGCGATCGGGCCGTTGGCCGCACGGTTCAGGATCGGGATCTCGATCTCGGCAGCACCCGAGTTGAAGGTGCCGAGGACGCCCGTCACGCTCGAGTTCTGCGCGTACGCGTTGGCGTTCGCCGATGCCTTGCCCGAATCCCACTTGCCGGCCTGCGCGGTCGAGTCGTCGCAACTCTGGTAGGCGAGCGTGTACTTGCCCGCCTTCCAGCCGTGCGAGGCGAAGATGAACTTGATCGCGCGGGTCATCTGGGTGGTCTGCGTGCGCCCCGAGCCCTGCAGTGGCAGGTCGGAGGCGATCAGCAGATTCCCGCTCGGATTCTGGATCGCAGAGCACGACGACGCCGGCAGCGGCGTGGCACCGCTCCGGGCGATCGCCCCGCTCACCGTCACTACGAGCGCGACGGTTGCGATCACCGCGGACACTCCTGCGCCCGCGTAGATGCGCTTCTTCACTCGTCCTCCTGTCTGGGGGGTCAGGGGAATTGGCGCAGAGCATAGAGAGACGCCGCGGTCCACGCCAGACCCCGGCGGAACGGCCGGTGGCGGCCAAAGGGCCGGTTAGGCTCCTGCCGAAACCCCGTTTGTGACGACTCCCACCATCAGCGAGCGGGCGGGCCCCGGACTGTCGGGCCGCCTGCCGATGTCGAACGCCACGACGGCGTTCATCGCAGCCGGAGCATTGGCGATCGGCCTCTACTTCCTGCTGCCGCCGGACGGCCAGTCGGTCTTCTACGTCGTGATCGGCGCGAGCTCGGTCGCGGCGATCTTCGTCGGCAGCGCCCGCAACCTCCCTCGCGCCGAGCGGCTGCCCTGGCAGTTGTTCGGGCTCGGGCTCGCCGGCCAGGTTGCGGGGGACGCGATCTTCGCCGTCTACGAGGTCTCGCTGGACCGGGAGCCGCCGTCGCCTTCGGTCGCGGACGTCTTCTACCTCGCCGGCTATCCGCTGCTCGCGATCGGCGTGCTGCTGATCCTCCGGCGGCTCGGCGGCCAGACGAGCCGGACGGCGATCCTCGACACGGCGATCATCTTCAGCGGCGTCGCGCTCGTCCAGTGGGTCTTCTTCATCGACCCGTACAACCACATTCGCTTCGGCACCGAGGGCGCGCGCCTCGTCGCGATGGGCTACCCCGCGATGGACGTCCTGCTGCTCGTCGCCCTCGCACAGCTGCTCGTCGGCCCCGGTGGCCGCGCCGTCGCGTACCGGCTGCTGCTCGCGAGCGTCGCGCTCTGGGTGGTCGCAGACGAGATCTACGGGCTGAACTTCGACAGCTACCAGGGTGGCGACTGGATCGACGCGCTGTGGCTCGGGTCGTACGTCGTGTGGGCAGCCGCGGCGCTCGAGCCGTCGATGGCGCACATCGCAGAGGCCGACCGGCGACGCCTGCCGCGGCTCACGACCGCCAGGCTCACGCTGCTCGCGGCCGCCTCGTTCACGGCACCGCTCACGTTGCTGATCGAGCGCGCCGCGCACCACCGCGCGCACGCGTTCGTGATCGCGCTCGGAGGCGCGGCGCTCGCCGCGCTCGTGCTGCTCCGGCTCGCCGGCCTCGTGCACGCGGTCGAGCGCGCCGGGCTCGCGGAACGCGTCGCACGCCGCGAGGCCGAGCAGGCGCAGCAGCTCCTTGCCTACCAGAACCAGCAGCTGCTCGAGATCGACCGGCAGAAGGACGAGTTCGTCTCGAGCATCTCGCACGAGCTGCGCACGCCGCTCACGTCGATCGCGGGCTACGTCGAGCTGCTGCTCGAGGAGGAGCAGGACACCGGCAAGCGCGGCCACCTCGCGATCGTCGAGCGCAACGCCGACCGCCTGCTCGCGCTCGTCAGCGACCTGCTGTTCGCAGCGCGGCTGCAGTACGGCCGGCTCGAGCTCGAGCGCAGTCCCGTCGACCTGCAGACGCTCGTGCGGCAGGCGATGGACTCGGCGCGCCCGCGCGCACAGGCTGCGTCGGTCGTCCTCGGCGTGGAGACGGTGGACGTCCCGAAGATCCAGGGCGAGCCGGCAAAGCTCGCGCAGCTGCTCGACAACCTGATCTCGAACGCGATCAAGTTCACACCGCGCGACGGGCGGGTCGACGTGCGTCTGGCCGCCCGGGACACGATGATCCGCATCGAGGTGTCTGATACCGGTATCGGGATCCCGGACGAGGAGCGCGAGCGCCTGTTCGAGCGCTTCTTCCGCGCGCAGGCCGCGCTGGAGCGCCAGATCCAGGGCACGGGCCTGGGGCTGTACATCTCGAAGGCGATCGTCGAGGCGCACGGCGGCCGCATCGGCGTCGACGGCGCGCCGGGTGAGGGCACCACCTTCGTCGTCGAGCTGCCGGTCGCATGAGCGCCGAAGGCCGGCTCGTCCTCTGCGCGGACGACGACGAGGACATCCTCTCGCTCGTCTCGCTGCGTCTGCGGCGCGCCGGCTTCGACGTCGCGACGGCGACCGACGGCGAGGAGGCGGTGCAGATCGCCCGCTCGCGGCGTCCCGCACTCGCGGTGCTCGACGTGATGATGCCGCGGCGCACCGGCTACCAGGTGCTCGAGGAGCTGCGCGGCGACGAGAGCCTGCGCGACATCAAGGTGATCCTGCTCTCTGCGCGCGTGCAGGAGAGCGACGTCGCGCGGGGGCTCGACGCCGGCGCCGACGCGTACCTCGCGAAGCCGTTCAAGGCGCAGGAGCTCGTCGCCAAGATCGAGGAGCTGCTCGGCAGCGGAGCGTCGCCCGAACCGGCCGGAAACTGATTCGGCGCGAGCCGAATCAGATTCCAGCCTACGTTCTCCGGTAGCGGTAGCCGAACCCGCGCACGGTGTCGACCGGCGCCGAGTCCGGCGCGTCCGGGCAGAGCTTCCGGCGCAGATAGCCGACGTAGAGCTTCACCTGGTCGCCCGAGACGCCGTAGGGGTCGCCCCACACGAGCTCGAGCAGCTGGTCCCGCGAGAGCACCTGGTTCGGGTTCTGCACGAACGCGGCGAGGAGCTTGAACTCGAGCGGCGTCAACTGGACGTCGCGGCCCTGGACGACCACCTTCCGCTGCGCGTAGTCGATCTGCAGGAAGTCGTCGCCGTAGGCCTCGAGCACCTCGGTCCTGCCGCCCGTCCGGCGAAGGAGCGCCTGCACGCGCGCGAGCAGCTCCTGACGGCCGAACGGCTTCGCGACGTAGTCGTCGGCGCCCGCCGAGAGCCCGCGCACCTTCTCGAGCTCCTGCGTCCGGGCGGTCAGCATGATCACCGGCACGTCCGAGAGGTCGCGGATCCGCTCCAGGGTCTGGTAGCCGTCGAGGTCCGGCATCGTCACGTCGAGGATCACGAGCGCCGGAGCGGCCGAGAAGAGGTTCCGGAGCGCCGCGCGGCCGTTCTCTGCCTCGTCGACGGTGTACCCCGCGCGCTCCAGGAGCTCGCGGACGAGCGTCCTGATGTCCTCGTCGTCGTCGACGACCAGCACCCGGGGGCGTGCGTTCATACCGGACTCATACCATCCCCGAAGCTCAATCCCTGCGCCCATGATCGATCCTCGGGCTGTGGCACGGATTCTGATCTGCGAACCGCACGACGACATCAACGCGCTCCTCGAGCTGGTGGTTCGTCGTCTCGGCCACGAGCCGGTGGCGTTCCTCGGCGGCGAAGTCGACCACATCGGTATCGACGCCGCCGTCGTCGAGCCCGGCGAGTCGGCGGCGCTCAAGGTCGCCCGCGGCCTGCGGGCGAAGGACGTGCCCGTCCTGTTCACGAGCATCTATCCGCCCGACAACGAGGTGCTCGCACTCGAGCCGGCTGCCTATCTCGTGAAGCCGTTCCCGCTCTACGCACTCGAGCGCGCTCTGCAGCAAGCGCTTGCGGTCGCCGCCGCCGCGCCGCCGCCCGTGCGCGCCGCCGCCGCGCTCTAACGCCGACGGTTAGCATCGCACGCGCGTGCGTGCGGCCCCCGTCCTCCTGCTCATTGCCTTCGCGCTCGCCGCCTGCGGCAGCGACGCGCAGCAGTCGTCCTCCTCGCGTCAGGCGGTGCAGGGTCAGCACTCGATCGAGGGGATGACGCCCCCGCATCTGACGATCACGCATGGCGCCGGGGCAGGCGTCGCGCCCGGCTACGTCTTCGTCGCCGAGAAGGGCGGCAAGGACAAGCCGAGCGGCCCCGTGATCGCCGACAACCAGGGGCGGATCCGGTGGTATCACGAAGTTCCGCACGGGCTCGAGGCGACGGACTTTCGCACGCAGACCTACAAGGGCAAGCCGGTGCTGACGTGGTGGCAGGGAACGATCAGCAAGGCCGGCGTCGGCCGCGGCCAGTACGTCGTCTACGACGACACGTATCACCAGATCGCGAAGCTGAACGCCGCGCACGGCCTCGACGGCGACCTGCACGAGTTCCAGCTGACACCGCGCGGCACCGCGTACATCAGTGTCTACAAGGAGGTGCCGCTCGACCTCAGCTCGGTCGGCGGGCCGACGAAGGGCTATGCCTACGACAGCGTCGTGCAGGAGCTCGACGTCGAGACCGGCGAGGTGAAGTGGGAGTGGCACAGTCTCGACCACGTGCCGCTGAGCGAGTCGCTGCAGGCGAACCGCGAGCCCGCGAGGAACGCGTCGAAGAAGCGCCCGCTCGACTACTTCCACGTCAACTCGATCGCGGACGCGCCCGGCGGCAACGTGCTGCTCTCGGGACGCAACACGAGCGCCCTCTACCTCGTCGCGCGAGACGGCCACGTGATCTGGCGCCTCGGCGGGACGAAGAGCGACTGGGGCCCGCCCGCTGCGGTCAAATTCCGTTTCCAGCACAACGCGCGGCTGCATTCCGACGGGACGCTCTCGCTGTTCGACAACGGCGCGATCCCGAAGGTCGAGCCGTTCACGCGCCCGCTCGTGCTCCGGCTCGACCAGGAGGACCACACCGCGAAGATCGTCAAGGCGTTCGTGCATCCGACGAAGATCTCCTCGCCGTTCGAGGGCAACCTGCAGCTGCTGCCGGACGGTGGCGCGGTCGTGGGGTGGGGCGGCGTGCGCAAGGTGACCGAGTTCGCGCCCGACGGCAAGGTGCGCTTCGAGGTGAAGCTGCCGTACGGCGACACCTACCGCGGCTATCGCTTCACGTGGACGGGCAACCCGGTCGGCAAGCCCGCGATCGGCGTCGACGGCAACCAGGTGTACTCGAGCTGGAACGGCAGGACCGACGTCGCGTCGTGGGAGGTGCTCACGGGGCCCGACGCGGATCATCTGAGCAAGGCCGCCACGCAGCCCTGGTCGGGGCTCGAGACCACGATCCGGCTGAAGGACGCACCGGGCGCGGTCGCCGTCCGCGCGCTCGACGCGAACGGCGACGAGCTCGGGGACTCCGACACCCTGACTTCCTGAATCCGCGGCTACCCTTTGCGGCGTGCGCCGAACGTGGCTGGTTGTTGTGATCGTGCTGGCCGCGGTGGGAATCGCGGTCGCCGTCGCCGCGCTCACACGCGGCGGTGAGACGGCGAAGCCGAAGACGCCGTCGGTCGAGTCGCAGCGCTTCGGTGACGACGCAGACCTGATGCGCAGGCTCGAGCGCAAGAAGCTCGTCGGGCAGCAGCGGTGAGCGGGCTCTCCCGGCGAGAGCTGCTGAAGCGCGGAGCGGTCGCGCTCGCCGCCGGCAACATCTACTCGCTGCTCGACGGCCTCTCAGCGCCGCCTGCGCGCGCCGCCGTGAGCGCGGCTCGCGCGCGTGAGCAGTACCTCCTGCCGGGGCTGAAGGTCGTGCGCGAGCTCGGGATCGAGGTCATCGTCCCGCCGTTGCACCATCGCATAGTCACCGCCCGCGTTCGTATTCCGCGCACCCGCCTGCGCGCCGCTCAGAAGCAGCTCGAGCACTCGCTCGCCGCGCTCGAGGCGCGGTACCCGGCCTCGCCCGCCGGGCTCGGCGTGACCGTCGCGTGGGGGCTGCCGTACTTCCGCCGGCTCGTGCCGAAGCTGGCCGACGGCCGGCGCTTCCCGGCGTACCTGCCGACCGACCTCCGCACGTCGAAGGCATCCGGCAAGCGCGTCGCCGCGGTCGTCGACGCGACGCCGTTCGCGAGCGATCCGTCGACGCTCGTGCTCAGCGGCGACGACGTCGTCTTCCTGATGCGCAGCGACGTCGTCGCGCACATCGACGACGCGCAGCACGCCTTGCTCTCGCCGGAGCTCTTCCAGGTCACGAGCGTGCGCAACGGCTTCGTCGGCGGCGGCTTCGGAACCGGCCCGGGCCTCGCGAAGCAGATGGCGCTCGCCGCGGCCGTGCCGGGGGCGGAGCTGATCGTCGACGGCGTGCAGATGTTCCTCGGGTTCACGTCGACGCAGAAGGCGGCGATGGCCCCGGACCGCATCGCGAGCTTCGAGACGCTGGCGGGTCACACGGATCAGAAGCCCGGGAGCTTCTGGAGCGG
>Ga0136846_1222916_pt1 | contig 15910 bp, 13 predicted proteins | sample HopSoiMetagenom2_FD_96841 | JGI IMG/M metagenome (GOLD analysis project Ga0136846, IMG submission 96841) | Grasslands soil microbial communities from Hopland, California, USA - 2 Assembly 2016 (version 4) | ecosystem: Environmental > Terrestrial > Soil > Grasslands | place: USA: Hopland... | reverse complement strand
GCGGGATCTCCGCCGGGCTGGTGACGACGAACGTCCAGGTGCCCTCCCGGGACCTCGGCGTGCCGTCCGAGCCGCCCTCCGAACTCCTGTCGGATCCGCCGGCGAGGTCCGTGGGCACCGGCGGCCGAAGGAAGTCCGGATCGATGAGATACATGTGCGACCGGTCGGTGCCGCGGAACGTCACCCCGCGATAGGAGCCGCGGCCGGCGTTCTCGGGGGTGATGACCTCGCACAGCGGCGTGACCAGTTCCAGTCGCAGCCGGCTGGCGTCCGAGGTGTTCCAGCTCAGCGCGAACGCGGCCCGGGTGTCGAACTCGGTGATCACCACGTCGTGCCGCCGCTCGCCGGACCCGATGACGAACACGGCCGACGGGTCCAGCGGCGACACGGCCGCGGTCAGGCCGGACTTCAGCGTGTCGCGCAGCGCCGACGCGAGGTCCCCGGCGGTGGTGTGCAACTGGTCCACCTGGCGGATCTGGCCACCGGCCAGCGATCCGTCGGCGAGCTGTTGCATCAGGGTCTGGTTGACGTCGCTTTTCCCTTCGATGCCGTACGCCACCGCGAACAGCTCGATCTTGCGCTCGGCCAGCGACGCGCCGACCGCCGCCGTGCCCACCGGCGGTGCGATGAACTCCAGCGGATTGTGCGCGCCGGAGTTGTTCGCGCCGTCGCTCATCAGGATCAGCCAGCGCCGGTTGAACGTGTCGGGGCCGAAGTAGCTGGTCGCCGTCGCCAGCACGCGGTCCAGACCGTCGCCCATCGGGGTGCTGTTGAGCGGCTTGACGTTGGCGATGGCGCCGGTCACGGTGCCCATGCCGGCCAGATCCGGGATCGCGGCCATGGGGAAGATGTCGTAGGTGGCCGGGTCGAGGGGGTTCCCGGCCGGGAAACGGGCGACGCCCAGCCGTCCCCGGCCATGGCCGAAGTGCGAGAGGTCGTCGAGGAACTGGTTGGCTGCCGAGACCAGCTCCGACCAGCGGGAGTTCGGGGCGCCCTCCGGCAGGAAGGTGCCTTCCGGGTCCCAGCCCATGCTCCCCGAGTCGTCCAGCAGCAGCACCACTTCGAGCTGCTGCGTGGTGGCGGACAGCGCGACCCGCCGATTGTGCCCGGCGGAAGTCAGGGCGGTGCTGTCCGCGGGCGCGGCGACCAGGTCGGCGGTGCCGGTGGTCAGCCCGCCGGCCGGCGGGGTGGCGCCCGCGGTGAAGGCGACCACCAGCGGCTGGCTCTGGCCCTGGGCCACGGCCAGGGGCAGCGAGGTGCCCAGCGTGAACCCGGCCGGCAGCGCGGGAGTCACGGAGGTGACGTTCAGCGGGCCCGTTCCCTTGTTGGCGACCTGGACGCTCAGGTTGATGGTCTCGTTGACCAGCGACGCGTACGTCAGTGTGGCGGGCGAGACGTCGATCCACGGCTGCGCGGTGTCGGCGACCGTGTCGGCCACCACCCACGTGAAGTCCCGGGCCGCCGCGTCGTTGTTCGTGAAGCCGAGTTGCAGGGTCTCGACAGTGTCCTTATCGAAGCCCAGCCGGATCTGGAACACCCCGGCGGCCTCGCCGACGGTGAAGAGCTGGACGTCGCCCACATAGTCGGTGAGGGGCGCGGCGGCGGTCCGGAAGACCCCGGTGGACGCCGTCGTGATCGTCACGGCGTTGCCGGTGCCGGCCTTGATCGACAGCGTCGGAGCGGCGGCCCCGCCGAACACCGCGACCCGGGCGAACATCATCTTCGGATAGGAGCCGGCCGGGACCGGGTCGCCGGTCAGCTGGGTGATCGCGGCGAACATCGTGGCGCCGGGGGCCACGCTGAGTGCCGCCGTCTGCGGGTCGGGATAGACGTGGAAGGCCATGGAGATACTCCCTGTCCTAGGCGGTGACGGTGAAATTGTCGGTACTGGTGACCGAACCGCCGGCGGTGGTCACCGTGATCTTGACCTGTTTCGAGGTCCCGGGCGGCGTCACCCCGGCCGGCACCTGGGCCGCGATCTGAGTGGCGGACGGCGAGCCGACGATGGTCGCGGCGAAGGTGTCGAACTTCACCGACACCGGCGCGAAGTTGAAGTTCTGGCCGTTGAGCGTGACGGTCTGGCCGGCCGACCCGATCTTGGGTATGAACTGCGGCGGCGGGGAGAACACCGGAGCCGGGGTGCTGAGCTCGGCCCGGAACGTGTCGTCGCTGACCACGCTGCCGGCGTTGGTGGCCACCGTGATCTTGACGTCCGCGGTCGTGGCGCCGGCCGGCACCAGCCCGGCCGGCACCTGCGCCACGATCTGGGTGGCCGTCGGGGTGCCGACCACCGTGGCGGCCGTACCGGCGAACTGCACCTGCAGGCCGCTGACATTGAAGTTGAACCCGGAGATCGTGACCTGCGCGCCCGGCGTGCCATGGGTCGGGCCGAACTGGCCGCCGGGGTCGGCGAACACCGGGCTCACCTGCGCGGTGAAACCGTCGTCGCTGACCACCGTGCCGCCGGCGTTCGTCACCGTCACCTTGACCTGCACCGGCGTCCCGGCCGGGGTGAGCCCGCCGGGGACCCGGGCCACGATCTGGTTCGCGGTCGGGGTGCCGACGATCGCCGCGGCGATGGTCCCGAACCGCACCGACACGGCGCCCACCGTGAAGTTGGTTCCGAACAAGGTGATCGCCTGGTTGATCACCCCGCTCTTCGGCACGAACTGCGGCGCCGGCGGTACCGAGAACGTCGGCAGCAGCAGCGTCTTCTCCACCAGGCTCAGCCGCCGTTCGAGATCGGAGACGGTCAGCCGGCGCTGTCGCAGATCCGTGATCATCGCCGCGCCGATGGTGTCCTGGCCGCGCGGCCGGGCGAGCTGGGCCAGCGGATAGAACGAGTGCCCGGGCCCGGGGGCCGGCACCGGCACTCCCTCGGCCACCCGCACCACGAACCCGGGCTTGAGCCGCACCGAGGTCTGCACCCCGACGTCCTGGCTGTTCGTCAGGTCGGCGTCGACCGTGCCGTCCACCTCGGTCAGCGACACGTCCAGATAGACGGTGTCCAGCCGCGGATCGGGCTGCGCGGCGCTCGGCGTGGTCAACGCCGGCACCCCGGTCTGACCGGCGTACGTGATCGGCGCCGGGATCACCGCCTCGACACCGCCGACCAGCGCCGAACCGGGCCCGCCACCGCTCGCCGCGGCGACCGCGAAGTCCTGGCTGTTCTGTCCGGCCGGCCGGGCCTGGACCGCGAAGCCGTCCGCGCCGGCCGCCGCGCCGTCGCCGATGTACCGCGCCACCACCGCCCGGACGGTGGCCGCGACCAGGTCGTGCAGCAGGTTCAGGTCCCGGTCCAGGACCGGCACCCCCTGCTCGATGTGGATGCCCACATAGCCCTTCTGCCGGTTGGCCAGCAGCAGGTCCAGCGGGGATTGCGAGAAGTCGGCCACGGTAACCTCCGGTCAGGACGGGATGAACACGGCGCGGACGGTTACCGGAAGGAACCCGGCCAGCTCCCCGGCGAGCCGGGAGAGCATCGCCTTGATCGCGTCCGGATCGGCGGTGCCGGGCGTCAGGTACAGCCCGACGGTGTCGCGCGCGATGCGGTCGTCGTTCGTCCGCACCCCGTTCGACCCGGCGTCGTAGGTGTAGGTCTGGAAGTCCTCGTACTCGCCCCGCAGCGCCAGCTTCGCGGCGTCGCCGGTGAGGACGGTCGCGGTGCCGCCGTACCGGTGGTCGGCGATCCGCGTCGCCCTGAACGTGTCGCTGGCGTAGACCAGGCTCTGGTTGGACCGGAACACCAGCAGCGTGCCGGCGCCGGTGCCGACGGCCAGCGGCGCGCGCCGCGCGGACGGCCCGCCGACCGCCTGCTGCGGCGCGCTCCAGGTGAGCGGGCCGATCGCCAGGGTGCTGCGGACGATGCCCCAGCCGCCGGCGGACGTCGAGCTGACGAACACCTCGAGGTCGCCGCTCGGCGTCGGCAGGGCAGCGGGCTGCCGGTCGTGGTACCCGCCGGTCCCGGTCTTCGGCAGGGCGCTGATCGGTGTCCAGTCCGCCGCCGCCGGGTCCAGTCCCTGTTTGACCCGGAACACCACGCTCCAGCGGGTCTGCCCGGGCGGGCCGCCGGGCTCATGCCGCGCCCAGAACAGCCACAGCCGCTGGCCGGCGCTGGTCGGATGGAAGAGGACGAACAGGTCGTCCTCCACCCGCGGCGGCTTCCCGCCCCCCATCGGCATCGTGGCCGCGGTGGCGAGCACCCAGTTCGTGCCGTCGTGCCGGTTGTAGCGCACCTGCCAGGTCCCGCCCACGGACTCCAGCCAGAACAGCCACAGCCCGCCGGCGTTGTCGGCCACGGCCGTGGGCATCCGCCGCTCGGTGCCGGGATCCCCGAAGACCGCGGGCGCGGCGAACGTGCCGCCGGGGCCGCCGTCCCGGGTGGTGAACCAGATCCGCCAGATCCGGCCGGCCCCGGTCTGCGCCGGATCGCAGCCCTGCCAGAACAGCCACAGCCGGGACCCGACCAGTGCGGCGCTCGGATGCTTGTCGATGCCGGGCCGGTCCACCACCGGCCGGCTCGGCTGCCAGGCGCCGTCGGCGTACCGCTTGGACCAGATGTCCCAGCCGTGCAGCCGCAGCGTGTGGTAGAGGAAGAGCACTGAGCCGTCGGCCTCGGTCACCGCCGCGGGCCGCCCGTCGTAAGCGAAGTCGACCGAGGCCAGGGCCGGATCGGGGAAGGCGGTGGTGCCGGCGGCGCGCACCGTGGACCAGAGGTTCAGCCGCTCGGGCCGGTTGGTGCGGGCCACGTTGTGCACGAACTCCTTCGTGCGGTTGGGCCGGCCGGTGATCCGGGCGACGGTGGCGTCGAGGTTGGCCACGCCGCCGACGGTCTGGTACAGCCACGGTGCGAAGCGGATCTCGGAGCGCTGTTTGGCGATCGGCAGGCCGTAGTCGGTCTGCCAGCCGATCCAGTCGGCGAGCAGCGGCAGCAGCAGGCCCTCGACCCGGTCCAGGTCGGTGAGGGACAGCGCGGCGCGGGCGAGGCTGTAGAGCCGGTCGAGTTCACCGCCCGGCAGGTCCAGGAAGCGGCGCAGTTCGCCCTTGTCGCGGTCGGCGGGCAGCCCGGTGCCCGGGGCCGGGACGCGTCCGGCGTCGTAACGCCGGTAGATGGCCGGCAGCAGGGAGTAGATCCGGCCGGCGAAGTCGTACGGCGCGATGGCCATCGCGCTGACCCGGTTGTGCGGGTCGGGGTCGTACACCCGGGGCGAGCCGTGGTACGGGAACAGTGTGTAGTAGTACACGGTCTCGCCCTGCAGGCCGCTGTCCGTGGCCCGGAGCAGGCCGGTGCCGTCGGCCACCACCACGCCGTCGTCCGGGTCGGCCGGGTGTGTGCCGGTGCGGCGCACCACCCGCACGCCGGGGTCCTGCGCGGGCGCCGGGTTGGTCCAGGCCAGGTCGATCCGGTTGCCGTCGCGGTGGGCCAGCGCGGTGATGTCGGTCAGGCGCACCTCACACCTCCGCCTGGTTGACGACGACGACCCGCAGGCCGGCCGCGTAGTCCGGGGCGGCTGGGACCACCGGCACCTCGTTCGGGCCGAGGGCGATCTTGCCGAGCGGGTCGACCGCGGGCACCGGCCGGTCCTCGCGCCGGAACTCGGTGATGTTCACGAACACCACGCCGGGGACGTTCTGGCTCTCCTCGTAGAACTTGCTCAGGTAGACGGTCTGGTTGAAGTCGACGTTCTCGAACGCGAGCAGCGCCGCGGCGGCCTGCTGGACCCGCGCCACCACGTCCGCGGTGACGTAGAAGCTCCGCACGGCGATCTCGGCGGTGACCCGGATCGGCACGTAGTCCACGTCGGCGACCTCGATCAGCTGGCTGAGCATCCGCTTGTCCTCGAGGTAGCCCTTCAGGCCGGCGGCCAGGACGTCGCTGACCTTGCCGCCGCCGGACGGCGCGACGAAAAGCGTCACCTCGTTCCAGCCGGCGGCGGTCGCGCGGACCTTGCCGACGCCCTTGAAGCTCAGGGCGAGGGCCTCGTAGTCGGCGGCGGTGACGGCGCGCCGCAGCGAGCGGAACACCGCCGGGGCGTGCGCTACGGCGTGGTCGATGGTCTCCCGCTCGGCGCCGCCGGTGGCCGGGGCGGGGTTGGTGACGGTGGCGCCGAGCAGGGCCAGCTGCGGGGCGTCGATGATGGTGGTGACGGCGCCGGCCGGCACGTTGCCGGCGGCCCCGCCGCCGACGCGGTAGGTGGCGGTGACGGTCGCCCCGGCCGGCGGCACCGCCCCGAAGGCGCCGTCGCCGAACAGGACGGTGGCGCGGTCGTCCTGGTCGATCTGGATCGTGTAGTCCTTCTGGTCGGCCTGGCTGAACGCCAGGCTGTCCCGCAGCGTCCAGACATCGGTCACGGCGCCGAGCTTGGTGACCAGCACCAGGTCCGCGCCGGCGGCCTGGGCCGGACCGGGCGGCCGCAGGATCAGGTCCGGGTGGGCCAGCGCGAACCGCTGGCCGGCGCCGCCGTCGGAGGTGCCGAGCAGCTCGTCGCGGACCAGTTGCCCCTGCTCGACCGGGACGCCGCCGGCCGGCGGCCCGAACACCTTGCGGGTGGTGACCGGGTCCGCGGCGATGGTGCTGAAGTCGATGGTGAGCGGGGTGTCGCGGGCGTACTCGAACACGATGCTCGGCCCGTCGCGGCGGCTCTTGGTGGCGAACGCGTCGCCCTTGTTCACCGTCACGGTGGCGGTGACGCTGCCCGGGACGGTCAGGCTCAGCGTCGCCGCGGCCGGGGCCGCGGTGCCCAGCTGGTAGCCGATGAGCCGCAGGTGCTCGATCACGCTGCGCCGGGTGCGCGCGGTGCTCAGGTAGCTCTCATTGGCCACCCGGTCCTGGTAGTAGCTCAGAATGTCGCCGATGTGCGCGAACAGTTCCAGCAGGACGTTGCCGAAGTCGGCCTCGTTGGCGAAGTCCTGCCACTCGGGGAGCTTGGCGGGGATCTGCGCGCGCATGGCCTGCAAGAGGCTCTCGTAGTCGCGGGCCATGTAGTCGATGACCGGCCGGCCGCCCGCCTGCGTAACTTCAGCCATCAGGCCGTCCGCCTCTCGCACTGGTTCATCGGAAACGCACCTGGACCGCTTGCCGGGACAGGTCGCTGCGTCGCACATACGCCACTTCGACGGTCAGGGTCTCCTCGACGGCCTGCACGTCCACGCCGCCGACGACGATCTCCTCGCCGAGCCACCGGGTCAGCGCGGCGCCGACGGTGAACTCGGTGGCGGCGGCGAGGATGGTGTTGGCCGGGTCGAACACGAGGTTGAACAGCCCGCAGCCGAACTCGGGCTGGTTGACCCGTTCGCCCGGCGCGGTGAACAGCACTTGGACGATCTTTCCGCGCAGGTCCGCGTTCTCGTCGGGGTCCGGCGTGATGGTGCCGGCCGGGGTGACGCCGAACGGGAATCCGAAGCCTGTCGCCATGCCGTGTGCCGCCTCTCTCCTTACCGGTGCGTATCAGTGCGTGTCTGTCAGTCCGTGGTCACAAAGCTCTGTCCGTTCGCGGCCACCGTCGAGCCGGCCGGGGCGCCGACCCCGCTACAGGTGTCGATCTTGTCGGCGTCCAGCAGCACCTTGACTCCGCCGACCGTCAGCAGCGCGCTGCCGGCGCCGGTGTTGGGGACGCCGGTCCCCAGGGGCGAGTCGGTGATGGACAGCGAGACGGCCACCGGGGTCGGCGCGGGCGGGACGAAGTTGCCGCCCTGCGGCCCGGAGTGCTTGCCCGCGGGCGGCGCGGCCTCGCCGGCGTTGAGCGAACTGTGGCTGCTGACCAGCGCCACCGGCACCCCGCCGATGCTGACCCAGTCGCTCAGCGCGTCGGTCATCGCGCCGTTGTAGGCGAAGTCGGCGATTCCGGTGTAGGGGACGGTCGGCGGCGGGGGGCCCGGGTTGGTGGCCTGGCCGGCCACATTGTGCTTGTCGGTGCCGCTGACCGGATCGCCCTTGACGACGACGAGTCTGCCCACGCCGCTCACCCCTTCTGCAGATCGATGCTGGCGGCCACGATCGTCACGGTCTGGCCGGCCGCGTCGATCTTGAACGGGACCTTGGCGGTCAGCGTGAACGCGCTGCCGCTCAGCTCCACGACGTTGTCGTTGGTGTCGGTGATCTTCACGCCGTGCTGGTCGAGCAGGATCGTGTTCTTGTCCTTGTCGGTGATGGTGATGCCGTTCTTGTCCAGCGTGATGAGGTGCCCGTTCCGGCCCTCGCGGATCAGGACCGCCTCGGCGCCGTCGGCGTCCTCGAACTGGACGGTGTGCCCCTTGGCGGTCTTGATGACCTTGCAGGTGGGCGGGTCCTGCACCTCGGACTGCTCGGTGCCGTCGCTTTCCTGCGGTTTGGGCAGCTGGCTCTGGTCGCCGGGCCGGCTCCAGTAGGCGCCGACCCAGATCGGGAACTCCGGATCGCCCTCCTCGAACTCCGCCCACACCCCGGCCTCGCGCGCCGGCACGAACAGGAAACCCTGGTCCGCGGCGCCGCCGTAGGGCGCGCACGGCGTGGCCCAGCCGGTCACCACGTCCGGGCCCAGCACGCTGGGCACCTTCAGCTTGAGCCGGCCGAGCCGGGACGGATCCTGGTTGTCCACGACGGTCGCGCGGTATTTGCCGAAGAAGCGCCGCTCGATCTTCTCCGCCAGCCCGGCCACGATCCGCTCCAGCTCGGTCACAGGCCACCTGCCAGGGTGCCGAGCAGTCCGCCGGAGCCGGCGGAGAAGTCCTCCTGGCCGGTGGGCTTCAGCGCGTTGCGCTTGACCCGGAAGGTCTGGACGTAGCCGGCCGCGGTGAACGAGTGCGTGACGTGCGTGACGTAGTACACGCCGCTGTGCGTCTCGCCGATGCCCTTGATGGTGACCGGGGCGCGCGGCATCAGGATGCTGCCGTACTGGTTGGCGGCGACCTCGCCCTCCCCGGTCACGAACCACTCGCCGTGGTCCCGCAGGCCCTGGCACAGCGCGGTCATCTCGGGGGCGCCGGTGGCGACCGTCTGCCCGATGTGCACCAGCCCGGGCTGCATCCCGGCGCCGAGGAAGCCGTCCGCCGGGGTGGCGCCCAGCAGGTTCTCGCCGGAGGACTTCGCGCTGGTGTCCAGCACCTCGCCGGTGATGTGGTCGATCCCGGACATGGCCACGTCCGCCGTCGCCAGCGCGTCGACCTCCAGGGCGAACCGGTTGACGTTGGTCTCCGCGCCGAACTGCACGGCCAGCACCGGCTGCGGGGGGTCGGCCACGGCCGGCGGCCGGAAGTAGCCGGTGTCGCCGTCGACGAAGTACTCGTACCCGTTGCGCAGGGCCAGCCGGCGCAGCAGCTGGATGTCGGTCTCGCGCTGGACGATGGTGGACACCTTCTCGTCGTGGACGACGTCGGTGGGGATGACCTGGGGCCGGAGCCCGTAGGACCGGAGGACCTCGGCGGCGATGTCGCTGTCCTTGCGGTCCGGCCAGGCCTTGAGCTTGTCCACCCGGTCCATCAGCACCGTGGTGTCCATGCCCCAGATCTCCAGCCGGCTCTGCTCCAGTCCGGTCGTGAACCGCGGCCGCAGGTGGGTGATGAACCCGGTCAGCAGCGCGCGCGAGTCGTCGTCCAGGCCCGCGGTCACGGCGATCTTCTGCCAGACGGCGAACCGGTCGTCGTCCAGGTAGGTCCACGAGCCGTCCGGGTTCTGCGTCAGCGTGAGCGTCATCCGGAGCATGCCGGCCAGCTCGTCGTCCAGCTCGACCTCCAGGCCCACCAGGTCCCGGTACAGGCCGTCGACTTCGGCGCCGTTGATCTTCACGCGCAGGTTGTCGTTCTTCATGGCGCGCCTACCCGCTCACCGCGGGCGGGACCACGATCGGCCGGCCGAGCTGCCCGGTGTCGGCCGGCGCCCCGACGGCGAACCCGGCCGCGGCGATGACCGCGGCCAGCGCCGGGACGTCCACCGCGAGCCGGTTGTAGCGCACCAGCAGCGCCCGGCCGAACCGCCGCGTCACCACGGCCACCGGCTGCCCGCCCGCCGTCTGCTTCTGCTCGGCCAGCGTGACGTGCTCCTCGACCGTCACGTCCTCGACGCCGACCGTGCCGGCCAGCGCGCGCAGCGCGGCAGCCCACGGCGGCGGGGTGCCGGCCGCGACCGTCACCGGGAACCGGGTGGCGGCCAGCGGCTCCTGGCCCAGCAGCGCCAGCGGCGACAGGAAGTCCGGGTTCGCGTCGCAGATATGCCAGTACTGGAGCGGCTGGCCGTAGTAGGTGTACGCGAGGGTGTCCAGGCGGTCCCCGGAGTCCACGGTGTGCCGGAAGGTGCCGGTGACCTCCGGCAGCGGCCGCAGGTCCTTGGCCGCCAGCACCCGGCCCCGGGCGTCCGGGACCTCGGTGCCCGGCACCTGCCGGTAGCGCGACAGTTTGCTGAACACGGCCCTCACCCCGGCACGACGACGTTGGCGACCTCGGCGATGTTGGCGAGGTTCAGCACCGACATCGCCTCGGTCATCGCTTTCGAGTACAGGTAGGGCACGCTCTTGCCCTCGATCACCGTCAGGCTCACCGCGACCGTGGCCCGGACCGGGTTCAGGTCGGTGCTGAACTCGGTCTCGGTGATGTTCAGGGAGTTGATGTTCACCGGCAGCACCCGTTTGCGCCCGAACACGAACAGCACCAGCGGCGGGTTGGCGCCGCGGGTGAAGCTGAACCCCTTGGGCTTGCCGAGCAGGGCGCCGATCGCCGCCCCGAGCAGGCTCTCCTCCTTCGGGGCCACCATCAGCTCCAGGGTGGACAGCCGCGGCGCGATGCCGAACTGCTCGGTGAGGGTGTCGCCGCCGTCGAGCCGATCGGTGGCGTCCAGCCGGATGTCGAACCCGATCGTCTGCTCCTGCACGGTGACCAGCTGCTGCTTCTGCAGGTCCAGCAGGCTGGAGAAGTCGCCGTGGAACTGGCGCAGGGTGCGCGGCGGGGCGGCCGGCGCCGATGCCCCGCCGGCCGCCGGCGCGGCGGCGGGCGTGCCCGGGAACGAATACGACAGGGCCCGGTTGCGGGTCAGCTGGACCGGGTTGAACTGGAACACCACGAACAGCGGCGGCAGGCTCAGTCCGAACTCGACGAAGGCGCCGCGCAGGATGCGGGGCTTGTTGGGGAAGCCGTCACTCATGTCAGCAGCACCGCCTCGGCATCGGAGAGAACCGTGTTGACGTCGTCGAGCACCGCGGCCGACCCGGCGGTGGCGGACACCGTGACGACCTTGCCGCGGGCGTCGCGCACCACCCAGCGGCCGGACGTCGCGGTCGGGTCCAGTCGCAGCCGTCCAGTTCGGCGACCCGGGCGGCGGGCAGGTTTGTCGGCCCGGATGGTTGTCGTCATCTCCATCGTGTCCCCTCACCTGCCGTACTCACGGTGATCGGGCGGGGCTCGGCCCACAGCTTGCCGATCTTCTCGAACTCCCGCCGCGTCCCGTGCAGGATGTGCTCCCGGCCGACCGTGCCGCCGTCGGCCGCGGCCAGGAACGCCGCGTTCAGCACGATGTTCTTGATGCTTCCGCCGGCCACCGCGTACTCCTCGGCCAGCGCGCCGAAGTCGACGTCGGCCGCCAGCGGGGCCTGCGGCGGGAACAGCGTCCGCCAGATCCGCTCCCGGCCGGTCGCCTCCGGGAACGGGAATTCCACCGCGAACCGGATCCGGCGGGTGAACGCGTCGTCCAGGTTCTGCCGCAGGTTGGTGGCCAGGATGACGACGCCGTCGTACTCGTCCATCTTCTGCAGCAGGTAGCCGGTCTCGATGTTGGCGTACCGGTCGTGGGCGTCGGACACCTCGGTCCGCTTGCCGAACAGGGCGTCGGCCTCGTCGAAGAACAGGATCGCGTTGCTGGCGCGGGCCTCGGCGAAGATCCGCGACAGGTTCTTCTCGGTCTCCCCGATGTACTTGCTGACCACCCCGGACAAGTCCACCGCGTACAGGTCCAGGTCCACCTCGCGCGCCACCACCTCGGCGGCCAGCGTCTTGCCGGTCCCGGGCGGGCCGCTGAACAGCACGCTGAGTCCGGTCCCGCGGCTCAGGCGCGCGCCGAAGCCCCAGCTTTCGAAGACCTGGTACCGGTGCCGCACCTGGGCGCAGATCTCGCGCAGCAGCGCCATCCGGTCCGGCGGCAGGATCAGGTCATCCCAGCCGCACCGGGGCTCCACGCGCACCGCGAGCTCGCCGATCCGGCGGTTCGACTGCCGGCGGCAGGCGGCGGCGACGTCGGCGAGGGCGAGCGGGGCCGGGTCCGGCCGCGAAAGCCGCTCGGCCTCCACCGACTCCACGGCGGCCCGGATGCGGTCCGGCGCCAGCCGGAATCGGGCGGCGAGCTCCGCCGCCCAGGCCGGCGCGTCCGGGGTGCGCCCGGCCAGGCGGCGCCGCCAGATCCCGGTGCTGTTCGGGACGTCGGGCAGCGTCACCTCCACTGTGTGCACCAGCGCGCCGGCGAAGCCCGGCGGCACGGTCCACAGGGCGGCGCCGGCCAGGAACACCAGCCAGCCGAACTCGGCGACGGCGGTCTCCAGCGCGGCCAGCAGCGGCCGGGCCGCGGCTTCGTGGAGGGCGTCGACGCCGGCGACGTGGACGGCGGCCGACTGGAGCAGTCCTTCGCGGACCGCGGCGCGCAACACATCGGCCGCCTCCGGGCCCTGCTGGACCAGCGTCTCGGCGTCCACGACGAGCAGCGGCACGCCGAGCCGGTCGCAGACCCGGCGGGCCAGGTCGCGTTTGCCGACGCCCGGCGGGCCGTGGAGGGCGAGGACCACGCGGCGGCGGTCAGGGCTGTCCGGGTTCAGGTGGTGCTCGGCGAGGCGGAAGACGGCGTCCACGGTGGCCGGGTCTGCTGGGGGATCCGCCACCTCACCGGCCACATCGGGCTCGTACAGTCGGCACCGGCCGACCAGCCGGGCGTCTACCGCTTGGAAACCGAGCAGGAACTGGCAGATCCGCGAGTCCACGGCGAGGAACTGCGCCAGGCCGGACGATCCGGACGGGCTGTGCGGGTCCTCGACTCGGCGCAGGATCCCGGCTCGCAGCAGCGGTGCGGCGTCCGCGAACCAGCGGCGGGCCGCCCAGCGCTGCGCCTCGGTGCGGCACAGCAGATCCAGTACCAGCTCCACACTCGGGCGCTTGCGGACGATGTCGTCCTGTACGTACGCGTACAAGCGGTCGTACTTGCGCCGCAGCTCCGGAGCCAGGCACACGACCACGGCGCCCAGCTCCCAGCGGGACAGGCCGAACAGCCGGGCCAGCGCCGCCAGCGGCAGGTCGGTTCCGGCGGACAGGGTGGCGTGGACCCGGGCGTCGATGGCGGCGTCGAGCTGCTCCAGTTCCCGTTGCAGGTCTTTCTCCTGTTTCGGGGTGGCGTCGCCGGTGTCGGCCGGCGCACCGGCAGCCGCGTCGATCAGCCAGTCCACCTCCTGCCGGGTGATGTACACGGTCCTGGCCGTCTGCTCCTGCGGCATCGCCTCGTTGCGGCGGCGGGCGGTCGCCAGGCGGTACCGGATCAGCAGGTCCAGCCGCCGCAGCTCGTCGGTGAGGTGGTCGGCGTGGTCCCGGTACGGGCCGGAACCGGGCCCGCCGCCCGCGGTCATGGCGTGACCTCGAACAGGAACGAGCGGCGGAACAGGTGCGACACGTCCACGCGCACGTCGTAGAACCCGGCTGCGAGCCCGGGCGGGACCGTCACGGTGAAGACGTCGCCGATCAGCGGCTGCCCGTCGAGCAGCGCCTGGTCCAGCAGCACCGCGCTGGCCCGCCATCCGGCCAGGTGCGTGCCGCTGAAGGTGAGCGTCGTCCCCGCCGGTCCGCTGATGGGCGTCATCCCGGTGACCGAAGGCGGAATCAGCGGCGCCCGCACGTCCGGCACCCCGACCCGGCGCACCCGGTTCGCCATCGGCCGCACCGTCGGCGCCGACTGGTCGAGCTGCAGCGTCGACACCTCGTACATCACCGACAGCCGGAAGGGCTGCGAGAACGTGGCCCAGATCCGGCTCAGTTCCTCCGGATCCAGCCCGTTGCCGGCGATCTGCAACCGCTCCCGCGCATCGGTCAGCCCGGCGTCCAGATACGTCGTGGGCACCACCGGGTTCTCGAACAACACCCGCATGGCCTCCCCGAGGATCTGATGAGCCGCCGCGTTTCCGGTCAGCGGATCATTGGGGGCATAAGGAGTGAGCAGGTAGAACAGGCTCAGCGACAACGGCGGCGGAACAAGCTGGTTCGGCACTCCCGGCCGCACACTGAAGTCCGAATTCTTCAGATAAGGGTTCTCGGCCAGCTTGTACAGGAACAGGTTGATCCGACGGTTGCTCCCGTGCTCATCCGGAGCGAGCACAGTGACATCCGGAGGAGGACTCAGCTTCATCTCGCCGACCAATAGGTTCCGCAACGAAGCGCTCACCATCCCGATCGCGGTCGACGCGCTCATCGCAGCAACCTGCCGCTCAACCGCGTGGCATGCCGCCGTTCCCAGAACAAGGGCGTCGCCGCCTCCGCCGCCGCCTGCGGCGCGACCACCACCACCGTCGGCGGCGGCCCGGCCACGGGCGGCTCGACCGGCGCGGGTTCAGGCGGCGAAGCGGTCGGTCGCGGCGGCTGCCGATGGGGCACAGTGGCGGCTCGCGGCTCGGCCGGTGACGGCCATGGTGCTTGGGGCGACCGCGCCGGACCGGCCATTATGGGTCGGCCGGCGGGCCGGGCCGGGCTCGCCGCGGCGAGGCGGTCGGACACCTGGACTGAAGCTGTCGGTGGGAGTTCGTCGGTTGCCTGTGGCGATGCCACCGCGGAGTGGTCGGCTGCCCAGGCCGGGGTCGGTGCTGCGGGGCGACCGGTCGGTTGCGGATCTGCCGGTGCCGATCGGCCTGAGGCCGGCGCAAAAGTTGGCATTGCGGCTCCGCCGGTCGGTCGGGTCTGGGCCGCTGCGCCGGGATCGCCGGTCGCGTGCGCCGGAGCGGCCGGGTCAGTTGCGCGTAGCGAGCTTGTTCCGGGTCCACCGGTCGCCTGCGCCGAGGTTGCCGCTGTGGGTTTGCTGTATGCCTGGGCTGGTGTGGATCGGCCTTCTCCTGGTGCCGAAGCGACCGCCGCGAGTCGGCCTGCCGGCTGTGCCGGTGTTGCTGCCGCAAGCCGGCCGGTTCCCTGTGCCGGGGTTGCTGCCGCCTCTGCCTGACCTGCTGCTCTCGCCGCCGCTTCGGCCTCGGCTGCCTCTGCCCCGGCTGCCGGCTGAGCTGCTACTACGGCTTCCGCTTCGGCTTTGGCTGCTTGCGCCCTGGCCGCCGCCCGGGCGGCTTCAGCCGCTGTCGCTTTCGCAGCAGCCTGAGCTGCTGATGTCGACATAGCTGTCTGGGACAGATCTGCCATGCGGGCTGCTTCTGCTTCCGCCGCCGTCCGAGCAGCTTCCGCCGCGGCCTTGGCCGCCGACGCCCGGGCCACTGCTGTCGCCCGCGCCTCCGCGGCCGACCCGGCCGCCGTGTCCCGAACCGCCGCCTGAGCCTCCGCCGCCGCTACTGCCTGCACCTGCGCCGAAGTACCATTGGCCGCCACCCGACCCCACGGCTCCCCGGCTGTCCGATCAGTCGTCCCCGGAATCTCGACCGTCGCCCCCGGCCGCACCGCCTGTCCCGACCAAAGCGCAGCCTCCTCCCCGAACGCCTCCCACTCGGCCGCCCCGCCGCCATCACCAGGCCGCCGATACGCGAAACCACCCCGCGGCGCGGCCGAAGCGAACCTCACCTGCACCCCGTCCGCCGCCGGCTGGCCGAGCAACGCCCGCACGCCGCCCCGGTACGGGAACGGCCGCGCACCGTCGGCGAGGACGCCGCGCAGATACCCCTCAGGCGCCACTGTTCAGCACCTCGATCGCGTCGGCGAGCACGTCGATGTACGTGTGCCGCTTGTCCCGGGTCAGTTCCATGATCTCGCGCTCGCTCCAGTGGTAGTG
>Ga0136846_1219493_pt1 | contig 15910 bp, 10 predicted proteins | sample HopSoiMetagenom2_FD_96841 | JGI IMG/M metagenome (GOLD analysis project Ga0136846, IMG submission 96841) | Grasslands soil microbial communities from Hopland, California, USA - 2 Assembly 2016 (version 4) | ecosystem: Environmental > Terrestrial > Soil > Grasslands | place: USA: Hopland... | reverse complement strand
TCGAACCCGTGTTTGGGCCTTGAGAGGGCCCCGTCCTAGTCCCCTAGACGATAGCGCCACATGCATTCCTTTTGGGACACATCAAATGCTGCGAACAGATTGCGAACTGCGAGCAGGCCCGGAGGGAATCGAACCCCCAACCGCCGGTTTTGGAGACCGGTGCTCTACCAATTGAGCTACGGACCTAGTTCTACTCGATGGGGTGGCTGACGGGAATTGAACCCGCAACCCCCGGAGCCACAGTCCGGTGCTCTAACCAATTGAGCTACAGCCACCATCAGCCGCTCTGCACATCTTAACCGCGCCCAACTAGTGAATCAACTTACTTTGCGCGGTCCATGTACTCGCCGGTATTCGGATTCACGCGAACCTTTTCACCACTGCTGACGAACTCAGGAACGTTCACCGTCACACCATTCTCGAGCTTCGCCGGCTTCGTTGACGCCGTCTTGGTTGCCGTCTTCATCACCGGCGCCGTATCGACGATCTGCAACACCATCGAGTTCGGCAGCTCGATGCCAATCACGCGGCCGTTATAGTACTCGGCCTGGATCTTCATTCCCGACTGCATCCACTGCGCGTTGTCGCCGAGCACTTCCTCGTCGATCTCCAGCTGATCGTAGTTCTCGGTGTTCATGAAGTGGTACGTGCTACCACCTTGATACATGAACTCCAGGTCGTGGGTCTCCATCGATGCCTTCTCGATGGTGTCCGCGGCGCGGAAGCGGTGCTCGAAATTGTTGCCGGTGCGCAGGTTCTTGAGCTTCGCCTGCACCATTGCGCGGAGGTTACCCGGGGTGTGGTGTCGAAACTCTACAACACGACACGGATCGCCCTCGAAAACGAGGACCATGCCGCGGCGGATTTGGGTGGCTGGCATAGCCATATCGATAATCCAGGAAAAACAGGTCAGAAACTACAGATCGACGCCGGAACGGTGCTCCAGCGTCGATCGAATCATAATCGTAAACGCAAGTAGCCTTGAAACTTAGCCCTGCTTTGCACCTCGGTCAAGTTGCGCGACCAGTGGCTTGAGTCCCTTCCACACATTGTCCGCCACGATCTTCTCTCCGGTGACGTTCGGATGAACTCCATCGGCCTGATTTAGTCGCGGAATTCCTGCTACTCCCGCGAGCAGAAAGGGTAGCAGCGGCAAGCCTTCTTTCGCTGCGACTTCGGAGTAAATCCGCCTGAAGCTGGACGTGTACGACACGCCATAGTTTGGCGGCGCTTCCATCTGAATCAACGCGATCTTCGCAGTCGGTTGCCGATGCCGAACGGCCGCGATCAACTGCTCCAGATTCGCCTTCGCAGCCGCGGTCGAAAGTCCGCGCAAAGCGTCGTTTGCACCTGCCTCGATGACAACGAGATCGGCCGGCGTGCGAAGCACCCAGTCGATGCGTCGCACGGCACCGGCTGTCGTCTCGCCCGATAGCCCGGCGTTCACCGTCCTGATCGCAACTCCTTCGGAACGCGACTTCTCTTCGATCAGCGCCGGAAAAGCCTGGTCTGGATTCAATCCATAGCCCGCCGTCAGACTCGTTCCAAAGAACAAGACCACCGGCGTGCGCGTCCCTCCAGAGACGCGCGCTGAATTACTCCCTGACTCTGCTACGCCCGCTGCAGCCGACTCCGATCGTACCGCGGATGACTTCGACGTCCCCATGTTATTCTTCGACACTCCAGTTGCGTTTTCATTTTGAACGTTGGCGGCCGAACCAGAACCGCACGCGACGATTGTTCCGAGCGCGCCGATCGCAACCACGCGCCGGATTTTCCGTAATTGAAGATTGTGGGCCACTAACGCCTGATTCATTCTGATTGCTCGGGAAGTAACAAAAGAATACATGAGTGGCGGCCAAAAACTCGCCGTCCTGCGTGATGTGTCGTTCACCATTCAGGAAGGTGAGTTTGTCGCAATCGTCGGACCCTCCGGCAGCGGCAAGACGACACTGCTCGGCCTCCTCGCTGGACTTGATACCCCGACACACGGCAGCGTGCTCCTCGACGAGTCAGATCTTACGCGACTTTCCGAGAATGACCGGGCCCGACTCCGTGGCGAGAAAGTTGGCTTCGTCTTTCAGACCTTTCAGCTGATACCAACCCTTACCGCGCTCGAGAATGTGCAGGTTCCTCTGGAGTTGCGCGGAACCGCGGGCGCCGTCGAACGCGCGCGGGACCTGATCAACCGCGTCGGACTCAGCGATCGTGGACACCACTTCCCCACTCAGCTCTCGGGCGGCGAGCAGCAACGCGTCGCGATCGCCCGCGCCTTCGCCAACTCACCCAAGATTCTCTTCGCCGACGAGCCAACCGGGAATCTCGATCACGTAACTGGTGAACGAATCTTTGATCTGCTGCATCACCTCAATGCGGACGAAGGGTCGACAATCGTTCTCGTGACTCACGACTCCAACCTCGCCGCACGGGCGTCTCGTGTCATCAGATTGCTTGACGGCGCGGTGGTCGAGGACACGGGAAGTTCGGCTGCAACCAATGGCGTCACGACACCCCATGCAACGCGCGTTACGGGCTCGTGACGATCTTTTCCCGCAGCATCTGGAGCCTCGCCTGGCGCGAGAGTCGGACCGCGCGCCGCCGGCTGTTGCTCTACATGTCGTCGATCTCGCTTGGAGTTGCGGCGCTTGTCGCGATCGACTCGTTCGCCGGCAATATCACTCAATCGGTGAAGGATCAGTCGCGCGCGCTGATGGGCGGCGATATCTCCTTCAACTCCTCGAGGCCGTTTCCGCCCGTCATCGACTCGCTCTTCGATTCGCTGTCACACCGCGGCCTTTCGTTTGCGCGCGTAACGACGTTTCCTTCAATGGCCGTCGTTCCGCGCACCGCGGGCACCCGCTTCGCCCAGGTTCGCGGTGTTACGGAGAACTACCCGTTCTACGGCAACATTGTGACGGAACCGGCGGGTGCATGGCGCAGCCTCCAGAGTGGCGCCAACGCCATTGTCGATCCGGGCCTCCTCACCTCCCTCAATGCGCGAGTCGGTGACACGCTGAGACTCGGTTTCGGCACCTTCACCATCATCGCATCGATCAAAGACCTACCCGGGGCTGCGGGAATCGCGGAGATGCTCGGGCCGCGAATTTTCATTCCCGCTCGGTACATTGCCGAAACGCAGTTGCTCGTTTTCGGCAGCACCGCCGATCGGAGCGTACTCGCAAGACTTCCCGCCGGCACCGACCCCGACAAATTCATCAAGCCTTTGAGCAAACGGTTCGGGCAGCAGCAGGTCCGCGTGCGCACGGTGACGCAAACTGAAATGCAAACCGCCGACGCAATCGAAAACCTGTCCAACTTCATCGGAATCGTCGGTCTGGTCGCTTTGCTCCTTGGCGGAATCGGTGTCGCGAGCGGAGTTCGGGCGTTCGTCGAGCGCAAGATCGATACTGTGGCAGTGATGCGGTGCCTCGGCGCCTCGAGTGGGCAGGTGCTGGCGATCTACGTTGCTCAGGCAGCGGCAATGGGACTGATTGGCGCTGCTGCCGGTGCCGCACTCGGTGTGGCTGTTCAATTCATCCTGCCCCATGCCCTGACGGATTTCCTGCCCGTCGATGTTCATGTCTCGCTCGTGCCGTCGGCCGTATTGACCGGATTGGCGGTCGGCGGATGGATCGCGCTGGTGTTCGCGCTGCGTCCGCTACTCGCTCTGCGTAATGTCTCACCGCTGCAGACACTGCGTCGCGATACCGACTCCGAGGTTCTGCGCCTGCGCTGGAGCGATGCGCCGCGACTGCTTATCGATGCGGCGCTGGTTGTGAGTGTAGTCGGAATCGCCTTGACTCGCGCGCGGACGGCAAGGCAGGCATTCGGCATGAGCGCTGCGACGGGCGCTGCGATTCTGGCGCTGGCAGTTAGCGCTGCACTTCTCTCGTGGGCTGCTCGCAAAGGTTTGCGCACTCGCTGGCCCTACGTCGTGCGTCAGGGCGTTGCCAATCTTTATCGCCCAGGCAATCAGACGCGCGCGGTCGTTCTCGCCCTCGGTTTCGGCGCCTTTCTCGTCAGCACACTATACCTGGTGCAGCACAATATTTTGCGGCGGTTCACAACGGCGCAGGCTGAGGCGCGGGGCAACGTCGTGTTTTTCGATGTGCAGCAAGACCAGCACCTTGGTGTTGATTCGATCGTTCGCGCGAATCACTACGACGTCGTTCAGGAGGCGCCGGTGGTGACGATGCGAATCGCATCGATCAATGGTAAGAGCGTTGCTGACATGACGCCGGCGCAGGGCCAGCGCGGCGGACGCGCGGGGTGGGCGCTGCGTCGCGAATTCCGATCGACGTATCGTGACAAGCCGGCTGCCAGCGAAGCCATTGTCGCCGGTAAGTGGTTCGGTGCAGCCTCGCTAAAACAGGCGCCCGATACCGGAGAGATTTCCCTCGAAGACGGAATCGCCGAGGAGCTCAAGGTGAAGCTCGGCGACGTCGTTACGTGGAACGTGCAGGGTGTCGAGATCCCGACACGCATCACGAGCCTCCGCAAAGTGACCTGGACTCGGTTCGAGCCGAACTTCTTCGTGGTGTTCCCCCCGCCAGTGCTGCGGGGCGCGCCGAACCAGTACATCCTTCTTGCCCAGGTGACGGATCCGAATGCCGTACCGCTGTTGCAGCGCGCGGTGGTAAATCGATTCCCCAACGTTTCTAGTATCGATCTGACGTCGATCAAGAGGACGGTCGACCGAATCGTTTCTCGCGTATCACTGGCGATCCGTTTCATCGCACTCTTCAGCCTTGCCGTGGCAATTCCGGTTTTGTTCAGTGCTGTGTCGGCAACCCGGCGCGCGCGTGTGCGGGAAGGCGTGCTGCTCAAAACGCTGGGTGCGACTCGCGGCCAGATCGCTCGCATTCTACTCGCCGAATATTCGCTGCTTGGCCTGCTTGGCGGGCTGACCGGTATGTTGCTCTCGGTTGCCGGTGGCTGGGCGGTAGTCCGCTACATCTTCAAAGCCCCGTTCGGAACACCGGTTGGCCCGGTACTGGGCATAGCGTTGATCGTCGTCGGACTGACGCTTCTGATTGGGTTGCTCGCCGGTCGGGATGTTTTCCGGGAGACACCGATTGCCGCGCTACGAGACGCGTAAATGCAAAAACGGGCCGCGAAATTCGCGGCCCGTTTTCTTTTTCGATTTTGGTTATTACTGCACTCGTAAGACGTAGATGTGCTCGCCAGCAAAGTTTGCGTTGTTGCCCTGGGCGTCGACGATCTTCACGGTCTTGGTCCCCGCGCCAGCCGACACCGACAGTCGGTAGTACGTTCCGCTGCCTGAGTGATTCGTTCCGCTCAGGTTGTCGGACCCTGATCCAATGGATTGTACGGCGAGTGGATACGATGCCGTCGACTGGTTGAGAACTGCGCGTGCAACTGGAGGCATCACGCTGCGGAGGTTGTAACTCTTGTACTGGTATTTCGGATCCAGCCCGGCGATGTTGAGATGGTCCGCGTACATCGAGATCAGCCAACCTTCGACCAGGCTATCGATCGTCGCTTTGGTCGCGGACTTGAAATTCGTGACACCGGTGTCGGGGCCAGCGGCCAGCTTGCGGGTGAACGCACGCGGATCACCGTTGGAGTAATTGTCGGCCGCGTATCTGACGATGGCCCATGCCGCGCCACGGACAGCGAGACTGGTATCCGCCATCTTCATGAAGGGTGCGTACTTGTCGGGATCCACCATCCAGTCTGTGAGCCTCGCCAGATTCTGGAAGAAGAAAGCGTTGAAATCGTTTGCTTGCGGGCACGGCGGGACGGACGAACTTGAGCAGCCTGCCGGCAGTACATCGTTGAACGTAAGAGTCTGCAGATCGCCGAAGCCGCGTGAGACGCGACCGACCGCATCCTCGGCGAAGTGAGCCAACGCTTCGTCGAGCCACGTCGCCTCGAAGCTGCTGACCGCGGGATTGAAGAAGCGGTTGCCCGCGTTGATCATGTGCTGGAACTCGTGCGCTATGGTGCCGCGCGTTCCCTGTCGCACCGAGCTGGTCGAGCGAACGTTTCCGAAGCGGCCGGTCGGATCGGGAGATAGCAGATAGAAAATCTCGCCTTCATTGCTCTCGGCGCAGAACGAACCCGGGCCGCCTCCCTGATCCGTCGCTGGGAAAATGTCGCCGGCAAAGAAAAATCCTCCGACGAATCCGCCCTGAGTACCCGGCGGGGTCAGCTTGTTGATCTGGCCGGTGTAAAGCATCACGACGTGTCCGTTGCCGTCGATGTCGGTCGGTTTGCCGTAATAGGAGCTGTCGGTCGGATAAGTGATGTTGTCGAATTCAGCCGTAATGGAATCGAGCGTCGTTTGCGGGAACAACGCCGTCGGTGGCGCCCCTTGAAGATCGAGTGTATCGACAGCGAGAATGGCGCGCCGGCTAACAGACGCCACGACCGCCTGTGTCGGGATGTAGTTATCGCAAAGATTGTTCGTCGAGCCATCGGGGACCTTGACGTTGATCACGTCGCCCACGTTTGGTACTGGCGAGGCAACCACCTGTGAGCTGCGCCGGATCGAGAAGCGTGAAGATGGGACCACGCCGGTTCGCGAGCGCAGTGTCAAATGCGATCTCTCGAACGCGCGAACTTTGTTGTCAGCCGCCTGCTGAGAGGTCCGGGCGAGCGGCACTGCCTGAAGCTGACGGCTCGATTGCGCCGCCATGTCGGCCGCCACTTCGACGCCGAAGGTACCAGTCGGAGAGCGGTCAGCTTTGACCGTGTAGTTCGCAGTGACCGCGTCGGGCAGCGTACTGGTGTTGCCGACAATCACGATGTAATCGCGATTGCCGGATGTCGACGGAAGGCTGATACCGTTCGGAATGTCGGTGGGCTTTAGTACCCGCACCTGCCCGACGCTCATGCTGCTGATATCACTGGGGGTCGTATTCGGGCCGGTCCCGCCGTCTCCGCCACCGCCGCAAGCAGCGGCAAAAAGCAAGGCTATAGGTCCTAGTCTCTTGATCACTCGAAAGCTCCTAATGTGGTTCCGGCCAGAATCGAGGCTCGAAATGTCTGGTTTATTACCCATACTAGCAGAAAAAGGGCCGGGCCGGCGATCAAAGGTAAATGCCTGACCCCCAAGGATTGGGACATAACTACGCCGGTAACACCGGACGTCGCGTGGACGTCACCATTTGCTTGCTCAATGTCCAAGTCATTCATAGACTCTGAGCATGGCGTCCGCGCAAAAGCCGCATCCACAGAAACCGCCAGAAATCTTCCGCTCGCGCGAGCAGCAAGCGACGCTTGGCCTGTTACGCACTGCGGATGCGGTCAAGCGCAGTTTGGCGCAGGTGATCGAGCCACATGGAATCACACCGCAGCAGTACAACGTGCTGCGAATACTGCGCGGGGCCGGGCCTGACGGCTTGCCCACGTTGAGCATCGGCGAGCGGATGATCGAGCAGACTCCGGGAGTCACTCGACTCGTCGACCGGCTCGAGCGCAAAGGACTGGTCGACCGCAGTCCCTGTCCAAAGGATCGACGGCGCGTGTTCTGTCGCATCACGGAGAAAGGGCTCGACCTGTTAAAAGAGTTGGATGATCCGGTCAATCGGTGGGATGCGCAGGCAGTAGCCGTTCTACCGCCCTCCGAGCTCGACTCGCTGATCAATCTTCTCGATCGCGTCCGCGCGTCGAACTACTAGAAGACACTCGTGACGACCGCGCACCTATATCCAGGTTGCGGCGATTCGAGCACTAGTCGCCGGCTGCCAGCCGCCAGCGCCGTCGCATCCGAGGTGATCTAGCGAAGCACTCCGATTCTTCTGCCCGCCTCTTCGACTGCCGAGAACAGCTGATCGAACGAGTCGACCACGAATAGAACATCCTGGAAGTGGTCGATCTCGAATGGCTGATTGAATACCGCATCAAGTGAGAACGGGCGCCTGTCACACTTCGGACCGAGTGCATTGGCGGCATCGCCATGGGACGAGATGAGGCCGGAGCCGTATACCTTCACCTGGTTGTCCTCGCGAATCAGTCCGAACTCCACCGTGAACCAGAACAGCCGCGCCATCCGCGTGGTGTCTTCCTCACTCTCGGCCTGGGCTGCTACCTGGCCGTAGTGCTGGAGGAAATCGGCAAAGACCGGGTCGGCGTGAAGCGGAACGTGGCCGAAGACGTCATGAAAAATGTCGGGCTCGGGCAGGTAGTCGAGCTGTTCGCGTTTCCGAATCGTAACAGTGGTAGGAAACTTTCTGAGAGAGAGGCATTGGAAGAACGCTTTGGCCGGGATGTACCCGTTGACTGGAACCGCTTCCCATCCCGTCGGCGGAGCAAGTCGTCGATTGACTTCGGCCAGATCCGGAACCGTTTCCTTCTTCAAGCCAATCGTGTCCGCGCCTTTCAAAAAGATTCTGCTGCCATTCTTCCTCAGCTGATTCATGCGCCGTTCGTAAAGCATTCCCCAGACTTCATGGTCCTCCTTGGTATAGGAATTCCAATTTTGCTTTATGAAAACGGACGGATCTTCTACGAGATCGTAGAGCTCCGCGGTCGAATGACGTTCCAAGGTAAGCCCCCTTTTTCGATGCGATTACGATCGCAACCGAAAGCTAATTCTCGGTAGCTGGGGCTGAAAGCTTGGCGCTGGTGTGTTTGCGCAGCGGCAGCGTGAGCGTGAATACCGAGCCTACGCTCAATCGACTCGTCGCGCGCACATCGCCGCCCATTGCGCGCGCGAGATCCCGGCTAATCGGAAGACCGAGGCCTGTGCCGCCACTCGGCATCGAGCCGGGCGCGCGCACCTGAACGAACGGCTCAAAGATCTCTTCGATCTTTTCCTCCGGAACGCCCGAGCCGGTGTCGCGGACGCGAACCATCACGGTGTCGTTCTCAACTCGCCAATCGAGCTCGACCGAACCGCCAGGCGGAGTGAACTTCACCGCGTTCGCCAGCAAATTGACGATGATCTGCTGAACCTTCTCGCGATCCGCAAATACAGTCAATGCCGAGTCGCCTGGCCGGTGCGTGTAGACAACTCCCTTCTTGGCGAACTGCGGCGCGACGAGAGCCTCTGCGCCGCGCAGTGTCTCCTCGATCGGAATCTCCGCCATCGAGAGCTCGACCAGCCCGCCTTCAAGTTTCGCGAAATCGAGGATCATGTTGACGAGCGTCATCAGGTGCTCCTGCGCCTGATGGATGCGGTCGACATCCTTGCGCTGATCCTCGTTCAGTCCGCCGTGAATGTTCTGCTGGAGGATCTCGAGGTAGCCCGACACCGCGTGCAGCGGCGTCCGGAACTCGTGGCTGAGACGCGCAAACAGCTCCGACTTGATTCGATTTGCCGCTTCCGCTTCCTTGCGCGCCGCCTGTTCGCCTGCGAGAGCGATCTCGAGCTCGCGGGTTCTCTGAGCCACTCGCGCATTGAGCGATCGGTTGAGCGCCAGCATGCTTTCTTCTCTGTCTCGGCTAGTGCTCATGTCGCGCAGCAGCCAGCAATAGCAGTCGTGCCCGGCATGCGCCGGGAGCGCCGCGACCGTCGTCTCGACGGCCAGCGTCCGCCCATCACGCGTACTCAGATCGATCAGGATGCGATCGCGCACAGTGGTGCCAAGCGCACGCACGTGTGCCCGGAATTCAGGGCGGGTACGCATGTCGACGAAGTTGATCATCGGCTTGCCGATCAGCAGCGCGGCGGGTACACCGAGAAATTCGGCGGCTGCGGTGTTGGCTTGCTCGATCGTGCCGCTGGAGTCGGTGACGAGGTATGGATCCGGGGCGAATTCGAACAACGCGCGGTAGCGATTTCGCTCGACTTCTATCTGGCGCTGCGCATCCTGAATTGCGTCCTGTTGCGCGCGGAGCTCCTCTTCGGCGACACTCAGCTCCTCATAGGCCGTTAGCAGGCGCTCGTGCGCCTCCTCAACGGACATCCCTTCGGAGTCATAGCGCGTTCGGGTGTCGCGCGCGAGCTCGACGAAGTCCGTGAAACGAGCGATGTCTTGCCTACTCGGCAGCGGCTCAGTCAATGATGTGCATGCGAAGGTGAGACGCCGATGACTCCGAAAACAGATGGTTTCAGCGCATATCCACGCTAATGGTAAATCATGGTAGCGCAAGAGGTAGACTGCGTTCTCCAGTCAGGATGTGGACCTAATCCTGACCAGTTGCTTACGCGCAACGAGCCAGCTGTGATGCAAACACGAACCAGCACCGGCTACTGATCGTGCGGGTCGTCGTCGTCGCCCTTCTCAGAGTCTGGACCGAAATCAGAATTGATGATGTCGCTGACCCGTTCCACGTGCACAATTTGTCGGAGTGACTGCCCGGCTAAGTTGATTGTGACCGCATAGTCGCCGGGATCGACCAGATTGCCGGCGCGTCCCCCGCCAAAGAACCCACCGCCTTCCCCGCCTCCCGCACCCGGTCCCATCGTCGGCGCTTCAGCGGGGCGAAGGTTCTCGCCTTGGGCGCCGCCACGACCACGACGTGGTCCCCCTTCCACCGCACCAGCGGTGTCGCCACGGGCGGCGCGCAGCGAGTCTTCCCGCGCGCGTCTGACGCGAGCTGTGGCGATGCTGTCCCTCAACGCGGCCGGTCCCAATGGACGCGGCCTGCCGCGGAGATCCCAGTAAGCGTAGTGGAGGCCGGGTCCACCCGGCCCAGTGAGTGTCCGAACGGTATCACCGCGAATGTTGGTGACCACAATTCGTGCACTGTCGCGCGGGCTTCCCGACGACAGTCGATAAGCCAGCTCGGCGCCGTACGACGGATTCGGCGCGACGAAATTCTTCTGCCCGGGGAAATTCTGAACGTTCCCGATCGAATACTCATAGGCCGTCTTGGGCGTAAAGAAATTCGCCGTCCGCGCAAATACGCCGGTGTTCATCTCCTCCAGCGGCGCGACGTCGACGATCCAAATCGAGCGTCCGTGAGTAGCGGCGATCAGCTCACGATCACGGGGGTGAATTTTTAGATCGTGCACGGGAACGGTCGGCATTCCGGTCATGAAACGTTGCCAGCTGGAGCCACGGTCCGTCGACACGTACGCGCCAACATCGCTCCCGAGATACAAAAGGTCTCGGTTCGCCGGATCCTCTCGAATGACATGAACGAAATCCACGCCACCAGTCGGGAGGTTGTTCACGATCGAGCGAAACGTTTTGCCGAAATCGGTTGACACGAAGACGTACGGCTTGAAGTCGTTCTCGCGGTGATTGTCGAACGTGACGTAGACAGTCGCGGTGTCGAAGTGCGACGGCTCGACCCGACTAACCCACGTCTTCTTCGGGACCCCAGGGAATCGCGTGGTGATGTCGGTCCACGAGCCACCGTCGTTCGTCGTCAGCCAAACGTTGCCATCGTCGGTGCCTGCCCAGAGAATGCCGGGGCGAACCGGCGATTCAGCAACCGTTGTTATGGTGCCGTAAGTCTCCGCGCCCGAGTTATCGCGCGTGATGCCGCCGGTGGTGCGGGTGCTCATGATGATCCGCGCAGAATCTTTTGTCGACAGATCCGGCGAGATCGGGTAGAAGTGATCACCGCGGTCCGAGGATTTCAGCAGGCGATTGCCACCCATATACACCGTATTCGCCGAGTGTGGCGACAGGAAGTACGGCGTCGACCAGTTAAACCGGTAGCCACGCGCCGAATCAGCCGCCGCGCGTCGCCGAACCGCCTCCACTGCGGCTGTGACCTGCGGCGTCTCCGGATGCGTGGTGTCGCCTCGCGCGATGATTACCGAATCTTCGAACAGACTGGTGCGATCACGGCCGCCACCGCGCATTATCACCGCGCGGGTATTCTGCGCGACATTCAGCCGCGAGGCGTTTCCACCCTGCGATTCGCTGTAAACAATGTTCGGATCGTCCGGATCGATTGCGGTATAAAAACCGTCGCCCCCGCCGACATTGTACCAGTCGTAGTTGGTGATGCCGACGCGATTTCGCGAGCGGGACGGACCGCACCACGAACCGTTGTCCTGGAGACCGCCGCACACCTTGTACGGTTTCTCCATTCCGTAACTGATCGCATAGAACTGACCGATCGGGAACGTGTTGATGAAATCGTAGGTGCCGCCCCGATCGTAGGTCACCGCGATTCCACCGTCGTCGCCGAGTATTAAGTGGCCTGGGTCGTTCGGATCGATCCACATGGCGTGCCAATCGGTGTGCACGTTCAAAGCGCCGCGACGATACGTCTTGCCGCCGTCTTCCGACGACCGAAAGACCGACGACATCCAGTAGATGCGATCGGGATTCTTGGGATCGACGCGAATTTGTGAGTAATAGAACGGACGGGCATCGCCGAGTCCACCTGCACCCGTTCCCGGTGGCTCGTTGCGATAAGTCAGTGTCCAGGTCGCGCCGCCGTCCGCCGAGCGATAGATGCCGCTGTTCGTCTTCTGTCTTTTGGATGTGTCGGGTTTTTCGCCGCGGGCGAGCGCGCGCGATAGTGTGTCAGCTTCGACCCACGCGTACAGGACCTGAGGATTCGACGGAGACAGTGCGAGTCCGATGCGTCCCTTCGTTGTCTCGGGGAAACCGCCGCCTCTGATCTCGCGCCATGTCCCACCGGCATCGGTGGTCTTCCACAGCCCACTCCCGGGCCCCCCGCTCTTCAGGAAATAAGGGCCGCGCACGCGCTCCCAGCTGGTAGCGTAGAGGGTATTGTGATCCTTGGCGTCCATTGCGATGTCGACGAATCCCGCCTTGTCGCTAATGAACTTCGACAGCTTCCATGTCGCACCACCGTCAGTGGTCTTGTAAAGTCCGCGCTCCGGATTCGAGTTCCAGGCGTGACCGAGCGCGGCGATGTAGACGACGTTGGGGTCCGTTGGGTCGATGACGATGCGACCGATTTGTTGGGTCGCCTCCAGTCCCACCACCTTCCACGTCCTGCCGGCGTCCGTCGACTTGAAGACGCCGCCGCCCGGGGAGATCGAATTGCGTGAATCCTCTTCACCCGTACCGGCGTAGAGAATGTTGGGATCCGACGGAGCGATTGCGATATCACCCATCGAGACCACCTTCTCTTTGTCGAATGTCGGGAAGAACGTCGTTCCAGCGTTGATGGTCTTCCAGATACCACCAGTTGCAGTTGCGACGTAAAAGATCTTCGGGTTGCCGGCGACGCCCTCGACATCAGTCACGCGTCCACCCATGTTGGCCGGTCCGATAGAGCGCCAGCGGAATCCGGCGAGCGTTGCCGAATCGAGGGGTGTGGTGAGTTGTGCGGAGGCGGTGCCGGCGAAGAGCGCGGCGCAGGCGAGAGCGCAGAGGACGGGGTGGGCTCGCATGGTTTTGCTTTCGGGTTGAGTTGTACGCGTCGGGAGAGTCACGACCGTTGCACGACTAACCTAATACGGCGCGTGATTGGACGGTGTTGGCCGCCGTCGCGAACCGTGGAAAATCGATAACTTTGATTCTCAAGTCCGGCGATGGATTCGGTAATCGGGTAAATGCCTTATGACGACATTGACTGCAAGCATGGGCGACATGATCCAGGGAGTTGGCGCGCAGGGCACTCCACAGGCTCCGGCGCGGCCGTCGACGCCGACAGCGGAGCAACGACAGGCGATGCAGGACGCTGCGCGCCAGTTGCGCGACGTGATCCGAGCGAATGTCAATGAGCAGGTGATAAACGCGCAGGCAAATGCCGCAGCTGCGAAGGCACTTCGCGATCAGGGCGTCACGATCGTGAGGGCGCCCAATATCCAAGGCGTTCCGGCAGGCGTCGATCAGGATGGACCGATCACGATTCAAACCCCCGACGGGAAGACGACCATCGTGAGTCGAGGGACTGCGGCTGCCCCGGCCATCGTCGGACCTCCACCTGAAGTAGTGGACATCTCGATCGCGTTTTTCCTGACGGTCGCCGCTATCGTCATATTCCTCCCACTAGCCCGCGCATTTGCGCGCAGAATGGATCGGCGATCGGCCGGGACGCAGGTGCCGCCCGAGGTAACGGCGCAACTCGAGCACCTGAACCGCGCTGTAGACGCAATCGCTCTGGAAGTCGAGCGCATCTCTGAAGGTCAGCGCTTTACCACGCGACTCCTCACAGATCAACGCGAATCAACACCTGTCCTGCCCACAGGCGCGAATCGTTAGCTCAATTCCCCATCGCTTGGCGCACGCAGCGGGATGACTGCTGTGAAGGTGCTGCCTTTGTCGAGCTGACTCTCGACCATAACATCACCGCCAAGCAGACGGGCGAGGCTGCGGCTCACGCTCAGTCCCAGCCCAGTTCCCCCAGCCCGCCGGGTCGACCGCTGCTCGACCTGCCAGAACGGATCGAACACGCGCTCGAGATTCTGCTCGGCAATGCCGATTCCGGAATCCGAAACGGAGATCTCTACTTTGCCATGATCGATGCTGCTGCGCACCACAATCGCACCTCGATCTGAAAACTTCACCGCGTTTGACAGCAGGTTCAGCAAAATCTGGCGAACCTTGAAGCTGTCGGTGTGCAGCTCGACATCCGTCGATTCGTCTTTGACCTTCAGGCCTCGCGCGGCGGCAACTGGCGCGACCATGCTGATCGCCTCGCTTATGATTGACCGCAGGTTGACCGCCTCGCGCTGCACGAGCTCCTTGCCAACATCGAGGCGGCTGAAAGTGAGCACTTCGTCTATCAGTGACAGCAGATGGTCTGCACTGGCCCGGATACGTGATAGTTGGGAGAGCTGAGCATCCGTCAGCGGCCCCGACAAACCGTCCCGGAGCAACGACTGGTAGCCGATGATTGCGTTGAGTGGCGTGCGCAACTCGTGACTCATACTCGCCAGGAATGCCGACTTGGCGTCGCTCGCTGACAGCGCTGCACGATAGAGCTGTGCGTTGTCGATGGCGATCGCCGATCGCGTTGCCAGCTCCATCGCCAGCGCGCGATCAGCCTCGTTAAGATGTCGCCCCTTCCTGCTGTTGATCAATGTCAACGCGCCGAGAGTCCGGCCGCGCGCGATCATCGGCACGATCAGAGCCGAATTGATCTCGAGCTCTCGCAGAATGGCCAGGTGTTCTGCATCTCGCGCGGCGCCGAGCAGAGTTTCCTCGGGGATCTCAGGATAGAACTCCGGACGACCGCTTCTGATCACCTCGCCGACGCCGGTCCGCTCGCTATAGTCGGGCGGGTAGCGCTTACGGAGCTCTTTTGCCCACCTGATCTTCTCCTTGTCGCGATGTGCGACGATCACCTGCCGGATCTTGCCATCCGGCTCAACGAGATCGATCGCGCACCAGTCAGATATCTCTGTGACCGCCAGCTGGGCGACGCGGTCGAGAGTCGTTTCATAGTCGAGCGATGAGGAGAGCGCTCTGCTGGCTTCGCTCAACAGTTTGGTGCCCTGTAGAACCGCCTCGAGCTGTCTCTGAACGTCGACTGCGGTGTCGCGCGCCTCCTCAGCCGTCCGCGTGGCGCGATTGAGCTCGTCGTTGGTCGCGCGCAAATCTTCGGCGGCAGCCTCGAGCTCGGCAGCCTGTGACTCCATCTCGATCGCCTGCAGCTCGAGGTCGCGCGATTGTCGCTCGAGATCCTGGTTGACCCGCTGCAGGTCATTGTTCGCCTCGTCGCGCTCACGGATGGCGGACGCAAAGGAGAAGCTGACAAGCGCGCTGATGATGAGTGCCAAGACCGCTGCTATACCAACGGCTACCGTCGCATTGAAAAGACTGCGTCGCTCGATGCCGTGACGCATTTCAAGAGTTCGCCGCTCCCGCTGTTGCAGCTGCCCGATGGCTCCGCGCAGCTGGTCCATCTTGCTTTTCCCGGCGAGCAATCGATTTGGGTCTTCGACATTGGCGATGTCATTCGTCCGACGCATTGTGATTCCCGCGTCGAGCAGCACGAAGCGCTCGCCAGCCAGACGATCGATGGTGTCCAGACGCGCCAGCAGTGGTGGATCGTTTTTGCGCATTTCTCGGAGCGAATCGATCGCCAGCGCGATGTCCGCCTTGGCACCCCGATA
>Ga0136846_1218969_pt1 | contig 15914 bp, 15 predicted proteins | sample HopSoiMetagenom2_FD_96841 | JGI IMG/M metagenome (GOLD analysis project Ga0136846, IMG submission 96841) | Grasslands soil microbial communities from Hopland, California, USA - 2 Assembly 2016 (version 4) | ecosystem: Environmental > Terrestrial > Soil > Grasslands | place: USA: Hopland... | reverse complement strand
GAATGCGGGAACCGGGTCCATCGCGTACGCGCGAGCGCCCAACGGGAAGCTGCATCGCGCCGGCGGTCACGGCTGGCAGCTGGGCGATGAAGGTGGCGGCTATTGGCTGGGACGCCGTGCCCTGGCGGCCGCGGCGCGCGCGCAGGATGGCTTGGAGGAATCGTCCACCATGCTGGAGCGACTGCTCGTCGCGCTCGGGCTGCAGACGTTCGATGATTTGATTCGCTGGACTGCAACGGCAACACCCGCGCAGGTCGCGGCGCTGGCGCCGCACGTCCTCAACGCGGCACAGGAAGGCGAGGCCGTTGCACAGCGCGCGATCGAGGCCGGCGCCATGGAATTGGCGCAGCTCGTGCAGACTCTCGTGCGGCATTTCCCTGGGAACGATCCGATCCGCGTGGGAACGGCCGGGGGGCTGTTGCGCATCGGCTCGCCGTTATTGGCGGCGTTGCGTAGCAGACTGGAGGCGGATGTGCCGCGCACCCGCCTGGACGTCGGCGGGCCGGTGGACGCCCCGGTTGGCGCGCTGCGACTCGCTGCCCAGCTTCTCGCAAAATCAGGGTCGTGATCAGCTGACCCGTGGCGCGCTTCCCCGTGCCGCCCGAATCTTGCTGTGCCGAAATCCATAGGCCCAATAGAGCATCAAGCCAATCGCGAGCCATACCGCAAACCGGATCCAGGTCTCGAGCGGGAGGCCGAGCATCACGTATATGCACAAGCCGGCGGAGACCGGAGCCACCACGTAGGCCCACGGCACGCGGAACGGCCGGGGTCGACCCGGCTCGGTCCGCCGCAGCACGAGCACACCCGCCGACACCAGCGCAAACGCAAACAAGGTGCCGATGTTCGTCAGGTTGTAGGTCTCGTTGGCATCGCCGATCAGCGCCCACAACGCCACGAACACCCCGGTGATGATCGTGGTGACGTAGGGCACGCGGCCTTTGAGCGAGATCTTGGCCGCCCACGGCGGCAACAGTCCGTCACGCGCCATCGCAAAGAAGATGCGCGGTTGGCCGTACTGAAATACCAGCAGCACGGCGGACATCGACACGATCGCGCCGAGCGCGACGATCCATCCCACGGTGCGAAATCCGGCGACTTCGAGTGCCTTGGCCAGCGGATCGGCAACGCCGAGATCCGTGTATTTCACCATCCCCGTGAGCACGGCCCCGACGACGACATAGATCACCGTACAGATCGCCAGTCCCCCGAGGATGCCGATCGGCAGATTGCGTTGCGGGTTCTTCGTCTCTTCGGCCGCGGTGGAGATCGCGTCGAATCCGATGTAGGCGAAGAATACGATGGCCGCGCCCTGATGAATGCCACGCCAGCCGTTCGGCACGAACGGTGTGTAGTTCGACGGGCTGATGTGGGTCAGTCCGGCGACGATGAACAGCGCGAGGACCAGCAGCTTGATCACGACGAGGACGTTGTTCGTGCGTGCGCTCTCGCGCACCCCTACCAGCAGCAGCCACGTGATCAACCCCACGATGAGAAACGCAGGCAGATTGATCAAGATGGGCACGCCCGCAACATGCGGCGCCGTGTCGAGCAGGCTGTGGATCTTGGGATCGGGACTCAGCAGCGCCGTGCGATAGCCCGTCGTGATCCAATCGGGCATGTGGACGCCGAATCCGCTGAGTAGCGACTTGAAGTAGTCGCCCCATGAGATCGCGACGGCGACATTGCCGACGGCGTACTCGAGAATCAGATCCCACCCGATGATCCAGGCGACGACCTCGCCCAGGGTCGCGTAGGAGTAGGCGTACGCGCTGCCCGCCTGGGGAATCATCGCCGCGAGCTCGGCGTAACAGAGTCCCGCCAGCGCGCAGCACACACCAAGGAGGAGGAAGGAGAAGACGAGAGCGGGCCCGGCGCCCGCGCGCACCATGTGGCCCGCCGCGTCGTACTGTCCGGCCGCCGCAGTCCCGATCGCGCCGAAGATGCCGGCGCCGATCACGGCGCCGATTGCGAGCATGATGAGATCGCCAGCGCCGAGGACGCGTTTCAGCGAGTGGGGTGTGTCGAGCTCGCTGACCAGGAGCTCCGCGATCGGCTTGCGCTGGAAGAGCTGCCGCACGTGGTCCCTGCTTTCGGTTGAGCCGGAATGATGTTACGGAATAACGGTCACGCTGGCGACGTAGTCCACATGGCGACCGTCGCGGGTCATCGCCGGATTGAAGAGATAGCCCATCATGCGTTCATTGAACTCGCGCCGGTACGCGGCGTCCTTGATCGGAGGCGTCACCTCGACCCGGGTGACGCGTCCTTCTGCCGTGACCCAGAACCGCACCTCGTGCCGCCGGCCACGCGCCTCGCGGGGCGCCCCGGGAGGCGGGAAAATCGTCCAGCGCGGCGAGGCGGGAAAAATGTAACTCGCGTCGCCGCCCGAGCCAGCGCCGGAATCGGAGCCGATACCGGTGCCAGTCCCGGTCCCCTTCCCGCCTCCCGTCCCCGCGCCTTCTCCGGGACCCCCTGAGGTCCCCGCGCCGCTCCCGACGACCGCAGGAGCCGCGACTGCAAGCGCGGCCAGCGGTAGCTCGATCTTCACGGGTTCGGGAGTGGGCACCGCAATCGTCGGAACGGTGACCGCAGGAGGAGGCGCCACAGGAATCTCTTTCGCCTCCGCGACGGATGGCGCGGGAAGCGCGAACCAGCTGACCGCCGGCCGTCCGCCACCACCGCCGCCGCCCCGTGGGCCCGTGCCTCCGCCCCCGCCGCTCGCGACGAGCGCGGCGCCCCGCCACAGGACGAGCACGGCGATCGTGACGTGGGCGAGGAAGGAGAGCGCGGCCGCCGGTCCCTCGCGCCGCCGCCGGAGCGGCAGCGCGTAGGCGTTGAAGGGCGGTCGCGCTGGTGATGTGGGTTCAGGCATGGTTAATACATACCCTATAACGAAAACCGGGGCACGGTTTCGTGCCCCGGCATCCGCGACTCGGAACGAAATGCTTACTGACCGCCTGGCTTCTGATCCGGCGGCGTGAAGCCGATCACCTGGACACCGGCGCCGCGCGCGACATCCATGGCCCGCACGATGTCGCCGTACTTGCGATTCGGCGCGGATTTGATGAACAGCAGCTTCGCCGGCCGCTGGTCGTACAGCTCGTGAAATTTCGCGTCGAGCTGCTCGAACGGCACCACCTGCGTGTTGATTGCATACGATCCATCGGCCTTGAGCTCCAGCACGATCTGATCACTCGATTGCTGCTTCTGCTTCTGTTGCTGTTTCTGTTCGGGCGGGACGTTGACATCGAAGGCCCGCCGTGACAGCGGCAGGGTGATCATGAAGATGATCAGCAACACCAGCAGCACGTCGATCATGGGCGTGACGTTGATGTCCGCGCTCAGCCCGCTGCCGCTCCCTCCGCTGCCCATGGCCATACGTCAGTGTTCTCCCGGTTTGACGGTGCGTTCCTGGTCGGCGATGGCGCCGACGACGCGGACACCCGCCTTGCGAGCGATTTCGATCGCCGTCTGCACACGCTCGTAGGGAACGCCCTCATCGGCCTTGAGGTACATGATTTTGTCGATCGTTCGCGCGGCATAGAGAGTCGTCAGCTGCGTCGGCAGATCGGTGTCGCTGATGTAGCGCGGACCGGTGTACTTCCCGCTCGCGCCGGTAATGTCGAGGTAGAACTTGCCGTCGCGGTCGATCCCGAGCCGGATCTCACCATCGGCTTCCTCGCGCGCCTCGGGATTCTTGGCGCGCGGGATCGTCGCCTGAAAGCCGGCGGTGATGGCCGGCGTCACGATCATGAAAATGATCAGCAGCACCAGCATCACGTCGATCATGGGCGTGACGTTGATGTTCGCCGCAACCACGCGCTCTGTCGACTTCCCGCCCCCGATGGCCATGGACCGCTATCCTTTGATCGGGCCGCTGGTCTGCGACGTCTTCTGGGTCTGGAATTCCTTGGTGAAGATCGACCGGCCGAATTCGCTGCCGACGCTCTTGATGAGGTAGTCGATCAGCTCTTTCGACGTGTAGGTCATTTCCACCGTCAGGAAGTCGATTTTGGTGCTGAAGTAGTTGTAGAGCCACACCGCCGGAATCGCGACGAGCAGACCGAAGGCCGTGGTAATGAGCGCTTCGGCCACGCCGCCGGTGATCGCGGCGAGCGAACCGGAGCCGCCCGACGCGGACATGCCCTGGAACGCCGTCACGATACCCATAGTGGTTCCGAGCAGCCCGACGAACGGTGCGGTGGCGCCGGTCGTTGCCAGGATGCCGAGGCCGCGCTTCAGCTCGGCCGTGATGATCAGCATCTGCCGCTCGACCGCCCGCTCCGCCGAGTTGATGTCGGCCGCGGTAATGGTCGCGCGATCGCGCAGCAACGGTTTGACTTCCGACAGCGCTTCACCCAGCACGCGCGCGACGTGACTCTTCTTGTTCTTCTCGGCCAGCGCGATCGCGCCATCGAGCTGCTCTTCCTGGAGGTAGCGCGAGAATTCCGGCGCGAACTTGCGGGTCTCCTTCTGCGACTTCCGCAGGTACAGCCACTTGGAAATGCTGACCGCCCACGACCAGGCCGACATGATGAACATGACGACCACGATGCCTTTGGCGAACAGCCCCATCGATTGCCATAGTTCAGCGTAACTCATCGTGTCTCCTCGAGTGCGCGCGGCGCTGTGAGTACCGGACTATCGCTTGATCTTGAAATCAATCGGCAAATTGACGAGCACGCGGACGGCGCGGCCGTGCACGCGCGCGGGACGGAACAGCGCCCGCATCACGTAGTTTTTCGCCGACTGGTCAAACCCGGGATTGGGACTCTGAATGATCTTGACCGACGGCGGTTCAGCGCGACCCGACGTGTCGATGATGGCCTGCACCAGCACCCGACCCTGTACGCCCGCCTGGCGCAGCAGATCGGGATACTGGAGCTGCGGTCCCGACAATACTTCGGGGCGCTCTTCGACGACGGACTCCATGAACACCTGATCGGACGACGGCACGATCCCCGTGCCGACGCCGCCTTCGACGCCGGTGCCCGTATAGTCTTTGGGATCGAAGTGTTCCTGAAGATTGATCGGCGGAATGTTCGTCGGAATATCGGTCGGCGCGACGACGGTCTGGAAGCCCTTGAGCTGCGGCACGTCCACGATCGGCGGCTGCTCCTCCGGCTTCTTCTGCTCTTCCTGATTCAGGAAGACCATCGCCGTGTCTACTGTATTCTCTTCCTTCTTCTCGCCGGCAGTGAGCGTCGCGACAACGGCCGCGAGCACGACTACACTGTGACCGACCAGCGAAACGAAACCGAGGCCGAATGCGCCCTTCTTGTTCGACTGTCGATTCGACTCGATCAGGTGGTTGAACACCGACATCGCCTCCGGGGCTAGTGGCTATCTGGTTGCCAGCTATGTAATAGTACCCGCCGCAACGAACCCGCTAGTACTCCCAAGATTACAAAACGATAACAGCCGAATGACTGTGTTCATGCGTTCACCGAGCACGTCCTATGCCGTTCCGTATGGTGAACTCGTACGGTATACGTACCCGCAAACGAGCCGGCTTTCCTCCAGTCATGGCGGGCCGAAATAGGGTCGCCAGCAGCGCCTGTCGCGCCGGAGTGATAAAACCGGGATTAGTCGCTGACACCACGGAGATGGATTGTGGCAGCACGCGGCCTGTCGTGTCGACGACCACCTCCAGGACGACCCGTCCTTGGACCCCTGCTTGCCGCAGCAGCTCTGGATAGGCCGGAAGTGGGCCACTAAGAACCTCGGCCGGTTGCTCACTCATCAACCCGGCCCACCCCGTAGCTTCATTCGTCCCGGATGTTGCGCCTGACGTACCGACGGGCAGCGAAAACGCCTGTGTCGTCGCACCAGTCTGAGGCAGCGATGGAAGCGGTATTTGCCCGAAGTCGGGTTGCGGGACGGCGATAGGACCGGGAATCGATCGACCCCCAATCGCGTCATCGTGATTCTCATTTTGCACCGGCGGAAAGACAATTTGCAGCACGGATGTCGTTCGGACGTCGGATCGTCCTGTCTTGGTAGTACCGAGCAGGACCGCAGCGCCGACAGCAGCGTGGAGGGAAATCGAGACTGCAGAGCTGAACGCTTTCATGGTCGCACTCCTGGTGGATAATCGCGGAGGGGGCGGAAAACTGACGGAATGACCGCACGGACTACAAACCACTCGAGCGGGGGCGGTTGTTGAGTACGCGCCAGGTCATCGTACATGGTCGGTTCTCAGCTGTGTGTCTACCTGAGAAATACCGCCGACCGATGACCCCGTACTTGCGCGTCAATTACGGAATGGTGACAGCCGGATGTGGATCTACCCGTGCGGCAGACCGACCGTAAATGTGGTTCCCCTCCCCGGCCGGCTCTGCACGTCGATGGTGCCGCCGTGCGCTTCCGCGATCCACTTGCAGATGGCGAGGCCGAGCCCCGTGCCGGCACGCTCGCTGGTGCGCGTGCGCGCGGAGTCGGCGCGCCAGAAACGATCGAAGACGTGCGGTAGGTCGCCGGGCGCGATGCCGATGCCGGTGTCGGCGACCGTGAACACGGCGCGCCCGTCATTGCTGCCGAGCTCGACGGACACCTGCCCGCCGCGCGGCGTGTACTTCACCGCGTTCTCGATGAGATTGAGCGCGAGCTGCCGCAACCGGCTGCGGTCTACGGAGACGACGAGCGGCTCAAGCGGCAACTTGATCTCCATACCCACGCCGGCATGCTCGGCGAGCAGCTCACCGGTTTCACCGGCTTCTTCCAGAATCTCACGGAGATCGACGGGCTCGCGATGCAGCTCGGCTCGACCCTCGTCCGCGCGGGCGAGCGTCAGCAGCGCGTCGAGCAGTTCCGTCATGCGGTTCACTTCCTGGAGCGTCTCTTCGAGCGCCGCAAACGTTTCCGGCGGCATGTCAGGACGCGTGATCGCGCGCTCGACACCCGCGCGGACGACCGTAAGCGGTGTCTTCAGCTCATGGCTCGCGTCGGCAGTGAAGCGGCGCAGGGCCGCAAAGCTGCGCTCGAGCCGCGTCCACATCTGGTTCAGCGTCGCGGCGAGGCGTCCGAGCTCGTCTCGCTCCATTGGCACCGGCAGGCGCCGATGGAGGCTGCGCCCGTCCGTGATCTCGCGGATCTCGGTGATCATGCTGTCGACCGGCTCCAGCGCGCGACCCGCAATCCAGCGTCCCACGAGGACCGCGGGCACGATCCCGACGATGAACGCAATCACGATGGTCGTGATGAGCTGATCGATCTGGAGCTCGGCGCTGCGCGTATCCGCGCCGGCGAAAATGGCCCCGATCTGTCCGCCCGCTTCCTGCACGGAACGGATCACGTAGTGCAACGTCGGTCCGTTGGGCGATAGCCGATACCGGCCCGGGACCGATGTGGCCCCCTGCCTGACGAGCGCGTTGAGCTGCTCGAACTGCGTGAAGCCCAGGGATCGCGCGTCGGGCGATCCGAAAAGGAGACTGCCGTCCCGGCTCGTGACGACCAGAAGGTCCGGTACGACCTCGAGTACCGCCGCGACTTCCGACGTGAGCACCGGGCGGCCCGCCGTGTCCTTCTCCACCAGAATGCCGCGCGCGTGATAACTCTCGGCGAGGATGCCCACCGTGAGATCGGCCTCTGACTGGATGCGGCGATCGAGATCCTGGTAGGTGGCGCTGCGGCGCGCGAAGTAGAGCACGAGCGCAAAGACCGCGATGCTGAGGATGAGGGCGGTGGCGTACCAGATGGTCAACCGCCCGCGAATACTCTCCATGTTACGCGCGCACGACGTAGCCCACGCCGCGCACCGTATGAATCAGCTTCGGGTCCCCGGCGTGATCGATTTTCTTCCGTAATCGCGTGATCACGACATCCACGATGTTGGTGCCGGGATCGAAATGGTAGTCCCACGCGTACTCGGTAATCAGCGTCCGTGACATCACACGCCCCTGATGGCGCATCAGATACTCGAGGACCGCGTACTCCTTGGGGGTCAGCTCGACGGCTTTGCCGTCGCGCGTCACTGCGCGACTGCCGGTATCGAGCACGAGGCCGTTGACCTTGAGCGTCGGCGGCGCGATCGCCTTGGGACGGCGGCCCAGCGCTTCCACGCGGGCCAGCAATTCCTCGAATGCGAACGGCTTGGTGACGTAGTCGTCGGCCCCCATGCGCAGCGCCTGCACCTTGAAGTCGACCGAATCCTGCGCCGTCAGCACCAGGACCGGCAATCCGTTGCCGCGGTCTCGCAGCGTACGGAGGACCTCGATGCCGGAGAGCTTGGGAAGGCGGAGATCGAGCACCATGATGTCGTAATTGCCGCCGCGGCCGCTCGCGCGCCGCAGGCCTTCGTCCCCATCGCCGACCAGATCCACGTGATAGCCGGCCTCATCGAGGCCGCGCCGCACGTATTCGCCGACCGTTTTGTCGTCTTCGATGACGAGGATTTTCATCCGATCGGCAGGAACACCTTGAAGTTCGTCCCCACCCCCATCTGCGACTCCACTTCAATGCGGCCTCGGTGCTCTTCGACGATGCCATAGGCCACCGACAGGCCCAGCCCCGTGCCACGTCCCTGGGGCTTGGTCGTAAAAAACGGCTCGAAGATCTTGGGCAGATCCTCCTGCCGAATACCCGTGCCCGTGTCGATGAACTCCGCCAGCACTTCATCGCTGCGCAACGGATTGCGGCGGGTGCGCACCGTCAGCACGCCGCGCGAATTCATCGCGTCCATCGCGTTGAGCATCAGCGCCATGAAGCATTGCACGAGCCGCTCGGCATCGGCGGGAAACTGCGGCAACGCCTCCTCCAGCTGGCGATCGATCGTCAGCCATTTGAACCGGTCGTGATGCTTGAGGAGGAAGAGGGTTTGTTCGATGACCGCGTTGATGCCCACCGGCTCTTTGTGACTCGACACCTTGGGTCGCGAAAAGTCGAGCAAGGCATCCACGATGCGGCGGCAGCGCTGCACCTCCGTATCGATGATCTTCAGATACTCATCTTGCTCGCCAAAGCGCAGCGCGAGTGCCTCGCTGCAGCCGAGAATCGTCGCCAGCGGATTGTTGATCTCATGCATCACGCCGGCGGCCAGCTGCCCCACCGCCGCCAGCTTCTCGCTCTGCGCCAGCCGCTGCTGGGCCTGGCGCCAGGCCGTCACATCCTCGCCGATCGTGATGACGTGCGAGATCTCGTCGTCATCGAGTCGCATCGGAATCTTGGTGATGCGATAGTGGCGAATATCCCCGGTCGCCTGAGAATCCATCTCCACCTGCTGGATCTCGCCCGTCGCGAAGACACGATCGAACTCGAGTTTGAGGAGGTCGCGGGGCTGACGGTCGAGCACGTCGAACACCTCCCGGCCCACCGCGTCCTCGCGCGATACACCTTGCGTACCCGCCTCGCGTTTGCGGTTCCAGGCCCGAATCCGGTAGGCGCGGTCGATCACGTACAGGCCGACCGGAAGCGAATCGATAATCCGGGCCACGAAGTTGCGTTGCGCCTCGAGCTCGCGGGTGCGCAGCGCGACCTCGGACGCAAGGTCCGCCGACAGCTCGTACGCGGCCACGACGGGCGCGAGCATCTGCGCGACGACGACGAGGACGTCGTGCGCCATACGCTCGTGCCGCCCCTCGGGGATGATGACCTCGAAACAGCCGAAGGGCTCGTCGTCGTGAACCAGCGGCAACCGCAGGAGGGTGCCTCCCCCATGTCCGGCGGGGACGGCGTCGCGGTAGGGCCCGGCGGCCACCCACGCCGGAACAGCATTGGCGGAGCCCGGGAGTTGGGGTTCGTCGTCCGGCGTGGCGATCGGGAAGTAGCGGGAGCCGTCCGTGGACCGCAGCCACAAACGGCAGCGGCGCAGCGACAAGCCGCGCCGCAATGCAGCAACGACATCGGCGAGGCCGCCTGCGAGACCACCCCCATGTGCCGCGGGGCGGCCGGCGGCCAACACTCTTGCCACTTCTGCGAGAACCTCGAGGCCGAGATGGTCCGAGGTCAGCGGTGGCGCGACCATAAGGTCGCTAACCTAGGGTTGACGCTCCTTATGCGCCAGCGTCGCTTCTGCGCGGAAGGCCAGCAGACCCCGAACGGCGGGTTTGCCGCGGGAGAAGAATGCGGTGGGGCCGATCACAATTGCGGCTTTGCCGATCCGCAGCCCCGGCAGGAGCGCGATCGCGCCCCACCGGGAGCCCTGCCAGAACGGGGATCCGGACGCCAAGTAACTGCTCGCCTCGAGGGTCATGTCGAGGCCGATCGCCGTCCCGCGCTCGTCTTCGCCCAGCTGCGCGATGCGCTTCATGTGCGTGCGCGCACCAAGCGTGGTGATAAACGCCATACCGCGCGACCCGCCCGTGACCGCGGTTTCATCCATGAATGTGCCGACGCGACCGGTGAGGGAGATCGCCGCCAGACCGCGCGACAACCTGCGCACGTATCCAAACTCCACGGCCTCGATCTGCCAATACGAGCCGAGGGTCGCGAAATAACCGAACCCGATAGCATGGGGCGAGGGAGACTTTGCACGACTACTGTCGCTCTTCGGCGATTGGGCCGTGAGCGTCGGGGAGAAGGCACCCAGCGCCAGCAACATCGATACCGCAATGGACCGACTCACATCGTGCTCCTGACTGGCGCAGCACCACACAGTCGATCTCAAAGACCCGCGCCGCATCGACCTTTGGTGCAACCCCTCCGCCGGTCCCCGCCGCGGCTGCGAAATGCAGCACTGCTGTGAGACGGACGCGGGACGGCTGGATCGAAGGGGATCCGGAGGATGCGTCTCGCAACTTCTGAGCCATGGAGTGCACTGCGGCTGGAACTAGCTGCGAAGCTCGGCGCCGGTCGTCCGGAGGCCCCGGAGCAGGTAGCCCTGCCCCAGGAGGCCCACGAGTAGTACGGGCAGCGTAACCAGCGTCGCCGCCGCCATTTGATAGGGCCAATTGGTGGGATAGGTCTTATGGAGGCCCGCTAACGCGACCTCCGCAACCTGCATTTCGGCCGACCGGGTGATGACGAGCGGCCACAAAAAGCTGCGCCACTGGTCGAGGAAGGCGAGGACCGCCACCGTGAGGACCGCCGGCCGCGCGAGCGGGAGCATGACACGCCAGAACAGCGTCCATTCCCCGGCGCCATCGAGCCGCGCGGCTTCCTCGACCTCCCGCGGCATCGTCCGGAATGCCTGGCGCATCAGGAGAATGCCCGCGACCGACACCAGCTCCGTCGAGATCAATCCCGGATAAGTATCGACCCAGCCCAGGGCAGTCATCAGCACGAATCGTGGGATCACGAGCAGAATCGCGGGGATCGCGAGCGTGGCGAGGAGGAGTGCCAGCACACCGTCGCGACCAGGGAACCGCATGCGGGCGAACGCGTAACCGGCGCCAGCACTCGTCAATACCTGGCCCAGCATGACACAACCCGCGAGCAGTGCGGTGTTTATGAGGACTCGCCCATACGGCAACGCGCCGAACGCGGCAACGTAGTTTGCCGTCGTCGGCGCGTGCGGCAGCAATGCTGGCGGCCAGCGCAGCAGCTCGGTTTCACCCATGAAGGACACCGAGATCATATAGAAGAAGGGAGCTGCCACCGCCACGGCGAGGAGCACGAGCGCGATGGTTACCGGCCAACGCTTACGCATGCCGCACCCTCGCGAGCAGCTTGACCTGGGGCCACCGGAGTATCAGCACGAGCGCAAAAACCATAAAGGCGAGCGCAGCAGCCACACCGGCTCCGGCCGCGCCGACTGTCCCGTTTCCGGCTGTCTGGTAGATCCGGTGGGAGAGCACTTCACTGGAGTACGCGGGCAGTGGACCGCCTTGCGTAAGTACCGACACCAGCGTGAAAATCTGGCACGCACTGATGAGTCCGGTCACGAGGACGAACCAGATGAAGGGCCGCAGCAGCGGCAACGTGATCCGCCAAAAGCGCGGCCAGGCGCCGGCGCCATCCAGCCGCGCAGCATCGAAATAGGATTGCGGAATCCGCTGTAAACCCGCAAGGAACACCAGCATCTGTCCACCGACGTGCGCCCACAGCGATATCACCATCAACGCGATCAGCGTCGTCGCCGGGCTGCTCAGCCAATCGGACCGGCCGAGCCCGAGGGAGCCGGTCTGATAGATCAGCTGCCAGAGGAGCCCGATCGCGACAACCGACGACACATACGGCGAGAGAAACGCCACACCAAGCAGGCGCCCGCTCCAGCGCGCGCGGTGGGCGTGCACGAGGAGGGCGGCGATCAGAGCGATGGCTACGGAGAAGGGGACGTAGAGCGCATAAGCCAGGGTGTGACGGAACGAGAGCCACGTCACTGGGTCATCGAGCACCGTTCTGAAATTCGCGAGCGTGAGGGCCGCCTGGTCAGCATGCAGCGCCAGGTACCCCGCGAATACCGTCGGCCCAATCGTGAAAATCAGCAGATGCACAGCTGCCGGAGTCAGGAAACCCCACGCGATCGCGGTCTCGCGGCGCCGCGGCACGGGCGTACGCTCGGCCCAGCGCAGCAAGAGAATACCGACCGGACCGAGCAGCGCACTCGGCAACAGGAGCACGAGCCACCGGGGCGCGGCCCGTTCGGCGGGAGCCGAGCGCAGCTCGACCCAGCGGTTCGCGCCGATCAGCACGGCCACGACTGCCCGCCGCGTCCCATCGATCTCCAGACGACGCGGAGCCGATTCGGCCGGCTCGCCCGCGACCACCACTCCCTCACTGCTCTGTACGAGCGCTGCGAGATCGCTCACGTTCACGCGCACACCTGCTGAGGGGATGCGCGAAGCCGCTTCTACCAGCAGGCGGCGCGTGTCCTTGAGCCATCGATCGGTGCTATCGCGGGCGGCGGTCCGCACATCCACCAATGCGGCGGCGGCGAGCAGGAGTGCCGCGGCTATGTAGCCGCCGCGCCGCAATGGCCGCTCGCGGAATGCGATGACCGCGGCCACGCCGACGGCCAGCAGTGCCGCTGGAAAGGCAAACCCCAGCCCACCCGGGAGCGGACCACGCGGCGCGGCCAGAGGTCGCACGGCGACCGCACCGACGATTTCCCGGCCGTCACGGTCGCGCAGCGGCACGAGCGCCACCCCTTTGCGCCAACGGCTGCCAGCGCTGTCGAGCTCCTGCAGGTCGTCGGGCGTCAGCGGGGGCGCGGTGGCATCGACGAGCGGGGCGGTGCCATAGTAGACCTCCACCTCCGACGTCCAGCCCGGCAACGTCTTGAGGGCGCGGGCCTGGGTTAGGAGTGCCGGCAGGTGAAAGCTGCGCGCAGCGGGAGACAGTTGAGTGGGCGGGGGCGGAGTCGAAACGCGCGCCGGTGGGCGGGGGCGTGCGCGTGGCGGAGCCGGGGGCGGCGGCGGCGGTGTAACGGCCGCAATGTAGGCCGCGGTCGTGCGCGCCATCCGCATGGCGAAGTCGCGCCGATAGGAGTACTGCGCGCGATTCACGACGAGCAACGTCGCCGTGGCCGCCACGATCGCAGCCGCCACGGCCGGTACCGCCCATCCCTTGGCGTTCACGCGAGCGGCGCGCCTGCCGCATCGAAGAGATACAGGCGCCGCCGGTCGACCTTCACACCGACGCGCGTGCCGACGCGAACATCGGCGAAGCCCGGGAGGCGGGCGACGAGCGGCTGACCACCGGCATTCAAGTGCACGAGCGTTTCGCTGCCGAGGGGCTCGACCACGAGGACGTCCACATTGCCCACGCCCTGGTCGACGGCGCACAGCCCGACGGACTCCGGACGGACACCGAGCTGCAGCTCGCCCTCGTACGTCGAGAGCTCGACCGGAATCACGAGGCTACCCGCCTCGATCACTCTGCCCTTCTCATCTGCGCGGCCCCGTCCGTGCAGCACATTCATCCCCGGGGTCCCCACAAAGCGCGCGACGTGGACGTCCGCCGGATGTTGATAGACGTCTTCGGGAGTGCCGACCTGGCGCAGCCGACCTTCGTGCAGGATCGCGATGCGCTGACCAATCGTCATCGCTTCGGTTTGATCGTGCGTCACGTAGATCATGGTCGCACCCAGCGCGCGATGCAGCGCCAGCAGCTCGCCACGCAGCTCGATGCGCAGCTTGGCATCGAGCCGCGACAACGGCTCGTCGAGCAGAAACGCCTGGGGGCCCCGGACGATGGCGCGACCGAGTGCCACGCGCTGGCGCTCCCCTTCGGACAGCTGCTCCGGCATGCGATCGAGGACGTCTTTCAAACCGAGTCGCGTCGCGGCGTCGAGCACGCGGCGCGCGACCTGCGCGGGGCCAACGTGCCGGACCTCGAGGGGAAACGCGATGTTTTCGCGCACGGTGAGGTGGGGATAGAGCGCCGGGGTTTGAAACACCATGGCGACGTCGCGTTCGGTGGCCGACAGCTGCGTAACCAGCCGGTCGCCGATAACGACGTCGCCGCTCGTCGGCTCCTCGAGACCGGCGATGCAGCGCAGCACAGTGGTCTTGCCGGAGCCCGACGGCCCCAGCAGCACCAGCAACTCGCCGTCTCGCACCTCGAGATCCAGGTGGTGGAGAGCCTGCACGCCGCTGTCGAAGACCTTGCTCAGGCGGCGGACGGTGACCGACGCCATGCCTATACCGTCAGGGCGATAAGAAAGCGCGCGCGATGCCGTACACGACTGCCCATACGATGAAGCCCGTCACGATGACGCCGGGAATCTTTTCGATGGGTTTGGTCGTCGCACCCGCCGTCGCGGTCAATGCGTTGACCTGCAGGAGTGCCGCTACGAGGAACACGCCAGCCCAGTACGCCGCGTGATTGCCGGCGCCCGGCAGCGTGAAGTGTGACGCGGCTCCCATAAAAAAGAGCATGGGGATCGAAAAGACGACATTCGTACGGGAGACGAGGAATGCGCGACGCGCGGCCGCGGGGGCGGCGGCGTTGGCCATGCCGCCGGATGCCACCGTCTTTGCCGACAGGATGACGATCTGCTGCTTGGGCCAGATGACCAGCACGACGTTGAGAAACATCAGCGTACCGAACAACCCGCCGGTGAGAATGGTCGTGGCCCAGGGGCTCGTCCACGCGGCACCCCCAAGCGGCGATTCGCCCAGTCGTTTCCCGACGATGGAGAGGCCGGTGATAAAGGTGACGAGGGCGCCGCCCCGAAACCAGCGCAGCGCTCGCGGCAGCAACTTCTGGGTGACCGCGCTCTTCGTGGCGGGGTCCGCTTCCGCCATGAATGGCCCCTGCACGAAATTGAAGTAGTACAGCAGGCCGATCCACGTAATCCCGCCCAGATAATGCAGCCAGCGCAGCACGAAATCCGCCACGAGCGCCTCCGGAAGTGGGAAGGAAGGGCACGTCCGCGCAGCAAGATATGGGGGGAACCGTTCGGCGCAATGCGGGGTTTGACAGGCACCTTTCGAAGGACTCAACGGAATGGCACAAGTCAAAGAGCAACGTACCACCACGACGGCGGGGGAATCGCGACACGTTTTGCCGGAGCTCCCGTATGATTTCGCTGCCCTCGAACCGCACATCGATACGCAGACGATGCAGATCCACCACGGCAAGCACCATCAAGCCTATGTCACGAACCTCAATAACGCGCTGAGCAAACATCCCGAGCTCTTCAACAAAACTCTCGAGGAATTGCTGCGCGGCATCAACTCGATTCCCGAGGATATTCGCACCACCGTGCGCAACAACGGCGGCGGCCACCACAACCACTCGTTGTTCTGGACGATTATGGCACCCGCAGGCAAGAGCGGCGGTGGTGAGCCCGGCGGACGGCTCGCCGAGGAGATCAAGCGCACGTTTGGCGACTTCGCGAAGCTCAAGGAACAGTTGAGCACCGCCGCCACCTCGCAATTCGGCAGCGGCTGGGCGTGGCTCACGATCGCCAATGGAAAACTCGAAGTCGCGGGCAAACCCAATCAGGATAGCCCGCTCATGGACAACAAGATCCCGATTCTCGGCGTCGACGTGTGGGAACACGCCTACTACCTCAAATATCAGAACCG
>Ga0136846_1215337_pt1 | contig 15914 bp, 15 predicted proteins | sample HopSoiMetagenom2_FD_96841 | JGI IMG/M metagenome (GOLD analysis project Ga0136846, IMG submission 96841) | Grasslands soil microbial communities from Hopland, California, USA - 2 Assembly 2016 (version 4) | ecosystem: Environmental > Terrestrial > Soil > Grasslands | place: USA: Hopland... | reverse complement strand
TCGGCCGGCAGATCCGGATCGGCCAGCGTCCCGATGATCAAGATCTCGTCCCGGTCGAAGGTGACATCGGGGGCGCCGGTGAACCATTCGCCCGGGAGCCGACCGACGAACCAGCCCTCGAGGTGTTCCTGAAAGTCGCTCTTTTCGTTCATGCATCCGAGATTACATGCTTACATGCATACGTCAATGCTGCGCCCGCCCAATCAGCTTGCCCAAGCGGCCTTGCCGCGGCGATTCGGACGACTCGGTCAACGGCGGGCGCACCCTCCAAGCCCCAGGTGTACGTTCCGAGCGTGATCCAGGCCGCCCTCGTGATCGGGCTGTTCGTCGATGGCTGGTGCGGCTCATGACCGCGTTGTGGTGGGCGCTCGGCGCCGCAGCGCTGATCTTCGCGGCGCGCGCGCTCGTCGACATCCTGCAACGGCGCGAGCGGCGCACGCCGGTCGAGGCGCCGGCGGCCACCGAGCCGAACGGCGGCGCTGAGCCATCCATCGCGGAGGCCACTGCGATCTCGACTCCCGGGCTGCTGATCATGACCAAGCCGTTGACCGGCATCCCCGCGATCCGCAACTTCTTCCGGACGAACACCACGCCGGTGTATTTCGTGAGCGCGACCGCGTTCAACCTGCTGGGGATCGACCGCTGGGTCCGGAACTTCCGGTTCGTGAACTACTACGACTCGTTCGACGGAACACACCCGAACGTGTTCGTGCCCAAGGAGCAGACGCCACGTGCGTTCGGGTCGATCGAAGAGATCGTGAATCACCTGCTCGGGCACAAGGAGGTCGGTGACCTCGTGACGTCGAACGGCGGAACCGGCAAGGCGGCCTTCCTGATGTTCGACGAGGAGACGGAGCAGCTGGCGGATGAGCTCGGTCTCGCGGTGGCGTTCCCACCGGCGACCCTACGCCACCGCATGGACTCGAAGATCGAGACGACGCGGCTCGGCGACGAAGCCGACGTGCCGAGCGTCCCGAACACGATGGGCCGCGGTACCGACTATCGCGGCCTGCTGACGCTCGCCGCCGCCGCCGGTCTGGGCGATGACCTGGTCGTCCAGACGCCGTACGGCGACTCGGGCCAGACGACGTTCTTCATCGCGAACGAGACGGAGTGGCGAGCCTCCGAGAAGAAGATCGTCGATCACGACATCAAGGTGATGAAGCGGATCGAGCCGCGCGAGCTTGCGATCGAGGGCGTGATCACTCGTCACGGGACGCTCGTTGGTCCGTTGATGGCCGAGCTCACGGGGTTCCCCGAGCTGACGCCCTACGACGGCGGATGGTGCGGCAACGATGTGTCGCCCGAGTTGCTCACCGAGGCGCAACGGCGGATCGCGCGCGAGCGAACGGTCGCGATGGGCGAGCGCCTGCGCAAAGAGGGGTACCTCGGCTACTTCGAGCTCGACTTCCTGCTCGATGCGGCGACCGGCGAACTCTGGCTCGGCGAGCTCAACCCGCGCGTGACCGGGGCGAGCAGCATCACGAACGTGACGGCGGTCGCGTACGGCGACATGCCGTTGTTCTTGTTCCATCTGTTGGAGTTCATGGACGTCGATTACGAGATCGACGTCGACGAGCTCAACGAGCGGTGGGCCCAGGCTCATAACTTGGATGAGTGGACGCAGTTCATCCTCAAGCAGACCGAGGCCGTGACGGAGATGATCACGAAGGCTCCGCGGTCGGGGATCTGGCGGACGAACGGATCGGGCCTGACGTTCGCGCGGCGCGACACCGACTGGCACACCATCGCCGACGAGTCAGAGGCGTTCTACCTGCGGATCGCCGGCACCGGGCAATACCGGTACCCGGGGGCAGACCTGGGGATCATGGTCACGCGCGGACGGTTCATGGACGAGCATCACGAGCTGCTCGACCGGGCCCGTTCGTGGATCACCGGCATCAAGGCGCAGTTCGAGAGCGAACCGCCGGGGGATCAGCCGCCCGCGCACGCCCCCGAACCGTTCGGCTTCAAGATGCTGTAACCAGCCGCCCGGGTGGTGGCTTCGCCAGCTTCGGCCTGGGAACATCAGCCGGACATGCGGATGCTGCCCTTCACGTTCCGTGCGGTGGAAGAGCTCGAGCTCGGCGCCGCGTGGCAGGCCGTCTTCGAGGAGCGGTGGCCGCACTACAAGACGTGGTTCCTGCGCGAGGGCGAGGCCGCGCGGCCGTCGTACGCGACGAGCGTGCGCATGCTCCGCGCGCACATGCCCGAGCTGATGCCAGCGTACGAGCGCGTGGTCGAGCTCGCGGGCGGCGGCGATCTCGCGGCGCGCATGCTGTCGCTGTACAAGCCGCCGCCGTACCTCGCGGCGTGCTCGCAGGGCGTCTGGGCGCGCGACGGATCGCCGCTGTTGGTTCGGAACTACGACTACGCGCCGTCGCGCTTCGAGGGTGTCGTGTGGTCGACCCGGCTGGTCAAGCGTGTGATCGGGATGAGCGACTGCCTGTGGGGGCTCCTCGACGGGATGAACGAGGACGGTCTCGGCGTCTCGCTGACGTTCGGCGGCCGGCGCGTCCTCGGCGACGGCTTCGGGATCCCGATCGTGATGCGGTACCTGCTCGAGACGTGCTCGACGGTGGAGGAGACGCGCGCAGCGCTCGTGCGACTTCCGTACGCGCTCAGCCACAACCTGACGGTGGTCGACGCGTCGGGCGAGGTCGTGACCACGTACCTGTCGCCCGACCGAGAGCCGATCTTCCGGTCGTTCCCCGTCGCGACCAACCATCAAGGCATCGTCGAGTGGCCCGAACAGGCGAAGGCGACGCGGACGATCGAGCGCGAGCAGACGGTGATCGGGTTGCTCGACGACCCGGCGATCGATGCGGACGCGTTCACGGAGAGCTTCTTGCGCGCGCCGCTGTTCTCGACGTCGTACGCGAACGGTTTCGGCACCCTGTACACGGCCGCATACCGACCGGTCGAAGGAACGATGCGCCTGATCTGGCCGACGCACGTCTGGGAGCTCGGGTTCGACCGGTTCGAGGCACGGGAGCACACCGAGGTGCTCGCAGAGCCGACCTTCGCAACATCGGCGGGTTGACCGAGACCTTCGCGGCCCCCGGCGAGGGGAGGGCGTCATGGACGTGAGGAAGACGAAGTGGGTCGTATGGATCGGAGCGGCGGGCGGTGTGGCAACGATGGTCGGTGTGGCGCTGCCATGGGTCAGGGATACGAGCGTTCGCGGCGCCGGTCTCTCCATCAACGGGCTGATCGCAGGTCCGTGGGTTTTGTTGTTCGGCGTGGCGATGGCCGCGGCGTCCTTGTTCCTCCTCGCCGACGCCGATCCAAGGAAGGTGGTGGCGATCCTGGGTCCGATGAGCCTCGCCGTGCTCGCGTATGTCACGCCGATCGTCGTCCAGAAGGAAGCCGCCCTGTTCGGCGGCCTCGCCCAGGTATTCACCGAACGCGGGATCGGCCTCTACGTGTGTCTCGCGGGCGGTGTCCTCGGACTGGTGGCGGTCGGGATCGCCGCCAAGGAGCTCATGGCGTCTCCCGCGGTCGATGACGACGCACCGCCGGGATTCGATCTCGGCGACGTGAGCGACCGTCAGGAGTGACCCATTCGATGCGATCGTCGACGTTCGAGGTCGCGACGCAGGGTCGACGTGTCGTCGACCTGACCGAGCGGGCGGCAGCGTTCGCGAGGGAAGGGGCCTCCGACGGACTGCTGCATGCGTTCGCGCCGCACGCGACCGCGGGCCTCGCATTGATCGAAACCGGTGCCGGCTCCGACGTCGACATCGAGGAACTGCTCGAGCGGACGTTCCCGCGCGACGACCGGTACACGCACCGGCACGGCAGCGTCGGACACGGTGGCGACCATCTGCTGCCTGCGTTCGTCTCTCCGTCGCTGGTCGTCCCGGTGGTCCGCGGCGAGCTTGCGCTCGGCACGTGGCAATCGATCGTCCTGGTCGATCCCAACCGTGAGAACAACGTGCGGACGATCAGGCTGAGCTTCGTGCCGGCCTAGAGGTACTGGCCGGGCGCCCGGTCCTTCGCGCCCGGCGCTGTGGCTTCGGACACCGCCTGGATGTCACGCTCGCGGAGCAGCACGAGGTCCTCGCCGTCGAGCTCGACCTCGAGGGCGGCGGACGGCAGGAACAGCACGCGGTCGCCGGTCTTCGCGACGCGGACGTCCGGACCGACCAGTGTCACGTCGCCCCACATCAAGCGCTTCGGTGCCGGCATCGCCGTCGCGGGGATCAGCAGCCCGCCGGCGCTCTTTCGCTCGCCGCTGCCGGGCGTGCGCACCACCAGCCGATCACCGGTCAGCCGCAGCGGCGCCGATCCGTTGCTGCTCGCCTTCTTCGCGCGCGGCTTCTTCGGCTTGGCGGGCGTCTTGGACGCGTGCTCTTCTGTCGCGCGCGGCATGGGACGAGTCTACCGAGCGTGACGCGGCTAGCATGTGGCGCTCATGAAGGCACGCACGCTGATCCGACAGGGCACTGCACGGCTCAAAGAGTCTCCGGCGATCGACCACTGGCAGAAGGGCCGGGAGAAGATCGAAGCGGAGATCCTGTTGTTCGATCTCCTCGGCGAGGAACCCGACCCCGACGACAAGGTCTCGACGAAGGACGAGAAGACGTTCGAGGAGTGGATCGAACGTCGATACACGGGTGAGCCGGTCGCGCACATCACCGGCACGACCGAGTTCAAAGGCCTCGATCTGATCGTCGAACCGGGCGTCTTCGTGCCGCGCGATTCATCGGAGTGGCTCGCCGAGCAGGCGATCCGTCGTTTGCGCAAGCGCAAGAAGCCGGTGCACGTCGACCTCGCGAGCGGCATGGGGACGATCGCACTCGCCGTGTCGGCGGAGGTGCCGAAGGCGGAGGTGTTCGGCGCGGAGCTGTCGACCGAAGGCGTGAAGCTCGCACGCAGGAACGCGAAGAAGCTCGGCGTCAAGGCGCAGTTCGGTTCGGGCGACCTCTTTGGTCCGGTTCCGAAGCGGCTCCGCGGGAAGGTCGACGTGATCACGATCCACCCGCCGTATGTCGCGAACGACGAGCTCGATGACCTTCCGGAGGAGATCCGCGATTGGGAACCGGCGCACACGCTCACGGATCGCAGTGTCGACGGGCTCGGCCTCGTCCGGCGCACGGTCGAGGAGGCGCCGGACTGGCTCAAGGCCAACGGCTGGGTGCTGATGGAGACCGACCCCGACCGCGCGCGCGACGTCCGCAAGGTGATGTCCAAGGGCGGCTTCCGCGATGTGCAGTCGACGAAGGGCGGCCCCGTCCCGATCACCCGGGTGATCGTCGGGAAGTGCCCGAAATGACCGTCCATCCCTACGGCGCGTGGCCCTCGCCGATCACGGCTGAGATGCTCGCGACCGCTGGCGCGGCGTTGGGTGAGGCGCACCTGGATGACGGCATCGTCTATTGGACGGAGATGCGTCCGACGGAGGGCGGCCGTGGCGTCGTGTGCAAGGGCGACCCGCACACCGCGCCGGTCGACGTCACGCCCGACGGGTTCGACGCGCGAACGCGCGTGCACGAGTACGGCGGCGGCGCCTACACCGTCCACCGCGGGACGGTGTACTTCTCGAACCGGCCGGACGCGCGCGTGTACCGACAGCCGGAGGGCGGCCGGCCCGAACCGATCACGCCGGACACCGGCGGCGCGCACCGGTACGCGGACGGCACGATCACGCCGGACGGCAGATGGTGGATCGGCGTCCGGGAGCGCCACGATCTCGGTCCGGCGGTGGCCGACGTGGTCAACGAGCTCATCGCGTTTCCAACCGATGGCTCGGCCGAGCCGCGCGTGCTCGCGACCGGCCGCGACTTCTACTCCTCACTGCGCGTCGCGCGCGACGGCGCCCGGCTCGCGTGGCTCGAGTGGGACCTTCCCTGGATGCCGTGGGACGGGACCGAGCTGTTCGTGGCACCTCTGTCCGGCGAAGCCGAGCTGGGTGCGCCTGCGCTGGTGGCCGGCCGCGCCGCGGAGGAGTCGATCTGGGATCCGGAGTGGAGTCCGTCGGGCGACCTCGTGTTCGCGTCCGATCGAACCGGCTGGTGGAACCTCGAGTGCGTGCGCGACGGGGAGCGCCGCGTGTTGTACGCGGCCGAGGCGGAGTTCGGCTATCCGCAGTGGGTGATGGGCGAGCAGTCGTTCGGGTTCCTGTCGGACGGGCGGATCGTCTGCATGTACGACCGCGACGCTCGCACGTCGATCGCGGTGCTCGATCCCGCGACGGCGGAGCTCACCGACCTCGACCTTCCCTACGACGCGTTGCACGGCGGACCCGGTCTTGACGTCGGCGGCTCGACGATCGTGTTCACCGCCGGATCGCCGACGCGTCCGAGCGAGCTCGTCTGGCTGGACTTCTCGGCGCGATCCGTCGATGTGATCCGGACGTCGATGGAGGCCCCGGTCGACGACGCGTACTACTCGGTCCCGGAGGCGATCGAGTTCCCGACCGAGGGCGATCTCGAGGCGCACGCGTTGTACTACCCGCCCGCCAACCCCGGTGCGACGGGGCCGGAGGACGCACGGCCGCCCTTGATCGTCTTGGCGCACGGCGGTCCGACGAGCCACACGACGGCGGCATTCGACCTCGGGATGCAGTTTTGGACGTCTCGCGGTTTCGCGATCGTCGACGTCAACTACGGCGGCTCGACGGGCTACGGCCGCGAGTACCGGCAGCGGTTGAACGGGATGTGGGGCGTCGTCGATCTCCAGGACTGCGTCAACGCGGCGCGGTTCCTGGTCGACCGCGCCGACGTCGACGGTGGTCGGATCGTGGTGCGCGGGGGAAGCGCGGGCGGCTACGTGGTGATGTGCGCCTTGACCTTCACCGACGTCTTCGCGGCGGGCGCGTCATACTTCGGGATCGCCGACCTGGTGCCGTTCGCCGACGGCGACACGCACAAGTTCGAGAGCCGGTACGAGCACACGATGATCGGCCCGTGGCCGGAGGCCGAGGACACGTACCGAGCGCGGAGCCCGATCAACTTCACCGACCTGTTGTCGACGCCGATGCTGGTCCTCCAAGGCGCCGAGGACGAGGTCGTGCCGCCGTCGCAAGCCGAGCTGATCGTGGCCGCGCTGGAGCGCAAGCACATCCCGCACGCCTACCTGCTGTATCCGGGCGAGGGGCACGGCTTCCGCAAAGCAGAGACGATCGCGAACGCGCGCAACGCCGAGCTGTCGTTCTACGGACAGATCTTGGGGTTCGAGCCGGCCGGCGACGTGCCGAAGCTCGCGATCGTCGACCTGTAGCGGTCAGCCGCCGATCGCGCTCATCGAGCGCGTCGGCTGCACGAAGTCGGGGTGGTTCACGCGGTGGCCCGACCACTTCGTCCACACCGCGGCGCGGATCAGAGCTTCGAGCTCGTCGTCCGAAGCGCCGTCGCGCATCGGACCGCGCAGGTCGGTCTCGTCGAGCGCGAACAGGCAGGTCCGGAACTGGCCCTCGGCGGTGAGGCGGAGCCGGTTGCACGTGTCGCAGAACGGTTCGGTCACGCTCGCGATCACGCCGATCGTGCCGGGCGCGCCGTCGGCGAACCCGTAGTTCGTCGCCGGCTCCGTCGCATGGTGGCGCGCCGCGAGCGGGAACACCGCATCGATCACGTCGAGGATCCGTGCGCCGGGGACGACCTTCGCGCGCTCCCACGCGTGCTGTGCGTCCAGCGGCATGTACTCGATGAAGCGAACCTCGTACCCGGTCTCGCGCGCCCATCCCGCGAAGTCCACGACCTCGTCGTCGTTCGTCCCGCCGATCACGACGGTGTTGATCTTGATCGGCGTGAGACCGGCCGCCTCGGCCGCGCGCAGCCCCGCGAGCACCTTGTCGAGTGCATCGCGCCGCGTCATCTCGGCGAACCGGTGCTGCAGGAGCGAATCGCACGAGACGGTCGCGCGGTCGACGCCGGCGGCGGCCAGCGGCTCGGCGAGCCGGTCGAGGAGCAACCCGTTCGTCGTGATCGAGACGTCGAGCTCCGGGCCGACGTTCCGGAACATCCGAACAAGCGTCGGCAGGTCGGACCGGATCGTCGGCTCCCCGCCGGTGATCTTCAACCCGCCAACCCCGAGCCGAACGAACAGCGCCAGGAGCCGGGTGAGCTCTTCTAACGTGAGGAGCTCCTCCTTGGGCAGCCACTGCAGGCCCTCCGCAGGCATGCAATAGGTACAGCGGAAGTTGCACCGATCGGTGACCGAGATGCGAAGGTCGTCGGCGATCCGCCCGAACGTGTCGAGCAGGGGTCCGTCGGCGGGCGCAGCGGGGATCTGGTTCTGCATCTGTGGTACCAGGGTACCCGGGGTCGTACTGGGATATGCGGCCGGCAGAGGCGCCGACCTGCTATCCATACGGGCCGATGCGGGTGCTCATCCTCTACGAATCCCGGCGCGGGTTCACACTCACGGTGGCCAGGTCGCTGCGCGATGAGCTCCGGAAGCTGGGAGTAGAGGCCACGACGTCGCCGCTGCGGTCGGTCGACGCGGGCACCTTGGCGGCCGCGGACGCGCTCGTGGTCGGTACATGGGTGAAAGGCCTGCTGCTGGTCGGCGTCGGCCCGGCGCACGGCACTTGGGAGGCGATCCATGCGCTCCCGGACCTCCAAGGCCGTCCGACCGTCGTCTACTGCACGTGTGGCTTCGCGCCGAGGTCGACGCTCGACCGGCTGACCGATTGGCTGGACGGGCGCGGCGCCGACGTGCGTGGTCGCGTCGTGTTCAAGCGCCGCAAGAGCCTGCGGACCGCGCCCGGCGTTGCGGCCGGCATCGTCGAAGCGCTGCAGCCCGCGACCTGAGCGCCGCGCCTGGCCGGGCGCCGGCATGACGGCCCGGATGGGAGGATGACCCGATGGCGCAACCGACCGCTGCGGTCCTCACGATCTCCGACGGCGTGTCGGCCGGTACCCGCGCCGATGCGTCGGGCGACGCGGCGCAGGAGCTGCTCGACGGCGCAGGGTTCGCCGTCGCGACGCGGGAGGTGGTCGCCGACGAACGCCCCGATATTGAGGCGGCCCTCAGACGGCTCGCCGCATCGCACGCGATCGTCGTGACGACGGGCGGGACGGGGTTCGGCCCGCGCGACGTCACGCCGGAGGCGACCAAGGCGGTCCTTGACCGCGAGGCGCCGGGTCTCGCCGAACTCATGCGCGCCGCCGGACTCGCGCACACGCCGATGGCGGCGCTGTCCCGCGGGACCGCCGGGACGATCGGCGAGGCGCTCGTCGTGAACCTGCCGGGATCGCCGAAGGGCGTTCGCGAGTCGCTCGAGGCCATCCTTCCGGTGCTGCCGCATGCGATGGAGCTGTCCGAGGGCATGACGGGCGCGCACCCGGCGAGCGGTCCGGCATCGCGGCCGGTTGCATCCGCCCATCCTCACGGAGAACACGAGGACGATCGCGTGGAGGTCACCGCCGTGAAGGTCGTCGCTGGCACGCCGCCGTGCAAGGTCGGCATGCGGATGACCATCGTCCCCGGGGGTCCAGCGTCGGGAACGCTTGGCTGCTCGGAGTTCGACACGCAGGCGGTGGAAGCGGCGAGCACGGCGATGCAGGGCGGCAACGCCACGACCACCGTGCTCCATCACCCCGACGGCGACGTCGAGGTCTTCGTCGAGCCGCACCGTGCCCCGCCGCGTGTGTTCGCCGTTTCCGCGACCGACGTCGCTCGGGCCGTCCGACGTCATCTGGAACCACTGGGCTTTCGCGTGGTGGTCGTCGAGCCGCGACGCGAACGCGTCGCGGCCGGCGACGAGCCGGTGGTGGCCTCGCTCGACGGCGTCGCGCTCTCCGAGCGCGACGCCGTCGTCCTGACCGACCACGACGCCCCGTACGCCAGTGCGGTGCTCGCCGAGGCTGCGCGCTCCAAGGCGGGCTTCGTCGGCATGATGAGCTCGCGACGCCACGTCGTCCGGCACCTCGACGCGGTGCGCGCGCTCGGTCTTCCGGATGACCAGATCGCACGCATCCACGCACCGGTCGGGCTCGACCTCGGCCGGAAGGACGCCGACGGTATCGCGCTGTCGATCGCTGCCGGCATCGTGGCCGACGCCAACGGGGCCGACGGCGGCTGGCTCGACCGATGAGCCGCGACGACGTCCGCGCGAACCTCGCGAGCTGGGAGGCCGACAGCGCCGACTATCAACGGCGCCACGGCGAGTTCTTGGCGCGGTGGGACGCGTTCGGCTGGGGCACGTGGGCGATCCCGGAGGACGAGATCCACGCGCTCGGCGACGTCCGTGGCTTCGACGCGCTGGAGTTCGGCTGCGGCGCCGCCCAGTTCGGGATCCGGGTCGCGAAGCGCGGCGCCTCGGTCGTGGGGCTCGACTTCAGCGCGAATCAGCTCGCCGCGGCGCCGGCGAACATGGGATCGGCCGGCGTGCAGTTCGCCCTCGTTCGTGGCGACGCCGAAGAGCTGCCGTTCGTCGACGAGATCTTCGACCTCGTCTTCTGCGATCACGGGGCGATGGGCTTCACGGATCCGGCCCGAACCGTGCCCGAGGTCGCGCGGGTCCTGAAAGCCGGCGGCCTGTTCGTGTTCAGCGGAACGACGCCGTTCATCTTCCTGACCTGGCCGATGGTCGACGGTCCACCGGGACGCACGCTCGAGCGGTCCTACTTCGACACCCGACGGATGATGTGGAACGAGGACGATCCCTCGTTCGAGTATCAGATGCCGTACGGCGAATGGATCCGGCTGTTCCGCGCGAACGGCTTCGTGATCGAGGACCTGATCGAGCTGCGGCCGGCCGCCGACGCGGAGACGGCATTCACCGACTACGTGACGAAGGATTGGGCGCGCGACTTCCCCGCCGAGCAGATCTGGAAGGTGCGGAAGGAGACGCCGTGACGAAGGCGATCGCCGCGATGGTGGCGATCTGCAGCCTCGTCGCGGCGGCCGTGTTCCGCGGGAGCCCGCCGGTGGTCGCCCGCGACCCGCGCCCCAACGTGCTGCTCGTGCTGACCGACGACCAGACGCTCGACACGATGGGCTCGGATCCGCCCGCGATGCCGTGGCTCCAGTCCCAGCTCACCGACCCGGCAGGTCATTGGCTCTCGTTCCCGCGGGCGGTCGCCTCGACGCCGCTGTGTTGTCCGTCCCGGTCGACGATCCTCACCGGCCGATACGACACGCAGACCGGCGTGCGCACCAACGAGCAGGGACCCAACCTCGACGACACGAACACGCTGCCCGTGTGGCTCGACGACGCCGGCTACACCACCGGACTCATCGGCAAGTACCTGAACTTCTACCCGTGGGGGCGGACACCGTTCGTGCCGCCGGGGTGGGACCGGTGGTTCGCGAAGGAGAACGCCGACGAGTCGACCGCGTATTACGACTACGAGGTCGTCGACCAGGGGATCGTGCGGCACTACGGCGACGCGCCGTCGGACTACGCGACCGACGTGCTGGGCGCGCAGGCGCTGCGCTTCGTGCAGGACGCGCCGAGCGACGCGCCGTGGTTCCTCTACTTCAGCCCGAACGCGCCACATCTGCCGTGGATCCCGGCTCCCGCCCACACCGGGACGTTCGATGACGTCGACCCACCGTTCCCGGATCTTGGCGTGATGAACGACGTCCGCGGCAAGCCTGGGTACGTGCACGACCTCATGCCGAAGACGGCGGCGGACCGCGACGCGTACATCCAGGATGACCGGAACGAGCGCGCGATGCTGCTGTCGGTCGACGCGTGGTTCCACGAGATCGTGGACGCGGTCGCGGCACGCGGCGAGCTGGACAACACCGTCATCGTCTTCATGGGCGACAACGGGTACACGCTCGGGCTGCACCGGCTCGATGGGAAGCGCTATCCGTACACGCCGTCGGTGCGCGTGCCGTTCGCGATCCGCACGCCGTGGGCGCCGGCCGCGACGGTCGGCGACCCGGTCTCCAACGTCGACGTCGCCGGCACCATCGCCTCCCTCGCCGGCGTGATCCCGGGCGTCGAGCAGATGGGTATCGACCTCGGCCCGGCGATCCGTGGCGACCCGCTACCGTCGCGCGACGGCGTCTTCCTGGACTGGGGCGGCGACGCCAATGCGCCGCCGTGGCAAGGCGTGCTGACGCGAGACGGCACGTATGTCCGGAACGCCGACGGGTTCGACGAGCTGTACCGGGCGCGAGATCGGTGGCAGTTGCACAACGTCGCCGACGCGGCCAACGCGCGGGCGCTCGCACGCCGCGGGCGGTCGTTGTTGTCGGTCCTGAGCGCCGAAGCGCAAAGGTAGACTCGCGCGGTGCAGAACAGGCCGCCGATCATCAGACGATCGAACCTGCGGCGGCCGACCCGCAGCCAGATCGCCCGCCGGCGCGCTGCGGTCGTCGTGGCGGTCGTCGTCGGGCTGATCGGGGTGTGGCAGTTCTGGCCGAGCGGCGGCACCGAGGGCGCGGCCGGTTCCGGACCGAGCGCGACCGGCTCGAACAACCCCACCAGTCCAACTGCCTCGCCGAGCAGCTCGATCAAGCCGAACAGCAACCCGATCCAGCACGTGATCTTCCTGGTGAAGGAGAACCACAGCTTCGACAACTACTTCGGCACGTATCCGGGAGCGGACGGCGCGACGCGCGGCAAGACCCTCCAGTGCGACGAGGGGAACACGCCGGGCCCGACGGTGAAGCTGACGGCCGCCCCGTACACGTACCCGCATGACCTCGGTCACGCGTTCGTCCCCGGGCTCACGGCGATCGACGGCGGCCGGATGGACGGCTTCAACTGTGTCCCCCTCGGCGACGATCTGACCGGCTACACGCAGTTCGACCGCAAGAGCCTGCCGGCGTACTGGGCGCTCGCGGACCGGTTCGTTCTCGCCGATCACTTCTTCACGTCGATGTATGGCCCGACGTTCCCCGAGCACCTGTATACGGTGGCTGCGCAGTCCTACGGGATCGTCGACAACAAGAGCTCGACCGATCACCCGGGCAGCTACTGCGACGACCCCACCGAGTACACGAGCCGATTCCCGATCGAGAATCTCTCGAACGACGACACCCGCACGATCATGAACCTCGAGGACCATTTCCTGGACAACCCCGCGAACCTGTTCAAGATCGCCGGCTACTGGGTCCATACGCCGACGTGCATCAACATCAAGGTGCTGCCCGACGAGCTCCAGAAGGCCGGCGTCAGCTGGAAGTACTACGCAGACACCGACCAGTGGATGAACGCGCTGCAGGCGATCCGGCACGTCCGTTTCAGCTCGATGTGGAACAAGGTCCAGCCGCCGGAGACGATCCTCAACGACATCCAGAACGACCAGCTGCCGGACGTGTCGTGGCTGATCCCGCCGGAGGGGAACCCGAACGAACACCCCGGCGGGGGCGTCAACATCTGTGAGGGCGAGAACTGGACGGTCGACTACTTGAACGCGATCTTCCACTCCGACGCGTGGCCGTCGACGGCGGTCGTCATCGTGTGGGACGACTTCGGCGGGATGTACGACCACGTCGTGCCGCCCCACTACGACATCATGGGGCTCGGCCCGCGGACGCCGGCGCTGGTCATCTCGCCGTACACCGTCGCGGGGTCCAACCCCGACGGTGGCTCGATCGACTCGACGGTCTATGAGTTCTCCAGCGTGCTGCGGTTCATCGAGGAGCTGCACGGCCTGCCGGCGATGACCGACCGCGACGCGCAGGCCTCGCCGCTCGCTGGCGTGTTCGACTTCACCCAGCCGCCCAACCTCGACTTCCCCAAGCTCCGCGACCGGACCTGCCCCACCTCGTGAGGCGGGTCGCGGTGCTGGCGCTCGTCGCCGTCGTGCCGATGCTCGTTGCGGCGCGCGACCCCCGTGGCGACGTCGTGTCCTGTGGTTCGGGGACGGCGGTCGGCGATGCGACCGCCGACGTGGTCGCCGTCGACGGCCAGGCGGCCGAGCTCGGGACCGCGGCCGTCTGGCGCATCACGTTCGCCCGGCCGATCCCGGTGCCCGATCGTGCCGGGGCGCCGCTCCGGATCGACGTGCTGGTCCGCGACCCGCTGATCGCGCCCGTCACCCGAGGCGACGAGCACGGGATGAACCGGATCGTTCGTTGGGACGACACCGGGGCGGACGCGAACGAGGAGGTGATGTGGGTCTACGAGCGGACGAGCACGTCGTTCAACCCGCCGGTCGCCGATGACCGCACCGTCACCATCACCGTGCCGGGGCGCATCCTGCTCGGCGAAGCGGAGAACGGCACCGAGGACGTCGGCCGCGCCCGGTGGAGCGTCGTCGTGCGCGACGGCCACGCCTGCGACCGAGTCGGTGACGTGCCCGTCTACCGGCTCCGGGACGTCGCGGCGTCGCCCTCGCCGACCGTCTCGCACCTGCTCCCGAGCCGGTCTGCCGCGCCCGCCGCATCCGACACCGGATCGCCGGTGGGCTGGACGATCACGCTGATCCTGCTTCTGACGGTGACGGCCATTCCCTTCATCCTCCTGCGACGCAGGTCGTCTTGAGCGCCTCCTCAAGAACGAGCCCTTCTCGTACGACACTGCAAAGGTCATGGACCGGCGATGGCTGGCGTTCCGCGACCTGGGGGCCTCGCTCAGCACGCCCCTGCGCTCGAGCTTGCCCATCGGTCTCAACTGGCGCGGCGGATTCCTGATCAACGCCGACGAGATCGTGGCGCTCGACGAGATCGTTCGCTCGGCGGCCGAACAGACCGGTGCCGCGGTCGGGATGTGGCAGCGCCCGAGGTTCACCTATGCCGTCGCCGCAGAACGCGACCGCGATGCGATCCCGTTCCTCCTGGGTGTCTCGCCGACCGCGATCCCCGACGAGGCGGCCGACGCGGTGGCACGGTGCGGGATCGGGTCGAGCTACGCCGCCTGGCGTCAACACACCGCCCAGGCGCTCGCCGCATGGTCGGTGCAGACGCCGCGCACCGCCGACGCGCTCGAGATCGACGCCCTGCTGCAGGTCGCCGACGACGATGCGGTCGAGGCCTGGTGCCGGTTGTTCGGCATGGCCGTCCCGATCGAACGAGAGCTCAGCGCGGAGGATGAGGCCGCGATAGCGAGGGCCGCGCTGGCCGAGGCGGCCGAGCGCAAGCGCAAGCGGCGGTCCGCCGACATCGCCTGGTAACGCTGGCGCTCGAGCGCCTCAGGCGTCGACCGCGATGCCCTGTTCGATCGACAGCGACGCGACCAGGTCGTCGACGCCCTTCGCGATCTCGTCCCGCCACCACTGCTGGCCGTCTGCCGGCAACGTGTAGATCGGGTCGTAGTAGTGGTACCGGCGCGTCAGCGCCTCGGCGTCCTCCGCCTCGATCCCCGTGCGGTAGTTCTTGCGCCAGTAGCTGATCCCACGGGTGTGGTCGTAGTCGTCGATCATGTGCACCCAGCGCTTGCCGACGAACGGCACGTCGCACACGAACCGAGGCGTCGCGAACCCCGGCAGGTACCCGAGGATCGAGTACTGCAAGCTCTGCGCCTCGGCGACCGACAGCCGCCAGTGCTCGGCGTTCGGGATCATGTCGCACATGTAGAAGTAGTAGGGAAGGATCTTGCCGTGATCCAGCAGCGTGAAGCACAGGTCGAGCAGCTGGTTCGGTGAGGTGTTCACCCCGCGGAGCAACACGCCCTGGTTGCGCACGTCGCGGAAGCCCATGTCGAGGAGCTTGCGTACGGCGGTGCCCACCAGCGGCGTCACCTGCTGCGCCGCGTTCACGTGCGTGTGGATCGCGACGTCCTTGTCGCGCTCGCGCGCCCGCGTCGCGATCGCGTCGTAGGCCGCGAGCACGTCGTCTTGGAGAAAGTGCTGCGGGATGCCCATCAGGCCCTTCGTCGCGATCCTGATGTCGCGGATGTTCTCGATGTCCATCAGCTTGAACAGCCATTCCTGCAGGCGCTTGGCCGGCACGTTGGCCATGTCGCCGCCGCTGACGACGACGTCGCGCACCTGCGGCGTGACGCGCAGGTAGTCGAGCATCGCGTCCCAGCGGTCGTTCTGCTTCATCTCGAACTTGTACTTGAG
>Ga0136846_1235332_pt1 | contig 15916 bp, 8 predicted proteins | sample HopSoiMetagenom2_FD_96841 | JGI IMG/M metagenome (GOLD analysis project Ga0136846, IMG submission 96841) | Grasslands soil microbial communities from Hopland, California, USA - 2 Assembly 2016 (version 4) | ecosystem: Environmental > Terrestrial > Soil > Grasslands | place: USA: Hopland... | reverse complement strand
GCGACGATGCGCTGGATGCCCGCGAGCTCCGCGTCCTGGCCGGTCAGCGGGATACCGCTGATGCCCGCGCCCTTCAGGGTGTTGGCGATACCACCGGCCATGCCGTCGTTGGCGGCGTAGACGCCCGCGATGTTCTTGGCGCCGAGCTGCGTGATGGCGGCCGACATCTTCTGCGCGGCGACAGTGTCCTTCCACAGGCCGGACTGCTCGTAGGCGATGTCGACCTTGCCGTCGAGGGCCTTGTGCGCGCCCTGCTTGAACTGACCGGCGTTCGGGTCGGCGTCGTCACCGTTGATCATGACGATCTTGGACTTCGGGGTCGCCTTGGCGCCGAGGGCGGCGATCAGGGCCTCACCCTGGAGCTGACCGACCTTGACGTTGTCGAAGGAGACGTACGCGGAGACCGGGCCCTGGGCCAGACGGTCGTACGCGACGACCTTGATGCCCTTGTCGACCGCCGTCTTGATGGACGACTTGATGGCCGCGGAGTCCTGGGCGCTGATCACGATGACCTTGACGCCCTTGGTGATCATGCTGCTGACCTGCTGGGCCTGCTTGGCGGCGTCACCGGCGGCGTTCGCGTACTCGACCTTGCAGTCGGAGCACAGCTCGTTGACCTTCGACACGAAGAACGGCTTGTCGAACTTCTCGTAGCGCGCGGTCACGCTGTCGGGGAGCAACAGACCGATGGTCTTGTCGCCGCCACCCGGGCTACTGCTGCCGCCGCCGTTGTCCTTGTTGTCGCCTGCCTTGCCACAGGCGGCCACGGCAAGGGCCATGGAAATCGCTGTGGTACCGATCACGACTCTACGCATCATGGCGTTCATTCGGTGGTGCCTCCCTGACAGGGCCGCAACGCTGCGACCGAGGTGGCTGGAAGTCAACTCGGCCACACGTGCGACGTCAAGAAGTAAATCCTTAACGGGTTGGCAACGGCTTTGTTCGTTCTCTAGGTGAAGACAGGAGTAGCCGTGGTCAACGCGCCGTCCAAAAGGGTCGAATCACCCATTTCGCTCAACGCGAGGGCGAGTGCTCCGAGCACCTCCGCACGGCCTCCAAGTACCCCTGGAAGAACGGACAGTTGACGTGCCGCACTGGGGATCGCATAGCGGCCGACAGACTCTCTTATGGGACCGAGCACCAGCTCACCGGCCTCGGCGAGATCGCCGCCGAGGACCACCCGGCTCGGGTTCAGCAGATTGCAAAGATTGGCGACTCCACTGCCGATGTGACGGCCGACGTCGGCGATCACGCGACGACAGCCCGGGTCGCCGTCCCTCGCCAGCCGTACGACTCCTTCCATGGTCAGGTCGGTCCCGTGGCTGGACTGGAGGAGCGGCAGCACATAGCGCGCGGCCGCGAAGGTCTCCAGGCAGCCCCGGTTTCCGCAACGGCAGACGGGGCCGGATTCATCAAGAGTAATATGCCCGATTTCTCCCGCTGTGCCACCCGGGCCCCGGTAGATCTTGCCGCTGATCACCAGCCCGGCGCCGACACCGCTGGCGACCTTGATGTACGCCAGGTCGCGCACCCCCCGGCCACTGCCCCAGACCAGCTCACCGAGGGCGCCGAGGTTGGCGTCGTTGTCCACGTGCACCGCCACGCCCAGGCGCCCGCGCATCTCCTCGCCGGGCCTGGTGCCGATCCAGCCGGGCAGGATCGCGCTGGAGCCCAGGGTGCCCGACTCCCCGTCGATCGGACCCGGTACGCCCAGGCCCACACCGGCGATCTTTGTCCGGTCGACCCCCGTTGCTGCGATCAGGCGATTGACCAGCTCTTCGGCCCGGTCGAAACCCTGCGCGGCGGAGGCGTCGACGTCCAGCGGCTCGGACTCCTCGGCGAGCACCTGGTGGGCGAGGTTGCCGAGCGCGACCCGTAGGTGCGTATGGCCGAAATCGATGCCGATCACAATGCCGGCGTCCCCGCTCAGCGAGACGGCACGGGCTCTGCGGCCACCCGCCGAGGTGGGCGTGACCTCGACCGTTCCGCCGTCCTTCAGCTCACGCACGATGTTGGACACCGTGGCCGCGGACAGACCGGTGGTCCTGGCGATCTCGGCCTGTGTGAGCGACCCGGCGAGGCGCACGGCCCGTACGACCCGTTCCAGGTTGGCTCGGTGCAGTGACGACTGCGACCCCGGAGTCTCCACGACGACCTCCTGCGCGCCGGGACCGCTTCGATGGGGCCCCGTCTATGTCCAACTAGTGAACCCTAAGCTGAGCTGTTCGGGTCACCTCCCGTCAAGAGGTTGAACCACATCCGAGGTCTTGTACACATAGCGGCGCGCGTGCACCGTTTTGTGGCACACGCGCGCGCGTACGGCGGCTGAACGAAAGGTTCCGGTTACTTCAGGGCGCCCGCCGTCAGTCCCGCCACCACCTGGCGCTGGAAGACGATGTACGCGGCCAGTACCGGGAGCATCGCCATCACCAGGCCGGCGAAGAGACCCGACCAGTCACCCTTGTAGCCCTGACTGGCGGCCAGCTGCACCAGGCCCTGGGTGAGGACCCGCTTGTCGGGGTCGGTGTTGAGCACCGTCGGCAGCATGTACTGGTTCCACTGGCCGAGGAAGTTGAAGATGCCCACGCTGATCAGCCCGGGCTTGGCCATCGGCAGCATGATCTGGAAGAAGGTCCTGGTGTGCGAGGCGCCGTCGACGAAGGCCGCCTCCGCCACCGAGGTCGGCAGGGTCCGGAAGAACGCGGTCAGGAAAAAGACCGTGAACGGCAGCGAGTAGGCGATGTAGACCAGGATCAGCCCGTGGATCGTGTTCAGCAGACCCATGTTGTTCACGACGTAGAACAGCGGGACCAGCGCCAGCATGATCGGAAAGCTCATGCCGCCGATGAACAGGAAGTAGATGAACCGGTTGCCCGGGAAGTCGAAGCGCGCCAGGACGTAGGCCGCCATCGAGCCCAGCACCAGGGTGCCGATGAGCGAACCGCCCACCACCAGAATGGTGTTGAGGAAGTAGTCGCTCATGTTGGCGTCGGTCCAGGCCCGCGCCCAGTTGTCGAAGTGCAGCTTGTCCGGCAGGGACCACGGCGAACTGAAGATCGCGTTGTCGTCCTTGAAGGACGTCATCACCGCCCACAGAAGCGGCATCACGACCATGAACGCCCACAGGACGAGCATGCCGTGCGAGAAGACGTTGAGTGCCCTGCCCTCCTTCTTCTCCGCCGGCCGGCCGCCGGTCCTGTTCTCCTTGCGCACGGGTCCGGCGGAGTGCTGGGGAACCGTCCCCGCCGGTGTGCTCTCAGTCGTCTTCATAGGTGTCAGTACTCCAGCCGCTCGCGCCGGCCCAGCCGCATCACCAGGGCCGCGAAGGCCAGCGTGACGACGAGCAGGGCGACCCCGATGGTGGTTGCGTAGGCGGCCTGACCGTCACGGAAGGCCTTCTGGTACACGTACAGGACCATGACGGTCGTCGAGTAGTCCGGGCCGCCGGGCCCGGTCGTCATGATCTGGACGACCGCGAACGACTCGGCGCCCAGCGCGAGGATGCCCATGTAGACCCAGCCGGACTGCACGGTGTCCCACAGCAGCGGCAGGGTGATCCGGAAGAACGTGGTCGCCCGGCCCGCGCCGTCGAGCAGCGCGGCCTCGTACAGGTCCGCCGGGATGGAGGCCATGCCCGCGGAGAACAGCACCACGAAGAAGCCGACCGTCGACCAGACCAGCACGGCCATCACACACCACAGGGCGAGGTCCGGGTCGCCCAGCCACAGCGGCTGGACGCTGTCGAGTCCGATGCCGCGCAGCAGCGCGTTGATCGCGCCGCTGTCCGGGTTGTACGCGAAGGCGAACAGCAGCGCGACGATCGCGATCGACAGCACCTGCGGGAAGAAGTAGACGATTTTGTAGAACGAGGAACCGCGGACCCCTGAAATCACCGGTCCGCCGCGACGGCGCTTCCCGCCCACATTGATCATGAAGGCGAAGAACAGCGCCAGACTGATCGTCACCAGCGGCAGCACCAACGCGAACAGAAGGCTGTGCCGCAACGACTTCCAGAAGATGTCGTCGTCGAACATCCTCTTGTAGTTGTCCAGGCCGACCATCCTGAATTCCGGGCTCAGCCCGGTCCAGTCCGTGAACGAGTAATAGATGGACTGGATGAACGGCCAGATGACGAAAAGTGCGTACAGCCCCAGAGGGACCACGAGAAATCCCACGATGAAGCGGTACTTGCCGTGTTGCATTACCACAGACCCCGTTCCGTACGCGGGTGCCGCCGCTGGTGACAGATCATCGGCGTCCGGTCACTGGTGCTTGTAGTGCTTGATGGACGTGTCCTTCGCGGTCTCGTCGGCGTAGCCCTGGATCTTCTTGATGGCCTCGGCCGGGGTGAGCCGTCCCGCCATCATCTCGCCGAGCCCGGACACGCCGATCTTCTCCTTCTGGAGCTGCACGTACCAGTCCTGCAGACGCGGGTTCACCACGTTCTGCCCGGCCTTCTCCAGCGCCGCCACGCCCGACTTGAGGCCGGGGGTGAGGGTGATTCCGTCGGTACCGCCGTTGAACGCGGTCAGCGACTTGACCTTGCTGGTGAAGTTCTTCGAGGACGCCTCACTGAGCATGACGCGCAACTGCTCCATGCCGCCCGCCGTGTTCTTCGCCTTCGCCGGGACGATGAACGGCTCGCCGCCGGAGGCCCAGATCGTGCCGAACGGCAGCTTGTCGGAGCTGTCGATGCCGGTCGGCGCGGAGACGGCGAGGTCGAAGTCGGCGGGGATGACGTTCGCCGACTCGTTCTCCACCCAGGAGCCGTTCGGGATGAACAGCGCCTTGCCCTTGGCCCACGCGGTCTGTGACTGGATGTGGTCGAGACCGGGGGTGCCCTTGAGGACGTAACCCTTCTTGTAGAGCTCGTAGTACGCCTCGAAACAGGCCTTGACAGCCGGGTGCTTCCAGGCGTTCGGCTCCAGGTTGTCGATCGCGTCGAGGACCTCGACGCCGCCGACCTTGCCGATCATCGGGTAGAGCGAGAAGGGCAGGTAGTACGGGTACTTGCCCGCGTAGGTCCAGCCGGCGATGCCCTTTTTCTTGGCCTTCTCGCACACGGCGAGCATCTCGTCCCACGTCTGGGGATAGGTGGCGTCGAGCGACTCCAGGGCCTTCTGCGAGTACCAGACGCCGTACACCGTGTAGGCGTAGTACATGATCCACACCGGGTCGCCGTCGAACTGGCCCATCTCGACGATGCCCGGCCGCAGCGTGTCGCGGACCTTCTTGTTCGGGTCGTCGTAGGACGGGGCGTCGAGCAGCGGGGTGAGGTCCGCGAGCTGGCTCTTGCCGACCAGGACGCCCATGTCCATCTGCTCGGCGCCGGAGTTGTCGATCAGATCCGGCGGGGTGCCCTGGTTGAAGCGGGGCTGGAGCGTGGACTGGATCTTCTGGGTGGCGGAGAACTTGACCTTCGCCTTCGGGAAGTTCGTCTCGTAGATCTTGACCGCGTCCTCGGCGTACTCCTTGCCGAAACCGCCGTCGAACAGCACGAACTCCATCTGGGCCGTGTCGTTGACCGCCAGGGGGTTCTTCGCGGTCTTCTTGCCCGCCTTGGCCTTCTCCTCGTCACCTCCGCCACTGCTCGCACACGCGGACAGGAAGCCCATGGTGGGGACGGAGATCAGGCCGAGCGCCGCTGACCGCTTGATCAGGTCGCGGCGGCCGAGGCCGGTGGTCGTCGTGCGGGTGGTGGTGGCGGGGGTGGTGCGGTCGGGGGTGCGGCTCTCGTCGGAAGTGGATCCCATGCTCAAGTCCTCGCCTTCTCCAGGACTCAGGCGGTGAACCGGATCCTCCCGGCACCGCGATCGGGTCGAACTGGGTCGTGCAGGAAGTACTCAGTGCGTGATGTGCCCTGATCAGAGGGAATACCCGGCGGGCCGCGCGTTCAGCACGTCAAACCACCCTTCCGGCTCCCACACCTGGCCGTTGACCGGTCGAACAGTGGCAGACGCCGACAGGTATAGTCCACTTCCCGTCAAAGGGGCAAGATCGAATGCAGGGTTGGCCGCGGGTCTTTTCCGAGTTGAGACCTCGCGGAAATATGCGGACCTCGCGGATCCCAACGGATCCCGCGCTGATCTCTTTGCTCGGAAATTCGCGATATTGGGCCCGAATGCCACACCCAACGCCCTTGACACCACTGGCCACTTGACTCCCTACTGGTTCCTGCGCAGCCAAGGCGACAACGTTGTCCAGGTGGCAGGGAGGGTGCTCTCACATGCGGCAGAGAGTTCGATACAGGGGTCGGCACGGACGGGAGTTCGGATTAATTCCGGCCATTGCCGCGGTGTTCGCACTGGCGATCGGTGGGCAGGGCGCGGCGACCGCCCTGCCCGCCGCCGCACCGGCCGTCGACCGGGAGTTCGCCTCCTCGTTCGAGGCGGGTGAGCCGGCGCCCGACTGGCTGAACACCGTCGATGTCGGACCGGACGGCACGAAGCGGGCGTCGGGCGTGGACGGCGGCTACAGCAGCGGCATCCCGGGCGATGTGACCGACCGGGTGACGGACGTACGGGCGAGCGGCGAGAACACCGGCGGGGGCGAGGTGAAGGAGAACCTCGTCGACGGTGCACCGGGGACCAAATGGCTCACGTTCGCGTCGTCGGGCTGGGCGGAGTTCGACCTGGACGAGCCGGTCAGCATCGTCGACTACGCGCTGACCTCGGCCGACGACCACGCCGAGCGCGACCCCGCCGACTGGACGCTCCAGGGCTCGGTGGACGGCACGACGGGCTGGAGGACCCTCGACAGGCGCACCGGCGAGGCCTTCACCGAGCGCTTCCAGACCAGGTCGTACGACCTGTCGTCGCCCGCCGAGTACCGGCACTTCCGGCTCGGCATCGGACGCAACAACGGGGGCGCCATCACTCAGCTCGCCGATGTCCGGTTCTCGACGGGCGACGTCGCCACCCCCGTGCCCCGGGACATGCTGTCGCTGGTCGACCGCGGCCCGAGCGGCTCGCCGACCGCGAAGGCCCGCGCCGGTTTCACGGGCAAACGGGCGCTGCGGTACGCGGGTACGCATCGGGCGGCCGGACGGGCGTACTCGTACAACAAGGTGTTCGACGTGGATGTGGCCGTCGAGGCCGACACCGAGCTGTCGTACCGGGTGTTCCCGTCGATGGCCGACGGCGACCTCGACTACGACGCCACCAACGTGTCGGTGGACCTGGCCTTCACGGACGGAACCCTGCTGAGTGAGCTGTCGCCGGTCGACCAGCACGGCTTCGCGCTGACGCCGCGCGGGCAGGGCGCGGCCAAGGTGCTGTACGTCAACCAGTGGAACCATGTCGCCTCGGCGATCGGGGCGGTGGCGCGGGGGAAGACCGTCGACCGGGTGCTGCTCGCCTATGACTCGCCGGCCGGTCCCGCGAAGTTCCGGGGCTGGCTCGACGACGTGCGGCTGCGGCCCGTCGCCCCGGAGGCGCCTCGGGAACACCTGTCCGACTATGCGGTGACGACCCGGGGCACCAACTCCAGCGGTGGCTTCTCGCGGGGCAACAACTTCCCGGCGACGGCCGTGCCGCACGGCTTCAACTTCTGGACGCCGGTGACCAACGCGGGCTCGCTGAGCTGGCTGTACGACTACGCGCGGGCCAACAACGCCGACAACCTGCCGACGATCCAGGCGTTCAGCGCGAGCCATGAGCCGAGCCCCTGGATGGGCGACCGGCAGACCTTCCAGGTGATGCCGTCGGCCGCCGGCGGCACCCCGGACACCGGCCGTGCGGCGCGGGCGCTGGCCTTCCGGCACGAGAACGAGACCGCGCGGCCGTACTACTACGGGGTGCGTTTCGAGAACGGTGTCAAGGCCGAGATGACGCCGACCGACCACGCGGCGGTCCTGCGCTTCACCTACCCCGGGGACGACGCGAGCGTCCTCCTCGACAACGTCACCGACCAGGCGGGCCTGACCCTCGATCCGCAGAACGGCACCTTCACCGGCTACTCGGACGTGAAGTCGGGGCTGTCGACGGGGGCGACCCGGCTGTTCGTGTACGGGGTGTTCGACGAGAACGCGGTGGTGACTGAGGGCGCGTCGAGCAGGGTCAGGGGCTACCTCCGGTTCAGGGCGCCGACCGGGGTGGTGACGCTGCGGCTGGCCACCTCGCTCATCAGCGTCGAGCAGGCCAGGGCCAACCTGCGGCAGGAGATTCCGGACGGTACGTCCTTCGAGACGGTACGGGCCGGTGCGCAGCGGCAGTGGGACGGGCTGCTCGGGAAGGTCGAGGTGGAGGGAGCGACGCCGGACCAGCTGACGACGCTGTACTCCAGCATGTACCGGCTGTATCTGTACCCCAACTCCGGCTTCGAGACGGTCGGTTCGAAGTTCCAGTACGCGTCTCCGTTCTCCCCGATGCCGGGTCCCGACACTCCCACGCACACCGGGGCGAAGATCGTCGACGGCAAGGTGTACGTCAACAACGGCTTCTGGGACACCTATCGGACGACCTGGCCCGCCTACTCTCTTCTGACGCCCCGTCAGGCGGGCGAGATGACCGACGGTTTCGTACAGCAGTACAAGGACGGCGGCTGGACCTCGCGCTGGTCCTCCCCCGGGTACGCCGACCTGATGACGGGCACCTCGTCGGACGTGGCGTTCGCCGACGCCTATGTGAAGGGCGTCGCTTTCGACGCGAAGTCGGCGTACGACGCGGCCGTGAAGAACGCCACCGTCGTACCCCCGATGTCGGGCGTGGGCCGCAAGGGCATGGCGACCTCGCCCTTCCTCGGCTACACGAGCACCGAGACGCGGGAGGGCCTGTCGTGGGCGCTGGAGGGCTACCTCAACGACTACGGCATCGCCCGGATGGGGCAGGAGCTGTACCGGCGGACGGGCGAGCGACGCTACGACGAGGAGTCCGACTACTTCCTCAACCGCGCCCAGGACTATGTGCGGTTGTTCGACAAGAAGGCCGGCTTCTTCCAGGGGCGCGACGCGCGGGGCGAGTGGCGGGTGGAGTCGTCGGCGTACGACCCGCGCGTCTGGGGCCACGACTACACGGAGACGAACGGCTGGGGGTACGCCTTCACCGCCCCGCAGGACAGCCGGGGCCTGGCCAACCTGTACGGCGGCCGGGCGGGCCTCGCGGACAAGCTCGACGACTACTTCGAGACCCCGGAGACGGCCGGACCTGAGTTCGTGGGCTCGTACGGCGGGGTCATCCACGAGATGACGGAGGCGCGGGACGTCCGGATGGGCATGTACGGCCACTCCAACCAGGTGGCCCACCATGTGACCTACATGTACGACGCGGCGGGCCGGCCCTGGAAGACACAGCGGAACGTCCGTGGGGTCCTGTCCCGTCTCTACACGGGCAGCGAGATCGGGCAGGGCTACCACGGTGACGAGGACAACGGCGAGCAGTCGGCCTGGTACCTGTTCTCGGCGCTCGGCTTCTATCCGCTGGTCATGGGCAGCGGCGAATACGCCGTCGGATCCCCGCTGTTCACGAAGGCGACGCTGCATCTGGAGAACGGCCGGGACCTGGTGATCAAGGCCCCGGAGAACAACGCGCGGAACGTGTACGTACAGGGTCTGAAGGTCAACGGCGTTGCGTGGACGTCGACTTCACTCCCCCACTCGGTCGTCTCCGGGGGCGCGACCCTGGAGTTCGACATGGGCCCCGAGCCCTCCACCTGGGGAGCGTCCAGGAACGCGGCCCCGGTCTCGATCACCCAGGACGACGAGGTGCCGACGCCACGGACGGACGTGGTGACGGGCGGGGGCGCGCTGTTCGACAACACGTCGGCGACGGACGCCAGGTTGAGGTCCCTGGAGCTGCCGGTCGCCGGTGCCACGAAGGCCGTCCAGTACACGCTGACGTCCTCGGACCGGACCGAGGCCCCCACAGGCTGGGCTCTGCAGGGGTCCTCGGACGGCGCCGACTGGCGGACCCTGGACCGGCGTTCAGGTGACTCGTTCAGGTGGGACAGGCAGACCCGGGCGTTCACGGTGACGTCCGCGGGCTCGTACACGCGCTACCGGCTGGTCCTCGACGAGGAGTCGGCACTGGCGGAGGTGGAGTTGCTGGCCTGACCGCCTTCCCTCCGAGAGCCCGGCGGGCCGTCGCCGGGCTCTTGGATCTCGCGCGAGGTGATCACGCCCCGGCCGCGCCGATGAACTCGCGTACGGCGGTGCTCGGGTCGCCCGAGCGGACCAGCGCCTCGCCGACCAGTACCACGTCGGCTCCCCAGCCGCGGTACTCCGCGACGTCCTCCGGGCCCGTCACTCCTGATTCCGCGACCCGGACCGTGCCTGCGGGGATGCCTGTCACGAGGTCGGCGAACACGGCGCGGTTGACGTCCAGCGTTGTCAGGTCCCGGGCGTTGATGCCGAGAAGCTCAGCGCCGGCGGCGGCGGCGCGCCGTACCTCGTCGGCCGTATGCGCCTCCACGAGCGGTGTGAGACCCAACTCCGCGCAGAGCCCCATCAAGTCCTTGAGCTGGGCGTCATCCAGCGACACGACCATGAGAAGCGCGAGATCGGCGCCGTGTGCGCGAGCTTCCCACAGCTGATAGGGGTCGACGATGAAGTCCTTGCGCAGGACGGGCACATCGACCCGGGCACGTACGGCGTCCAGATCCGCGAGGGAACCGCCGAAACGCCTGCCCTCGGTGAGCACGCTGATCGCGGCGGCACCGCCGGCGGCGTACTGGGCCGCGAGCGACGCCGGGTCGGGGATGTCCGCCAGCGCGCCCTTGCTGGGGCTCTTTCGCTTCACCTCGGCGATGATGGACACCCCGGGCGCGCGGAAGGCGGGCAGGGGGTCGAGCGCGGGTGCCGCGTCCGCTGCCCTGGCGCGCAGTTCCGCCAACGGCGTCGCACTCTTGCGTTGTTCCAGGTCCTCGCGAACTCCCGCGAGGATCCCATCGAGAACGGTCACTGAACTCTCCCTGTCGAACTGTCGAACTGTCGCATCACGTGATCCACCACCCGCGTCCAAGCCGACCTCAGAACGCGGGCATCCAGATCGATCATGGCAGCAATCGAGTCGTCGGTTGAGTTGAGGGGCAGCGGGCGCTTATGGACATTCGGCGCCCGGCCGCGCGACGAGGCCGGAGGGGGCTCCGAGACCGCGGGCCTGTCCCCCGCGGGCCGAGGCCGTCACCCGGCACAGCCCGGACGGACGCGGCCGGCAAAGGCGGGCGTTGCCGTTGCTCCGGTCGGGGTCTCCACCTCGAAGCACACCTCCGGACCAGGCGTTTCGCCACCCGCCATGGACAGTGCCCGGATGTCCACCCCCGCGCTGCCGCCCCGTGCGAGCGTCGCCCTGGTCGGGCCGACGCCGGTCCGGTACGGCTGCTCGCCCGCCCGGAAGGACGGCGGGGCGTCGGACGGAGCGGTGCCCCAGGTGGGGTTGGGGGTGGCGGCGAGGGTGTAGTCCAGGGTGCCGCCGTGCCGGACGAAGGACGCCGGGAGCCACGGGCGTTCGCTCGTCAGGCCGTCGACCGCGAGGGACTGGACGTACGGGGTGTCCGCCGCCGCTCCCTGCGCGTGGATCGAGATGTCGTTGCCGTAGGGGCGGTTGATCTCGATCCTCGGGAACAGGGGCGAGGCCAGGACCAGTTCGGCTCGGGACGGCACCTGTGGATACATCCCGAGTGCGGCGAAGACGTACCAGGAGGACATCGCGCCCAGGTCGTCGTTGCCGGGGATGCCGCCGGGGCGCGTCGACCAGAGCCTCGTCATCGCCGCGCGCACCGTCTCCTGGGTTCCGCGCGGTGCGCCCGCGTAGGCGTACAGGTAGGGGACGTTGACGGAGGGTTCGTTGTCCAGCTCGGACTTCTCGCCGCCGCTGCCGGTGAGCGCCCAGCTGCCGTCGGCGTGGTGGAAGAAGGCGTCCAGGCGGTCAACCGCCTTGGCGGACCCGCCCATTGCCGTGAACAGGCCCGCCGGGTTGTGCGGGACCATCCAGGTGTACTGGGCCGCCGTGCCCTCGACGAAGCCGTTGCCGGTGGCCGGGGTGAAGCCCGGGTCCCAACTGCCGTCCGCTCTACGGTTGTTGATGTAGCCGCCGCTCGCATGGGCCGCGATGTCGAAGGTGTTCTGCCACCACTGGGCGCGCTTCATGAAGCTGTCCGCGATCTCCGGCCGGCTGGCCGCGCGGGCCAGTTCGGCGAGGGCGAAGTCGGCGCCCGACATCTCCAGTGTCTCCGCCGCGCCGCCCCACGCGTTGGACACGGACGGCATGTAGTGGAGGGCCACGTACTTGTCCAGGGAAGGGCGTTGCCCGACCGACAGGACCGGTCTGCCCGCCGGTGACAGGTCCCGTTCCGTCGGTGTCGTCGCCGCCCGCACCAGCGAGTCCAGCGCCCCGCGCAGGTCGAAGCGGGTGCCGCCGAAGGCACGGATGCCGGCGAGGGCGGCGGGCGAGGGGTCGCCGTTCATGACGTGGGTGCCGCTCGCGCCGTGCAGCCAGCGGTCCCACAACCCGCCGTTCTGGCAGGCGAGTTCGTAGAGGGACTGGGCGATGTCCGAGCCGGTGTCGGGGTCGAGGAGGGTGAGCAGCTGGACCTGCGAGCGGTAGACGTCCCAGCCGGAGAAGGTGCCGTACTGGCGGTCGTGGCCCGCCCGGACCAGGTGGACCCGGCCGTCGCCGCCCCGGTAGCGGCGGTCGGCGTCGCTGATGACGTTCGGGTGGAGGAGGGAGTGGTAGAGGGCGGTGTAGAAGATGGTGCGCTCAGCTTCCGTGCCGCCGCCGACCTTGACGGCGGCGAGCCTGTCCCGCCAGGCCCGTCGGGCCGCCTGCCGGACCGACGTGAAGGAGCGGGCCGGCGGGTTCTCGGCCGCGAGGTTGGCCTCGGCGCCCGCCCGACTGACATACGAGATACCGACCTTGACGCCCACCGGGCCGCTCCCGGGCGCGAACTCCACGTATCCGCCCGCCCCTTTGCCCGCCACGGGACGTCCCCTGTTGGTGGTGAAACCGCCGGTCCCGCCGGACGCGGAGGTGGCGTCCGGGGTCAGCCGGTCGTCCTGCCAGGTGCCCGACGCCTTGAAGGCGCGGTCGAAGCGGGCCGTGAAGTGGAGCGTGTAGTAAGGGCGCCGGGCTTCCGGGTCGAGGTGGCCGCAGAAGTTGCCGGAGGTGACGGAGCCGGAGACCGTGCGGGCGGCGGGGTCGATCGTGACCGTCGAATCCGTGGAGCCCACCTCGGAGTTGGCGGTACGGATCAGCATCGACGCCGGCCGGCCGGGCGGGTAGGTGAAGCGGGCGGAGCCTGTGCGGGCGGTCGCGGTGAGGTCGGCGGTGACCCCGGACGCCATGCTCACCCTGTAGTGGCCGGGCTCCGCGCTCTCGTCGGCGTGGCTGAAGTCGGCCGCGTACACCGCGTCCTCGGTGTCGCTCGCCGGAGAGGACGTGACCGCACCCACGTACGGGAAGAACGGGAGGTCGCCGCTGCCGCCCGCGCAGCCCGTGCCGGACATGTGGGTGAGGCTGAAGCCCCGGATACGGGTGGCGTCGTAGTGGTAGCCGCCGGGGGCCGCCGTTCGGGTGGCGTCGCCCCGGGTGTTCTCCGGGCTCCAGGAGAGCATGCCGAACGGGACGACCGCGCCCGGGAAGACGTCGCCGCCGTTTCTGGTGCCGATGAGCGGATCGACGTACGGCGTCGGATCCCGGACCAGGGGGTTTCGGGGCGCTGCCGCCACGGGCGTGGGGACGGGCGCGGCGAGCGCCAGGACGGCGGCCAGCAGCAGGGACGTAGGGCGGACACGCATGACGCGGCCCCTCCTCCTTCGGACGGTCGCGCACCACAGGTCGCACAAGCCGCGGGGACAGTGACGTGCGCCAGCGGTACCACGGCAGCGGACGCGCCTTCGAAGAGACGCGCCCTACCGTCACGCGTACGGGGCAGCGGGTGCACTCCCGCGGAGGAGCAACCGGCTTGACGATGTTGTCCGTTGGAGCGATAGAGTGATGTCCAGACCACTGGACAACGTTGTCGTGGCCAGTTTGTCGTACCCCGCATTCATACCTCCCCGGGCCCCATCCCCCGTCCGGCCCGGCTCGCGGACCCGGCGGCCGAAAGCCACCGGGTCCGCCCTGAGCTCCTCCATCAGAGGAGCTCTCACATCCGAGACGTGCGGCCCCGCCGGCCTAACCGACCCGGCAGGGCAGGGTAGTCGCCGTCTCACCGCCCGAGCCCCGGACGACGTACCCGAACGTCGCGCTCTTGCCCGGATCGAGCGAGCCGTTCCAGTCGGCGTTGTGGACCATCACCGCCTGGCCGTTGTAGGTCGCGTTCCCGTTCCAGACGCTGTCGACCGCCTGGCCCGCCGGAAGCGACCAGTCGACCATCCAGCCGAGCATCGGCACGTTCCCGGAGTTGGTGACGGTCACCTCGGACTGGTAGCCGCCGGCCCAGGTGCCCGTCGTACTGCGGGTGGCCGTGCACACGCCGGGCGGGGGCTCGGTGGGCGGGTTGCCGGGGTCCTTGATGCCCGTCACCTCGCCGTTGCCGCCGTCGAAGACGACGTCGGAGCAGGAGTAGAACGTCTCCGAGCTGTCGGAACGCTGCCACACCATGTAGATCAGGTGCCGCCCGGACTTGTTCGCCGGAAGCCTGCCGTTCCAGGAGTACTTGGTGTCGACCGTGCCCGGGGAGCCTGTGCGCGGCGGATGGTCGACGCTCAGGAACGGCTGCGACTCGAGCGCGTCCCAGGTGAGCGTCTTGGTCGGGTCGAAGCCGTCCTTGGTGATGTAGACGTAGAACCAACCCGGGTGCGCCGCCCACGCGTTGTACGCGAAGTCGATGTTGGCGCCCGAGGTGAGGTGGGTCAACGGCCAGTCGGAGCTGGGGGTGTTGAACCCGGTGAAGTTGGGGTTGCCGCCGCTGCACAGCTGGCCGTCGGGGACGAAGCCCCGGGTGCGGCCGGCGCCGTCGGAGCGCAGCACCGAGAACCAGTTGTAGAACGGCGTGGTGCCGCTGACCTGTTGCGCCGTCTTGCAGGCCGGGTTGATCGGCTTGATCTCACCACTGCTGGTGAGGGCGTCCTGCCAGCACAGGAAGGTACGGCTGCCGGGTTTCATCGGGGTGCCGTGGGCCTCCGCGTCACCGCCCGCCGTGACGACCAGGCCGAGGGCCGGGATCACGGTGAGCAGGGCCAGGAGGACGAGGAGAAGGGCTCTGCCTCGGGTGGGGAGCGGTAACCGGCGTGGGGGACGGGAGGAGGGTGGGGACGGTGATGTCAGGGCCATGTCATGATCTCCTTCAGTCGTACGCGCCGCGCCGTACGTCATGCGTGCGGTACGTACGGAACGCGCGGGTGAAGGGGCACACCCGGCTGGGGGTGCGCGTGACGTGCGAGGTGTACTGGGTGATGCGTGGGGGGTGGTGGGGTGGGAGCGACTCCCTCTTACGGGTTCCGGTCCGCTCGGTGTGGGAGCGCTCCCACCTCACTCCTTGTCGAAGCTAGCGCCACAAGGTGAAGATGTAAACGCCTGACGCACGGCTCCCACCCTCGCGGTGCGCCGCCCACGCGGACCGGGTGCGTCGCACACAGCACAGGGCCGCACCCCCGTCACCGGGGATGCGGCCCTCAACTGCCTTACCGAGCCGCTTACTTGCGGATCAGGTTGCGCAGCACGTACTGCATGATGCCGCCGTTGCGGTAGTAGTCGGCCTCACCGGGGGTGTCGATGCGGACGACCGCGTCGAACTCGACGCCCGTGTCGGTGGTCACCTTGACCGTGCGCGGGGTGGTGCCGTTGTTCAGCTCCTCGACGCCGGTGAAGGAGAACGTCTCCTCGCCGGTGAGGCCGAGGGACGCGGCGGTGGCGCCCTCCGGGTACTGGAGCGGGAGCACGCCCATGCCGATGAGGTTCGAGCGGTGGATGCGCTCGTACGACTCGGCGATGACGGCCTTGACGCCGAGGAGCGCGGTGCCCTTGGCGGCCCAGTCGCG
>Ga0136846_1242731_pt1 | contig 15918 bp, 20 predicted proteins | sample HopSoiMetagenom2_FD_96841 | JGI IMG/M metagenome (GOLD analysis project Ga0136846, IMG submission 96841) | Grasslands soil microbial communities from Hopland, California, USA - 2 Assembly 2016 (version 4) | ecosystem: Environmental > Terrestrial > Soil > Grasslands | place: USA: Hopland... | reverse complement strand
TGCCGTGGTGGTGCCGTCGCCCGCAACGTCGTTGGTGGCCGTGGCCACCTCGCGCACGAGCTGGGCGCCCTGGTTGGCGAACGGGTCCTCGATCTCGATCTCCCGAGCGATGGACACGCCGTCGTTGGTGATGGTCGGGGCGCCGAACTTCTTGTCGATCACTACATAACGACCCTTGGGGCCGAGCGTGACCTTGACCGCGTCGGCGACGGCGTTGACGCCGTCCTCGAGCGAGCGACGCGCCTCGACGTCGTACTTCAGTTCCTTGTGAGCCATAAGCGGTGTTCCTCCTAGCCCGCGACCTTGGCGAGCACGTCAGACTCGCGGAGCACCAGCAGATCCTCGCCGTCGACGACGACCTCGGTCCCTCCGTACTTGGAGTAGAGGACCTCGTCGCCCTCGGCGACGTCGAGCGGGATGCGCTTGTCGCCATCCTCGTCCCACTTCCCCTCACCAACGGCAAGGACCTTGCCGCGCTGCGGCTTCTCCTTGGCGGTGTCGGGAAGGACGATGCCGCTCGCAGTGGTCTCCTCTTCCTCGAGCGCCTGAACGATCAGGCGATCTCCAAGAGGCTTCAGATTCATGGGCATACCTCCGTCTGAGTGCAGTTTCTTGGCACTCCACGGGTGCGAGTGCCAGGCTGGCACTCTAGCAGCGAGAGTGCCAAACGTCAGTGGAAATCCAGTTAATTCTGGCGCGGGCCGGAGCGGCGCATCCGCTCCTGCACTTCAGACGGTCGATCGGAGATCTGAGAGAAGCGCACGACCGTCACGTCGTCCTCCATCTCGACCTTGCGGCCGTAGATCTGCTCGAGGAAGTGCACCATCTCGTCGAGCCGGCGGAACTCCGGGTTGTCGTGCTCGATGTCGCGCGGGGACAGGTCGCGGACCTGCTTGACCTCGACCGAGTCGATGACGGCCTCGAAGATCTTCTCGCGCGGAGAGTGCTGGAAGCCGACCGTGATCAGGACCACTTCGCCCTTGCGGTACTTCTTGCTCTTGTCGCCCAGCCGGATCGTGGCGGTCTTGCGGCCGCGCTTGAGCTGATCGACGAAGATCGGCGAGTAGAAGTTGAGGACGAACACGAGTGCGGCAGCCTACCTGCCTTCTCGCAGGCGTGAGATAGCCGCATCGGCCATGTCACGCTCGCCCTTGTAGGCGAGCCGCCGGGGCGCCTCCTCGAGCGGGATCCAGAGCGCCTCCTCGACCTCGTGGTCGTGATTCTCGACGCTCCCGGAGCGGTAGCGGAACAGGAAAAAGGCCACGATCTTCATCACCCGCTCGCCGCCGCGCACGTACCAGTACTTGACGTCTCCGAGGCGCTCGACGAGCTCTGCCTCCAGGCCGGTCTCCTCGCGCACCTCGCGCTGAGCGGCCTGCGCGGATGTCTCGTCGCCGTCCGGGTGGCCCTTCGGCAGCGCCAGGATCTCGTCGCGCACGCGCACGACGGCCACGAACTCACGGCCGCGCATCTGCCGGACCACCACGCCCCCCGCCGAGAACTCGCGGATCACTCTTCCTCGCTCACAAGCGGCACGAAGCGGACGGACGCGATCGTCTCGGCCTCGCCGTCGCGGAAGCGCATCAGGTGCTCGCGGCGGCCGCGGGCGACCGGGATCACCAGCGCGGCTTTGGGCGCAAGCTGCTCGAGCAGCGCCCGAGGCGGCTCGCCGCTTGCCGTGGCGGTCACCGAGATGCCGTCGAACGGCGCCCGATCGGGCGCGCCGCGCGAGCCGTCGCCCACGCGCACCTCGACGTTGTCGTAGCCCAGCTCGGCGAGCGTCGTCCCCGCCTCCCGCGCCAGGGTCTCGTAGCGCTCGATCGTGACCACCTCGGCGCACAGGCGCGAGAGGACCGCCGCCGCGTAGCCCGAGCCGGTGCCCACCTCGAGGACGCTCTCGTCGCCGCGCAGCTCGAGCAGCTGGGCCATGCACGCGACGATCCAGGGCTGGGAGATCGTCTGGCCCTCCCCGATCCGCAGTGCGCTGTCGCGGTAGGCGCGCTTGCGCTGGTCGGCCGGCACGAACAGCTCGCGCGGGACGTCGTTCATCGCGGCGAGCACGCGCGGGTCGTGGATCCCGCGCCGCCGCAGCTGGCGCTCCACCATGCGGGCGCGCGCGTCAGTGGATGTAGTTCCGGAGTCGTCCGGGGTCATGCACGGTCACCTTTCCCCGTCCCAGGGTGACCACCCCGGCGCGCTCCAGCGTGGCGAGGAACCGGCTCGCGCTCTCGCGCGAGGTGCCCGCCAGGTGGGCGATCTCGGCCTGCGTCGCCCGGATCAGCACGTCCTCCTCCGGCGCGCCTTCGGCCTGGCGCGAGACCGTCTGGGCGAGCAGCGCGCTGGCCACCCGCCCGGCGACCGTCTGGAACGACTGCTGCAGCAGCCGCTCGTTGGTGCGGCTGACCCGGTCGGCCAGTGTCGCCAGCAGCTTCAGCGCCAGGTCGGGGTTGCGCTTGATCAGCCCCTGGACGTCGCGGGACAGCAGCGCCACCGCCGCCGTCGGCTCGATCGCCTCCGCGCTGGCCGAGCGCGTCTCGCCGCGGAACATCGCCAGCTCGCCGAACAGGGCGCCGCCGCGCAGCTCGGCCAGCGCCACCATGCGGCCGTCCTGGTGCTCGCGCGTGAGCACCACCGCCCCCGAGCGCAGCAGGTAGCACGTGTCCCCGGTGTCGCCCTCGCGGAAGATCACCTCGCCGCGGTCCCAGTGCCGCGGCACCGCGACCTGGGCGATGGCGAGCAGCTCGCGCGGCTCCAGGCCCGCGAAGACCTCGGTCCGCGCGAGCAGGCGGGCGGTTTCCTCGCCTGTGGCCATGAGCGGATAATGACTGCATGGCAGTTGCAGGTGAAGCCGTGAGCGCTCGCGACGTCGAGGAGGCGGCCCGCACGATCGCCGGTCGCGTGCGCGAGACGCCCACCCTGACGGCCGGCGAGCTGTCGCGCCGGGTGGGCGCGCCGGTGTTCCTGAAGGCGGAGAACCTGCAGGTCACGGGCTCGTTCAAGGCGCGCGGCGCGACCAACGTGATCCGCCGCCTGTCGCCCGAGGCGCTGCGCGCGGGCGTCGTCGCGGCCAGCGCCGGCAACCACGCCCAGGCCGTCGCCTGGGCCGCCACCGACGCCGGCGCCCGGGCGCTGCTCGTGATGCCGGAGGGGGCGCCGGTGTCGAAGGTCTCCGCCGTGCGCCAGTACGGCGGCGAGGTGCGCCTGCACGGCGCCACCTTCGACGACGCCGGCGCCGAGGCCGCGCGGCTCGCCGAGCAGGAGGGCCTGACCCCGATCCACGCCTTCGACGCCGCCGCCGTCGTGGCCGGCCAGGGCACGGTCGGGCTCGAGCTGGCGCGCCAGGCGCCGGACGTGCGGCTGGTGGTGGTGCCGCTGGGCGGGGGAGGGCTGGTCAGCGGCGTGGCGCTGGCGGTCAACGAGCTGCTGCCGGGCGCGCGCGTCGTCGGGGTGCAGGCCGAGGCCTGCGCTCCCTACATCGACTCGCTGGCCGCGCACCGGCCGATCGGCGCGCGGTCGGCCAACACGATCTGCGACGGCATCGCGGTCAAGCGGCCGGGGGACTTCACGCTGCCTCTGGTCGAGCGCTACGTCGACGAGGTGGTGACCGTCTCAGACGACGAGGTGGCCGAGGCGATGGTGCTGCTGCTGGAGCGCAGCAAGCTGGTCGTCGAGGGGGCCGGGGCCGTGGCGGTCGCGGCGCTCATGCAGGGCCGTGTGACGGCCCCCGAGGAAGGGTCGGTGTGCGCGGTGCTGTCGGGCGGCAACGTCGACGCCTCGCTGCTGTCGGAGTGCATCCGGCTGGGCGAGACGGCGGCCGGACGGCGCGTGGTCCTGTCCACCGTCGTGCCCGACCGCCCCGGCGCGCTGGCTGGGCTGCTGCGCGTGGTCGCGGAGCACGGCGGCAACGTCTTCGACGTCGAGCACCTGCGCGACGGGGTCGACCTGCACGTGCGCGAGACCGCGATCAAGCTGGTGCTGCAGACGCGTGGACCCGAGGCCACCCAGGCGATCCTGGACGCCACGCGCGCAGAGGGCTTCGACGTGCGCGTCGAGCGCAGCGTCTAGCGCGCTTCTGGCCCGCAGGCTAAATGGTCTGGGCACGGGTATCCGGCAAGGGCATGCCCTCAGCGGCATGCAGTTCCCCGGAACCGGCGGAACCGCGTCTCCGGACCCGCGGGGACGGGGACCGGGGCCGCTGGTCCCCTACACACCCTCCGGCGTGAGCCCCCAGGCCTTCGCGGCGCCGCAGCGCTCGTCGATCTCGGCGAGGTCGTCGCTCGTCAGCTCGATCTCGGCGGCCGGCGCGATGCCCTCGACGTGAGCCGGCCTGCGGGCGCCCGCGATCGCCACGTGCACGCCCGGCTGCGCCAGCACCCACGCGACGGCCAGCTGCGCCAGCGTCCAGCCGCGCTCCTCCGCGAACTCGCTCAGGCGCTCGACCCCCTCCAGGTTGCGCTCCAGCGCCTCGCCCTCGAACGGCTCGTGGCCGCGGCGCCAGTCGTCGTCGTGGAGGTTGGCGGGGTCGAAGCGGCCGCTCAGCAGGCCGTGCGAGAGCGGGCCGTAGACCAGCACGCCCACGTCCTGCTCGCGGCACCACGGCAGCACTTCCTCCTCGATGCCGCGGTTGAACAGGTTGTACGGCGGCTGGTCGGTCTCGACCTCGACTATGCGCGACAGCTCCTCCATCTCGGCCGGGCTGAAGTTGGAGACGCCGACGTGGCGGATCTTGCCCTCGTCCTTGAGCTGCTGGAGGGCGGCGCCGGTCTCCTCGAAGGGCGTGTCGTGGTGGGGCCAGTGCACCTGGTAGAGGTCGATCGCCTCCACGCCGAGGTGGCGCAGGCTCTTCTCCACGCCGTCGCGCAGGAAGGTCGCGCTGGTGTCGCGCGTGATCCCGCCCTCGACCGGGCGCAGGCCGCCCTTGGTCGCCACGATCACGTCGTCGCGGTGGATGTCGTCGCCGAGCGCCTCGGCCAGCAGCGCCTCCGACTTGCCGAAGCCGTAGGCCTGGGCGCTGTCGAAGAAGGTGACGCCCTGATCGAGGGCGGCGCGCACGGCGGCGATCGCCTCGTCGCGGTCCATCGCGCCCCAGCCGCCGCCGAACTGCCAGGTGCCGAAGCAGATGCGCGACACCTTCAGGCCGCTCTTGCCCAGCTCCACGTAGCGCATCAGCGCTCCACCACGCTCATGTCGGCGTAGCGGTCGCCGGCGGCTGCCCCTGGTGGGAACAGCTCCTCGAGGCGATCCAGCTGATCCTGGGTCAGCTCGATCTCCGCGGCCGCGGCGTTCTCCTCGAGGCGGTTGACGTGGCGGGTCCCGGGGATCGGCGCGACGTCGCCACCCTGGTGGAGCAGCCACGCGAGCGCCAGCTGGGCGGGCGTGCGGTCGATCTCGCCGGCCAGCTGCTTGAGCTGGTCGACCAGCTCCAGGTTGCGCTCGCGGTTGCCCTCCTGGAAGCGCGGCGAGCTGCGGCGGAAGTCGTCGTCGGCGCTCATGTCGACCGAGCCGGTCAGCTCGCCGCGGCCGAGCGGGCTGTAGGGGACGATGCCGACTCCCAGCTCGCGGGCAGTAGGCACGATCTCGGCCTCGAGCCCGCGCGTGAACAGCGACCACTCGCTCTGCAGCGCGGCGATCGGGTGGACGGCGTTGGCCTCCCGGAGCGTCTCGGCGCTCACCTCGCTCAGGCCCAGGTGGGCGACCTTGCCCTGCTCGACCAGCTCGGCCATCGCGCCGACGCTCTCCTCGATCGGCACGTCCGGGTTGCGGCGATGCATGTAGTAGAGGTCGATCCGCTCCACGTCGAGGCGCTGGAGCGAGGCGTCGACCGCCTCGCGGATCCACTCCGGGCTGTTGTCGACCCAGCGCCGGCCGTCTTCGCGCCGATTGGCGAACTTCGTGGCCAGCTGGACCTCGTCGCGGCGGCCGGCGATCGCCTTGCCCACGAGTCGCTCGTTGTGCCCGTGGCCATACATGTCGGCCGTGTCGAGGAAGGTCACGCCGATATCCAGGGCGCGCCGGATCGTCGCGATCGATTCCTGCTCGTCGGAGGGGCCGTAGAACTCGGACATGCCCATGCAGCCGAGGCCGATGGCGGAGACGGTCAGGTCGCGCAGCTGTCGTTCTTGCATGGCGGTAGAGATACCCTGCCCGGCCGATGCGAATCGCTCCCGAGGTCGCCGAGGCGCTGGCCGGTGGGCGGCCTGTCGTGGCGCTCGAGAGCACGCTGATCGCGCACGGCCTGCCTTCTCCCCGCAACCTCGACGTGGCCCACCGCCTGCAAGCCGCCGTCCGTGCCGCTGGAGCTGTGCCCGCGACGATCGCGCTCGTCGCCGGAGAGGCGCGCGTCGGGCTCGACGACGACGCTCTGGAGCTGGTCGCCGCCGCTGATGACGTCGTCAAGTGCGGCGTGCGCGATCTGGCCGTAGTGGCGGCGCGTGGCGGCCACGGGGCGACCACGGTGGCCTCCACGGCGTGGCTGGCGGCCCGGGCCGGGATCCGCCTGTTCGCGACGGGCGGCCTGGGCGGCGTGCACCAGGGCGCGCGCGAGACCTGGGACGAGTCGGCCGACCTCGACACGCTCGCCCGCGTGGGCGTGGCGGTGGTGTGCTCGGGGGTGAAGTCGATCCTCGACGTGGGGGCGACGCTGGAGCGCCTCGAGACGCTTGGCGTGACCGTGCTCGGCTACGCCACCGACCGCTTCCCCGGCTTCTACGTGCACGACTCGGGCTTCCCGGTGCCGTGGCGGGTCGATTCGCCGGAGGAGGTCGCCGCCGTGCTGGCGGCGCGGCCGGCGCTGGGGACGGAGGAGCGGGCGGTGGTGGTGGCCAATCCGCTGCCCGCGGGCGAGCAGCTCGATCCGGCCCTTCACGATCGCGTCGTGGCGGACGGGCTCGCCGCCGCGGCCGCGGCCGGGGTGAGCGGCAAGGAGATCACCCCGTTCCTGCTCGACTACGTGCAGCGCGAGACGGGCGGCGCGAGCCTGGAGGCGAATGTGCGCCTGGTGGAGCGCAACGCCTCGCTGGCGGCCGAGATCGCGGTCGCCGCCGCGTGACGCGAATAGTCGTCCTCGGCGACGTGATGGTGGACGTCGTCGCTCGGCTGTCGGGCCCGGTGGCGGTCGCGAGCGACTCTCCCTCGCGGATTTCGTGGGGCTTCGGCGGCTCGGCGGCGAACGTGGCCGCGTGGCTCGTGGCCGCCGGCGGCGCACCGGTCCTGGTGGGCAGGGTCGGCGACGACCCACAGGGCGCGGCGGCCGCCGCGGACCTGACCGCCGCCGGCGTGGACGCGCGCCTGGTGGTCGACCCCGATCGCGCCACCGGGACCTGCATCGTCCTGGTGGCCCCCAGTGGGGAGCGCTCGATGCTGCCGGACGCCGGGGCCAACGATGGGCTGCAAGCGGACGACCTGCCGGACGAGCTGCTGGCCGCGGGCCGCCACCTGCACGTGACCGGCTACGCCCTGATCCGGCCCGGCTCGCGGCCGGCGGCCCGCGCGGCGATCGAGCGGGCGAAGTCCGCGGGAATGACCGTGTCGGTCGACCCGTCATCGGCCGCGATCCTGTCCGCGGAGTTCCTCGACTGGGCGGACGGCGCCGACCTGCTGCTGCCCAACGCGGACGAGGCGGAGGCCCTCGGCGGAGTGCGCGCGCTCACCGAACGGTTCCCGGAGCTCGTGGTCAAGCTCGGCGCGCAGGGAGCCCTCTGGACCGACGGCCGCAAGGAGGTGCGCATCCGCGCTGCCGCGGCTCCCGCGGTCGATTCCACCGGCGCCGGCGACGCCTTCGCCGCCGGGCTGCTCTACGCGCGGATCAACTGGGCCGGCGTGGGGGAAGCCCTCGCCTCAGGCCGCGACCTGGCCGCCCGGGCAGTCGCGGGCCACGGCGCCCGCCCCCCCAAGCGAGCTTAACGGCGGGCTCAGGCGAGCACGGATTCGCGACGGCGGCGGCGCAGCGAGCGGCTCGCAAGCCAGCCGAGCAGGCCGATCAGGCCGAGTGGCAGTGCCAGCGCGAGCACACGGATCGTCACTCCGGCGAAGCCCGCCAGCAGCTTGCCGGCGTCGTCGAAGGCGTCGCCGAAGGAGCCGAGCGAGCCCCTGTCCTTCTTCGCCTGCGTCAGCGTCACGTCGACCACCGCGTAGCTGGTGCGCAGCCGCAGGTCGCGCAGCTGCGAGCGCAGGCCGTTGATCTCGCCGCCGACGATGTCCAGCCGGCGGCGGATCGCCTCCGCCTCGGCGTCGGTGGTCGCGGCCTCGAGGCGGCGCAGCAGGCTGCGACGCTCGGCGCGTGCCGCCTCTAGCCGGTCCTTCGCGGTCACGTGCTGTCGCGTTACGTCGCGGCCGGTCTGGCTCTGGTTCTTGACCGGGGCGAGCTCGGCGAGGTCCCGCAGCGCGGGGCGCAGCTGATCGACAGGGATTCGCAGCGAGAAGTCGCCGCTGCCGCCGCCCTCGCCCGAGTCGACCGACGAGCTGAGCACGAAGCCCCCGTGCCGGTAGGCGACCGCGTTGACCTGGTCGGCGACCCGCGCCATCTCCTTGACCGGCACCCCCAGCTCCATCGAGAAGGTCCGCTCGATGCGCCGGTTGGGCTGACCGGGTGCGAAGCCGGATCCGGACCGAGGCGCGGACTGCTCGGAGAACGGGTCGCGCGACTGGTCCGCCGGCGCGGGGGACCTGAGGGCCTTGCCGGAGGCGGCTTCACTGCCGCCACCGCCGCCACCACCCGCGCTGTCCGCCGAATCGTCGCTGCCGGACCCGCCACCGAGGACGACGACCAGGCCAACGATCACCAGGATCGTCGCCGCGACGCCGGCGAGCGGCGCGAAGGCCTCGCGGAGGTCGGCGAACGGCGCCCGGCGGTTCGGCTTCGCGGGGCGCTGAAAGCCCTCCTCCACCCGCCGGCCCAGCTGCTCCGCGAGCTCCGGCCGGGGCGCCGGCGCGTCGGCCGCCAGCGTCAGCGCCAGCTCCTGCAGCGCGCGGGAGGCCGGGTCGGCGTGCGTCGCGGAGCCGCTCCCCAGCGCCGTCTCGATTGCTTCCAGGTCGCGCTCGATGGTTGCCGTGTCGTCACTCATCGCAGGCCTTTCGCAGCTTTGTCAGGGTGCGGTGCAGTCGTGTGCCGGCCGCCGTCTCGGACACGCCGAGCACGCGGGCGATCTCCGCATTCGAGAGGCCGCCCGAGAACTTCAGCGCCAGCAGGTCGCGCTCCCGGCCGTCTAGCGCGCCGAGGGCGGCCCGCACCGTCTCGCGCTGCAGCGCCAGCTCGACCGCCTCGTCGGCGGCGGGCGCGGCGTCGTCGACCGGCTCGGTCTCCAGGCGCGCGCGGCGCTTGCGGCGCCGCAGCTCGTCGAGCGCCGCGTTGCGCGCGATCCCGAACAGCCAAGCCTCGCGGCTGCCTCGCCGGGGCCTGTAGCTGGCCTGCTTGCGGTACGCGCGCTCGAACGTCTGGGCGGTCACGTCCTCCGCCGCCGCCCTGTCGCGCAGGAGCGATGCCACGTACGCGTACACGCGCGGGAAGGTGCGCTCGTATAGAGCGGCGAACGTCTCCGTATCGGCTGTGGCAACCGGTATCCGCTCCACGAGCGCCTCGTTCACGCCTCTACTACGTCCGAGGCATGGGTTCATCACCCCCGGGAAACGGTAATCTGCGCTCAAGCGGGAGGAGCCGTGGACCGACAAAAGCTTTGATGGCGCGTAGGACTCTCACATTGACTGCCATCTGCGCGGTGCTGGTCGGCGCCGGAGCGGCGCATGCCGCAACCGGCGACCAGATCACGTCCTCGTGGGCGCAGTCCAACGTTTGCAGCGCGACCCAGCTGGGTGCGCGGGCGCAGCTTGCCGGCGACGGCAGCAAATCCGACCTGTCGGTTCGCTTCACCGCGCAGTGGCTCTCGCCGAACGGCTGGACGAATCTCCAGGGCGCGGCGACCTCGCCCTGGCAGCCGGCCGGCTCGGCCGAGTTCACCTGGGGTCAGGCGGGCTGGACCTTCAGCATCAGCGTGCCGCCCGGCCACCAGTACCAGCTGCGCGCGGTTGCCGAGCTGCGCTGGAGCGGCGAGACCAGCCGCACCGAGACGCACACCACCGGCACCTGCACCATCGGCGCCTAGGCGCCTCTCGCGAGGCCGCTTCGCGCCTGCGAGATACTGAGCCGGCGATGTCGCGGGAGAACGTGGAGGTGGTACGCCGAGGGGTCGAGGCGTGGAATCAGCGCGACGTCGACCTCTGGCTCAGCTATGCCGCGCCCGAGATCGAATGGATGCCGGCTGGTCCCGCGACGGTGGAGCGCACCGTCTATCGAGGCTACGAGGAAGTCGCGGCTGGGTTTGCCTCGGTGTGGGAGACCTGGGAGGAGTTTCGCTTCGAGGAGTCGGAGGTCCGCGACCTCGGCGACTCGGTGCTCTGGCTGGGGCGGGTGAAGATGAAGGGCGGCGCCAGCCACGTCGAGCTGGACCAGGAGTTCGCCATCCACGCCGTGCTGCGCAATGGCAAGGTCACGGTTGCGCGAGCGTTTCTCGCCTGGGAGGAGGCCGTCGAAGCTGTGGGCTCAGGCCCTCCTAGCCGCCCGGCCACCTGATGGCGTTGCGCGCCGTCTCGACGATCTTCGCGCGCGGCACGTCGGGGTGGTCGATCCACCAGATCGCAAGGCCGGTCAGCCCGGCCCGGATCACCTCGGCTGCCATCTCGAGCTCGAGCGGGTCGGCGCCCGCGATGTCGGCGCCGCCGGGCTGATCGCCCAGGATCGCCCCCAGCGCGGCTCGCGCGGGCGCGGTGGCGGCCTGGTGCACCGCCCGCACCGACGGATCGCCGGTCGGCTCCTGGAAGTACATCCGCGCGGCGAAGGGGTGGTCTTCGACGTAGCGGGCCCAGGCGTCGAGCGCTTGGGGAACGCCGCCGCCGAGCTGGGCGCGCCACATCGCCAGCAGCTCCTCGCGCGTGCGCTCGAGCAGCCGCCCGTAGAGGTCGAGCTTCGAGTCGAAGTGGTCGTAGACCACCGGCGCCGTCACGCCCGAGCGGCGGGCGATCTCGTCGATGCCGGCGCCGTGGTAGCCGCTCGCGGCGAAGACCTCCGTCGCCTCCCGCTCGATCACCTCGCGCCTCGCCGAGGCCGATAGTCGGGTACGCTTCATCCTAACGATGACTAGGTTAGTCGAGGATCCGGTCCTGAAGCAGCGCCTCGCCTTCGAGCCGATCGAGGACGGCCAGGCGGTGCGAGTCGAGATGTGGGTCGGCCCGGGCGGCGGAGTGCCGCCTCACATGCACCCCCGGATGGAGGAGACCTTCGAGGTCCTGTCGGGCGAGCTCAGCCTGCTGGACGGGCGGAAGTGGTCGGCGCACAAGCCGGGCGAGGCCGTGGTGGTGCCGTCGGGCAAGCGGCACGCCTACCGCAACAACGGCACGGTCGAGACCCACGCGATCTGCACGGCGCGTCCGCCCCAGAGCCTGGAGGAGTTCCTCACGGAGGCCGCCGCGATGGCGCGCGAAGGGAAGCTGACGCGCAACGGGCTGCCGAAGACTCCCGCCGGGGCGGCCCAGGCCGCCCGCCTCGCGTGGCGCCATCGCAAGATGGTCCTGATGCGCTGGATCTAAAAGAGCCGCGGATCGTTCGTGATCACGCCATCCACGCCCAGCGCCTCGTAGGCGCGGATGCGGTTCGCGTCGTCGACCGTCCACACGTACACCTGGCCGCCCGCGTCGTGCACCGCCCGCACCAGCCGCGGGCTGACCAGGATGCGGTGCGCCATCACCGCCTCGCAGCCGCCCGCGCCGATGCGAGCCGCCGCCTGGCCGGGCAAGCGCGCCCGCCAGTAGCGGGCGACCGCGTACGCGGGCACCGCCAGGGCCGAGCGGGTGTAGTCGCGCCGCACGCGCGGCACCGACCAGCCGCGCCGCAGCCCCGGCGCCAGCTCGCCGAGCCGGTCGAGGCTCTCCACGTACATCGTCGACACCAGCGACCGCTCGGCGAGCCCGCGACCGGCCAGGCCCTCGGCCACCTCGCGCTCGTAGCCGGGCAGCTTGAGATCGACGTCCAGCTCGACGTCCGCGTACGCCTCGCCGGCGAAGTGGTCGAGCCCGTCCTCGAGCGTCAGGCAGTCGCGCCGGGCGGCGTCCTCGTAGTCGTGGGCCAGCACCAGCCGCCCGTCGCGCGTGCGCAGCACGTCGAACTCGATCATGTCGACGCCGTGCTCGAGCGCCGCCTCGAAGCTCTCGATCGTGTTGCCCGGCGCGACGTGGTCGGCGCCCTTGTGCCCAACCCGGATCACGCCTGGCATCCCGGGCACCAGTACGCCGTGCGGTTGTCGTCGCCCTGCCCGCGCGCCTCGATCGGCGTCCCGCAGCGCCGGCAGGGCAGTCCGGCGCGGTCGTAGACCCAGCGCCGCGGAGGGCGCGCCCCGCCCGCCGAGGCGAGCATCGGCGGTCGCACCGCGCGCACGACCGCCAGCAGCTCGTCGTCCGACACCTCGGCGAGCGGGCGCCACGGGTCGACGCCGGCCATGAAGCAGCCCTCGGCCTTCCACATGTTCCCGATGCCCGATACGAGGCGCTGGTCGAGCAGTGCGTCGCCGACCGCCCGCCCGGGCGAGTCGCGCCGCATCGACGCCAGATAGCGGCGCTCGTCGAAGTCGTCGGCGAGCAGGTCGGGCCCGAGCCCGGCGAGCCGGCGGTCGAAGCGGGTGCGCGAGTCGGTCATCAGCTCCAGCACGGGACCGTCGAACTCGACCACCTCGTGATCCTCGGTGCGGATCACGAGCCAGGCGCGCCGAGCCGATCGGCGCCAGCGCTCGCCGCGCCGGTAGACGCCCCAGAGCCCGGTCATGCGCAGGTGCGAGTGCAGCGTCAGGTCGCCGTCGAAGCGGATGAACAGGTGCTTGCCGCGCGCGTCGACGGCGCGGACGCCGCGGCCGTCCAGGCGCTCGGGCCAGCGGTCCATCGTGTGGCGCGGCTGGGGCGTCTCGATCGCGACGATCGGCTTGCCCACCAACGCGGCGCCCACGCGCCGCGCAGCGGAATGGATGGTGTCGCCCTCGGGCACTCGTCCAAACCTAGGGCGAGCTCAGGTGCGCTCGCCGCTCCCAGCCGGCGAGGTCGTAGCGCGGCACGACTTCGCGGATCGCCGCTATCACGTCGGACTCGCGCATCACGCCGAAGCGGAAGCGCGACTGGAGCAGGCGCACCACCTGCGTCATGCGCGGCCGGCCGATGTCGTGCTCGAGCGACTGGAGCGCGCACGAGCCGGCGGCGTAGACCACCTCGACGTACGCGGTCGGATGGCTGTCGAACACGCCCATCGACGAGTCGAGCGGGAACTTGCGCCGCCAGGGGGCCACGAGCTCGTACGGGCGCCGCACCTGACACTGGTTCTCGAACGGATACTGCCGCTCCTCGAAGTAGCTGGCGAAGCTCTCGTCGAGCCAGGGGTCGTGGTACTGGTCGTCGCCCACGATGCCGAACCACCACTGGTGCGCGATCTCGTGGGCGACCACCTCTTCGAATGGCATCGTGAAGATCAGCTCGGGGTACTCCATCCCGCCGAAGCCGCCGACGCCGCCGCCCAGGAGCACCATGTCGAGCTCCTTGCCGCCGAAGGGCGCCAGCCGTCGCGTGTAGATCGACACGGCTCGGCGGGCGGCCCGCAGGGCCCGGCGCACGGTGTGCGCTCGCGGCCGCGCGAACGCTCGGATGCGCACGCCGTGCTCGGTGGTGGAGGTGACGTGGAACGGCCCGATCGCCAGCGCGAAGTCGCGCGCCTGCGCCGTCTCGACGTGAAGGGTGCGCAGGCCGCGGTGCACGTGGTCGGACACCGCCGCGCCGGTGGTCGCGGCGCGCAGCTTCGCGGGCAGGGTGAGCGTGGCGTCCCAGCGCGCGGCCAGGGAGTAGAAGCTCTCGCCGTTGTCCGAGTAGGGCTCGAGGTGCAGGCCGCGGTCGTCCTGGACGGCCAGCGTCGGGATCACGTTGCCGAGCAGCGAGATGCCGCGGGCGTGGCCGAAGCGGTCGTCCTTGTGACGCACCCGCACGGTGAACGCGAGCGAGATCTCCCCGCCGGCGCCGGGCGCCACGGCCGCCGGGAGCCGGACCTCGAGCGCCGAGCACTTGACGCTCTCGGCGCCGGCACGCGCGGGCGCCTCGATCTTGACGTCGATCGCGCGCGGTTGGCAGCGATCCGGGCCGTTGGCCCACAGGCGCAGCCAGACGCGGTCGATCGCGGCGGGGCCGCGGTTGAGGAAGTGGATGCGCTCGGTGCCCGTCAGCCTGCCGGTGCCCTCGGCGGCGTAGTGCAGGTCGAGCGAGTAGGCCTCGGGATCGGCGCCGGCGAGCACCACCGGCCGGGCGTGCGCCGGGGCGGCCGCCGCGCCGGCGATCGCCAGCACCACCAGGCCCAATGTCGCCTTCAGGACTCTGGGTCCTCCGCGCCGCCGAACATGCGCACCTCGACCGCCAGGCCGTCGCGCAGCGTCCAGATCTGCGTGTCCACGCCTCTGCCCGCCAGGTCGATCCCGGTGAGCGCGGAGCGGCCCTCGAAGCGCACCCGCGCGACCACGCGGTCGCCGTCGTCGATCAGCTCGCGAACGTCCATCTGCAGCGACTCCCACGAGGCCATCATCTCGCGCAGGCCGTCGACCACGCGATCGCGCCCGTGCCAGGTCTCGGCGTCTGGGAAGTGCGGCGGCAGCGACCACTTCACGTCGGGATCGAGCAGCTCGATCGCGGCGTCGCCGTCGCCGCTGTTCCACGCCTCGTAGGCGCGCCGCACGATCTCGACGTTCTCGTCCGACATCAGGCGCTCAGGGTCAGCTTGCGCGGGCCCTGGCGGAAGCCAAGCTCGACCAGCAGCTCGCCGGTCGCGGTTCCTACGACGTGCTCGCCGTCGAAGCGCTCGATGCCAAGGCGCGGCACCCGACCGCGCCGTACGGCGTCGGCCAGCGCCTCGAGCGCCGGGCGCAGCCACTCCTCGTCGGGGTCGCGCAGCGGCACGAGTCCCTTGCCACCGCGCTCGACGTAGAGGACGGGCTCCGCGTCGAGGGTGACGACGTACGCGCCGGGAACGCGCGCGGGGCGGCGGCCGGAATCGTCGTCGCGTTTCGGCCACGGAAGCGTCGCCCCGTATGGGTTGGCCGGGTCGGTGGCGGCCAGCACCAGCCCGCCGGCCGGCTCGTCCGTGCGCATCGTGCGCAGCCGCTCGATCGCCGCCGGCAGCGCGAACTGCGCCCCGCCCAGGCCCTCGACGAAGTAGCCGCGCCGGGCGGTGCCGAGCGTCTCCAGGTTGGACAGTTCCCCGTACAGGCCGGCGAAGCCGCCGGGGATGCCCTCGGCCAGAACGGTCTCGCGCGTGACGATCCCGTAGCGCTCCAGCAGCAGCTCGCCGATCGCGCGCATGCGCGGGCCGTGCTCGGGTGCGCCGGCGAACAGCGGGGCGGTCAGCGACCAGCGGCCCTGGACCGCCGGGGCGCCGGGGCGCCGCCGCCGAGCGAAGCGCCGCCCGGCATCGCGCTGTTGGCGAGCCAGTGTGAGCCGCGGCGCGCGCAGCGGCGCGAACGCGTCATTGGTCACCTCGCCGGCCCAGGCCAGGTCCCAGAGCGCCTCCTGCAGCTCGACCGGCTCGACCTCGTCCATGTCCACGAGCAGGTCGGTCCAGAAGGCGGCGCCGCGCCCGAGCCGCTCGCGCAGGGCGTCGTGCAGCGGCTCCGACGGCGGGTCGCCCTTGAACGGCGGCGGGCCGAGGAAGCGGGCGTCGTCGCGGAAGTAGAGGACCACTCGGCCGCTGCGCCGGCCCAGCGCGCCCGCGCCCACCCAGACCAGCTCGCCGCTCGCGCACAGCTGGTCGATCCACGCCGGCGAGTAGGAGCCCACCCGGCGGGGCAGCACGTCGCGCTCCCAGACCTCGGGCGCCAGCGCCAACCCCTGCAGCGGCACAATCAGCTCGCGCAGACG
>Ga0136846_1216652_pt1 | contig 15920 bp, 12 predicted proteins | sample HopSoiMetagenom2_FD_96841 | JGI IMG/M metagenome (GOLD analysis project Ga0136846, IMG submission 96841) | Grasslands soil microbial communities from Hopland, California, USA - 2 Assembly 2016 (version 4) | ecosystem: Environmental > Terrestrial > Soil > Grasslands | place: USA: Hopland... | reverse complement strand
TCGAACGCTCGTACACCGCGTAGAGCGAGTTCACCAGGCAATCGCCGAACGCATAGGCGTAGACATAGAACGGCGAATGGATGAAGTGCGGGATGTAGGTCCAGAACACCTCGTAGCCAGGGCGGAGATCGATCGCGGGACCCAGGCTCTCGCGCTGCACCTCGAGCCAGATGGCGCAGAGTTGCTCCGAGGTGAGTTCGCCGTTCCGCCGCTCGATATGGACCTTGCGCTCGAACGAGTAGAACGCGATCTGCCGCACCACCGTGTTGATCATGTCTTCGACTTTGGCAGCGAGCATGGCCTTGCGCTGCTTCTTGTCGGTAGTCTCGCTGAGCAATTTCTTGAAGGTGAGCATCTCGCCGAACACGCTCGCGGTCTCCGCCAGCGTCAATGGCGTCTGCGCCATCAGCGGGCCGTTCGGCGCCGCGAGCACCTGGTGCACGCCGTGGCCGAGCTCATGGGCGAGCGTCATCACGTCGCGCGGCTTGCCCTGGTAGTTCAGCATCACATAGGGATGCGCCGAAGGAACGGTCGGATGGGCGAAGGCGCCCGGCGATTTGCCGGGGCGTGCAGGCGCGTCGATCCAGCGGTCGTTAAAGAAACGCTCGGCGATCGACGCCATCTTCGGTGAGAACGCGCCATAGGCGGTCAGCACCGTCGAGCGCGCCTGTGGCCAATCGATGGTGCGCATCGCTACCTGTGGCAGCGGCGCGTTGCGGTCCCAATGCGGTAATTGCTTCTTGCCGAACCATTTTGCTTTCAGCGCGTAATAGCGGTGCGACAGCCGCGGATAGGCCTCGCGCACCGACGCCACCAGCGCGTCGACTACTTCGGGCTCGACGCGGTTGGCAAGATGTCGCGATTGCGCGACATCGCCGAAGCCGCGCCAGCGATCAGAAATCTCCTTGTCCTTGGCGAGCGTATTGGTGACGAGCGTGAACAGCCGCAGATTCTCCTTGAAGGTCTTGGCCAGCGCTTCGGCTGCGGCCCTGCGCTTCTTCGGGTCGGCGTCCTGCATGATGTTGAGGGTCTGCTCGAGCGGCAGTGACTTGCCGCCGACCTTGAAGCGCAGCGCCACCATGGTCTCGTCGAACAGCCGGTTGAAGGCGGAATAGCCGGTCACCGATTTCTCGTGGAACAGTTGCTCGACGCGGTCTTCGAGCTGGAACGGCTTGTCCTTGCGAATGTCCTCGATCCAGGGCCGGTAATGGCCGAGCGCCGGATCGGCCATCGCCTTGTCGAGCGCTGCATCGTCAAGGCGGTTGAGGTCGAGCGTGAAGAACAGAAGATGCAGCGAAGCTGCGGTGATGCGCTCCTGCATGTCGCCGTAGAACTTGGCAATAGCGGGATCGGTGGAATTGCCGGCGTAGAGCAGGCCCGCATAGGAGATCAGCCGGCCGAGCACGTCCTCGATCGCCTCATAGCGCCGCACCGCCTCGCCGAGTGTGCGGCCGGCCTCGGGACTGGCCGCAATGTCGGCGAGCCGGCCCTTGTAAGCCTTCTCGAACTCGAAGCACTCGCTTTCGCCGCGGTCGAGATCGCGCTTGATTTCGGGCGCGTCCATCGACGAATAGAGGTCGGCCAGATTCCATTCTGGTAGTGAGCCGAGTACCTTCGGGGCCTTCTTGGCCGCCGCGGAGCGCGGGGCGCGAGCTTTGATCGGGGTCATGTAAACCTGACTGTTGCTGGGATCGGACTGCCCTGAACATAAGGGCGCCCGCGCATCCGGCAACCGTGCCACAAAAGCTGCGGCCGGAAATCCCCCGTCATGTCATGGATCGGGCGTCAGGCCAGCGCCGCGAGCTGCGGGGCAATGTGGCTCAGAAGCTCCATCGGCTCAGCCATCATCGCCTCGGTCTTCTCCTCAAAAGCCTCGCGCAGGGCGCACCACGCCACCGTAACACGCGCGACGATGGTCGCCTTGTGACGACGCAGCGCGGCGGTAGCCTGCTCGGCGAGGAGCATGGGATTGTCTTGTTCGAACAGCACGCGGCCGGCGCCGTCTTCAATCACATAGAGCCGGCCCAGACGGGAGATACACAGGATGCAGTCGTAGTCCGGCGGCGGGCCCAGCAGGAAAACTTGTGGATCGCCATTTTCCGTGACGCCAACCTCCCATCCGCTCGCCTCGCCGGCCGCGATCGCATTGGCGGAGACCGCCAGGAACTGCTGCAACTCGGCCGATTGCCAGCCATCGGCAGCCCGGGTCGTGACGCGCGGGAACTTCACCACATTCATTTTTCTACCTCGAAGAGGAGCCGGTACAGCTCCGGGTCGTAGTAAGACAACAGCTCGCGGGCAAAGCTGGACGGTTCGACACCCAACGCCCGCGCCCAATCCTCCAGGCTCTCCGTTGGAACTCGGCCAAACCCGTTCTCCACCTGGGAAATGAACGTGTAGTACTTAAAGCCCAGAATCTCCGCGAGATCGATCTGCGACAAACCGGCGCGTGCCCGCAGCTCCTTGAGCCATGTTCCGGCCTGTTTCCGCAGCCGTTTGGTCTGCGGCTCCGCCTTGGCAACCTGCATCGAAGCCCCCGCGATGTTGGAACCAGCTTGCCTTCCCGTACGTTTCATGTTTACTAAACTATCTTTAACTAGATCGTACACTGATAGACGATCTATAGCACAATTCGGGCTGGCGAGAAGCCCTGCGCCGTCCGAAAGCACGCCCGGACGGCGGAAAGGCAATGTCATGACCATCACCAATCCCCTCGGCAGAATGCGTACGCGGTTGAGCGAGCCGGCGGTCGGCCCGCAGCTCGTCCTGGCCGTCGCGCTGGCGGCGGTGCTCACCGTCGGCGCCGTGCTTCATCACAACATGTCCGACGACGCCCTGCTGCCGGGTATCAGCGTTGCATTTTTCATCCTGGCCGCCACGGTGGCGATGCTCGCCTGGCAACATCCCCTGCCGGCCCGGCAATTCTCCTACTGGGACGCGGCCGGTGTCCTCACCGTTATCGGCATCGTCATCGCGGCTGCCGTCGAACCCGAACAGATGGTGCGTCTGGTAGCCGGTACCAGTCGCAGCCCCTAAGGCCGCTTAACCGGCCGGCGTCCCGGTTTCCCCGACCGCGCGCCGAGGCGGCCTTTTTCACTCGCTGACATTCGTCGAGGATCGTGTGGACCTCACCCAGCAACTCATCGCCCTCTCGCAGATCATCGTGATCGACTTCGTGCTGGCGGGTGACAACGCCATCGTGGTCGGCATGGCGGCGTCCCGCGTGCATCCCTCGATCCGCGCCCGGGTGATCTTTTGGGGCGTCGGCGGCGCGGTGGTGCTGCGCATCCTGTTCGCCACCATCGCCACGCATATGCTGACCATCGTCGGCCTGACGCTCGCCGGCGGCATCCTGCTGCTGTGGGTGTGCTGGAAGATGTACCGCGAGATCACGCTGCCCGCGCCGGCCGCGCATGCGTTCGCAGGCGCCATGCCCGGTGGCGGCGCGCCGCCGACGGTGCAGACCATGACGTTCGGCGCGGCACTCATGCAGATTATCGTCGCCGACGTCTCAATGTCGCTCGACAACGTGCTGGCTGTGGCCGGCGCGGCCAAGGGCGAGATTTGGGTGCTGGCGGTCGGCCTCACGGTGGCGGTGGCATTCATGGCGCTGCTGTCGGCCTATATCGCCAAGCTGCTCGCGCGCTATCACTGGATCACCTGGGTCGGCCTTGCGATCGTGCTGTACGTCGCGATGGAGATGGTCTGGACCGGCACGCACCAGGTCGGTTGCCGGTTCGTCAGCAAGGCGGTCTGCGATAGCGGCGCATTGCGAACTTTGAGCACCCTGCTGTCGTGATCCCCACTCGGCACGGCCAGCCCTGACATATTCGGTTGGCTATGGTGTTATCCACGGGCGGCACGCCCGTGGAGACCGTCACCATGTCCCTCCTGTTTCGTCTGCTGTTGCTCACATCGCTGGCTGGTGCGAGCTCTGCCCGCGCCGAAACGCCGGAGCAATGGGTCGAACTCCTAACCCGCGTGCACGGCGGGTTCGGCTCGTTCTTGCCGGTCGGCATCCGTATCGGCGAGGACGCGTTGCACCGTCTCAACGCCAAGCCGCGCGAATTGTCGGTGGTGTTCTACCAGGGCGAAGGCGTGCCCTGCCCTTGCCCGGCCGATGGCGTGATGCTGGCGACCGGCGCCAGCCCCGGCCAGGGCACGCTTCAAGTCGCCGCTGAGAAATCGCCGCCCGGCACCTTCGCCGTGGTGTTGATCCGGCCGCGCACGCGCGGCGAAGGATTGAAATACACCGTGCCGATTTCGTTCATGCCGAAGCTCGGCCAGATCAACAGCACGATCCATGATCCGCTCGCACGCTACAACGCGGTGATGGCGCTGCCCGATCTATTCACCGTCGAGCCGGTGAAGTAGTCCGCGCCATAAACACAAAATTAACTCGCAAAAGCGGGCAACGCCGCACGCCGGCTGCGGCGTGCCGATATTTTCACCGCATTGCCTGCAACCTCACATTAAAATTGTCACGAGAATCAGTTATACTCTTCTGCAATGTCGGGTTTCACGTTGGCGACACGATGAGAAGATCGACGTATCCACCACTGGATACAGTCGCACGCCGCCACCCGCCCTGCCGTCTGCCGAAGATTTTCATCAACACCATCCGAACACTCCGCGTCCCCGCGCGGAGCGACTGCGCGCGAGTATTCCTCTTGGTCCAACAAAAGGAGTCCGGCTTTGGGTAAGCACTTCAGCAACAAGCACTTCAGCAAAAAACGTCGGCGCAACATTCGCTCGTTTGAAACTGCTGAAATCATCGAATTCCAGCACTCAAAGTTCGACATCGAACGTTCGCTTCCGCCCCTGCTGCCGCTCAATCCCGCCCAAGGCGCTTACATCGATGCACTGCGAACCAGTCCCCAGGTCATCGTCCTCGGGCCGGCCGGCACCGGCAAGACCTGGATCGCCGCCACCCACGCCGCCGATCTGCTCCGCAACGGAGAGATCGACAAGATCATCCTGACCCGGCCCAACGTGCCGTGCGGACGCTCACTCGGATATTTCCCCGGCACCTTGGAAGATAAGTTCGCGCCTTGGGCCGCGCCGGTGGTCGAGGCGATCAGGGAGCGGATCGGCAAGGCCGCTTACGAGATCGCGCTCAAGAAAGGCGACATCGAACTGGTACCGTTCGAGGTCATGCGAGGCCGATCGTGGAAGAACGCCTTTGTGCTGTTCGACGAGGCGCAGAACTCAACGCCGGCCGAGATTAAGACATTCCTGACCCGCATCGGCGAAGACTGCACCGTGGTGATCAACGGCGACGTCAATCAATGCGATCTCAATGAGGCGAGCGGACTGCGCACTGTCGTCCACATGATCAAGTCGCAAATGCTGCCAGTGCCAGTGATCGAATTCACCCGCGACGACATCGTTCGCTCCGGCAGTTGCGCTATGTGGGTCCGCGCGTTCGACGAGGCCAATCTCTAGGGAGCAGCGGCGGCGTTCCGACAGGAAGCCGGACGCGCCCGCGGCTTCACGTTTCGTTAAGGGCGATTCCTAACGCCCTCTTAAGGCAACACACGCAGACTGCCTCGAAACGGCACAGATGCGTTTGGAGTGTTGCCATGACCGCTCGTGTTCTCATTGTCGACGACGATCCGGTGCAGCGTCGCCTGCTCGACAACATGGTGCGCCAGTTCGGCCACGAACCGGCAATCGCTGAGAGCGGCGACAAGGCCGCGGCCATGCTCACCGGCACCGAGCGCTTCGACTGCGTCGTGCTCGATCTGGTGATGCCCGATCTCGACGGTCTCGGTGTGCTGGCGCGGATGCGCGAGGCCGGCTCGACGGTGCCGGTGATCGTGCAGACCGCACACGGCGGCATCGATAATGTGGTGTCGGCGATGCGTGCGGGCGCTGTCGATTTCGTGGTGAAGCCGGTGGGCGCCGAGCGGCTTCAAGTGTCGCTCCGCAACGCGTTGGAAAAGAGCGCCCTCGCCGACGAACTCGGCCGCATCAAGCGCAGCCAGTCCGGTACGCTGACGTTCAAGGACATCGTCACCCGCAGCCCAAAGATGTTGTCAGTGCTGCGCGGCGCGGAAAAAGCCGCCGCGTCCCACATCCCGGTGCTGGTCGAAGGCGAATCCGGCGTCGGCAAGGAACTGATCGCGCGCGCCATCCACGGCCAGGGCGAGCGGCGCGCCAAGTCGTTCATCGCCGTCAATTGCGGCGCCATCCCCGACAATCTCGTCGAATCGATCCTGTTCGGCCACGAGAAAGGCGCCTTCACCGGCGCGACGGAGAAGCACCTGGGCAAGTTCGTCGAGGCCTCGGGCGGCACGCTGTTCCTCGACGAGGTCGGCGAGTTGCCCATGACGGCCCAGGTGAAATTGCTCCGCGCCATCCAAGAGGGCGAGGTCGAGCCGGTCGGCGGACGCAAGCCCGTCAAGGTCGACGTGCGGATCATCTCGGCCACCAACCGCAACCTGATAGACGACGTCAAAAGCGGGCGCTTCCGCGAAGACCTGTTCTACCGTCTGCACGTGTTCCCGATCGCGGTGCCGCCGCTCCGCGAGCGCGTCGAGGACATCCCGGACCTGGTCCGGCATTTTCTCGCGAGGATCGCCGCCGAAGAGGGTAAGCGCGTGCGGGCCATCAGCGGCGAGGCACTGGCGCTGCTCGGCCGCCATCGCTGGCCCGGCAACGTCCGCCAGCTCGAGAACGCGGTGTTCCGGGCGGTGGTGATGGCCGAAGATGACAGCATCGGTATCGACGAATTCCCACAGATCGCTGCGCAAATCGGTGGTCCGATGGCGGCTGTTCCGGCGTCCGAGGGTTTCACTGAAGCGCTACGCACGCCATCGATGATCGACGTGCCGCCGCTCGCCGATTTTGGCGTCCCATCGTCGAGCCCGTCGATGCCCGGCACGCTGGCGCTGCTCGACCACCACGGCGATGTGAGGCCGCTCGAGGAGATCGAAGCCGAGGTGATCCGCTTCGCCATCGCGCATTATCGCGGGCAGATGTCTGAGGTCGCGCGGCGATTGCAGATCGGCCGCTCCACGCTCTACCGCAAGCTCGAAAATCTCGGCCTCGCCGAGCGTGCTCCGGAAGGGCGCAAGGACGAACGCAAGGAACCCGCCGAGGCGCATTAACGCTTCGCGCTAACCATGACCGGGCGAGGTTCTGCGCAGCGTTAACTGTCGATTCGACAGTTCATAGACGCCGCGGCGTTTAGCTGGATAAGTCCCGCATTGCATCGCGACGTAGGGCTTTGCCACGTCACGATCGGTGAAGTGGAGTGCGCGTGAGATGCATAGCGTCCGACTCGGCATGCGATTTGGTTTTCTCACCGGCACCGCGCTGGCGCTGATCCTGGCGGTATCGACCACCGCCTCCGCCGCGCCGCAGAATTCCAACCAGATGCAGTCGCCGCAGCCCGCCCCGCGCGATTACAGCACACCGGGCAGCATGCCCAAACCGTCGACGACGATGGATGATGGCATCCGCTTCCGCGGTACGTTGCCGGCTTCAAGCAGCGCACCGACGCCGCTGGCGCCGGCAAGTACCCAATTGCGCAGCCAGCCTGAAGCCAAACCCGCGCAGCCCGCGACAACCGCAAAGCCAGTTGGTGCGCCCGAACAGGCCCGCGCCCAGCTGGAGCCCGAGGCGAGCGTCGCCGCGCCGGAGCCGGCCGCTCAATTAGCGCCGCCGCCCGCGCCGGTGTCTCGTCCGACCGTCACGCCTGCTCCCGAGCCCGTGACCCGGCCGGTTGCCGCACCGGCCCCTGCTGCCGAACCGGTCGCCCGCCCCATCGCCGTTCCCGCTCCCACCGCGCGCCCTGCCAAGTCGCCCGCCGCAGAGGCGCCGGCGGCCAATGCCGCGGCCGAAGCCGAGGTCGGCAACAAGATTCGCGAGATCATCACCGGCAAACAGTTCGACCGCATGGTCGCGCGCAAGCCAGACCGCGACGCCATCGTCGCGCTCTATCAGAAGGTCCGTAACTTCCAGCCGCTGTGGGTCGCCAAAGGCGCGGCGAGCGAGCGCGCCACCGACGTGATCGAATATCTCGGCACCATCGACGCCGATGGGCTCGATCCGAAAGACTACCGGATGCCCAAGCTCAATGTCGGCAGCGCAGAGGCGCAGGCCGAGGCCGAGCTGAAGTTCACCGAAACGCTGTTGACTTACGCGCGCCATGCCATGACCGGGCGCGTGCACTTCAGCCGCGTCAGCCCGAACATCGACTACAAGCTCGCGTTCGACGCCGATAATGTGCTGAAGAAAATCGCGGCCTCCAACGACCTCGGCAAAACGCTGGCTCAATTCAACCCGCCGCAACCGGGCTACCGTGCCCTGAAGGCAAAGCTCGCCGAGATGCGCGATGCGCTGGACGAGCCGGTGGGTAGCCGCGTCGAGAACGGACCGGTGCTGCGCTACACCCGCGACAGCAGGGGCAAAGAAACCGTGATGGCGGATTCGCGCGTGCCGCTGCTGCGCGAGCGCCTTGGCCTCGCGGCCGAGCCCAATTCCAATTACAACGCCGCGCTCGCCATGGCGGTCGGCAAGTTCCAGAAATCAAACGGCTTTCAGGTCACCGGCCAGTTGAACGCGCCGACCATCGAAGCGATCAACGGCCCGAGCCGCGTCAAAAAGCTCGACGCCGTTCTCGCCACCATGGAACGCTGGCGCTGGATGCCGCGTGACCTCGGCAAGACACACGTCGAGCTCAACATCCCGGATTTTTTCGTCCGCGTTTATAACAACGGCGAGAAGGTCTGGCAGACCCGCACCGTGGTCGGCAAGCCGGGGCATGAGACGCCGCTGCTCACCGAGACGATGAAGTTCATCACGCTCAATCCGACCTGGAACGTGCCGGAGTCGATCATCTACAACGAGCTCCTGCCGATCTACGAGACGAGCGACCCGCAGATCTTCGAGCGGCAAGGGTTGAAGATGGAGCGCACCGCCGACGGCAAGATCCGCGTGTATCAGCCGCCGGGCGAGCGCAACGCGCTCGGCCAGATCCGCTTCAACTTCCCGAACAAGTTCCTGGTGTACCAGCACGATACGCCGGAAAAGAACTACTTCAACCACGACAAGCGCGCTTACAGTCATGGGTGCCAGCGTGTGCAGGACCCGCTGAAATACGCCGAGGTGCTGCTGTCCTATGCATCGCCAAAGGCTAATTACACCGCCGAAGGCATCAAGCGAATGCTCGGCGGTGAGGAGAGGCAGCTCGACTTCGTCAATCAGATCCCGGTCCACTTGATGTACCAGACCGCGTTCGTAGATGAGGCCGGCAAGCTGCAATTCCGCGACGACATCTACGGCCTCGACACCAAACTCGTTTCGATCCTGAAGGGCAGCGAGCGGCAGGTGGCCGACGTCGCGATCGAGCGGCCGGCCGATCCCAATTTCAAGCCGACCCCGGAACAAGGCCAGAAACTCCGGAGTGCCGCAGGCGTCGGCGGTGGTGGGGGCGGCCCCTTGGGCTGGCTTTTCCGCTAAAACGGCGGCAAATCCCTCGAAAAGGGTCGAATTCACCGATTCGGCCCTCAATCATGTCAGTGATCCATCTAGATTTCGCAGGCCACTTTTCGCCATACTCGCCCGGTACGACTTCGAAATCGGGGGCGGGGGGACAGTAATTCCGCATTAACCCATCCCGACAAGACTGCGTTAGCCATGTCACCGCGGCCGGGAAGCCGTGGCGACGGATCGTTTTGGCGCTTAGCGACCCGTGGGGACGAGATCGCACGTGCGAGTCTGTGCCGAGCATCATGCCGGATCTGGGTTGAGCATCTCGCGCGTAATGAATCGCGCCGGTCTTGCCGCCTGCCTTCTCCTCGTCGGCTCTGCTGGAGTGCGGCATGCGGATGCGCTGGGCGACACCCGCACCATCAGCCTGCACCACGTGCACACCGACGAAAGCCTCACCATTACCTTCAAGAAGAACGGGCAGTACGACGAAGAGGCGCTGAAGAAGATCAACTGGATCATGCGTGACTGGCGCAAGAACGAAGCCACCACGATGGACCGGGAAGAGATCGATCTGCTCTGGCAGGTCTATCAGGAGGTCGGAGCCAAGGAACCGATCGAGATCATCTGCGGCTACCGCTCGCCCACCACCAACAACATGCTCCGCAGCCGCAGCGCCAAAAGCGGCGTGGCGCGAAACAGCCAGCACACGCTCGGCAAGGCCATCGACTTCTACATCCCCGGCGTTCCGCTCGAGACGCTCCGCGCCACCGCGATGCGCCTGCAAGGCGGCGGCGTCGGCTATTACCCGACATCGGGATCGCCGTTCGTTCATCTCGACGTTGGTAACGTGCGCGCCTGGCCGCGCATGACGCGCGAGCAGCTGGTGAAGCTATTCCCGGATGGCCGCACCGTGCATCTGCCGACCGACGGCACACCGCTGCCCGGCTATGAGCTGGCAAAGGCTGATCTTGAGAACGGCCATCGCACCGTGGCCTCCCCGCAGAAGCGCAGCTTCCTCGCCTCCCTGTTCAGCCGCGACAAGGATGCCGAAGAGGCTGACGACAACACCGTGGCTCGCGAGAGCGCCCCGGCATCGCGCCGCGTGAACGCCAAAACTGAAACCAACAAGACTGAAACCAACAAGCCCGCCGCGCCCGCCCGCGTCCAAGTCGCCTCGGCGACGGAACCCATCATCGCCGCCCAGCCAGTCCCGCTGCCGCCGAGGCGCCCGATTTATCAAGTCGCCGCCGCGGAAAGCCTGCCCGCACCGGCCCCCGCTCCGCGCGCAGCCGCACCGATCCAGTTCGCGTCGCTGTCGCCGAACCAGATCGTCAACATGCGCGGCCTCTGGGACAACACGGGCGACGCGGTCGCGGCAAGTGCACCGGCCGCAGAAACCAACGCGCTGAGCGTATCGAGCGCGCGCCGCATCGAGCCCACTTCTTCTCCGGCACGCGAGGTAACCGCCAGCATCGGCCCGTTCCCCAGCTATGATCGCGTTCCGGCCGATGTGGCGCTCGCCTATGCGGCACAGACCGCAGGCCGGACCACCGAGCGCGCGCCTGCCATGGTCACCAGCAAGGGCACGACCTCGACCGTCAGCAAGCCGTCCGAGGCGATCGCTCCGAGCCGCCTGAGCCCGGCCGCCGAGCGCCTCGACGATCCGTGGCTGCGCGGCCTTGTGCTGGCAACGAGCGTGCAAAATTCACTGGTCGTGACCCAGGTTGGCGATCCGGATTTCGCCGGGCTCACCCAGTTCATGAAGAAGCCCGCCTCCTCCATACTCATGACGTTCTCCAGCGACCCGTATCTCGGCATGACCGACGGACAGTTCACCGGCAGTGCGGTGGTATTTCCAGCCACAGTGACCTTCGGTGCGTCGCGGCGCACTGCCAGCCTGCAGCAATAAGCCAACCGTCCTGAGCCTTCGGCCCTGACGCAATGGCCCCTAGCGCGCGGTTTCATGGCGTGCCTCGACGAAATGCTCGTATGATGCGGGGCAAAGACCGCGCCCCGCCTCCTGGAGCTTGACGTTGAGCCTCTCAAACTCGGTCCTCGATACTCGCTTTCGTTCGGCGCTCGACCGCATGGCTGAAAGCGGGCGATTGCAGACTTACTCGGCCCCGGTCAATCCCTATCTCGAAGCCGCCGGCCTGATGAAAAAGCTCGACGGTGGACCTGCAGTGTTGTTCGCCAAGGTCAACGGCCACGACATGCCGGTGATCGGCAACCTGCTGTCCTGCCAGGCCAATGTCGAAGCTGCGTTCGGTGCGGACTTCCGCCGCATCCGTCAGTTCGTCGGTCGTGCGCTCGGCGAGCCGAAGCCGCCGGTGCTGATCGAACGGGCTCCGGCGCAGGAGCAGGTGCACACCAAAAACATCGACATCGGGAAGATGCTGCCGGCGCTACATCATACCGCCGACGACGCCGGCCGATATATCACCGCCGGTATCGTCATCGCGCGCGATCCGGAGACGGGCGTCTACAATGCGTCCTATCACCGCCTGATGCTGGCCGGTCCGAACCGCGTGGCCATCCAACTTGACTATGGCCGTCACCTCCGCGCGGCATTCGAGCGCGCGCAGAATAAGGGCCAGCATCTGCCGGTCGTGGTCTGCATCGGGTCCGACCTGGCGCTGCACTACACGGCGGCGACCATGGGCTCGCAGATGCCGGAGAATGCCGACGAACTTGCCGTCGCCGGCGGCCTGTGCGGCCGACCGTTGCCGGTGGTGAAGGCTATCTCGCAGGATCTGCTGGTGCCGGCCGAGAGCGAGATCGTGCTTGAGGGCGTTCTCAAGTGCGACGAGGAGATCATGGAAGGTCCATTCGGCGAGTTCGTCGGCTATCTGGCGCCGGCCGACCCCGGACCGGTCCTCGAGATCACGGCCGTGACGCATCGGACCAAGCCGATCTACCACGCCATTAACGGCTACGGCCGCGAGACCGTGGTGCTGCGCAAGTACGTGCTGGAGGCAAGCCTGCTCAAGGTGCTGCAAGGTGCGGTACCGATCGTCATCGACGCCGAGATGACGGCGGGCGGCCTGCACCGCTTCCACGCCGTGGTGCAGGTGAAGAAAACCGGACCAACCCACGACGGCCTGCAGCGCAACGCCATCATGGCGTCGTTCGGCGCGCTGAAAGACCTCGACATGGTCATCGTGGTCGACGACGACATCGACATCCGCGACCCGGCTGACGTCGAATATGCGCTGGCGACCCGCATGGAGGCATCGAAGGACATCTTCATGCTGCCGGCCGCGCGCGGACACGAATACGTCCGTGTCTCCGATCGAGGCATGCGGACCAAGCTCGGCATCGACGCCACCGTGCCGTTCGCCGAAAGGGCACGCTTCGCCCGTTGCGAGTTCAAGACGGTCGAGCTCGACGCCAAGGCGATGACGACCGATGCGACGGTAGCACGAAAGCGCCTCGATCTCTGATCCTGCCTGGGTTTTGAGCCCCTCGCGACTCAGCGCTGATCCGACCCCTACGCCGCCAGCATGCCCAGCGCGTTGAGATAGGTGTCGAGAATCAGCTCGTGTTCCTGGCGCTCCTGGGCGTCCTGCTTGCGTAGCCGGATCACCGCACGCAGCGCTTTGACGTCGAAACCATTACCCTTCGACTCGGCATAGACGTCGCGGATGTCGTCAGAAATGGTCTTCTTCTCTTCCTCCAGCCGCTCGATCCGCTCGACGAAGGCCTTCAGCTGATCCTTGGCAAAACGGGTCTTGGCGGCTTCGGGCTGCTCTTTTTCGACGGCGGACATCGAACACTCCTCATGGTGAACCGGCGGAGACTGTCCCCGCCGTGTCACCGGAAGCATTCGGGACTCCATGCCGCCGGGGCAAGGCGCGGCGGCATCCGCCCCCGTCATCCACAGCCAAGCTGTGGGAAAGATTGCCTTATTCCGCGGATTTCGGCGCTGCCTCGAAAGAACCGGTTGTCACAAGTTCCGGCCATGCAGAGCTTTTCCGGCGTGCAGATATGACGCAGCGCATGCCTGGCGCACGAGCGGCTCCCAGATCAAAGAAATTTGCGCGCTATGGCGTGCCAGAGCCAGTTCTTCACTTTCACCGGCGCCGGGTTTTCCAGCCTCTCCGCCGTCGCGACCGTGCTGCCGCAACCCTGTACCAGACGGGACATCACGATCTCGCCGTCGGTGTGGTAGCTGTCGCCTCCGCCGTTCCGGCCATTGAACGTGGGACCGATGCCGGTCACCTCATAGTTGGCCTCGACGACCTTGGCGGCTCTCAAGTCGGCGCCGAGCACAGCGCGTTCTGCATCGATGTCCGACGCTATGTGATGCGTGATCTGGCCGGTGTCGTGGCTCAGGCCAACGCCCCGATCGAGGGTCGCGGAGCCGAGCCACACTGCGCGCCCCTCATCGCCCTGCTTGAGCACCTCCCAGAAGCGCACGTGGTTGCGCCGGTCCGCACTGGTGCCGATCGGCTTCTCAAACGCCAAGTCTTCGCGCCGGCCCTGATAGAAGAGGCTGCTGACCGGGGCATGACGGTAGGGCCGGTCGAGTAGAACACTGCCGACGATCTCAATGCTGGTGCGCAGCGTGATCGGATCGGCCGGATACCAGCCCGCGGCGTTCATCGCGCACAGCACGTCCGCCTTCGACCCGACCAGCCCGACGTTGATGGGATCGCCGGGAATCCCCTGCGCGGTCCGGGTGACCATGTCCAGGCCAGCCAAGCCCTTCTGGTGCTCGTAGTGGGTCCACGCCAGCGGCAGCACGACATAGGCCAGCACGCCGTAGAGCGCGGCAACGCCGATCAGCCCGACGACAGCTCGTCTCAGTCTCGACATGAAAGCGGATCTTACAGCCCGGCGAGCGCATAGCGCGAGAAGTCACGGCCTTCCTTCACGACGAATTCAAGAAGATACGGCGCGCCGCTTTCGGTGGTGGCGACCGCCTCCTTGATGGCGCCGACGATGTCGGCGGGCTTCTCGACGCGGCGGGCGGCGACGTTCAACCCCTCGGCCACCTTGGTGTAATTGCCGCCGACCGCCATCGCGCCATACTTCTGGTCGGAGATTTTCAGCACATCGCGCTCCGCGCCCATCACGCCGTTGTTGAACACCACGGTAAGGATGCCGATGCGGTTGCGCGCCGCCGTTTCGATATCCATCCCGGTCATGCCGAACGATGAATCGCCCATCACATTGACGCAAAGCTTCTTCGGCTCGGCGAGCTTGGCGCCGAGCGTGATGCCGAGGCCGTAGCCGAGCTGCGTGGACTTGCCCCAGCCCATGTAGCTGCCGGCGACAGTGGTCTCCCAGAACGGCATCATCTGCTCGCGCGGGCTTCCAGAGTCGTGCGTCATGATGACGTTGTTGCGGTCGACCGTGCGCATCAGGTCGCGGATCACGCGGTACTGGTTAAGCGGCGTCTCGTCGGAATCCAGGAATTTTGCCCATTCGCCGAGCCAGGCCTTTTTCGCCGATGAAACCTCCTCCTTGAGCGACGTGAAGGCGTTGCCGCCGCCGGGCCCCTTCTGGCGCGACACCTCGACGATCAGCGCATCGAGAACGAGCCCGGCGTCGCCCACCAGGGCGTGATCGACGCGGTACTCCTTGTTGATGTCCCCGGCGTCATTGGTGGAATGCACGATGGTCTTGCCCGGCGGCACGCCGGGACCGAATGGCGTCTTGGTCAGGCTCGATCCGATCGCGAGGACGAGATCGGCCTTGGCCATAAAGTCGGTGTACATCTTCGGCCGCGAACGGGTCGACGCGCCGAGCGACAGCGGATGATTTTCGGCGATCGCGCTTTTGCCAGGATTGGTGGTGGCGACTGGCGCGGGGATCAATTCGGCCAGCGCCGCGAGTTGCTCGCCGGCTTGCGCGTAATGCACGCCCTGTCCGGCCAGAATCAGCGGGTTCTTCGCCGCGAGCAGCATCTGCGCGGCCTTCTTGACCGCGTCCGGATCGGGCGCCATCCGCGTCACCGGCACCGACGTGTAGTCGAGTGTGCCCTTGAAGTCCGCCTCAAACACCTCGTCAGGCACCTCCACCATCACCGGACCGCCCTTGCCCGAACGCATGGCGTGGTAGGCGCGCCGCATCAGGTCGGGCAGTTCCTGGACGTTGTGCGCCAGCGCCGTCCACTTGGTGACCGGACGATAGACGTCGGCGGCGCGGAACACCGGCCGCACATATTGCCGCGCCAACGGCAGGCCGCCGGGAATGATTAGCAGCGGCACGTTCTCGGCATAGGCCTGTGCCACGCCGGGAAATGCGTTTTCGATGCCGGGTCCGTTTTGCGCGGCGAACACGCCGTTCCGCTTGCCGCGCCGGATGCGTGAATAGCCGTCGGCAATGCCGACCCCGACCCGCTCCTGCCGGCACAGCACGGGACGAATGTCGATCGCCGCGCAGGCCTCGATCAGCGGATTGCGCGGATAGCAGGATAGAAACTCCGTGCCCTCGCGTTTCAGAATTTCGGCAATGACGCCCGCCCCGTTCAT
>Ga0136846_1212740_pt1 | contig 15921 bp, 12 predicted proteins | sample HopSoiMetagenom2_FD_96841 | JGI IMG/M metagenome (GOLD analysis project Ga0136846, IMG submission 96841) | Grasslands soil microbial communities from Hopland, California, USA - 2 Assembly 2016 (version 4) | ecosystem: Environmental > Terrestrial > Soil > Grasslands | place: USA: Hopland... | reverse complement strand
GCGAGAGTGGCCTCCGTCTGTTCCTCACCCCACTGCTGGACCAAGCCGACAGGCGAGCCACCTACCAGCGAGACCTCGCCCACGTCGAGCACGAGCTCAGGGCACTTGAGGAGCTGCGAAGCGGCATGGACCCTCTGACCGACCCGGAGGTGTTCGCTCCGCAGGTCGAGCTGGGCATCCGGATCACCGGCGTCCTGCGGGACTGGTTGCTCGAACAGATCGACAGCGCCGGCGAGCCCGAAGGAGCCGACCAATGACGACGAGGACCTACCGCGTGCACGTGAGCAGCCAGTTCGCCGCTCTGACGCCGGCTGTCCGCGCCCAGCTCCGTGCCGAACAGCCTGACCATGACGTGTTCGGTTCCGCGTTCACGCCACAGGGGACGTTCACCTACGCCGCAAGCCTGACGCGCTTCACCCTGCGGTACCTGCTGGAGGTCTCGGAGGATTCCGCAGCGGAAGCCGATGAGGCCGCCGCTGTCGAAGGTGAACTGCTGGCATCTGACTACCTCGAGTCTCGAGGTATCAGCCACAAACCGTTGACCATCTCGGCTGTATGCCTACAAGACGTCAAGGTCAAGCGGCGGCGGTGATGGCTGCCAGCGCCGAGGAGGGCTCCGAGCGGGCGAGCGGGCAGCCGCACGCTCAGCGTGGAAGGCAGGGTCAGCGCCAGCGGTCCCCGGTGCCGTGGACGTAGCTGCGCCACACGTACCGCCACGGGGTAACAGCGATGACGAGGACCACCAAGGAGCAGCTGACCATGGTGTCGGTCGTGGCTGCATCCAGGCTGCCGGCGAGGGCCTTCGGGAAAGCGACCAAGGAGAGCCACAGCAGCTTCCAGGCGGTCTCGAACAGCAGCACCGGCAACATCCTGACCGGGTACCGCAGCCCGACGAGCGCCAGCAGCGACATGGCGGTCAGGAGGCACAGCGTGACCCCCTCGTACAGCGGGATCGTGTGCGCGGCCGACAGGAGGGGCCACTTCACGATGGCAAGGCCGACGCTCATCAGCAGGTAGCCGGCGCGCATCGCGTACAGCCGAGTCAGGGACAGGTCGGTCGAGGCGTTGCGCCGGGTGGCCTTGGTCGGGCTGGTTGGGCTGGTCGAGGTGGTGAGGGAGGACATGGGAGCTCGCTTCCGCGGTACGGGTCGGTGACTGCCTCCGAGAGTGCTCGTCGAGCCTGGGTGTTCACCCCGGCCAGATGGCCGGGATGTGAGCTCGCGTCGGCAAGACAGCCCGGACAAGATGCCCGGTCGGCTGCCGCCACGGGGGGACGAGCGGCAGCCGACCGGAGGTCTCACCGGACGTTCAGCGGAGCTCTTGGCGGCTCAGGGCGTGAGCAGGCCGCGCATGCTGGCGATCTCGGAGGTCTGGTCGGCCTCGATCTTGGCGGCCAGCGCGACGGCGTCCTCGTTCTGGCCCCTCGACTCTCGGGTTACGGTGCCAACCATGGCCGTCGAGGACTTCGCACCCGAACCCGGGCGGGATCTGGGACCCCTGATCCACGCCCTCCGCAGGAACGGCGGCACACTGACCTTCGTCCAGTGGGTCTCGGCTCCCCAGTCGATCACCGTCAACCTGCACCTTCCCGATGATGAAGACCAGGCCGGGAAGTGCCGACCAGCGATCGGTCAGCGGGAACGCGGAGTGTCTGAGGCGCGTCACACCCAGAATGACGCGACTTATCGATGGTCCGGTCAAGAAGCGGTACTCGCCGTTCCTCGCTAGCCAGTCATGGGCCTCCGGCCGGGCTCGGCCATTTCTCTGGCGCTCGATCGAGCGGCCGATCTCGCACTGATGCCCTAGCGAGATAGTCGTCGTGTCTAGGTTCTGGCCGGCCCGACCCAGCGTCCTACGGTGGCCTGTCGGCGCCTTGGCGTCGCATCGTCAGCGATTGCGTCGCCACAGTTGGTAGGTCCAAGGGATGTCGTAGCCGATCACCCATGCGGTGTAGGGGCTCAAAGCCGCCACAGACACCTTGTCGTCCCTCGCGGCGATCTGGAGGAGGCCGAGGGGGACGGTGAACCCCAGGACACCGAGAAATCCCGCGCGGGGACTCCGGCGACCAAAGAGCGCTACGTTCCACAGTTCGTTGCCTGCGAGAACCACTAGTGCCAGTCGGTAGGCGCGCTGGTTGCCCGTCGCAGCGCTTCGGTAGAGAACGGTGCCGATGGACGCGTAGTACAGCCCGCCAACGAGCATGAATCCGCGAAGTGGGAGTTGCATGGCTGGACTTCGAAGCTGTGTGAACCACTTCATCGTGTCGGCACCGATGAAGATATTGCCCAGGACTGCAGCAGCGATCGTGGGCGGCAGCGACTTGGTGAGGGAGCTCCGGTCCTCCGTCCATCGCGCAGTCAGGTTCATGTCAGCGAGTATGTCTGATGCGGTGGACGGACCGCCGAGTGTCGTGTGCGCAAAGTCGTGAAGTGGGGTTTCGACATCTCAACCAATGAGCACGACGCTCCGCCGCCTTTCGGCGCCTGGTGAACGCTCTGCCGATGCGAGGTCGGTCTGCCTAACCCGCCAAATGCAAGGCCGATAATAACGATCGCGGGAGGCGAGGGCGGCTGGAACGTTGTTTCAGACACTTCAACGTTATCCGGCTCAGTGTTGTGGCGTGCCATGCCGGAGAAGACGGCGAGTACTCGCAGTCGCCACGTTGTCGCGTTTCCGAAGGAGGGTCGCCCTGTCGCACGTCGCGGAGCGCACCTATCGTGGGTGGTGGTTCTCCGCTCGCTCGAACGGCGCGCCGGGAGAGTGAGGACGCGTGGCTGCTGCGCTGATCTCCACCAAGATGTCGGTCCCGAGGACTGGGCAGGCGCTGATTGCGCGACCCCGGCTGGGCAACCTCCTGGCGCAGGCGCCGCATGCACGTCTCACGCTGGTGTCCGGACCCGCAGGCTTCGGCAAGACCACCTTGATCGCGGGGTGGCTCGATAGCGCCAGGCAGCAGGGCAGCCCGGTCGCGTGGGTCTCCTTGGATGCGTCCGACGATGACCCGGAGCGCTTCTGGCGCTACGTCGTGACCGCCCTGGACCGCGCATCTCCCGGCACCATCCCCGACGCTGTCGAGCTGTCGGAAGCCGCGACCATGTCGACTGAGCGCATCGTGGCTGCCCTGGTCAACGAGCTGGCAACCGCAACCGCCGACGTGTGGCTGGTCCTCGACGACTACCACACGGTCCGAAGCCCCGCAGTGCACGTGGGAGTGGCGTCCCTGCTCGAGAACGTCTCGCCGCGCACACACGTCCTGATCATCACCCGGGCGGACCCCGACCTTCCCTTGGCACGTTGGCGGGTTCGGCGGGAGCTGGTGGAGGTGCGGGCTGCGGACTTGCGCTTCACGCGTCCCGAGACGGAGTCGTTCCTCAACGGCGTCAGCGGGCTCGACCTGTCGGCAGATGACGTCGAAGCGCTCGGACAGCGCACCGAAGGCTGGGTCGCTGCCTTGCAGCTCGCCGCGCTGTCGCTGCAGGGTCGCGACCAGCCCAGCACCTTCATCTCCCGCTTCGCCGGGAACGACAGGTACATCGTGGACTACCTCGTCGACGAGGTACTTGCCCACCTGGACAGCGACGTTCGCGAGTTCATGCTCTCCACCTCTATCCTCGACCGGCTCACCGGGTCGCTGTGCGACGCCGTCACAGGTCGCGACCACGGGCGGCTGATGCTGGCGAACCTGGAGCGCGCGAACCTGTTCCTCTTCCCGTTGGACGACCAGCGCGCCTGGTACCGCTACCACCACCTGTTCGTCGACGTCCTACGAGCGCGCCTGCACCAGGAGCGTGGCGAGGCCGCCTCGCTGCTCCACCTCAACGCCAGTCGCTGGTACGAGGACAACGGCGACGTCGAAGACGCCGTGAGGCACGCACTCGACGCCAAGGACTACACCCGCGCCACCTACCTAATGGAGCTGGCGCTGCCGAGCATGCGCCGCAACCGCCAAGATGCGCTATTGATGCGGTGGCTCACTGCGCTCCCGGACGAGGCCGTGACTCGCAGCGCCACGCTCAGCGTCTTCTACGGCTGGATGCTGATGGTGACCGGTGACCTCGATGCGGTCGAGGCGCGACTCGACAACGCGACACGCACGCTGGCCGACGCCCCAGCCGACGTCAGAGCGAGCTGGGCCCAGACGGACGAGCTGCGTTCCCTGCCGGCGACGATCGCCATCTACCGGGCCTCGTTGGCCCAAGCTCGCGGCCAGATGGACGACACCGCGGCCCACGCCCAGCATGCTCTGGACCTGGCCGGCCCCGACGATCACTTGGCGCGCGGGGCTGCGACTGCCTTTCTAGGTCTTGGCTCGTGGGCCCGCGGGGACGTGGCGACCGCCGTGCGGATGTTCGCGAACGCCGTGGACAGCCTGCGGGCAGCCGGCAACTTGGCCGACTCGCTGAGCAGCACCGTGATCCTGGCCGACATGTGGCTGGCGGCAGGACGCCCCGGTGAGGCGCGGCGCATCTACACACGGGCGCTGGCCACCGCCGAGGCACAGGGCCTGTCGTTCGCGCAGACGAGCGCTCTCCTGCACGTGGGTCTTAGCGAGGTCGACCTGGAAGCCGGTGACCTCAGGACGGCTCGCTGGCATCTCGACACCGCCCTGACGCTCGATGACCACGTCTCCCTGACCGCGAACCACTTCCGCTGGTTCCTCGCCATGGGACGCCTCACCCAGGCTGAGGGCGACTGGGCGACGGCGGTCGAACTCCTCGAGCGGGCGCAGAACCTGTACCGGCCGGGATTCTTCGTCGACGTGCGCCCCCTTCCCGCGGTGATGGCGCGCGTGTGGATCGCGACAGACCAGCTGCACGAAGCTGAGGGCTGGGCCGCTGAACGCGACCGGCCGCGTGCCGGCGCCGGTGACTACCTGGCCGAGTACGACCACCTGACCTACGTGCGCCTCCTCCTGGCGCAGCACCGCGCAGACGCCAACCCAGGCGGCATTGAGGAGGCAGGCCGGATGCTCGCGTCGATGCTGACGTCCGCCCGCAGCGACGGGCGATGGGGCAGCGTCGTGGAGATCCACATGCTCGCCGCGCTGGTCCAGGACGCGCAGGGCGACCGCTCCACGGCCGTCGACTCCCTAGCCGCGGCGTTCACCACCACTACGGAACCAGGCGCCTACACCCGCCTGTTCCTGGATGAGGGCGAACCAATGCTCACCCTCCTGCGCCACGCCCAGCGCCACGACGCAGCGGACGGTCACCCCGCACGCATCCTGGCCCAACACGAGCGACCGGTACCGCACCACTCGCTCATCTACCCGTTGAGCGAGCGCGAGACGCAGGTGCTGCGACTGCTCGACAGCGACCTCACCGGTCCCGAGATTGCGCGCTCACTCTTCGTCTCGCACAACACCCTGCGCACCCACACCCGGCACATCTTCGCCAAGCTGCAAGTGACCACCCGCCGGGCAGCAGTCGCGCGAGCCGGAGAGCTTCGCCTGCTGTAACCCCCTGCACTCGTGCCGGCGCCTTCGGCGACCTCTTCGGCGGCCCCCTTCGACGGACTCTCTTCGACGACCTCTCTGTCGACTACTCCGTCGATCTCACCCTGCCGCTCACATCGTTGGACGAGGTGGCATCACCCCGCGCCGCCATACGTTTCGGGACGTCCCGCGCCACCTGCCGCACCCGCCCGGCATGCCGCTCACCGAGCCTGCCGGCGCGCCTACCGACTCGAACCCACTGGAGCAGCCATGTCCTACCCCTCTCCCGCCGCCCTGTACAGGGCCGCGGCCACAGCCGGCGGCGGCAGCGCCGTCATCCTGCTGATCAACGCCGCCAAGCGTGCGGAGGTCATCCCCACCACCGCCATCACCCAGCTGGTGGCCCCCCTCGCACAGATCCTGGCGCTCGCGCTGACCACCGGCCTCTATTTCGCCTTCGGCCGCCGCGCCGGACGGTTCGGGCTGGTCGCCTACCTCCTCAACGCCTTCGCCCTGGCTGCGCTCGTCGGCGTCGAGTTCGTCATCAACCTAGTCTTCGCCGAACTCCCCACCAGCACCGTCGACGCCCTGCGTGACGGCCCACTCGGCGTCGCGCTGACCGTCGCCTCCATCTCGTTCCTCACCGGCACGTTCGCGTTCGCGGCCGCCATGATCCGCAGCCGCCTGGTCCCCATCGCACCCTTGGCGCTCTACGCCCTCGGAGCGGTGCCGGTGTCCTTCCGCGCGTTCGTGCCAGAAGCAGCACTCGACCTGGGGCTGCTCGCGCTCGCCGTCGGTGCCGGCTGGCTCGGCGCCTGGTTCTACCAGCGAGCCGCAACCGTGACCACTCCCACGAACACGCCCTTCACGCTCACCACGCACACCAGCGGTGTCGCCTGACCCGCCCGGAACCGAACCGCCGCAAACCGCCCCGCCCACCAGGCACACCTAGGAGAACACCATGCGAACCCCATCCAGGTCGCTCACCACCGCAGCCGCCGCTGCCGTGGTGGTCGCGACCGCCGTCCTCGCCGCCGCCAGCGGCACAGCAGCATCCACCTCATTCGGCGCCACCAAGGGCGCCACCACCAAGGGCACCGTCAGCGACTGCCGCGACATCGAGCAACTGACGGTCCCCGGCGCTGAACGGCTCACCTCCGCCTGTCTCAGCGACCTGACCACCACGGGAACGCTTGCCACCGGACACACCGATGCCGGCGGCTTCTACGGCTTCGGGGGACTGAGCGTCGCCGACGCAGCCAAGCCCGCCGCGGTCGCCGGGATCCAGCTCGACGGCTACTTCCCGGACACCTCGAGCCTCAACACCACGCACGGCTGGAACCACGACTCCCAGTTCGTGATCCGCCTGCCCCGCAAGTGGAACGGGGGACTCGTCGTCGCAGGACCGCCCGGAATTCGTCGTCAGTACGCCAGCGACGTGCACGTCTCCGACACCGTCCTGGCCAAGGGGTACGCCTACGCCTCCACCGACAAGGGCAACAGCGGACCTGGCGTCTTCACCGACGGCGTTAACCCCGGTGATGCCGTCGCCGAGTGGCACACCCGTCTCACGCAGCTGACGATCGCCGCCAAGAAGGTCGTCGAGCAGCGCTACCACCGCGAGCCGCACCGCACCTACGTCGCCGGCTTCTCCGCCGCGGGCTACCTCGCCCGGTGGCAGCTGGAGAACCGGCCGGGCCTCTACGACGGTGGCATCGCGTGGAGCGGTGTCCTCATGACACCCGAGCGCAACCTGCTCAGCTACCTTCCCACCGCGCTGCGGAACTACCCCGAGTACGCTGCGACCGGGTCGCCGCAAGCCCACCAGGCGATGCTTGACGCCGGCTTCCCCGCCGGCTCCGAGCCGACCTGGGCCTACAGCTACCGCAACTTCTGGGACCCTTTCCAGCGAATCCTGCGCGAAGAGATCGACCCCACCTACGACGGCGATCGGCTCGCCGGGTACCCGTTGTGCGCTTCCGGGACTCCCGACTGCGACGCCGACTACGACCTGGCGACGCGACCGGACGAGGTTCGTGAGGCCTTGACGAGGCTTTCCTTGACCGGACGCATCAGCAAGCCGCTCCTGCAGCTGCAAGGCAGCCTCGACACCGCGGTCACCCCGCGCGACACCCGGCTCTACGCAGCGATGATCAAGAGCCAGGGCCGTGAGCGCCTGACGAGGGTCTACGAAGTCGAGGGCGGCACCCACTTCGAGGCGGACCTCTACAAGGCCTTCCCGGGGCTGGTGCGACCCATGCTGCCGTGCTTCCAGGACGCCTTCGACGCGCTGGAGGACTGGACCATCGACGGCATCAACCCTCCGGACAGCCACCTCGTGACCCGCGACGCCAGCACCGACCTCGTCAACGCCTGCGCCCTCTGACAGCACCACCCCCCGGCGCGGCCGCCCCTGGGCCGCGGACCCAGGCCCGGAGCTCCCCATGCTCCGGGCCTGGGTGTCTTCTCACCGCTACGGCGACGCGCTACCTCGGACCCGACGTCACCGCCCACCTCGACGCCATCCGGCTGGCCCAGGACTCGGACCGTGCGCTCATCCACTCGCTCACATCGTTGGACGACGCGCCCGCCGCCGACCGTCCCTACGTTCGTAGATCCCCCCTTCGGTCCCACCCGCGCCACGCCACCAAGGAGCTCACCATGACGATCACCCCGGCACCGTCAGCCGGACAGCTGCCGCCGCGGCCATCCTCGCAGGCCTCACGTTCATGACCGTGCAGATCGGCCACCCCCACCTCGACGTCACCTCCGTCGACACCACCGAATGGGTTGTGCGCAACACAGCGAAGATGGCATTTGCCGCCCTCGCCCTCACCGGCATCACCGGCATATACCTGCGTCAGGTCAAGGAGATGGGCGTCCTCGGGCTCATTGCCTACGTCCTGCTCAGCACCGGGTACCTGCTCATCATCAGCACCGCATTCCTCGCCGGTTGGCCGCTTCCCTCCCTGGCCGAAACCGATCCCGACTACGTCAACGGGGTCCTCGCCGCCGCTGCGGGAGGAACCGCCAGCACCGACATCGGCCTGATGCAGCACGCCCTCGCGTCCGAAGGCCTCACCTACCTCGCCGGAGGGCTTCTCTTCGGGGTGGCGCTGTTCCGGGCCCGCGTCCTGTGCCGCTGGGGCGCTGCACTGCTCGCAGCAGGAGCGCTCTTCACCGTCTCGCTGTCAGTCCTGCCCGAAGACTTCTACCGGCTCCTGGCCTACCCCAACGCCCTCGCACTGATCGCACTCGGGTACTCCCTGTGGCGCACCAGTGGGGGGTCGCCCAGCGGCGCTGAGATGGCTGACGCAGCCGCGACGACGTCCCGACCGGTCGCCACGTCATGAGGACCACGGCACGGTCGCGACCGTCGACGCGCTGGTTGCCCGTCGCGCTCCTCGCGCTCGGCGCCGAGCTGGTCATCGCCCGGACGGGCACCACTCGTTCCAACCCGCTTCCTGTCGAAGTCCGGGGGGCCTGATGCCATACATGGGTCCTCGGGTCCACTTCCCCGCGCGCTACCAGCTCCGGGTGGACGGACACCTGGACTCTCACTGGGCCGCCTGGTTCGACGACTTCACCGTGACCCAGCACCACGACGGCACGACGACCCTCACCGGCCTCGTCCGGGACCAGTCGCAGCTCCACGGCCTGCTCGACAAGGTTCGCGACCTCGGCGTTCCCCTCCTTCAGCTCATCGTCCTTCACGACGAAGACGCCGACGGGCCGTAGCCGCCCTGTAGACGACCGCCGTCAGCGTGCCACCAGCTCTTAGGCGTTCGACATCGACGTCACGCCCCTCCGAGCCTCAACTCCCCAACTTCCGAGCCCCCGCCTTCACCCGCAGCCCTCGACTCACGCCGTGAGCCGAGTCGCCAAACCATCACAAGGAGTCCTCCCATGACCACATCGAACACGCCTCACCCACCAGCCGACAGCGAGGGCGAGCAGCGGCACCTTCAGTCCACGGCTGTGCGCAAGGTCTTGACGCTGCCCGCTCGCGCCGCCACGGCGCTCAGGTTCACGGCCTCGGTAGTTCTAGCCGTGGCAACCCTGGCTGGGCTCGGATTCGCCGGGTTCCGGGTCACGACCTCCCAGGGCGAGCTGCCCGTCTCGGCCAGTCCTCCGGCCTCGCCTGCCGCCGCCCAGTCGCCACCACCGGGCGACCTCGTCGTCGCCGTCGTCCTGGGCTCTTCCCAGACCGTCGCCACAGACGCGATGGGCCCATTCGAGGTCTTCGGGCGCTCGTCGCGCTTCACGGTCTACACCGTCGCGGAGCAACCGGGGCCTGCACGAGTGGTGGGAGCGCCAGCCATCCTGCCTGACCACACGTTCGCGGAGGTCGACTCCAAAGCCGAGCTCGCCCCCGACGTCGTGGTGGTGCCGGCCGTGTCCGAGCCCACCGGAGAGACCGAACGCGCAATGCGTGAGTGGATCGGGCACCAGCACGAGCGAGGCGCCCACGTCCTTAGCGTCTGCGCGGGCGCGATGGTCGTAGCAGAGACCGGCATCCTCGAGGGCCGCACCGCAACAAGCCACTGGTCGCGCCTCGCCAGCTTGCGGAAACGCCACCCCGAGACCACCTGGGTGGCGGGGCAGCGTTTCGTGCGCGACGGCGACATCACCTCCACGGCCGGAGTCACATCGGCCATCCCGGGCGCCCTGTCCGTCATCCACGACCTCGCCGGCGTTAGCGAGGCTCGACGCATCGGCGAACGGGTCGGATACCCCGGCTGGACGCCAGAGGGGCCCACAGACATCCCCGCGCAGTCGTTGAGCTGGGCCGATCGACCGTTCGTAATCAACAGCCTTCTGCCGTGGCTTCGACCCACAGTCGCCATCGAGCTCCACGACGGTGACACAGAGATCGACATCGCGAGCCTGTTCGAGGTGTACACCAACTCCTCCGCAGCCCGCACGATCGCTATCAGCCACACCGGCGTCGTGACAACCGCACACGGACTCACCCTGCTCACGCTCACTGCAGCAGAGGCCCCCGACGCCGACTCGACCCTGCGCCCGGGCGTCACCGGCCCCAGTGGCCGAGCCGGCTTCGACGGCGCCCTCGAGCACCTCGCCAGCACAGACGGTGAAGCCACCGTACGCGCGGCAGCCAAGCTGATCGACTTCCCGACCGAAGACCTGCAGCTCGGGACGGCCTCCGGTCCGAGACGAACGCTAGCCCTCGGAGCAGCGGCCCTCGCCGTCGCTGCACTCGCCGGCATGGTGCCCTTCATTCGCAGACGCCGAACGAAGCGGTCGTGAAGACCTGCCCGTCGAAGCGGTCTGCATTCCTGCCTCAGGAAGCGTGGAAGATCTCGAGGTCGGCCCGTTCGTGCGGTGGCGCCGGCCGGTGGAACCGTTCCCGGATACCAGCGGCTTCGACGAAGCTTGCGGCGGCCGCCTCCGGATTGCCTGCGGCTGATGCGAGTCGCGCGAGCCCTTCGAGGGCGGACGCGGTCACGCTAGGTTCACCAAGGCGGCGACCCAGTTCCAGGGCGTCTTGGTAGCGCACCCCAGCTGCGACGAAGTCACCGTGGGCTTCGTCGCAGCGCCCCAACGCGGCCAGCACCAAGCCCTCGTAGACGGGGGTGCCGAGGTTGATGAACGCGTCCCTGGCGACCGCGTAGTGGCGGGTGGCGCGGTCCCAGTCCTGCAGCACGTGGGCAAGGAGACCGTAGCCGTATCCGGCGAGGACCTCGCCGGCCCCGTCACCTATCTCGCGGGACGCGGCTGCTGCTTCGTCGAACAGCAGCCGTGCGGCGGCGTGCTCACCGAGATGCACCTTCTCGATGGCGAGGTCGGCCAACGCCCATTGCGCGGTGTTCCACAGCCCGGCGCCTCGTGCGACGTCGATCGCCTCTTCCAGTGCGGGGGCTGCCTCTGCGAAGCGGCCGAACTGCCGCAGCCCCCATCCGAGGTGGTACAGAGTGGCGGAGAGTCCCCAGGCGTCGTCGAGCTGACGGAACGCGACGGCGGTGCTGCGGCCGAGACGGACCGCGTTGTCGACGTCGCCCGTCTTGATGGCGGTCTCCATGCGAACGAACCCGATGACGGCAGGTCCCCACGGGTCGCCGTCGCGGTCGAACTGCTCTTCTGCGGCGGCCAGGAGTGCCTTCGAGCGATCCGGGTGGGCGCCGGTGACGCCTTCGACGGCGAGGAGAACTCGGGACAGGGCGGCATGCCAGGTATCGCCGAGGTCCTCGAACAGGGCCAGGCTCTGTTCGGCGGCTTCGGCGCACCGGGGGTTGGGGTGAACGAGACACCCGCGGGGCCGTTCCACGATCGAGACCGCTTGCAGCGCCAGCGCCCGCGCCGCGGGCGACCCGTCGTCGTCGCCGACGAGACGGGACAGCACCTGGCGGCCCTCGAGGTGGCGGCCGAGGTGCCAGAACATTCCCAGCGAGCCGGCCATCGTCAAGGCGGCGTCACGGTCGCCGTCGAGGCCTTCGAGGAAGGCTAGGGCGGCGCGGATGTTGGGCTGCTCATCGTGCAGCACCTGCAGGGTCTGGCGTTGCTCGTGGCCACGCAAACCGACTTCGGCGTGCTCGACGATGCTGCTGAAGTACGCGGCGTGCCGATGGGCAACCGCCACCGCGGACCCCGACCCGTGGAGGCGTTCGGCGGCGTACTGACGCAGAGTCTCCAGCATCCGGTACCGGGTGGTGGGGCCGGGTTCGGCGACGACCATGGACCGTTCCACGAGTCGGCCGATCGTGTCGAGGACCGCCCCGGGAAGTGCGCCCTCCTCCACTACGACGTCTTCAGCCGACATCAGGGTCCACCCGCCCTGAAAGACCGAGAGCCGGTCGAAGACCCGTTGTTCGGTATCCGACAGCAGCTGGTAGCTCCAGTCGACGGTGGCGCGCAGGGTCTGCTGACGTTCCTCGGCGGTACGGGCCCCAGAGGTGAGGAGGGTGAACCGGTCCCCGAGCCTTGTGGACACCTCGACCGGGGACAGCGTCGATACGCGGGCGGCAGCGAGCTCGATGGCGAGCGGGATGCCGTCGAGTGAGCGGCTGATGTCACCGATCGCGGTCAGGTTGTCGGCGTCGAACACCAACCCGGGGCGCACGGCGCGGGCACGTTCGGCGAAGAGCTGCGCGGCCGGGTAGTTGAGCACCTCGCCCGGCCCGGAGTCATCCGGCGGGGTCTCCAACGGCCCGACGTTGACCTGCACCTCGTCGGGAATGGCGAGCGCTTCACGACTTGTGGTGATGACGGTGATGTCGGGGCATCGGCTGAGGATGTTGTCGACCAGGACGGCAGCGGCGTCGATGACGTGCTCGCAGTTGTCGACGAGCAGCAACATGTGGCGCTGCGTCAGGAAGGCGACGAGCCGGTCGCGCACGTCACGGGTCGCGGCGGCGCCGTCGAGCGGCATCCCAAGGGCGTCAGCGAACGCGATCGGAACCTGGTCGGGGGTGGTGACCGACGCGAGCCGGACCCCGACGGCACCGTCTGGGTAGTTCGATGACGCGCGGGCGACGGCGGCGAGCGCCAGAGACGTCTTCCCGGCGCCGCCGGCCCCGATGAGGGACAGCAGCCGTACGCCGCCGAGCAGCTCGGCGATGGAGTTCAGTTGTGTGTCGCGCCCGATGAGCGGGCGCAGGACGGTGGGTAGGTTCGTTGACGCCGTCCGGTCCCCGCTCGCACGCGAGCGGTGCGCTGGCATCGTCCGCGGCACAGTGGGAGCAGCCACGGGAGCAACGACGGGCGCCGTTGGCCGGCCCGAAACCTCGTGGGGCGCGTCGGCACTCGGCTCGGAAGGTCGTTCTACAGAGGGCGGGTAGGCGCTCGATGCTCGCGCGGTCATCGGGACCATGTCCTCCTGCACGCCGAGCGTCGCGTCCTGGCGCAGCACCCGCTCGTGCAAGGACCGCAGCGAGACCGACGGTTCCAGGCCCAGGTCATCGTCGAGGACCTCACGGGTGCGCGTGTACACGTCGAGGGCGTCGGCTTGGCGGCCGCTGCGGTACAACGCCAGCATCAACAACCCGGCGAGAGACTCCAGGGTGGGGTCGTGGGCGACGACGGGTTCGAGGTCGCTGATGACTTCCTGGTGGCGCCCGAGCGTCAGTGCGACTTGGGCGCGTTCGGTCATCGCCGCGAGCCGGAGCTCGGTGAGGCGTGCGGCCTCGGCCGCCGCCCAGCGTTCGACGGCGAAGTCGCTGAGGGGGTCACCTCGCCAAAGCGCGAGGGCGTCGTCGTAGGCCTGCACGTGGGCCGGCTGGATGCCGCCGTTGTCGGCGGCGTGCGCGGCGGCTGTGCGTGCGGCGCGGATGCGGTCGGCGAAGTCGAGGGCATCTACCGTTCGCGGGTCGATGCTGGCGCGGTAGCCGACTCCCTCGCGGGTGACGACGTCGCCGACGCCGATGGTCTGGAGGGCCCGACGCAGCCTGGAGACGCGGATCTGCAGCGCGTTCATCGGGTCGGCGGGAAGCGTCGACTCCGACCACAGCCGGTCGACGAGCATGGTGGCCGGGATGGTGCGGCCGGGGCTGAGGAGGAGCTGGGCCAGCAGGGCGCGTTCGGCGGTGCCGGGCAGCTTCGCGGGTGCACCGTCGACACTGACCTCCATCGGCCCGAGCAGCCTGTAGCGCACGTCTTCCACTGCCGTTCCCATCCGCGAGTCGACCTTCATGGTGCTCCGCGGCTAGGGCCGTGAGCAATGTTCCGAACTGGTCTCATCCAGATGGCGTACCTGAGAGTCAGCAAGCCGATGCCGAGGACGCTCAGGGCGCTGCCGGCCCGCCTCGGGGTAGGCGGACCGGCAGCGCTCGGGGGTGGGGTCAGGACGCCTTGACGGTGAACGGCACCGTGAGGACGTCGCCGTCGGCCAGGCGGAACTGGCCCCACAGCCGGTAGACACCGGGGGTGTGGAACTCGGCGTGCACGTCGAGCTCGGGACCGAACGTCTGCCCGGGGAGTGCGAAGACCGGGCGTCCTTGGGCGTCTTCGACCTCGGCGTGCTCGTGGGCGAACGTCTGCGCGTCGGCTTTCATCACGACCACGTGCCCGGCTGCGGCGAGGAACGGCTGTAGGTCGTTGACCGGCTTCCCGGTGGTGGCGGCGGTGAACTCGAAGTGCAGGTCGCTGGGTTCCCCGACGACTGCTTCCCCGCCCAGCTCGACGGCGATGCCGTCCACGACCACGGTCCGCGGTCCGGCGGCGAGGGTGACCGGCTCGGGTGCGTCGCCGGCGATGGTGACCAGCTGACGCTGGTGCACGTCAGCCATCTCGCCCTGCTCGCGGAACTCGGTGTTGACCACGTACGTGCCGGCGGTCGGGAAGGTGACCTCGACCTGCAGCTCGCCGGGGCGTCCGGTCGGTTCGGGGTGCACGTGGGCGAACGTGCCGAGGTCCTGCCGGGTGGTGATGAGGTGCATCCACGCCTCGTGGCTGCGGGTGAGGTCCGTGACGGGCTCACCGGATTCGGCGTCGACCACGGTCGCGGTGACCGTCGTCGGTACTCCGGGGCGGGTCGTGTCGGGCACGTGCAACTGGACGTCGAACCCGGCCTCGGCGGCCTCGGTCGCCGCGATCTCAGCGGTCATCATCTTGGACATCGCCGGCCGCATCGGCATCCCGGTGGTCTGCACCCATGCGAGCGTGCCGTTCATGCCGCGCTCGGCGAAGTCCATCCGGCTCACCGCAGTCAACGTCGAGCCGATGGTCAGCGCCACGACTGCGACCGCGACCAGGTAGGCGTACTGGCCGATGCGCTCCTTGGCCGGCGGGTGCAGGATCTCCTGCACCGTCTCAGGTCGGCGGAACCGGCGCAGCCGCAGGGCGTTCGACAGCACGCTGACCGAGCTCATCGCCATCGCCGCGGACGCCAGCACCGGGTCGAGCAGCAGCCCGTCCCACCAGTACAGCGCACCGGCGGCCACCGGGATGAGCAGGACGTTGTAGGCGAACGCGAAGGCAAGGCCTTGCTTCATGGTGGTCACGGTGCGCCGTGACAGAGCGATGGCGGAGACGATGCCGCGCAGGTCGCCGCCGATGAGGGTGATGTCGGAGGCGGCGATGGCGACGTCGGCGCCGGTGCCGATGGCGATGCCGAGGTCGGCTTGGGCGAGTGCGCCGGCGTCGTTGATGCCGTCGCCGGCCATAGCGACCACGTGTCCCTGCTCCTGCAGCCGCGCGACGGCGGCAGCCTTCTCGGCGGGCAGGACGTCGGCCATGACGTGGGTGATGCCGACCTGGGAGGCGACGGCGTGTGCGGTGGCCGCGTTGTCGCCGGTGATCATCCACACCTCGAGCCCGAGGGCTTCGAGCTGGGCGATCGCCTTGGGTGCCTCGGCCTTGACGGTGTCGGCGACGGTGACGACGCCGGCCAGGCGGTCGTCGATGGCCACGTACATCGGCGTCTCACCCCGGTCTGCGGCGGCGTCCGCGGTGGCGGTCATCGCCCGGTCTTCCGCGATGCCGGCGCGCTGCATCATCGCGCGGTTGCCGACCCGGACCCGGTGCCCGTT
>Ga0136846_1244005_pt1 | contig 15922 bp, 17 predicted proteins | sample HopSoiMetagenom2_FD_96841 | JGI IMG/M metagenome (GOLD analysis project Ga0136846, IMG submission 96841) | Grasslands soil microbial communities from Hopland, California, USA - 2 Assembly 2016 (version 4) | ecosystem: Environmental > Terrestrial > Soil > Grasslands | place: USA: Hopland... | reverse complement strand
TTTCTTCACCAGCTCCGGATGCTCGCGGATCGCCTCGGAGATGCTGAGGAAGACGACTCCCGCCTTCTTCAGCTCCTCGCGGAAGGTGGTGGCGACGCTGACGCTGTCGAACACCGCGTCGACCGCGACCCGGGCCGCGCCTTCGACGCCCGCGAGCACCTTCTGCTCCTCGATCGGAATGCCGAGCTTTTCGTAAGTCCGGCGGATTTCCGGATCGAGCTCATCGAGCGACGCAAGCTTCGGCTTCGTCTTGGGTGCCGCGTAATAATAAGCGTCCTGGTAGTCGATCTCGGGAATGTCGAGCTTGGCCCAGCTGACCTCCTCCATCTCGAGCCAGGCGCGGTACGCCTTCAACCGCCAGTCGAGCATCCATTCGGGCTCGTTCTTCTTGGCGGAGATGAAGCGAACGGTGTCTTCGCTGAGGCCCTTGGGTGCGAATTCCTGCTCGATGTCGGATACGAACCCCCATTCGTAATCCTTGGCGATCGTCTCCTTGAGCTCGCGGTTCTGGACGGTCTCGTTCATCGCGCCAGCTCCGTCAGGGAGACTGCGCCGAGTGCGCCCCGCACCGCATTGCCGACCACGCCCATGTGCGGTTTCACCCGGCAATGGGCGTCGAGTGCGCAGTCGGACGGGCCTTCGTGGCCCGAGCATACGGTCATCGCGATCGGACCTTCGACCGCCTCCACGATGTCGGCTAGGCTGATCTGGCTGGCTTCGCGCGAAAGGGCGAACCCGCCGCTTACGCCACGTGCGCTGGTGAACAGGCCTGCGCCGGCAAGCTGGCCCATCAGCTTCTGCGCGGTCGGAAGGGGCACTCCGGTCTCGGCCGACAGCTCGGTCGCGCTAAGCCGCGCGCCCGCTGGACGGCGGGCGGCAGCGGTCATCAACACGACCGCATAATCGGCGAGATGGCTAAGGCGCATGTCTAATTCGGAGCTTTCCAGTCCGATTTAGTCCGTTGCGTCGAGAAACTCAACCTCCGGCTCTCCCCGATTCGGGTCGGCGAGGCTATGGGGTTATCGTGAACTTGTATGGCATCTTCCGTCCGCTGGCCTTCCGGCTCGATGCCGAGCGCGCGCATCGTGCCACCATTGCGGCGTTGAGATGGGTGCCCCCGCACCGCCCGCCGGACCTGCCGCCGTCGCTCCGTACGCAGGTCGCCGGCCTCGACTTCCACTCCCCGATCGGCCTCGCCGCAGGTTTCGACAAGGACGCCGAGGTCCCCGACCAGATGCTGTCGCTCGGCTTCGGCTTCGTCGAGGTTGGGACGATCACGCCGCGGCCGCAGGAGGGCAATCCGAAGCCGCGGCTGTTCCGGCTGGCCGAGGACCGCGCCGTGATCAACCGTATGGGTTTCAACAACCATGGCCAGCCCGCCGCTTTCCAGCGCCTGCTGGATTGCAGGCATCGGACCGGCCCGCTCGGGGTCAATGTGGGGGCGAACAAGGACAGCGCGGATCGCATTGCGGACTATGCCAGCGGCGTCCGGGCGATGAGCCAGGTCGCGGATTACCTGACGATCAACATCAGTTCGCCCAATACGCCGGGGCTCCGCGGACTGCAGGACGGGGGCGTGCTCGAGGAACTGCTGGCGGCGGTTCGCGAGGTGCGCACCAAGAAGCCGTTATTCCTCAAGGTCGCGCCGGACCTGGATGACAAGGACCCGGCGCGGATCGTGAAGGCCGCGATCGATCATGGGATCGACGCGATCATCGTCTCGAACACGACCGTGTCACGGCCAACGCTGAAATCGAAGTATGCCGGCGAGGCTGGTGGCCTGTCAGGCGCGCCACTGAAAGCGCTGGCTTTGGATGCGCTGCGCAAGTTTCGAATCGCGAGCAGCGGCGAGATAACCCTGATCGGAGTCGGCGGAATCGCGAATGCTGACGACGCGTTCGAGCGCATCCGCGCCGGCGCGAGCCTGATCCAGCTTTACTCGGCGATGGTCTACGAAGGCCCAGGGATCGCGCGCAGGATCGCGCTCGGCCTCGATCGGCTGCTGAACCGCGAAGGCTTCGCGAGCATCGCGTCCGCGGTCGGGACCGAGAAGGTTTAGGGCAGGACCCTCAGGATCACGCCCTCGCGGCGTGGGTCGGCGGCGCCGTCAACCTGGCCGTCGCGTATCAACACTCCGGTCAGTCCCGAATCTTCGCCTTGGCCGGGCTTCAAGTCGATGCCACGCGCGCGCAGACCCTTTAGGATCTGCGGCGAGAATTTGGTCACCTCACCGTTGAAGTTGCTTCCGCGCGCGACGAGGTTCGGCGCCGCGAGCGCGTCGGCCATCGTCATCCCCCAGTCGACCGACGCAACCAGCGAATGGCCGACGTAAGCGATGATCGCATTGCCGCCGGCCGAGCCGATCGCTCCGGCGAACTTGCCGTCACGGGTCAGCAGGATCGACGGCACCATCGACGAGCGCGGCCGCTTGCCCGGAGCGACGGCGTTGGCGACCGACCCACCCCGGTCGTCAGTCGGTGAGAAGGAGAAATCGGTCAGCTGGTTGTTGAGGAAGAAGCCGTCGACCATGCGCCCTGTGCCGAATATGCTTTCGACGGTCGTCGTCATCGACACGACGTTGCCCGCCGCATCGCGGATGATGAAATGCGACGTGCCGGTCGGCTCGAGCGTGTTGTCATTGGCAGCGACGGGCGCTCCGGCCGGAATTCCGGCGACTGGCGGCGGGCCTGCCTTCGGGCCAATCTGAGCAGCGCGCTGTGCCACGTAATTCGGGTCGATCAAACCGGCGACCGGCACGCGAACGAATGCTGGATCGCCGACATATTTGTCGCGGTCGGCGTAAATCAGGCGGCTCGCCTCGGCGAACAGGTACCAGGCCTGCGGGTCGTCACGATTGCGGGAGGCAATGTCAGTTCGGTCGAGGATCATCATCAGCTCGATAAGCCCGACTCCGCTCGATGGCGGCGGTGGCGAGCAGAGGATGTAGACGCGGAACGGGCCGCACACGGGCTCGCGTTTGACGGGGCGGTAGGCCGCGAGGTCGGCCATCGTCATCGAGCCGGCAAGTGGGCCGGCATGCGTTCGCTCGATGATCTTCGCGGCTGTCGATCCTGAATAGAGCGCGGCGGGCCCCTGTGCGGCGAGCCGCCGAAGGAAGTCGGCGTATGGCTTGTTCACTAGCCGATCGCCGGCCTTGAGCAGGATCCCATATCCATCCGGGCTTGAGAAATAGGCCGTGACGTCGAGCTGACGGTTCTCAGCGTAATTTGCGTGGATCATCCGTCCGAGCCTAGGCGAGATGATGAAGCCCTGGTCGGCCGTCCGCTCGGCATCGCCGAACAACGTCGACCAGGCGAGCTTGCCATGCTCGTCGTGCGCGAGGCCGAGCATCTTCACCGCTCCGGGCACGCCGGTCGCTCGTCCGCTGACGACCGCCGTATCGAACGGCAGCGGCTTGCCGTTGGCGTCGAGGAACATGCCCGGCGTCGCCTGTGCCGGAGCGACCTCGCGGCCGTCGTAAACGGTGATCTTGCCGGTGCGCCCGTCGAGATAGGTCATGAATGCTCCGCCGCCGACGCCCGAGCTTTGCGGCTCAACCAGCGACAGCATGGCCTGCACGGCGATTGCCGCGTCAACGGCGCTGCCGCCGCGCTTCAGGACGTTAAGCCCCGCCTCTGCCGCGAGCGGGTTCGCGGCGATGACGAATGGCTCACCGGCCTCAATCTTCTGCACTGTCCGCGGTGAAGTCAGGGTCGCGCAAGATGTGAGGCTGACGAGGGCGAAGGCGCAGGCGAGCTGCTTAAGGAAACGCATGGTCATGGCGACTAGCAGGACGAGTGGCGCTCGCAATCGTTTCCGCTAAGAAGCTCGCCCAAGGGGAGAAAGCATGGCTCGTCAGCTCGAGCGGTTCGAGAATCTCGTGTCGATGTTCCTGACGCGCGCCGATGAGAAAGGCGACGCGCCGTTCCTATGGGCCAAGCGCGACAAGCAATGGCGACCGGTCAGCTGGAAGGAAGCGGCGCGGCAGGTCGCGGCGCTGGCGGCCTCGCTGAAGCGCATGGGGTTGCAGCGCGGCGACCGCGTCTGCCTGGTCAGCGAGAACCGGCCCGAGTGGCTGATTGCCGACCTGGGCATCATGGCCGCGGGCTGCGTCACCGTCCCGACCTACACCACGAACACGGTGCGCGATCACACGCACATCCTGGAGAATAGCGGGGCGAAGGCGGTTATCGTCTCGAACCAGAAGCTGTCGACCAACGTCGCGCCGGCGGTCATGACCTCGTCGGACTGCCATCACTTCATTGCGATCGACGAGATGCGCCGGACGCAGGTCCCGGATAATATTCGCGTCCATTGCTGGCCCGACCTGATCAAGGGCGATCCGGACATCGACGCGCTGAAGCGCGAACTGCTCGACGTCGGCCGTGGCGACCTCGCCTGCATCATCTACACGAGCGGCACTGGCGGCGCGCCGCGCGGCGTTCGCCAGCACCATGGCGCCTTGCTTCACAATGTCGAGGGCGCGACCGACGTCATCTCGACCGACTTCGGCTGGGAGGATGAAATCTTCCTGTCGTTCCTCCCGGCTAGTCACGCGTACGAACACACTGGCGGCCAGCACTTCCCCGTCGCGCTGGGTGCGCAGATTTACTACGCCGAGAGCCTCGAGAAGCTCGCTTCCAACATCGAGGAAGTTCAGCCAACGATCATGGTCGTCGTGCCGCGGCTGTTCGAAATGCTCCGCGCCCGCATCATGAAGTCGATCGAAGGGCAGGGCGGGCTGTCGAAATATCTGATGGACCGCGCGCTGCAGATCGGCGCTGCCAAGGCTGCGGGCAAGTTCCAGCCGTGGAACCTGCCGATGGACGGCATCCTGTCGCTGACCCTGCGCAAGAAGGTTCGAGCCAAAATCGGCAAGCGCCAGAAAGCGTGGGTGTCGGGCGGCGCGCCCCTCAATCCCGAAGTCGGCCTGTTCTTTGAATCGTTGGGGATCACCTTCCTCCAGGGGTATGGCCAGACTGAGACTGGGCCGGTGCTCGCCTGCAACCGGCCGAGCGCCGGAATTCGCCTCGACACCGTTGGCCCGCCGATCAAGAACACCGAAGTCCGCATTGCCGAGGACGGCGAGATCATGGTCCGGGGCGAGCTCGTCATGCACGGCTATTGGCGCAACGAGGAAGAGACCGCGCGGGTGCTGAAGGAGGGGTGGCTAGCCACCGGGGACATCGGCCATTTCGACGAGAAGGGCCGGATCAAGATCACCGATCGCAAGAAGGACATTTTGGTCAACGACAAGGGCGACAACATTTCGCCGCAGCGCATCGAAGGCATGCTGACGTTGCAACCCGAGATTCTCCAGGCGATGGTCTACGGCGACCGCCGTCCGCACATCATCGCGCTTCTGGTCCCCGATCCCGAGTTCGCGAAGTCACCCGACCTCCATCAGCGGCTCGAAAAAGCGGTCGACCGCGTCAATGCCGACCTATCGGTGATCGAGCGCGTGCGCCGCCTCATCGTCGCCGACGAACCGTTCACGATCGAGAACGAGCAGATGACTCCGTCGCTGAAGATTCGCCGGCACGTCATCGGCAAGGTCTACGGCGAGCGGCTGGACGCGCTTTACCGTAAGTAAGCCTCAGGCCCCCGGCTTCGCGTACGGGATGAAATCGCCGAACACGCAGCTGCCGACCGTGAAGTGGTTCTGAAGGTCGACCACCTGGCCGATATCTCCACGACACAGTTCGGCGCTGCCGTAGCTCTTGGTGACCAACGTATTGGTCCCGCCGAGGCCCGAGCAGCTGCCCTGCATCTGGTTGACGTAGATGCGCCGGCTTCCGTCCTTGAACGCGATAGTATGTTCATCGATCACGACCATGTCGTTCGAGCGATAAGTCGGCAGACAACTGAGCGGCGGCCCGGGGACTTTGCCGGCGAGCAACTGATCGAACTCGCGCTGCTTCGACGCGCTGCGCTCCGGCTGCGGCGGCACGTTGGCGCACGACGCCAGCAAACTGCCGGCTACCAGGAGCAAGATGCCACGCATGACGACCTCCATTCGATGTCCCGATCCGCCGGAATTGTGGCGCTTGCCGTCATGAACGGAAGCTGTCTTTGGCGGATCGCAATTCGGCGAATTCCTTTACGTTAGTAGCGCGAACGAAGGGATTGGTTTCACGTTCCTGAGCGACCGTGGTCGGCAGCGTGATCGTCCCCGCCTCGCGCAGCGCCGCGACTTTCTTCAGACGCGACGCGATCGCTGAATTACCGGGATCGGCGTGCGCGGCAAAGCGGGCATTGGCAAGCGTATATTCGTGCGCTGGATAAAGCTTGGCGTCCCCGGGAAGCTGCGTGATCCTGCGCAGAGAAGCGTACATCTGCTCCGCCGTGCCTTCGAAGAGACGGCCGCAGCCCATTGCGAACAAGGTATCGCCGACGAATGCGACATGCTCCTCGGCAAAGATGAGGGCGATGTGGTCCAGCGTGTGGCCGGGCACTTCGATCACGTGGCCGACATGCTTTCCAAGGCGCACCTCCCCGCCTTCCATCAGCTCGACATCTCGGCCGGCAATTCGATCGCCGGCGGGTCCCGAGATTTTGCCGCCGGTCGCTTGCTTCAAAGCCAAGTTCCCGCCGGTGTGATCCGGGTGCCAGTGCGTGTTCCAGATCTGGCCAATTTTCCATCCACACCGCTCGGCTTCGGCAAGCACCGGCGCGGCATCGCCCGGATCCACCACTGCCGTCTCGCCACTGTCCGAATCATGGACGAGCCAGATGTAATTGTCGCTGAAGGCGGGGACCGCCACGATGTCCAACATCACCATTCGCCCGTGTTCGGCATCGACGCCCACGGCTCCGCCGGAGCAAGCCGCTCCCCCTTCTGAAGCAGCTCGACTGAGATGTTATCCGGCGACCGGACAAAGGCCATGTGCCCGTCGCGCGGTGGGCGGTTGATGGTCACGCCGCCGTCCATAAGCCGCTGGCATGTCTCGTAGATATCATCGACCTGGTAGGCGAGGTGTCCGAAGTTCCGCCCACCGGAATAGCCGCTCTCGTCCCAATTGTGGGTCAACTCCACCTCCCCGCCCTCGTCTCCCGGAACGCCCAGGAAGATCAGCGTGAACTTGCCCTGCGGTACGTCGAAGCGCCGCCGCTCCTCCAGTCCCAACAGTTGAAAAAATGCAACAGTGGCGTCGGGATCGGAGACCCGGATCATGGAATGCAGGAATTTCATTTCATCGCACTCAATTCATCGCTATAAAAGCACGGTTCGTCGCAGTCGTGACCGGCGATTGTGTCCGGTGGCTGCTCGTATATGCGGACGAACGCCTGGGGTTCCATCGCATGATCCAGAAGCTGCAGGACAGCCGTGCCGTCCTTTTGGGCGCGGTAGCGATATTTGCGATTGGTTTGACGACGAGCGGTTACGCACTGGGCGACGGGTTGCGCCGATCGAAGATGGCGGAGCACCGCTCGGTTACGGTGCGCGGTGTCTCGGAACGCGACGTTACCGCCGACCTCGCGACCTGGTCAGTCACGTTTTCGCATCGGGGGCCGGAGCTGGGCTCAGTACAGCAGTCGGTCGACGAGCAGGCGCGCGCGGTGCGAGCGTTCTTCCAGCGCGCGGGGTTCAAGCCCGTCGAGGTTACCGACGCGGACGTCTCGCTTGGCCATGAGCAGCCGACCGACAACAAGGGCAACCCGGTCGGGCCGCGGCTGGTGACCGTCAGCCGATCGATCCAGCTTCGGACCACCGACGTGATGCGCGCACGTGATGCCTACACACGGCAGGCCGAGTTACTTCGCGACGGCGTGGAGATGTCGTCGAGCGGCGTGAATTTCACCTTCACCAAGCTCAACGATTTGAAGCCGCAGATGATCGCCGAGGCGACGCAAAATGCCCGACGCAGCGCCGACCAGTTCGCGCATGACAGCGGGACGTCGGTCGGCCGAATCAAGACTGCGAGCCAGGGTTACTTCTCGATCGGTGCCCGCGACGGCGAGGAGTGCGACGATTGCGGTTCGTCGGGCGGCACCACGCCCTATCAGAAGGTGCGCGTCGTCACGACGATCGACTACGACCTCGGCTAAGCACGCAGCCGAAGTCTACCGGGGCGCAGCCGCTCACTTGGGCGGCTGCGTTTCCGTTTTCACCGTCGGCGTAACCCCAAGCATTTCGACAGCCTTGGTCGCGGCTTTCCCGACATCGCCGTTGGGATCGCCCGCGGCTGCCTGTCTCCAGTAGCTCCGTGCCTTGTCGTCATCGCCGGTGAAGTGAGCGACGTGGCCAGCTTCGAACAATACGGCAGGATCCGACGGCGCCATGGCCAGCGCCTTGGCGATTGCCGACTGCGCGGTCGCGGGATCCTGCTCGCGGATCGCTAGCGCGGCCGAGAAATACCAGTAAAAGGGATCGTCAGATACCGACGGCGCGGCTTCATTTGCCTTGGCGCGGGCGGTCTTGAGGTCGTTGGTGGCCTCCGCAGCACGGGCGCGGTCGAGGAGGGCTTCGCCATGCTGTTCAGCTTCGAGGCCGGGGAGCGACAGCGCACGGTCCAGGTCGAGCGCCGCCTTGCCCGGCTGGTCCGCGGCGAGCCACAAATTGCCGGCAGCCGCCAGCATCCGCGCCTTGCCGGGATCCTTGTCGGTCGCCGCCTGCGCCGCTTCCTCAAACCCTCGCGCTGCAGCCTCGTTATCGCCATTCGCCTTGGCCTGCAGCGCCCGGCAGACGAGTGCATCGGGCGTGACGACATCGGGGCATGCAAGTCCCGGCGGGGGGGAGGCGACGGCGGCGGCAATGAGCAGGTCGATCAAGATTGCGGCTCCAGCAGCGTGGCGACGGTGCGCAGGATCGCATCGATCTCAAGCGGCTCCGACAATCGGTGGCCGCCGCCCTTGAGCACCAGAAGCTGGACATCGGCTGAACGCAGCGCTCGCAAGGTCCGGAGCGCGACGTCCAGGGGGACGTCCTGGTCGAGCTCGCCATGGAGCAGGCGCACCGGGCAGTGGATCTCGATCGGCTGGTCGAGAAGCAGCAGCTTCTGTCCCGATTCCCAGAATCCCCGCGACAGGCCCTGTCGCTCGGCAACGTCGCCGTCGGAGAAGCCCCAACTGGTGAAGTCCGGTGCGGCGGCGATGCCGATCAACGCCTTCACCCGATCGGGGCGGCGAAGCGCGAGGTGAAGCGCGATCCACCCGCCCATCGATGAGCCAATGACGATGATCGAACCCTGGGTGAGGTGATCGACAATCGCGAGGGCTTCCTCGAGCCAGGCATCAAGTGTGCCGTCCGCAAATTCGCCGGGACTGGATCCCGTCCCCGAATAGTCGAAGCGCAGCAGGGCGGCTCCGCGCGCTTCGGCGAAGGCGTCCAGGGCAAGCGCCTTGTTGCCCTCCATGTCCGACCCATAACCGGGCAGGAACACCAACGTGGGTCCCGTGCCCGGCCGCAGCCGGTAAGCGATCCGGCGGCCACCGACATCGAGATAGTCGAAATTGCTCATGTGGCGCGCAGTAGGTCCGACTGGCTCAGGTGACTAGGCGTCCTCCGGTTGGCGTGCCTTCGCGACATCCTCGGGTAGGGTCCTGACCGGAGCGATGGTGACTTCGGCCAGGCGCGGATCGACTTTGCACACCAGCTCGCCAGTTCGGGACACCTCATCGACCGAAATGCTATCCTCTTTAGGCACGACATGCGCCTCCGCCGTCAGCTCGCGGCCGCGTTCCCGCACCCTGACAACAACATCAGCCACCCAAGGCTGCTCGCGCAGCCGCTCGGCAATCCTTTCGCCGACGGAATCATCCTCTTTCTCGTCGAGCGTCAGGGGGCTTCGGTCCGTCACATCGCCAAGCGCGGTTCTGAACTCGGTCCAGCCGCTACGGATGATTTCTAGCGAGATGAGGACACCTGCTGCCGAGTCGGCCCACCACAGGCCGAATGCGACCCCGACGATGCCAAGGATTGCGGCGCCCGCGCTCTGCCAGTTGGCTTCGTTCATGGCAGCGTCGGCGGCGAGGTTCTTGTCGTTCAGAGGCTCAGCAGTTTTCCTCTTCGCGCGCCCCAGCAAATGTGCCGGGATAGCGCACCACAACAGCACTGGTATTGCGAGCCAGCCGGTCCAGACGACGTGCCCGAACAAAGGGAATCCGCCGATTGTCGGATGCTCCGCCGTTACCAGCTTCATCGCTCCGTCGATCAGCAGGAATGCTCCAACCGCCAGCAGCGCGATCGACGACCCGACATAGCCCGCGCTTACTGCGCGTTCGTAGCCGAACGGGTATTTTCGGTCCGGCTCCTTCCGGGTGAAGCGGTCGCTGACCAGGAACAGCACTGGCGGAACGAAGCTTAGCGCGTCTTCCAGAAGCTCTGTCTTCAATGCCTGCGACCCGCCCATGACCATGAAAAGCAGGCTGACCGTCGACATCAGGTAGGCAATGCTGAGCCATGCCAGCAGCTGCGCTTTTTTCAGCTGCTTTCGGGCGTCTGGCCTCTCGGGGATTCCTCTCACGACCGCGCCCCTTTCGACTTGCGCAAATGCTCGGTCAGGAAGGTGTCGAGCGTAAGGATGAACTGGTTCTCGCCCGGCGCTGTGAGGAAGACGTGCTTCTTCTTGTCGGGGGTTTCGGCGAACGGCTGGCTGATGCCGGCCATCGAAACCCAAGGCGTCTGGGCGTCGAAGCCGCCGATCGCGAGGTCGAGCTCGTGATGTTTGAGCGCTTGCGCGAGCAACGTTTCACTGCCTTTGGTCCACACCACCTTCGCGCCGATTCGGGCGGCGAACGTACGAACGAGGGCAGGTTCGATTCCGCTCGGCTCAGATCGAGTCGAGTCGGTCCATGGCTGATTGTCGGTCAGGCCGACGCGGAGTTCGTGGGTGGACGCAAGGCGCTTGCTAGTCCCCTCGGGATCGAGCGGCAGTCCGCACCCCGCAACCATGGATAACAATAGAACCGGCCAGCAACGCAGCATCGAACGCAAACTCCGCCGCGCTTCGCCGCGTTCCTACGGTTGATGCGGAACTCCGCCGGGCCTAGCGGCTTGGGGGCAGCGAGGAGGCTCCCCCATGAAATATCGCAAGCTCGGCAGTAGCGACCTTGAGGTCTCGGAAATCTCACTGGGGTCCTGGCTGACCTACGGCGTCGGCGTCGAGGCCGACAAGGCCGGCGCATGCCTGGACGAATCGTTCGAACAGGGCATCAACTTCATCGACACGGCCAACGTCTATGGCCGCGGTGCCGCGGAGACGTTCCTTGGGGAAGCTCTTCAGGGCCGGCAGCGCGACTCCTACGTGCTCGCCACCAAGGTCTATTTCCCGATGAGCGACACCGATCGCGGCCTGTCGCGCGCGCAGATCGAAAAGCAGATCGACGATTCGCTTCGGCGGCTCAGGACCGACTACGTCGATCTCTACCAATGCCACCGCTACGACTGGGACACACCGCTCGAAGAGACGATGGAGGCCCTCACCCGTGTCGTCGACAGCGGGAAGGCGCGCTACATCGGCTTTTCGGAATGGCCAGCGGAGCGCATCCAGGCCGCGCTCGATTTGAGCGGCGTCGCCAAGTTCGTCTCCAGCCAGCCGCAATATTCGCTGCTGTGGCGCGAGCCCGAGGACGAGGTCATTCCGCTCTGCGCGGCGAACGGCATCTCGCAGATCGTCTGGTCGCCGCTCGGGCAGGGCGTGCTCAGCGGCAAATACGACCCGGACAGACCGCCGCCGCCCGGGACCCGCGCCACCAGCAACGAGATGAGCGGCTTCATGGACCGGCTGCTGCAGCCCGACGTCCTTCGCGCGGTTCAGCAGCTCAAGCCGATAGCGACCGAGGCAGGGCTGACACTCCCGCAATTCGCCTTGGCCTGGATCCTTTGGGAGCCCAACGTCGCTTCGGCGATCATCGGTGCATCGCGGCCCGAGCAGGTGCGTGAAAACGCCGCCGCCTCGGGAGTGGTCGTCGATACCCAACTCTTCGTTCGCGCTGAGCAGATCCTCGACGAGGCACTCGCCGGAGCTGCGGCTTAGGTTAGATCGCCTTGGAGCTGCGGCGCGAGGGCGATACGAACACGTCCTCGATTCCGCGTTCGAACAGTTCGGCGATCCGGAAGGCCAGGGGCAGGGACGGGTCGTACTTGCCCGTTTCGATCGCGTTGACGCTCTGGCGCGACACTTCGAGCCGCTCGGCCAGGTCCTGCTGGCTCCAGCCGCGCTCGGCGCGCAGCATACGGAGGCGGTTTTCCACGGTTACGCCTCCTCGTTTTTGCGCGTAAAATATTCGACGCAGCCGAACATGCCCTGCATGATCACCCAGACGAAGGGCACCCAATAGGTCTCTACCAGCGGCATAGCGCCGAACGCCTGGAGGAAGCCCCAGACCACGGCCGCGCCCATCGTCGCATTGGTTGCGATGGCGATGCGCTTAAGCACAAGCGCCTGGTGGTATTCGTCGCGCTCATCGGACAGGTAGCGGCCCCAGCTCGCGAAGATGCCCAGGACCGGGATCGACGCCGCAATGGCCATCAATGCCGGGACGTAACCCGCGACGGCCGTGTTCGTGCGAAGCCAGACGAGCGGCGGAAGGACGATCACGTAAGCGAGCAGAAGCCACATGATACGCTTGGTGTGCGCACGCTGTGCAGGAGTGAAATCAGAATAGGCCATGTCAAGCTCCATTGTCTCTTAGACAAGCAAGCTTTACACCAAGTTGCATCACTTAGTCAAGCGACCTTTACGTCGTCCTTAGGTTGAGGCATGCGTTCCCCCTCGCTACATGCTGCGGTCCAATGACCCAGATGTTCAAAATCGCGCTTCCCGACGGCTCGGTGAAGGAAATGCCCGAGGGCTCGACCCCGGCGGACGTCGCTGCGGCCATCGGCCCTGGTCTCGCGAAGGCCGCGCTCGCCGCCAAGGTCGATGGCGAGGTGCGCGACATCATGCGTCCGTTCGAAGGAGATTCGAGCCTCGCGCTGATCACGTCGCGCGACGAGAAGGACGCGCTCGAGCTGGTGCGCCATGACTTCGCGCACGTTCTCGCCGAGGCGGTTCAAAACCTGTTCCCCGGAACGCAGATCACCTTCGGCCCGGCGACCGAGGATGGTTTCTATTACGACTTTGCTCCGACCGCGGAGCGGGGGCCCTTCACCGAAGAAGATTTGCCGGCGATCGAGGAGGAGATGCGGCGCGTCATCGCCGCCGACAAGCCTCTGGTGCGCGAAGTCTGGGACCGCGCCCGCGTGCGGCAATTTTTCATCGACCATGGCGAAAGCTTCAAGGCCGAGTGGGTGATGGAGCTGCCCGAGGGCGAGCCGATCACTATGTACAAAACCGGCCATGGGGAGGCCGACTGGATCGACCTCTGCCGCGGCCCGCACTTGGCTTCGACCGGCAAGCTTGACCCCAACGCGTTCAAGCTAACCCGCGTGTCGGGCGCCTACTGGCGCGGCGATCCGAAGAACCCGATGCTCAGCCGCATCTACGGGACGGCGTGGCTCAACCGGAAGCAGCTCGACGAATATCTCGTCCGGCTCGAGGAGGCGCAGAAGCGCGACCACCGCAAGATCGGTCAGGAGATGGACCTGTTCCACCTCCAGGCCGAAGCGCATGGCAGCGTCTTCTGGCACCCGCATGGCTTCGTCATCTACCGCGCGCTCGAAGCTTACATGCGCCGGCGCATCGACGAGGCGGGCTATCGAGAGATCAAGACGCCGCAGCTGATGGACGCCCGCCAGTGGGAAAAGAGCGGCCACTGGGGCAAATATCGCGAGAACATGTTCGTCGTGCCGGACGAAATCCCGAGCACCGAGGACGACGCACCCGTCCTGTCTGGCGATGCGGACCTGATGGCGTTGAAGCCGATGAATTGCCCCGGCCACATCCTCGTCTTCAAGCAGGGCATCACCAGTTACAAGGAACTGCCGATCCGCTTCTACGAGAACGGCAGCTGCCATCGTAACGAGCCGCACGGCGCGCTCCACGGCCTGATGCGGGTACGCCAATTCACGCAGGACGACGCCCACATCTTTTGCCGCGAGGATCAAATCGTCAGCGAGGCGCAGGCCTTCTGCGAGCTCGCCGCGCGCGTCTACAAGGACTTCGACTTTACTTACGAAATCAAGCTCGCGCTCCGGCCGGACAACCGGTTCGGAAGCGACGAGGATTGGGACAAGGCCGAAGACGAGCTTCGCCAGGCGGTGGTGGCAGCCGGGATGGCGACAGAGGAGTTCGGCTGGGAAGAGCTACCCGGCGAAGGCGCTTTCTACGCGCCCAAGCTCGAATGGCATTTGAAGGACGCGATCGGCCGCACCTGGCAGGTCGGCACGCTTCAATCCGATCGTGTTCTGCCCGAACGGCTCGACGCGACGTACATCGGCGAGGATGGGCAGAGGCACCGGCCGATGATGTTCCACCGCGCGATCTTCGGATCGTACGAGCGGTTCATCGGCATCCTGATCGAGCATTATGCAGGCAAGTTCCCGCTGTGGTTGGCGCCGGTTCAGGCGGTGGTCGCGACGATCGTGTCGGACGCCGACGATTATGCCCAGCAGGTCTCGGCCAGGCTGGCCGCGGCCGGCATCCGGGTCGACACCGATCTTCGTAACGAGAAGATAAACTACAAGGTGCGCGAGCATTCGCTGGCGAAGGTTCCGCTGCTGCTCGTGGTAGGCAAGCGTGAGGCGGAAGAGGGCACCGTTGCCATGCGCCGCCTCGGCAGCGACGAGCACCAGAAGATGATGACGCTCGACGAGGCCGTCGCCCTCATCCGCGACGAAGCTGTGCCGCCAGACCTTCGCTAAGTCGGTTGCAATTCAAACCGAAGCTGACCCGACTTCAGCGGCTGGTAATCGAAAAATGAGTTACGAAACCGGGCACGCTGAGCTCCGCGTGCGCTGGAGTAATCTGTCGATGGCGACAGGCACCCGAATTCTTGGGGATCCGCGTACCCTGCCGACTACCAAGCCGGCCGCAGAGGAAACTCGCGCCTTGCTTCGGCAGCGCCGCGGCGCGATCCTAGCCGACACCGCGGCTCGCTTACTTTCCGGGGAAGACCTCGACGGGCGGGTCATGCCACTCTTGTACCGGGCCTTGGCCGCCGAGCGGATCATCGATGCCTCGCTCGGCTTCATCGTCACCGAACGCGACGAAGCCATGACTCTCGGCTTCATTAAAGGCTTCCCGGATGAGGTCGTGCAACGCTGCCTCAGGATGGATTTCGGGCAAGCCATTTGCGGCCAGGTGGCGCTGACCCGCAGTCCCATGCACGTGACCGATATCCAACGCACGCTCGACCCTCGTGCCGACCTGGTTCGCTCGGCCGGGATCAATGCCTACGCCTGTGAGCCGCTGCTTGCCGGCGACCGCATCCTCGGCACGCTGTCATTCGCCAGCCGCACCCGTCGCGCCTTCGATGCCGAAGATATCCTCTTCTTCCGCGCCATTGCTAAGCATGTCGCCAGAGCGCGGAACCGCGTCAGAAACCGCGCGTCCTTAGCCTGAGCGATCCTCCGTTCTGACGCCTTGCCGACACAGGTGAGGTAAAAACGACTCACAATTACTCACGCGCACTTTTCATGCGGCCCGCAAATCCCTAATTCGCACGCAACCACCAACCACACGGAGTCTCCGCTATACCACCGCCTTATCCGCGCCGTCCTCAGGCGCCGCCGCAATTCACCGGCCCCCGCTACAATGAGTTCATCCAATCCCAAAAGGTTCGGGTGATCGACGAAAACGGGGAAAATCTGGGCGTAATGTATACGCGGGAAGCGTTCGAGCAGGCGCAGGGAGTCGGGCTCGACCTGGTTGAGATATCTCCCAACGCAGATCCGCCGGTCGCCAAATTCCTCGATATCGGCCGCTTCAAGTACGAAGCGCAGAAAAAGGCGAACGAGCAGCGCAAGAAGCAAAAGACGCAGGAGATCAAAGAGATCAAGATGCGTCCGAACATCGACGACCACGACTATGACACCAAG
>Ga0136846_1243126_pt1 | contig 15924 bp, 10 predicted proteins | sample HopSoiMetagenom2_FD_96841 | JGI IMG/M metagenome (GOLD analysis project Ga0136846, IMG submission 96841) | Grasslands soil microbial communities from Hopland, California, USA - 2 Assembly 2016 (version 4) | ecosystem: Environmental > Terrestrial > Soil > Grasslands | place: USA: Hopland... | reverse complement strand
ACCGCATCGGCCCAAGGATGAAAAATCTCGACCGCGCCGGAATTCGTGTCGCCCTGGCGCATCACTACGCTCGGGAAGGCGAACTTCATCGGCACGGCCTGCAGCTGTGTCTCCTCGTAGTCGAAGCGTGCGGCGAGTGCCTTGCGGACTTCCTTCGGCAGTCTGGCGTCGCCGATCACGACGGCGCCTTCGCTGGCGTCGATGCGTGGCTGGTGGATCGCGGCGTCGAGGTCCATGCCGAAATCCATTGCGAAGGATGCGAGCTGCATCACCGACGGCAGGATGCGGCGGCCGCCGGAGGCGCCGATGGCCAGACGCTTGCCGTCCCCGGTCTCGGCAATGACAGGCGTGTAGTTGGTGAGGCAGCGCTTGCCCGGGGCGAGCGAGTTGGTGGTGCCGGGCGTCGGATCGAACCACATGATGCCGTTGTTCATGGCGATGCCGGTGTGCGGCGTGACGTATTTCGAGCCGAACGACGACAGCAGCGTCTGCGTGACCGCCGCGATGTTGCCGTGCCGGTCGACGACAGAGAAATGCGTGGTGCAGGCTGGCGCCAGATATTCGGCGCCGAGCGAGCGCTTGCCGTCGGCATCGCCCATGTCCCTGAGCCGCTCGCGATAGGCCGATTGCAGCGCCACCGCATATTCGGCATAGGCCGCCGCATCCGGCGTGCGTCCGGGATTCAGGTTCTGCTGCAACAGGCGCAGCGCATGCGCCATTGTCGGTCCGGCCGTGAGCTCGGGTGTCGCAAACACCTTGCCGCTGCGATAGGGGATTGCCAGCGGCTCGCGCAAGTGGGCTCGGAACGCGGCGAGGTCCTCCACCGACAGCGCGCCGCCGTCGGCATTGATGTCGGACGCGATGCTCCTGGCGAGGTCGCCCTGGTAGAAGTCGCGGGGGCCTGCTTCGGCGAGATGCGACAGCGTCGCCTTCAAACTGTCCAGCGGCAGCCGCGTCTCGGATTTGATTCCCCAGGGCGCGCTCGGCGGCAGGCCGTCCTTCAGGAACGTGGCCGCGCTTGCCGGATAGCGCCGAAGATCGGCTGCCGATGCCGCGATCGTCAACGTAGTCCACCAATCGACCAGCAGGCCTTCGCCGGCCAGCGCGATTGCCGGTGCGACCAGATCCTTCCAAGGCAACTTCGCGTGGCGGCGATGCGCCTCTTCCATGCCGGCGACGACGCCGGGCACGGCGATCGCGCCGGGACCGTGGATGTTGCGGTCGTCCTTCACCCGCTGCCAGGGAAACAGATCTGACGCTGCGCCTTTGCCGCTGAGCGGATAATCGGCGACGCGCAGGCTCAGCGGTGCGCACATGCCGTAGTCGATCACTTCGTAGCGATTTTCCGCGGCGCGGTAGAGCACCATCGCCCCGCCGCCGCCGATGCCGCTGTTCCAGGGCTCCAGCACGTTCAGCGCCATGGTGGTAGCAACGATCGCGTCGACGCAATCGCCACCCGCCGCCAGTACCTGCGCCCCCACTTCGGCCGCCCGCCGCGATTGCGCGGAGACGATGCCGCCTTTGGATGAGACGGCGGGCTTGCGGAGGGTCTGGGTGAGGCTGAACTGATGCGGCATGATGTCGTCTGTGTCTTGGCGTTGTTGTGCGTGCCGATCGGCGGCGCGCACGAACCTTTGCATATCGCCATCGACGAGAACATCCAGGCGGTGAAGCGGCATGGCTGGTGTGAGGCAGGCGCGGGATGGTGCACCCGTGCACGCGCTGGGGCGATTACCCCAAGACGTCGATGCCCGGGACAGGCCCGGGCATGAAGTTTGCTAAAAAGGGTCCGCTAAAGGAGAGGCGACGCCGCAGCGCTCAGCGGGTGCGGTCCAGCCGGCTGGCTTGGTACTTGGCGTGCCATTTCGGGCCGGGGCCGCGCATGTAGTGCAGCTCGGGGCGGTAGGGGTTGCCCGCGATCCGCACCAGATTCTGCCATTTGGTGGCGACGAAGGTGAGGGGCTGGCAGAGCAGGGTCAATGAGGCGAACAGCATGGCATCACCTCAATGCGGCTTGCCGAGCATGGCGGTGAAGGGCAGATCGAAAAGATCCTCGCCATCGGAGCCGCTGACATGGATCACCCAGTCGCGCCAGTCTTCAGCGCCGGGCGTGTGGATCATCGAATGCATGATCTGGGCGGCCCGGTCTCGCGCCTCGGTCAGGCTGGCCACCGCGGCGCCGTTGCGATCGATCAGCGTGCCGTCCAAGTTGGAGCAGTGAAAATAGACCTGGACCATATGCGTCTCCTATTGGGAGCGATCAGGATGGCAAACCGATACCACCCGAAGCATTCGCGAAACATTCGGGCCGAGCCCGGTAAGGGAATCTACGGAGATTGGTCGGCACCAAGGTCGTTAAAGGTTTAATCACAGGCGGGTGATGCTGGACGGCGTTCAGCCGGCATGGAACAAGTTCACGGAAAGTCCGGGGGGCCACCGTGAACCAGTTCACATTCGGGTGCGAACACCGAATTCTGCGCGCGTTTGCCGCGGTGTTGATCGCGGCACTGCTCGGCCTGACCCCGGCTTCTTCCGAGCCGGTCAGGAAGAGCGGCTATGCAATCGGCACGGAGACCTGCGGCAGCGGCGATCTCGCTTTTCCCAGGATCCAGATCGACATGAAGGCCGGATTTTGCGCCGGTCTCGTCGCCAGCGAGGAGGATCACCTCAAATTTCCGCGGTCGATCGTCCAGGTGCCCGGCCGCGACCTGTTCGTGGTGGCCGACATGGGCGGCTGGGGCCACACCGACGGACGACTGCTGCTGCTCGATCCGCATGCGCCGCAGGGGCAGCGCTTTAGGGAGTTGCTGACCGGCGTTGAGTATCCGTTCGGTCTGGCGATCGGCCCGGACAAGAAGCTGTATGCCTCGACCGCCGAGACGATCTTTCGGTTCGATCCGCTCGCGGACAATCCACGCAGCACGGTCGAGACCATCATCCGTCACATGCCCGGACGCCGGATCACGCTGCCCGATGGCACCAAGCTCGACGAGAGCGCGCATCCGCTCAAGCAGTTTGTCTTTGACAGGAACGGCCGGCTGTTCGTCAACATCGGCTCGCATAGCGACGACTGCATCACACCGGCGCCGATCACAAAGCCTTGCGCGGCGGCCGAGGGCGCTGCCGCGATGGCGTCGATCTGGCTGTTCACGCCGCCCGCAGGCGGCGTCTTCCCCGCATTGAAGCCTGGCGATACCGACCCGCCGCACACCGTCTATGCGCGCGGCTTGCGCAACTCGATGGCGCTGGCGCTGCATCCGAGTTTCCCTGATGCCGGCTACGCCTTCCTGCAAGGCGAAAACGGCCGCGATCTGCCCGACATCTTCAAGCCGAACGAGGAGATCAACGCGATCGAGCAGGGCAGGCATTATGGCTGGCCCTATTGTTATGATTTGTCGACGCCGAGCCCCGAATTCAGGATCGTGCTGCAATCCGGCACCTATAGATCGCTCTGCACGGCCAACGCGCTCTACAAGCCGCCATTCTCGCTGCTGCCGCCCCACGGCGCGCCGCTTGCGATGCTCTATTATCACGGCGCCAAATTCCCGGAGCTGGAAGGCAAGCTGCTGGTCGGCCTGCATGGCTATCGCCCGACCGGCAGCCGCGTCCTGGTCTACGATGTCGACGACCACGGTTTTCCCAAGCTGAACCCGGCACCGGTGCGCTACCACGTCAGCTGCGCGGCCGATCCCACCCATAGCTTCCAGACTGACGCCGGCGAGGTCGCTGCCGCACCGTTCGAGGAGCTGATTGCAGGCTGGCATCGCGTCAACGGAGCCCGGCCGCAAGGCGCCCCCGTCGGCATGACGGTCGCCGAGGACGGCGCGATCTGGCTGGTCGAGGACAAGAACCAGACCGTGATCCGCATCGATCGCGCCACTGGCGACGCGCCGGTGCCGCTGCCCTGCGACTCGCGCAGCCAGGCGATGATCAACGAGCTCGCGGCCTTCGTCGCCAGGGACGCGCAGAACAGCATCCGGCTCGCCACGCTGCGTAAGGGCCTGGTCGAGAAGCATTGTCTCGGCTGCCATTCGGATTTCGGTCTGAAGGCCGGACAGTCGGACGCGGACAAGGACGCGACGGTGCTGCGCTTCATGCTGGCGCAGGACGGCTGGATCTATCCGGGCGACCCTGATGCCGGCCGGCTGCGCACGCGCCTGCGCGGTGTCGGTGCCGAGAAGCTGATGCCGCCCGGCGGCGAGAGCCTGCCGAAGACCGAGCCTGGCTATGCGCGTCTGCTCGACACTGCCGACCTGCTCGTGGCCAGGATGGTTCCGGGCACGCGGATGCGGATCAAGGCCGGTCCGCCGCAACGCAAGTTCTTTGGCAAGACCAACAAGGAATGCGGCGAAATACCGGCTGCCAAGGTCGTTGTCGTGACACAAAGGAGCGCTGTAGACAAACCCGGCTTCAGCCGCTTCTTCCGGCCGGCCGATCACTATCTGAATGGCGAGTGCACTGACGACGATGGCTATTACATCCGGCAGGAATTTCTGGTGCCTGTGCAGTAGCATTTTGCTGGTCGCGACGCCGCTTGTCGCGGCCGAAACCAGGCTGTTCGACAGCGTGCAGGTGACGCCCGCCAGCGAATACACTTTCGGCATCGAAGGGCCGGCCGCCGATCTCGATGGCAATCTGTTCGTCGTCAACCTCGGCAAGCCCGGCACCATCGGCAAACTGCCTGCGGGTGGCGCGGCCTCGGAGCTGTTCACGACGCTCCCCGAAGGCAGCGTCGGCAACGCGATCCGTTTCGATCGCAGCGGCACGATGTTCATTGCCGACTACAAGAAGCACAACATCTTCACCATTGCGAAGGGCGCGACCGAACCCGCCGTCTGGTTTCATTCCGACGAGATGAACCAGCCCAACGACATCACCATCGCGCGCGACGGCACGATCTATGCGAGCGATCCGAACTGGAAGGGCCGGGAAGGCCACATCTGGCGCATCGCGAAAGCCGCCGACGGAACGGTGCAGGGACAGGTGATGCCGGCGCCGCGCGCGATGGGCACCACCAATGGCATCGATCTCAGCCCCGACGGCAGGACGCTCTATGTCGGCGAATCCAGCAGCGGCCAGATCTGGTCCTACACGATCAGCGGCAATGAGCTCACCAGCGCAAAGCTGGTGAAGTCGTTTCAGCCCGACACGGTTGACGGGCTGCGCACCGACATAGCCGGCCGCCTCTATGTGGCGCGCATCAGCAAGGGTACGATCGCGCTGATGAAGCCGAACGGCGCGGTCGAGCGCGAGATCGTTCTGAAGGCCAAGGAGCCGACCAACCTCGCCTTCGGTGGCAGCGACGGCAAGATCGTCTTCGTCACGCAGCGCCAGGGCGGCTTCGTCGAGTCCTTCCGCACCGACCAGCCGGGGCGCGAGCACTGCCTCCAGCGCGGACACTGCTGAGCACCAGAGGCGATCTGCCCTGGGCGCAGAGCAGCGCGACGGAGGCGGCATTCTTCTTGCTTGCATCTTGCTGCCGCCGGCATCAAGACATCTGCCGCGCCCCTGAAGAGCACGCGACCACGGAGTGTTTGAGTGAAAGCCGTCCATACCGAACTGCACCGCAGCCACGATCCGCAATTCTTCCTGGTTCGCGGCGTGGTCAAGCGCACCACCGAGCAGCCCGAGCGCGCCGACCGCCTGCTCAAGGGGTTGAAGGACGGCAAGCATCAACTGGTCGAACCTACCCAGTTCGGACAGGGCCCCCGCGCGCGCATCCACAGCCCGGAATACCTCTCGTTCCTGAGCGAGGCCTGGGACGCCTGGACCGCGCTCGGCGATGCCGGCCCCGAGATGATCGGCAACATCCATCCGGTACGCCATGCCGCGACTTATCCGACCCACATCACCGGCAAGCTCGGCTGGCACACCGCCGACACCGCAGCGCCGATCGGGCCCGGCACCTGGGCCGCGGCCTGCGCTGCGACGGATGTCGCGGTCACCGCGGCGCAGATGGTGATGGACGGAGAGGACGCGACCTACGCGCTCTGCCGTCCGCCCGGCCATCACGCCTATCGCGACATGGCCGGCGGCTTCTGCTTCCTCAACAACAGCGCGATTGCGGCCGCGCATCTGCGGCTCAAACACGAGCGCGTCGTGATCCTCGACGTCGACGTCCATCACGGCAACGGCACACAAGGTATCTTCTATGCGCGCCCGGACGTGTACACGGTGTCGATCCACGCCGATCCCGTCGCGTACTATCCTTATGTGTGGGGCTACGCGCACGAGCGCGGCGAGGGCCCCGGCCTCGGCACCAATCTCAACATTCCCTTGGCCATCGGCACCGGCGATGACGGTTACATCAAGGCGATGGACGTCGCGCGCAAAGCGATCGAGTCCTTTGCGCCCGGCGCCCTCGTCATCGCCCTCGGCTTGGATGCCTCCGAGCACGATCCGCTCAAGGGATTGGCCGTCACCACGCCGGGCTTCCGCCGCATCGGCCAGGCCATCGCGAAGCTCGGCCTGCCGACCGTGTTTGTGCAGGAGGGCGGCTATCTCTCGGATATCCTTGGTGCGAACCTGACCTCGGTATTGGCCGGATTCGAAGAGGCGCGGTGAGCTTCGCCACTCGCCTTGGGGTAGGAAATCGAAAGATCCGTCCACAAGAGGTCGTCATGCCCGGGCTTGTCCCGGGCATCCACGTTCTTTGTAACGCGCAAGGCGTGGATGGCCGGGACAAGCCCGGCCATGACGGTGAGGGAGAAGAATCTAAAACATCCCGCTTGCAGCGAGCGCCTGGCAGGCGTGCTGCATCTCGGTCTCGTCGGCAACCATGTCGAGCATGATCGTGGTCAGGCCCTTCGCCGCAAACTCCTTCAATGTCGCGCCGATCCCGGCGTAGCTGCCGACGAGGTAAGGGCAGTCGGCCTGGAAGGTCAGGAACGGCAGCAGCCAATAGCCATTGTCCGCGAGCTCGCCGCTTTGCCCCTCGTACAGCCGCCGCTTCCACACGGAGTCGCTGTTCTCCACGGTGAGCGCGAGCAGCTCGCGATCGTCCGCGTTGTCGCGGAATCGCGCCTTCGCGGCTTGCCGCGCGTCCTCACGGCTCTCGCGCGCAAAGATTCCAAAGTTCATGCCGGGCGCTTGGAGCCCGCGATCGAGATCTGGCGGCAGCATCTGCATCTTGATGCAGCCGGTCTCCTTCGCCACGCGCTGAGCCGCCTCCGACTGGCCCGCGATCAGGAATTCCGGCATCAGCTCCGCCGGCAGGCGCGGACGAAGTTGCAGATTTCTGGCGCGGTAGAACCGGCCAGCGAAACTCACCGGCCGCGGGCTCGAGAGCAATTGCCGCACCAGCGCGACGAATTCGCCGAGCCGGATATAGCGGTCGGCATGGGACTGGTCGTCGCCGAGGCCCTGCAAGTCGCTGACCGCGGTTCCCGTGATCATGTTGAGATAGATCTTGCGGCCGTAGAGCTGCGCAAACGACGAGACGAATTTCGCCGCCGTGAAGGGGTGCATGTAGACCGGATTGACGGCGATCAGCGGCGAGCTTCGCGTCGTCGCGGCCATGATGTGCTGGGCCATGGCCCAAGGCTCGACGAACACGTCGTTGCCTTCGAAGAGCAAGATGCCCTCGAAGCCGTTGCGGTCGGCGAACTGCGCCACTCGCATCAATTCGCCGACATATTTCTTGGGGTCGCGGTTGCGCGAGATCGCGGGAAAGACGCGCAGCCGCGGCGGCGTCATTCAGCCGCTTCCTGGAGCGGCCAGGCATTGCGGCTGATGGGAAGGCCGCCATCCGCCCGCGAGCCGTCGGCGATCGCAAGGCGATGCGAGGGCGATGGCGAGCACAGGGAGAAGCGCCAGTCGTCCGGATCGTCGGCGATATCGGGCTTGAAGCTGATCTCGATGGCCTCGCGCGACACCTGCATTGCGAAAGCGTCGAGCGGCAAGTTGAGCCCAAAGCCCCTGGCCTTCAGATAGGCCTCCTTGAGCGTCCAATAGTCGAAGAAGCGTTCGATCGCCGCGGGCTCCGGCAGGCCGCGCAGCGTTTCGACTTCCTCCGGCGCAAAGAAGCGGGTCGCGGTGGAGAGCGGGGCGACACGCCGGGACACGGTTTCGACGTCGACGCCGACGGCTTCATGCCCGGACACGACGCAGGCGACGCAGCCGTCGGCGTGCGACAGGCTGAAATGCAGCGCGGTCGAGGTCGCGGGTGCAGCGACAAACGGTCGCCCATAGCGGCCGGCCCCGAACGACCAGTCGGAGGGAGCGACGTTGGGCGCGACCTGCGACAGCGCCAGGCGCAGCATGGCATGGGCGAAAATATATTGCCGCCGATGCCGCTCGAACATGAAGCGGTCGGCGCGGACCCGTTCGTCGACCGAGAGCAGGCGCCGGCACGCATCGGCTGCGCCCGGCGCGTCAATGGTCGCGATCAGTCCGACAAACAGTTCAATCCTGTCGTCTGCCATTAATCAGGCCCATGGCGTCAGGCGGAGGTCAAACCTCCGGCCCTGACGGAAGAATCAATTGAGCAAGAACCAACTGAGCCGACCGCTGTTAACGGTCCACCCGGGCGAATTCTTGTCGATTTGGAGGCAGGTTTACGAGCACAAGCTTGTGCGAGACCCCAACTCGCAGGCGAGCGGCCCATTCTCCGAAAAGATTCGTGCGGCGTCCCGGCCGACGAGTCTTACTTTTTCTTCTTGGCCTTCTTCGAGCCGCCCAGCAGCGAAATGCTGGCGTCGACTTCCTTCAGCGCTGACTGCAGCTTCTTCTTCTCGTCGCTCAGCAGCTTTTGCAGGGCCTTGCGGTCCTTGTCGCTCAACGAGGTACCCTTGGTAAATTTGATGAAACCCATAACAGACTCCCCGGTTGAAAATAATCGTCCAAATCAAAACGCGAGAATAATCTTGCTCGCTGGCGCCAAATAATCAAGATGCAACTTGGCCACTCACAGCTTTGACGGGTGAACCAGTATTCGCCCGTGCTTTCGAGCCGGTCAAGCCGCCCTGCGATCGAGCAGTCGGCCGAGCGGCGTGTTGGGTTGGGCCGCGGCGGCCTCCAGCAGCGCGACGAGATCCTCCATCCACTCGCCGACCATGCGACCGTCGAGCAGTTCGCGCTTGTAATTGCATGACCCGGTGATTTCGGTCGGGCGCTCCTTGAGCATCAGCGACAGCCAGGTCTGGTCGATCGGCAGCACCGGCTGCCCCTCGCGCGCGACGTTTCCGATCGATTGAACCGCAATCTTCGGCAGGTCGAGCGGCTGACGCAGCGGATTTTGCAGCGTGAAATAGACTTGGAGCAGCGCGGCCGGGTCGATTCGCTCCTGTTCCAGATGGTCGGCCAGCAGGTTGAAAGGCAGCTCCTGCCGCGCATGCGCGTCGAGCACGCTCTGGCGCACCCGGACCAGGGCTTGCGCGAACGAAAGATCCGGCGTGATTTTGGTGCGGACGATCACCGTGTTCTCGAACGGGCCGACGATTCGGTCGGTGTCCGGCTGGGCGCGATTGGCCATGGCGGTGGCGACCGAGATGTCGGTGCGGCCGGTCCGCGCCAGAAGCAGCGCCTTCAATCCGGTGAGGAGGCACATGAACAATGTGCCGTTTTGCTGACCCGCGAACGCCGTGAGCCGCGCGATCAGATCGGGCTCGAGCCTGAGCGGATGGTGACCGGTGGAGGCGCCGGGGCTTGCTTCGCCGTCAAAGATCGGGGCCGCGCCGCGCAGATTCTCCGTCCAGTCGGCCGCCTGGCGGCGGGCGGCGTCGGTGCCGCACCACCAGCGCTGCCAGCGCGCGACGTCCGAAAAGGCCGGCGGCGGTTTCGGCGGCGGCGCTGTGGGATGCCCGGCCAGCGCCGCATAGCGGCTCGACAATTCCCCGAACAGCACGCCGATCGACCAGCCGTCGGCAACGGCGTGATGCAGTGTCAGCAGCAGCACATGGTCGTCGGCATGGAGCCGCAACAATCGTGCCCGCAACAGCGGCGGTCGCGCGGTGTCGAACGGGGTGTAGGTCTCCTGCTCGATCAGCAGTTCGACCTTCCTGAGCTCGAGGGCTTGGCGCCGCTTGTTGTTGTGCGGCCGCCCGTCGCCGATGATTTCGACGGTGAGGACAGGTCCGAGTTCGCTGGGGGTGGCGATGCGGCTGACGGGCTCCCCGCCATTCCAGCCCAACCCGGTCCGCAGCGATTCGTGGCGACGCACGATGTCGCCGAACGCCTGGGCGAGGGCGGCGGGATCGAGCGGGCCCGCGAGGCGGAAGGCGAAAGGCAGGTTGAACAGCGGCAGTCCCGGCAGGTTCTGCTCGATGCGAATCATCTGGTCTTGCGCGATCGAGAGCGTCGGCGGGCCGTTCGCGGCCTGCCGAGGGAGGCTTGCGGCAGGCTGGTGCGGCTTCGCCGCCACGGCTTCGTCGACCCGCCGAGCAAGGTCATCGATCGTCGGCGCCTCGAAGATGGTCTTGATCGGCAGCGAAACGCCGAGCGCCCGGGCAACCCGCGCCATCACCTGACCCGCCAGCAGCGAATGGCCGCCAAGATCGAAGAAATTGTCGGTAACGCCGACGCTCTCGACCTTCAACAGGTCGATCCAGATGTCGGAGAGCACCTTTTCGGTGAAACGCCGCGCCGGCGCGGCCGCATCCGGCCCGGAGGTTTCCTGCTGTGCGGGCGCCAGCAGCGCCGATCGGTCGATCTTGCCATGGGCGTTGAGCGGCATCTGATCGAGGAACAGGAATGCGGACGGGATCGCATGGCCGGGCAGCCGGCTCTTCAGGAACGCGCGCAACGCGCTGGCGCTGACTTGGGTTCCTGATCTTGCGACGATATGGGCGATCAGCCGGACGTCGCCGTTCGCCTCGCGGCGCGGTTCGACGATGCCGTCGCGCACGCTCGGATGGTCGGCCAGCGTGTTCTCGATCTCCTTGAGCTCGATGCGGTAGCCGCGGACCTTGAGCTGATGATCGGCGCGGCCGAGGCATTCGATGGTGCCATCGGCGCGGCGGCGGGCAAGGTCGCCGGTCCGGTACAGCCGGTGACCAGCCTGGCGCGCGAACGGATCGGGGATGAAGCGCTGCCGGTTCTGCGCGGGATCGTTGACATAGCCGCGTGCGAGGCCGGCGCCGCCGATGCAGAGTTCACCTGTTACGCCGACCGGCTGTGGTTCAAGGTTGGCGTCGAGCACGTAGAGCCGGGTATTCGGCAGCGGCGCGCCGACCGGAACGGTGCTTGTCGCGATCGCCGGCGGCTTGGTCAGCCGATGCAGGGAGACGTCGTCGGAACATTCCGACGCGCCATAGGCGTTGACCAGCGGCACTTTCGGACAGCTTGTGAACCAGGCGTTGCAGAGATCGACCGGCAGTGGTTCGCCGGTCGAGATCAGGAGGCGCAGCTTCGCGAACGCGCGCTGGATCTGCGCCTCGTCCATGCGATCGAGAATCACCCGCAGCAGCGACGGGACGATCTCGAGCACGGTGATGCCTTCGCGCTCGATCTCCTGCGCGAGCAGCAACGGGTCCTGCACGATCGCGCTGCCGCAAATATGCACGCGGGCGCCGACCATCGGCCCGGCGAAGAACTGCCAGACCGATATCACGAAGCTCTGTGGCGCGGTCTGCGCAACGACGTCCCTGGCCGAGAGGCCAAGCTCGGAAATCAGTGACGCCAGATGGTTCGACAGCCCGCGCTGTTCGATCATGACGCCTTTCGGCGCGCCGGAGGAGCCGGACGTATAGATGAGATAGGCAAGGCCGGATGCCGCGCGCCGCGCCGCGCGGACCGGCCTGGTCGCCCCTGGCGCGATCGCGTCTTCGAGTTCGGCCACCTGGATGCGCTCGACCAGCGGCTCGAGCAACGTCTTGACCATGGCCGATTGGGCGCGCCCGGTCAGCAGCACGCGGGCGCAGCTCGACCCGAGGATGGTCGCAAGCCGTGCCGGCGGCTGGTCGGGATCGAGATTCAGGAAGGCCGCGCCAACGCGCTGCACTGCGATCATCGCAGCGAGCAGATCGGGGCCGCGCCCGGCGAGCAAGGCGACCACGCTCTCGGCGCCGACGGCTTCGCGGGCCAGCCAGCGCGCGATCGCCTGGCTGCGGCGTGCCAGCTCGCGATAGGTCAGGGAGCTGCGGCCGTCAGACACTGCGATCGCGTTCGGCCTCTTCTTCGCCTCGCGCTCAAAGCGCTCGCTCAAATTGCCCCGCGCGGTGAAATTGGCCGGCGCGCCGTGGCCTTTCGCCAGCAATTGCCGGCGCTCGGCTTCGGTCAAAAGCGGCAGGCGCGAGATGCGCTGATCCGGATTGGCAATGACGGCCTTGAGCAGGGTCTTGAATTGAGCCGCCATGTCTTTGATCGTGGCTGCGTCGTACAGATCGGTGGCGTATTCGAAGAAACCGGTAAAGCATCCGTCGGCCTCGACCAGTTCGAGGGTGATGTCGAAGCGCGCCACTTCTGGATCGATCTCCAGCCGCCGCGTCGACAGGTCGGGGAAACGTGCCGCCTCGATCGAGGCGTTCTGCAGGATGAACATGATCCGGAACAGCGGATTGCCGTCCGTCCTTCGCGCGATCTGGAGCGCTCGCAGCACCTCCTCGATCGGGAGGTCCTGGTTGCGATAGGCATCCAGTGTGACCTGGCGCACCCGCCGCAACATCTCGCCGAAGCTGGGGTCGCCGCCAAAATCGTTGCGCAGGATCAGGGTGTTGGCGAACAGCCCGATCAGGCGCTCGCTCTCGATCTGGTTGCGGTTGGCGATCAGCGATCCGGTCGCGACATCCTCATGTGCCGTGTGGCGGAAGAGCAGGCATTGGAACACCGCCAGCAGGGTCATGAAGGGCGTGACGCCCTGGTCCTGGCTCAGCGCGCGGACATCGCCCGAAAGAGCCTTGGAGAATTCGACATAGTGGCGAGCGCCGTGACCGCTCCAGACCTGCGGCCGTGGCCTGTCGGTCCGCAGTGGCAACGTGGTGACGCCGTCGAGCTGCGTCCGCCAGTAGTCGAGCTGCTCCTTTGCCGCCGGCGTTCGCGCCCAGCTCTGCTGCCACAGCGCAAAGTCGCGATACTGGAAGGCAGCCGAGGGCAGTGCCGCCACGCTCTTCCGGTGCGCCGCGGCGTAATGGGCGGCGAGCTCTTCCCAGAACAGCCGCTGCGACCAGCCATCGGTGACAAGGTGATGCAAATTGACGACCAGCGCGTGGCGTGACTTGTCGAACGAGAGCAGCGTGACCTTCAGCGGTGCTTCGCCCGCCAGATCGAACTGATGTTGCGCGAGCTTGAGCGCTTCGCGCCTGATCACCGCGGCCTGCTTGTCCGCAGGGCAGGGCCTGAGCTTGATCCGCTCGAATCGCGGCGGCGATTGCAGCACAAGCTGCGCCGGCTCGCCCTGCCGCTCGATGAAGATAGAGCGCAGCGCCTCATGTCGCGCACAGATCGCGGTGAGGCTCGCGGATAGCGCGGCGACATCGATCAGACCCTTGAGGAGCGCGACTTCGACGACGTTATAATTGTAGCGGGTCGGATCGAGCCGCGACAGCACGTACATCCGCTGCTGCTGGAACGACAGTGGCGCGTCCGCCACGACCGTCTGGGACCACGCCGGTAGAATCGTCTGGCGTTGGGTCGTGGCGGTCTCGATCCGGGCGGCAAGCGCGGCGACCGTGGCGCAGTCGAAGATGTCCTCGAAGGAGAAGTCGACCTTGAAGCGTTCGCGCAGGCGCGAGCGCATCTGGGTCGCCGCGAGCGAGTCGGCGCCGAGCGCGAAGACGTCCTGGTCGACGCCGACCTGCGGCAGCTCCAGCAGGCCGGCCCAGATCGCGGCGAGTTGCGTCTCCAGCGTGGTGCGCGGCAGCTGCGCCGCATCGCCGTTTGCCACGGTCGCGATCAGATCGGCCAATGCATTGCGCTTGACCTTGCCACTCGCGCCCTTCGGCAGTGCCGCCACGCTGCGGATCAGGCTCGGCACCTTGTAGGCCGCGAGCCGTTTTCGCGCGAACTGGCGCAACTGGTCCGAGCTGGCCTCGGAATTCGGTCGCAACACCACGACGGCGGCGACGTTCTCGCCGAGCTTTGGATGCGGGATGGCAAAGACGCCGGCCTCCAGCACCGCCGGATGGCCGAGCAGAACCTCCTCCACCTCCAGCGGTGAGATCTTCTGCCCGCCGCGGTTGATGACGTCCTTGATGCGGCCGACGATGAAGAGATAGCCGTCGGCATCGAGATAGCCGAGATCGCCGGTCCGGAACCAGCCGTTGCGGAACGCCGCCTGCGTCGCCGCCTCGTCATTGTAATAGCCGCGACTCATGTTCGGTCCGCGCAGCACGATCTCGCCGTGCTCGCCGCTCGCGAGTGCGCGGCCCGTCTCGTCCATGATCGCTATCTCCGGGCCCGCGGCGCGACCGACCGATCCGAGCTTGCGCAATTCGAACGGGTTGGCCGCGATCTGCGAGGCCGCCTCCGTCATGCCGTAGGTTTCGAGCACGGGAACACCGAACGTCGCCTCCAATCCGCCAAGGATTGCAGGCGCGAGCGAGGCCGAGGCCGAGCGGATCACGCGCAGCGAGGAGGACCTCGCGCGGTCCGGGTTCGCTTCCGCCGCCGTCAGCAATGCGCGATGAATGGTCGGCACCGCCGTGTACCAGGTCGGTCGCAGCTCCCGCATCCAGCCGAAGAAGGACGATGCGTCGAAACCGTCGGTGCAGATCACGCTGGAGCCCGCATGCAGCGCCGTCAGGAGGCCGGAGATCAGGCCATGGGCGTGGAACAGCGGGAGGACGTTGAGGAGGCGGTCATGGGAGGTGAGCGACAGCACGCGGCCGGCATTGGCGGCGGACAGACATACATTGCGATGCGTGAGCGGCACCATTTTCGGCCGCGCCGCCGTTCCTGATGTGAGGAGGATGAACGCGTCGTCGTCGCCGCGCGATGCGCCGCTCGTGCTCGCCGGCCCGATCGTCGGGCCCACGAATGCGCAGCCGCCGAGATCGTCCGTCGGCCCCGGCACGAAATCGATCACGGCGATATCGAACGTCCTGGCGACGTCGCGACTGGCCGAGTTCATGTCGGCCCGGGTGACGAGCGCCGTCAGCTTCAATTCGCTGAAATAGCGCTGCAGTTCGTCCGCTGTCAGATCGGGATTGACGGGAATGCAGGCACAGGCCGAGGCGACCGCGAGCAGCGCCAGCGCACTGTCGGCGCCGCGCGGCAGCGCCACCGCAATCCGGTCAGCCGGCGCGATGCCGAACCTGCGCAGCGATCGGATCAGATCCTGCGTCCGCTCGCCAAGCGCGCCGTAGGTAAGGGGCGGCCGGCCCGGAGCGAGCAGGGACGGCGCCGCAGGCGTCCTAAGAGCGTAGAAGTCGAGAAGGCCGACGATATGGGAAAACGTCCTCGTTTCGCCGCTTGCGCCGACCGATCCCGCTCCGGATGCAATGTCCGACAATGCCATTCCCTTTTGGTCTGATTGAGCTATTCTTCCAAGAAGTTAGGGAACGCGTCCAGTCTGAGGTGAAGTTCGGGCCCCAAAATCTGTGGTTGAGGGGCCTAAAGCCCTTCGACGGAGTCATGGTCGGGCAGAATCACCATGCTGGAGAATGAGCCTGTTACGGGAACGGAGGGCCGGCTGAAGCGCTGGCTCGAAGGTATCGGTCTCGGTCGCTACTCCGATCTCTTCGCCGAGCACCGCCTCGATCTCGACGTCATGGCAGATCTCACCGAAGCCGACCTGGTCGCGCTCGGATTGCCGCTTGGCGACCGCAAGCGGCTGCAGCGGGCGATGGCGGCGCTGTTTCAGGCTGAAACTGCGGTGGCGCCGGTCGCGGCGGCGCGCCCGCAGACCCGGGCCGAAGTCGGTGCCGAACGGCGCCAGCTGACCACCATGTTCTGCGACATGGTGGATTCCACCTCGCTCTCGGTGCAGTTCGATCCGGAAGACGTGCGCGACATGATCGCGAGCTTCCGCGAAACCTGCGTCCGCGTGGT
>Ga0136846_1237816_pt1 | contig 15929 bp, 13 predicted proteins | sample HopSoiMetagenom2_FD_96841 | JGI IMG/M metagenome (GOLD analysis project Ga0136846, IMG submission 96841) | Grasslands soil microbial communities from Hopland, California, USA - 2 Assembly 2016 (version 4) | ecosystem: Environmental > Terrestrial > Soil > Grasslands | place: USA: Hopland... | reverse complement strand
CTTTCGCTGTCTCTGGCAGGCCGTCTTCGCCGCCCGTTCCTCCGGTGTCGAGGTCTGGCTTCGTGGCGAAAATCATGCGCTTGCGCCCGAGTCCGCCTGGCGAGGCTTGTGGAAGCGGCCGCTGCTCCGCCTGCTGTTCAGCCAAGTGGATTTTTTCCTCTGGATCGGAGGCGCCAATCGCGATTTCTATCGTTTGCACGGTGTAGCCGTTTCAAAGCTTCGCTCTGCGCCCTACTGCGTGGATAATGCCCGCTTCACCCGGGCCGCCGAAACTCTTCGCCCCCGTAGGGAAGAACTGCGCACCGGCTGGGGAATCGCTCCCGACGCCTTCGTTGTTCTCTTCTGCGGAAAACTGATCGCCAAAAAGCGCCCTCTCGACCTGCTGGCTGCCGTGACCAAAACGGCGGCCTGCAGTCCACGTCCGCTGCACCTGCTGGTTGTCGGCGATGGTGAATTGGCCGAAAACCTGAAAATCGGTCTGGCCGTTCCCGGAGCGCCCGCCGGCACGCTCGCGGGCTTTCTCAACCAGATGCGTATCGCCGAAGCCTTCGCCGCCGCCGACTGTCTGGTGCTGCCCAGCGATTACGGCGAGACGTGGGGCTTGGTCGTCAACGAGGCCTTGGCATCCGGCCTTCCCGCGATCATCAGCGACCGTTGCGGTTGCGCCGGTGATCTTGGACCAGGCCAAGGAGTCGCACATGTCTTCCCCTGCGGAAACATCGAGGCGCTCAGCCGTGCTCTTCTGCAGGTGATCAACCGGCCTCCAGCGGCGGAGACCTTGCGCTCGCTGATCGACACCCATGCCCCGGCGCGCACCGTTGAAACCGTTATCCACCTGCTCGCCGCCCGCTGACCCGCACCATGTCCCACGCTTCCGTCACCCCGATTCATGTCCGACGATTGGTGCATCTGGGCTACGCCGCGCTCGTCACCGCCGCCATTTGGTTCTGGTACAAGTCTACCTGGGAAAATCCGTTTCTGATCCTCACAACCCTCGGCGTACTCGTCCTGGGAGTACTCCCCACGCTGCGGTGGCTCGCCCGGGATGATGCCACCTATCCGATCATGGAACTGCTCCTGTTCATGACGGTTCCGTTTTACGCGATGCCGGTGCTCACCGGCCACGAAGAAGTCGGCCGGTTTCCCGAGTCTGTCGTGATGAGTGCTTCGATGGTTGTCCTTACGTTTCAACTCGCCTGCATGGCGGGGGCGGCTTGGGCAGCTCGTTTTTTTGCCACCAGAGTACGCCGGCACGGAGGTCGCTGGCGTGAGGAAATCCTGCCGGAAGAGCGCATGGAGTTCACCGCCTACACTGCGACCCTGAACACCCTTTGGTTAATGGCCACCAGTTTCACCGACTGGATTCCCTCCGATTGGGTCGGCTCGCTCCGCGCTATTTTCACCGGCATCAGTATCATCAGCATTTTCGTCCAGGCAAGACTCTGGGGGAGCGGCCGCTTGGGATCGTCTCACAAGATGCTTTTCTGGGTGAACCTGCTGGGGCAGGTCACACTCACGCTCGTCTCGCTTCTGCTCATCAACGCCATTGGCCTGCTCTTCACCGCTTTTGTCGGCTACTTCACCACTGCCCGGCGTGTTCCTTGGGTGCCCGTGTTGCTCATTCTTCCAGTGCTGGCGATATTGCACAACGGCAAGAGCACCATGCGGGAAATCTACTGGACCGACCGGCATCCCGCGCCCGAGTTGTCGAACCTCCCTGATTATTTTCTCCATTGGGCCGAACTGGGTCTTTCCAATGAAAAAACCCGGACCCAAGCCAGCGAATCCCAAGCCATCACCTATGGCCTGCTTCGCCGCGCCTCGCTTTTCCAGATCGTGTGCGTGACGGTTGATACCATTCCCCGACGCAACGATTTCCTGTACGGAGCCTCCTATCAGTCGGTGCCCGCACAACTCGTCCCCCGCTTCCTCTGGCCGGATAAGCCCAGCCCCCATCAAAGCGTAAAACTGATGTCCATCCAACTCGGGCTGTTGACCGAAGAGGGCGCCGAAAGCACGAGCATTGGCTTCGGTATGATCACCGAGGCGTATGCCAACTTCGGTTATATATGCGTCGCTTTGCTGGGTCTCGTGATGGGGAGCCTGTTTCGCTGGCTGTCTCTGACGACCGCCGACTGCCCGACATTTTCTTTCGCCGGGCTCATGCGCATCTTGTGCCTCGTCTGGTGCATCAACGCAGAGACCACCTTAGCCGTCTGGCTTTCCTCCCTTTACCAAGCCTGCATCGCCATTTTCCTGACCGTCTTCCTGCTCAAATTCTTGCGCGGCGGACAAACCGCCCCGCAAAACTCCGGCTGAAGATATCCCGTACGCCTTCCGTCGAATGAAAATCAACATCGTCATGGGCTTTTTTCTCCCCGTGCCACCCGCGGCCGGCGGGGCGGTGGAGAAATCCTGGCACCGGCTGGCCCTTGAGCTCGCCTGCCGGGGCCATGACGTAACGGTGCTCTCCCGTCGCTGGCCGGACTGGGCCGAACGTGAGACCCAGGCAGGCGTCACCCACCTTCGCGTGCCCGGCTTCGCCCACCGCCGCAAACTCTGGCTCAATCTCCTCCTCGATTTAATTTGGAGTCTTCGGATTTTTATAAAGCTACCGGCCGCGGACATCACGGTCGTCAATGCCGTGGCGCTTCCCTGCTTGCTCGGTGCACTCAAACCTTCCGCCGGACGCGTGGTCGTCATGCCCGGACGCATGCCCAAGGGCCAGTTCCTCGTCTATAACCACGTCGCCCGCGTCATGGCCACGAGCACACCGGTGAGAACCGCCGTGCTCGCCGAAGATCCCCGCTGGGCACCGGTCACCCGCGTGTATGGTTATCCCGTCAACACCACCGTGTTTTCCGCGCCGCGAATCCCGGGCAACCGCGTCATCACGCTCGGATACATCGGCCGCATTCACCGAGAAAAAGGCCTCGATCTCCTCGTAGATGGCTTGAGCCTGCTCGCCGCCCGCGCCGACCTTCCTCCATGGCGCGTGCTCTTCTGCGGCCCCTCTGATGTGGCTCGCGGCGGCTCCGGCCCGGAATATCGCGACACCCTCGCCAGCCAGCTCGCCCGGTTTCTGCCGGCGACACACATGACATTTGCCGAGGCGGAATTCAACGAAGCCGCCCTCGCCGGCCGCTATCGCGAAATCGATCTTTTCTGTTACCCGAGTCTCGCCGAACAAGGCGAAACCTTTGGCGTCGCCGTGGTCGAGGCCATGGCCGCCGGTGCGGTGCCGGTCGTCTCCGACCTCGCCTGTTTCCGCGATTTCGTGCGCCCCGGTGTCAACGGCGCAACCTTCGACCACACGCTTCCGGATCCCGCCGCCCGGCTCGCCCGTGTGCTCGCGGAGCTCCTCGCCAGCCCGGATCGACGCGCCACTCTCGCCCGTCACGCCCGCGCAGATGCTCAAGCCTACGACTTCTCCGCATACGCGGAACGTCTCCTCGCGGATTTCCAAGCGCTCGTGTCTCCACTCGACCACGACCGGGAGATCGTTTAAGGCTTTCCCGTGCCCGGTGAACCTCCCTATCTCGGCCAGAATTGCGTCAGCCCCTTCTCGCGCCGCGAACTGATTTTGCGCACGCTCTGGCATGCCGTGCAGGTCACTCTCTTCCGCTGGAGCCCGCGTCCATGCCATGGCTTTCGCGCGCGATTGCTGCGACTTTTCGGAGCCAACATCATTGCACCGTCGCAGGTCGTGGTATTCCCGACCGCGAAGATTTTTCTCCCTTGGAAACTCACGCTCGCTCCACGCTCCATGGTCGGCCGGGAAGTCGTCATCTACAACCTCGCCCCCGTCTCCCTCGACTACGGGGCCAATCTCAGCCAGCGCACCCACCTCTGCGCCGGCACGCATGACTACCTGCGCTGGTCCATGCCGATGGTCGCGCGCCCCATCGTGATCGGCCGCAACGCCTGGCTTGGTGCGGAGGTCTTCGTCGGTCCGGGTGTGACCATCGGCGAACTCGCCGTGATCGGCGCGCGCTCGGTCGTCATCAAAGACCAACCCGCACGCATGATTTGCGCCGGCCAGCCGTGCCGCCCGCTCAAGCCCCGCCCCGAGCCGCAATGAAAACGGTCCTGATCGTCCCCAGCCTCGAAGCCCGCCATGGCGGACCCTCCCGCTCGGTACGCGGACTCGCCAGGGGCCTCGCGCGAATCGGCCATGCGGTCGAGTTGCTGAGCACCGTTCCGGGCGCCGGAGACGAAACGCATACGGAAGAGGGACTGAGCACACATGTTTTTTCGCGCCAATGGCCGCAGTCCTTCGCGCCCTCCGCGCCGCTCCGTCGTCATCTTCGGTTGGGTGACTACGATATCGTTCACCACCACGGCCTCTGGCTGCGCACGCTTCATTACGCACACACCGCCGCCGCAAAATCCGGCACGCCGCTCGTCATCTCTCCCCGGGGAATGATGAGCGAGTGGGCATGGAAGCACCGGCGCTGGAAAAAAATCATCGCCAACGGACTCGTTCACCCCGGCGCGCTGGGCGCCGCCCAAGGCTGGCACGTGACCAGCCAGGAGGAGGCGCTCGACATCCGGCGCTTGGGTTTTCAACAGCCGGTCTGCGTCGCCCCCAATGGCGTGACGGCTCCCTCCGCCGACGATGAAGCCGCCGCCGCCGCCCGCTGGCGCGATGCCTGTCCCGAGCTCGCCGGACGGCGGGTCGCCCTTTTTTACTCCCGGCTGCATGGCAAAAAACGGGTGCTAGAGCTGATCGATCTCTGGCTCGCCACGGCGCGCAACGACTGGCTGCTGCTGCTCGTGGGCATCCCCGAGGAATACTCCGTCGTGCAATTGGAGGCTTACATTCGCGGCGAGCGCGGCTCGGACCGCATTCGTGTTTACGACGGCACTCATGAGCCCGCGCCTTACGCGGTCGCCTCGCTTTTTTTGCTCCCCTCGCATTCCGAGAACTTCGGCTTGGTCGTGGCCGAGGCTCTCGTGCGCGGCGTGCCCGTGCTCACGACCGACACCACCCCTTGGTCGCAGCTCGAAGCCATCGGCGCGGGTCGCTGCGTGACGTGGGAAAATTACCAACCGGCCCTCGCGGTGTTGCTGGCCGAAAGCCCGGAGGCTTTGAGCGAGCGGGGGGGACGTGCCCAAATCTGGGCGAAAGCCGAGTTCTCCTGGGAAAAGGCCGCGCGCATCGTCGCCGCGTTTTACGAAAAACTTCGCACCGCACGCTGATGAGACGCCCTGACGCGCGCCGGCCACTCACCCTGCTGGAAAAGGCGACCCTCGCACATGTGGGCGTCCTGCTGCTTTGCGCAAGCTGGGTTTTTGGCGGCAACATCTGGTGGGCGCGCATCGCGCTTTCGATTTGGGCCAGCCTGAGTGTCGGCCTGACCGCCGCCGCGTTTCTGCAATCCGGCGACCGCGGTCGTGACGTGCGACGCAAGGCGTGGTGGCTGCTCCCGCTCCTCCTTTTTAGCGCGCTCGTGATCGCGAGCACTCTGAATCCCAGCTTTCGACCGATCTCAATTGAAGGAGAAACCCAGCTGGTTCATCGCGGGGCCGCCCGACCGGACTGGCCCAGCACCGCCAATCCGGAGCAGACCTTGCGGGCTTGGTGGTTTGGCGCAGGCGTCTACCTGTCGGCGTTCAACCTCGTGATCATTCTCCGCCGGCGGAGCGCATTGTGCGGACTGCTGGTGCTCATCGCCGCCAATACCCTTGTGCTCGCGGTCTTTGGTACCTTGCAGAAACTCATGGGCCTCGGTTTTTACTTTGGCGCCGCCACTTCGCCCAACCCGCGTTTCTTCGCGACCTTCATTTATTACAACCACTGGGGCGCGTTCATGATTCTCAGCCTCACGACCGCGGCGGGACTGCTGTTTTATTTCGCCCGGTCCTATGAAGGCCGCAACCTGTGGCACACGCCCTTCAGCGGCGCGCTGATGGGTGTGCTGTTCATCGCCATCAGCGCGCCCGTCAGCGCCTCGCGCGCGGCGACCGTCCTCGCCGCCCTCGTGGTGGCGGTTGCCACTGCGCATGCGCTCCTGCGCATCGCCACGCTGCGCCGGGCCAGCCGGCGCCCGGTCTGGCCCGCCATCCTCCTGCTGCTCGCCTTGGTGGGCTCCGCCACCGGCGCGGCCGGCTGGCTCGCCTTGCGCTCGATTGACGAACGTTACACCGAGACGCGCGCCGCCCTCGCCCAAGATCAATCGTTGTTTACCGGCCGCCTTGAACTTTATCGCGACACTTGGGAGCTCGCCAAACGCCAGCCGGTCTTTGGCTGGGGACTGGACAGTTACGGCACCGCTTTCCAGCTCATCCGCCCCCACTCGATCCGTTATCGCGACCGCTATGAACACAGTTACGTCAACGCCCATTGCGACTGGCTCCAGTCGCTCGCGGAAACGGGTTTCACTGGAACCTTCCTGCTCATTCTAATGGGGGCACTTCCCTTGTACGGCATGTCCGCAGCCGCATTTCGAAAGCCCCTGGTCGGCTATCCGTTACTTGGATGCATGATCGTGCTTTTTTATGCCTGGATCGAATTCCCATTCGGTAATGCTGCGGTAATGATAACCTTTTGGATATTGCTTTTCACGGCGATCCGCCTCGCCCAGTTATCGCCGATCACCACACGCTGAAACCCCATGTTTTCCATCGTTATTCTTACCCTGAACGAGGAAAGAAATTTACCCGCTTGCCTCGCCAGCACGAGTGGCTGCGACGATGTCGTGGTGCTCGACTCAGGTTCGGCCGATCGTACTGCCGAGATCGCCCGGGAGGCAGGTGCACGCGTATTTGTTAAGCATTTCGAAAATTTCGCCCGGCAACGCAATCATGCCCTCGAAACCATTCCATTCCGGCATGAGTGGATCTTTCATCTTGATGCCGACGAAACGCTCACGCCGGAGCTGGTCACTGAATGCGCCGTCCAGGCGACCTCGCCTGCGGCGGCAGACCTCGACGGATTCTGGGCCGCACCCAAGATGATGTTTCAGGGACGCTGGATTCCCCATTGCACGGACTACCCCGCATGGCAGGCGCGATTCGTCCATGTGCGGCGGTTTCGTTTCGTGCAGGCAGGTCATGGCCAGCGCGAGACAGCCGGTCTTCGTTTGGCCAAGCTGCGGCACGCCTACATCCACAACCTTTCTTCTCAAAGTGAAAAAGAAATCATGGCCAAGCATGCCCATTACGCTTGCGAGGAAGCCGCAGCCTTCATCGCTACGCGCCGATCTTTCCCCGAATTATGCCGGGCTCTGCGCAACGGTGACGCCCTCATCCGCCGCCGGGCCCTTAAGGAGGCCAGCTATTACCTACCAGCCCGTGGCATTCTCCGCCTGATCTATCAATACGTCCTACGTGGCGGCTTTCTCGATGGAGCTCCAGGACTGGCCTATTGCCGTCTGCTGGCGGCTTACGAACGCGCCATCGCAGTCGAGATACGGCGTCTGAAATTGCTATCGTCGCCCGGCATGTAAGCACCTCTCCCGCTTCCGATGCTTGGCAACCCAATCGCCGTAATATAGCCTGCAGCAGCCCTCATGTTAATCCGCAAAAGAACCGCCGCCGTCTTGGTTTCTCTGGATTTGGGCATGCTCGTTTTCATATTTAATGTCGTTGGCTGGCTGAGAGGGATCATTCCCGCAGAAGAATTCGTGCTTGTCCCCCTGCTGGGCCCGGCGGCGTTGCTGATCCTCGTCATTTATCTGATCGACGGATACAAGTCCCGTACGGACATGATGAGCCTGGACTACACCAGCCAGCACATCATCGCCCTCGCGGCGGCGATGCTGGCCACCCTGACCATCACCTTCGCCCTCATTCCAAGCGGCTACACCCTGCAGCAAAGCCGCTCTGTCATCATTGTAAGCTTTCTCGTTCTCATCCCGGCGACGCTCTTCTACCGGCGCGTCTTGTCCCATCGCTTTCACAACGCGCGCCGCGGACGGAGTCTCGTTTTCCTGGGCAGTCGGGCCAACTGCCTTGATTTCAAAACCGAATGCACGAAGCAGGGCCTGCTTCAGCCGGTCATCCTCTGCTCGGTCAGCGAGCCGGACTCGTCCGAGAGTCCAGCCCTACTGGCCTTCGACGATGTTTTAAACCAGTTGAAAAGCGGTCAGCTAGAAATCGAGGCGCTCGTGCTCCGCGAGTCGAATCGCGAGCTCACCGACGAACTCTCCCAGACACTCATCGGACTCTATTTCAAAGGCGTGCCCACCTATACCCTGGAGCTTTTCCACCAAACCTACTGGCGAAAAATCCCCCTTTACCGGCTCAACCAGACCTGGTTGTTCCAGGAAGGTTTTCAAATCGCCCGCGAGCCGGTCTTCGAGCGCATCAAGCGCCTCAGCGACATCGTGCTGTCCTCGATTGGCATGGTCCTCGGATCTCTCGCCATCGCCATCGCCGCCGTCGCGATCAAACTGGAAGATGGCGGACCGGTCTTTTTTCGACAGACGCGCATCGGCCGGAACCGCACGCCTTTCTCCCTCTTTAAACTGCGCACCATGCGCTTGGAGGCGACGGGCGGCGCCTACACCGAAAAAAACGACCGGCGGATAACCCGTGTCGGCCGCTTTCTCCGCGCCAGCCGCATCGATGAAATTCCCCAGCTGATGAATGTTTTCCTCGGCGAAATGAGCCTCATCGGCCCGCGTGCCGAATGGGACAAATTGGTCGCCGAATATGAAACACAGATCCCCTGCTACCACTTCCGCCATCTGGTAAAACCCGGCATCACCGGCTGGGCACAGATCAACTATCCCTACGGTGCGAGCCTGGAGGATACCCTGCGCAAGCTCGAGTATGACCTCTATTACATCCGTCACTTCTCCTTCATTCTCGATGCCTCGATTGTCCTGAAGACGATCCACATCATGCTGTTTGGAAAAGGGCGTTGAGCCATCCGGTTCCTTCCATGAAATCCTACGATCTGATCGTCATCGGCGGCGGTTCCGCCGGTTTCAACGCCGCCCGTGTAGCCGTTTCGCTTGGCAAGACGGTGGCCATCGTCGACGGCGCGAAGGAACTCGGCGGCCTCTGTATCCTGCGTGGCTGCATGCCCTCGAAGGCCCTTCTCTACGCCACCGAGGTTCTTCACCTCGCCCAAAACGCTCGTGTCTTCGGCCTTAAGATCCCCAAGGCCACCGTGGACATGAAGGCGCTCCACGCGCGCAAGAAAAAGATCATCGGTGACTTCGCCGAGCACCGCCTTCATGCGCTGGAATCCGGAAAATACGACCTCTACCGAAGTCATGCCCGCTTCACCGGCCCGCACACGATCGCGCTTACCGACGGCCGCAGCCTCTCGGCCAAAAAATTCCTCGTCGGCACCGGCTCGAAAATCAGCGTTCCTTCCGTACCCGGCCTGGCGCAGACCCCGTTCTGGACCAGCGACGACGTGCTCGATCTCGATTTCGTTCCCGAGAGCGTGATCGTGCTCGGCGGCGGCATCGTGGCCTGCGAACTCTCCCAGTTTCTCCGCCGCATTGGCGCGAAAGTCATCCTCATCCAGCGCAGCAAAAACATTCTCCGGGACCACTCGCCCGCCGTCAGCGAAGTCGTGCAGCAGGCGTTTCGTGACGAGGGCATCGATCTGCACACGCACACCGTCATTGAAAAAATTTCCTCCGACACCCGCGGGGTGACCGTAAAATTTCTCAGCGATGGCAAATCCATCACGCGCCGCGCGCGTTTTCTTTTCAATGCCCTCGGTCGCGAGCCCAACACCGCATCGCTCGGACTGGAAGCGGCCGGCGTGAAACTCACGGTCTCCGGACGCATCAAGATCAACCGCTGGCAGCAGACCACTGCGCCGCATATTTATGCCGGCGGCGACGTGTGCGGTCCGTATGACATCGTCCACCTCGCCGTCGCCCAAGGCGAACTCGCCGCCCGTCACGCTTTTGGCGTCAAAGGCATCAAGCCGATCAATCCGGCGCTGCTGCTCAATGTGGTCTTCACCGATCCTCCCCTCGCCACCATCGGCATGCAGGAGCACGAGCTGAAAACCCTCGGCAAGCCCTTCCTCGTGGCCTCCTACCCGTTCAATGACCACGGAAAATCCATTCTCATGGATGCCAATTATGGCTACGTAAAGGTCATCGCTGAACCCAAACGCGGACGCATTCTCGGCGCCGAAATCGTCGGCCGCGACGCCGGCGAATTGATCCACTGCTTCTCCGGACCGCTCGCGATGAAAGCCACCGTCACCGATCTGCTCCAAGCGCCGTGGTACCATCCCACGCTCGCCGAGATCCTGACCTATCCGCTCGAAGAAATCGCCGATCAGCTCGCCCGCTGAGGCTCTTATGCGCCGGTCGGCGCAGGGCGATTTCTGAATCGCCCGCACCCGTCTTCCCCTGACAACGTTCACCCATGTCGAAATACCAGGCCCCCGCGTTTCTCGTCGATCTGCTCCACGCCCGCTCTCCCTCCGGCGCCGAGTTCGAAGCCCAGAAAGTTTTCGATCACTACGTCAAACCCGCGGCCGACGCCTACGCCAACGATGCCCTCGGCAACCGCCTCGCCACGCTCAATCCCAAGGGCGATCCCGTCCTCATGCTCGCCGGCCACATGGATGAACTCGGGCTGATCATCACCTACGTCAACAAGGACGGCTTCATCTACTTCGACACCATTGGCGGCCATGACCGCACCGTCATCTCCGGCCGTCGCGTTGTCATCCAGACTTCCGCCGGCCCGATCAAGGGAGTCACCGGCAAGCGCGCCATCCACCTGATGGACGAGGGTGATCGCAAGAAGGTTCCCGAGATTCATGAAATCTGGATAGACATCGGCGCCCGCTCGAAAAAAGAGGCGCTGGAGCGCGTCGCCATCGGCGACACCGTCACCTACGATCATGAATTCGAATTGATCCACGGCAGCGTGGGCACCGCCCGCGCCTTCGACAACAAAGTCGGGGCGTACGTCGTCGGCGAAACGCTCATTCGTCTCGCCGCGACCAAAAAGAAGCTCGCCGCCAAACTCGTCTCCGTCGCCACCGCTCAGGAGGAAATCGGCACGCGCGGGGCGATCACCGCCGCCTACGCGGTCAACCCGCATATCGCGCTTGCCGTGGACGTCGGCCATGCGACCGATCATCCGGATTGTGACAACCGCAAGTACGGTGAGACCAAGCTCGGTGGTGGTCCGATCATCTGTCGCGGCCCGAATATCAACCCCAAGGTTTATGAACGCCTGGTGAAGGCCGCGAAGAAGCTCAAAATTCCCTACCAGCTGGAGTCCGACCCACGCCCGACCGGCACCGACGCCCGCGCCATTCAAGTCGGCCGCGGCGGCGTGGCCACCGGCCTCGTGAGCATCCCGCTCCGCTACATGCACACCCCGAGCGAAGTCGTGGACTTGGAGGACGTGGAACGCACCGTGCAACTCTTCGTCGCGTTCGCCCTCGATCTGGAAAGCGGCGACTACCTCCACTGGTAAGAAGCCGCCCGGCAAAGCCGGCGTCGGCGTCCGGTTAGCTGGCGCGCCGGCGACGCCAGCAGGCCAACCCGAGCATCGCCGAGCCCAGCCCCAAGGACAGAACGGCCGGCTCGGGAATGGCGCTGACGGCACTGATGTCGCTCAGAATCTGGCTGGAGTAAGAGGCCAGATCGACCGAGATCGTCCCGTTGCCCAGATCCGTGCTTCCATTGGTGATGGTGCCGACTCCGCTGAGAATGCCGGACAATACCCAGGTGGATCCGTTGTAGTAAAACATTCCGCCGCCTGAATCGCCGCCCACGCCCTGGGCGCCGTCGCTGGCCAGCGTCACAATGCCGCGGCCTCCGAAGGAGGTGTTGCTCACCGTGTAGTTCGTATAGCCATAAATCGTGTTGGTTCCCCAGCTCTTGCCGCCGCCGTAACCGATCATCTCCACGCTGGTGCCCGTCGGCCGGTCGCTGGAGACCAATGTCAGATTGGAGAGACCGGCGCTGCTGCCGATCTGGTACAGGGTCAGATCCGCCAGTGAACTGTCGATATTCGAAATCGAAAGAGCCGAGCCGCTCACCGCGCTGTAAGTCGTGCCTGCCAGCGTGAAATCGCCCAAACCCACATGCCCGGCGGTGAGCACCCAATACGTGCCGTTATATGCACCCAGATAGACGCCGCTGGCGCCATTCACCGTACCCACATAATTCCAGGCGGAGGATCCGGGATCAGAGGTGTCCGTCGTGGAGCCGGTCACAATCGCCCGAACCGTGAACGGAGAAGCCAAAAGGACTCCCAAAATAAAAAACCAAGATGCTTTGGCGGAAAATCTTAGCATGGCGGCCAGAAGACCACCCAAGGCAAAACCCGGGAGATGAGCAATGCCGTTTACAAAACTAAGCGGCGTCCTGCTTCGACTCGCCCTTGGCGACCTTCTTCAGAACCGGACGGCGCTTGCCGGCGACCACGGCGGCATCGATCACCACCTCGGCCACATCATCCCGCTGCGGAAGATCGTACATCACCTCCAGCATGAGATTTTCCATGATGGCACGAAGCGCACGCGCACCGGTCTTGAGCTCGACCGCCCGGGCGGCGATGGCCTTGACCGCATCGGCGGTGAACTTGAGGCGCACGCCATCCATCGCGAAGAGCTTGGAGTACTGCTTCACCATCGCGTTCTTCGTGCGGAGGAGAATCTTTTCGAGGTCGGCGACCTGCAACGGATCGAGCACCGAGACGACCGGCAGGCGCCCGATGAATTCGGGGATCATGCCGAAGCGCACGAGATCCTCGGGCGCGACCGACTTCATCACGTCCTCGGCCGAAAGCGCCTGGGCGGCCGTCTTCTCGTGCTGCGCCTTGATCGAGGAAAACCCGAGGCCGCGCTGGCCGAGCCGGCGCTGAATAATGCTGTCAAGACCGACAAACGCGCCGCCGCAGATGAAGAGGATGCCGGCCGTGTTGATCTGGACGTATTCCTGATTCGGATGCTTGCGTCCACCCTGCGGGGGGACGTTGCACACGGTGCCTTCGAGAATCTTGAGCAGGGCCTGCTGCACGCCTTCGCCCGAGACGTCGCGCGTGATGGAAACGTTCTCCGTTTTGCGGCCGATCTTGTCGATCTCGTCGATGTAGATGATGCCGCACTCGGCGCGCTTCACGTCGTAGTTGGCCGACTGGAGCAGGCGCAGGACGACGTTCTCGACATCCTCGCCCACATAGCCGGCCTCGGTCAGCGTGGTCGCGTCGGAAATGGCGAAGGGCACGTCGAGAATCCGGGCGAGCGTGCGGGCCAACAGGGTCTTGCCCGAGCCGGTGGGGCCGGTGAGGAGGATGTTGCTCTTCTCCACCTCGACATCGTTGAACTCGGGCGCAAGCGCGCCGTTATCGCCGGGCGTCTGCCCCGCGTCGAACAGGATGCGTTTGTAATGATTGTAGACCGCGACCGAGAGAACCTTTTTGGCGTGGTCCTGACCGATGACAAAATCATCGAGCGCACGCTTGATCTCGGCGGGTTTGACGAGATGGAAAGTCGGCTTGGCGTCGACCGCCGGCTGCTTCACTTCACGATCGATGATCGTCTTGCAGACGTTGACGCAGGCGTCGCAGATGTGAACGCCCGGGCCGGCGATGATCTTCTTCACCTCGGCCTGCGATTTTCCGCAGAAGGAGCAAAGGGTCATGCGCGTGGGTTTGGCCATGAGAGGAAGAATGCGGGCGGGGCGTGGGGAGTGTCGAGGGCGGAAAATGGAACAACTCGGTCCCATTTGCCACCCGGAGCCATAAAAAAACGGCGCCCATTGGGACGCCTTCTTTGCTTTTGGAAAAAACCGAATGATCAGGCCGCCACTGGGGCGGCAAGCTTCTGGACCTCGCGGGTTGATTCGACGACATGGTCGACGATGCCGTAGGCCTTGGCCTCGTGCGCGCTCAGGTAGTAGTCGCGGTCGGAGTCCTTTTCGACCTGTTCCGGTGTCTTGCCCGTGTGCTTGGCAATCACGCCGTTAAGCGTCTGGCGCCAACGGAGGATTTCGCGCGAGGCGATCACGATGTCGGCCGTCTGGCCGCCCGCACCGCCGCTGGGCTGATGGATCATCACGCGGCTGTTGGGCAGCGCAAAACGCTTGCCGGGGGTCCCGGCCGCCAAGAGGACCGTGGCCATGCTGGCCGCTTGGCCGATGCAATAGGTCACCACATCGCATTGGAGGAAGTTAATGGTGTCGTAGATGGCCATGCCACCGGTCACCACGCCGCCGGGCGAGTTGATGTAGAAGTGGATGTCCTTCTTGGGATCTTCCATCTGCAGGAACAGCATCTGGGCGATCACCAGATTGGCGACCATATCGTCGATCGGCGTGCCGATGAAGATGATGCGATCTTTGAGCAGACGGGAATAGATATCCATCGACCGCTCGCCGCGGCCGGTGTTCTCCAGAACAATGGGAACGTAATAGCTCACGAATTAATTCCTTGGTTTACAGTGTCCGATCAGGCCTGCGCTGAGGCTGTCGTCACGGTAGCCTTGGAAACGAGCAAATCAAGGGCCTTGTCGAAAATGATCGACTGCTGGACGGAGCGAAGTTTTTCGCGGTCCTGCGTCAGCTCCTTGACGAGCTTTTCGGGCTTCTGGTTGTTCATCACCGACTCGCGATAAATGAAGGTGTCGATGTCCTTCTCCGTCACGGTGATCTTCTCCTGCTCGGCGATCTTGGCGAGGATGAGCTGGGTCTTCACGCGGGTGCGGGCGGCCTTGCTCGCACCGTCGTGAAGCTGCTGCTTGTCCTTCTCGAACTGGTCGGCAGACACGCCGCGACGCATGTTTTCCTCGATAAACTGGCGCAGGACGCTCTGGGTCTCGTGCTCGACGAGGCTCTCGGGGATGGCGAAATCGACCTTGGCGTTGAGTACCTCGGTGACCTGACGGCGCTGAGCCTGGCGGTTTTCGTATTCCTTGCGGCCTTTCAGGTTGTTGCGGACGTTGACCTTGAGGCTTTCGAGGTCGTCGGCTTGATGGGCCTTGAAGAAGGCCTCGTCCATCGGAGGGAGAACGCGCTCACGGATCTCTTGGACCTCGACGGCGTACACGGCGGTCTTGCCGGCAAGGGCGGGGACGGCGGGGAACTCGGCCGGGAACGTGATGGTGACATCTTTCTTGTCGCCCGCCTTGAGGCCGGCGAGCTGCTTGCCGAGACCGGGGATGAGGCCTTCGTTTTCGCCTTCAACTTCTTCCCACGTCTGCGGGACCTTGCCGTAAATCTGCTTGTCGGCCGCGAGCTCGAGGACGGGTTTGACGTCAATCGTACCTTCGTAAGCGAGCTTCACATAATCACCCTTTTGCGAGGGGCGCTCGGCGACTTTGAAATCAGCGCGTTCGGCGCGCATGCCCTCGATCACGGTATCAACTTCCGCATCGGTCGCCTCAACCGACTTCACCTCGGTCGCGATGCCGGCGTAGTCGGGCAGCGTGAACGTCGGGCGGATGTCGAGGGTGATGGTGACGGTGGCGGCTTGATCGGGCGAAAGAGTGCCCTCCTGCACGTCGGTGATGTTGAGCGCCTCGATTTTCGACTGCTCCAGACCGCCGCGGTAAGCCTTGGCGAGGACCTTCTGCTTGAACTCGTCGCCAATCTCCTTGGCGTAACGCTTGAGCACGAGGCTCGCGGGAGCCTTGCCGGGACGGAAGCCGGGCAGACGGGCCTGCTTGGAAATCTCACCGATCACGGCCTGGTGTTCGGCGGCGACTTCAGCTTGGTCGAGCGTGACGACGAGGCTTTTGCGGGTTTCAGAGACGTCTTTGATTTCGATGTTCACAGTGAAAGCGACGGAAGAGTTTTCGTTGTCAGAATCGTTCAACCTACGAAACGCTTTCCCCTGCGGTCAATGCCGTATTATGCCAGGAACGAGGCTTCTCCTGATCGCCCGACACCCGTTATGCCCGTTTTGACTGTTTGCACGCTTGAAAGGAGGGCCATTTAGAAACTGTATGCGCTCTCCGCATGCTCTCCCTTCGTGCTCTCCTG
>Ga0136846_1227485_pt1 | contig 15929 bp, 16 predicted proteins | sample HopSoiMetagenom2_FD_96841 | JGI IMG/M metagenome (GOLD analysis project Ga0136846, IMG submission 96841) | Grasslands soil microbial communities from Hopland, California, USA - 2 Assembly 2016 (version 4) | ecosystem: Environmental > Terrestrial > Soil > Grasslands | place: USA: Hopland... | reverse complement strand
CGACCGATCTGGTGCCGCTCGACGAGTTGACCGACGAGGTCTGGGCGCGGCTGATCGCCGCGGACGCGATCATCTTCGGCGCCCCGACGTACATGGGCAGCCCGAGTTGGGTGTTCAAGAAGTTCGCCGAGGAGAGTGTGAGGATCTGGGCCGCCGACCTCGGCTGGCGGGACAAGATCGCGGCCGGGTTCACCAACTCGAAGGCGATGTCGGGTGACAAGCTGAACAGCCTGGTCGACTTCACCGTGTTCGCCGCGCAGCACGGGATGATCTGGGTCGGCCTGGACCTCTACCCGGGCTGGGCGGACAGCACCGCGAGCATCGAGGACCTGAACCGGCTCGGCAGCTGGCTGGGCGCGATGGCCCAGTCCGACGCAGACCTCTCGGCCGAGAAGGCACCGCCGGAGACCGATCTGCGGACCGCGGCCGCCCTCGGCGCACGGGTCGCGAAGATCACCCAGCGGCACCTGCGAGGAGCGCTGGCGGCCTGATGGCATGGCTCGTCCTGCTCGCGGCGGCGGCGTTCGAGATCGCGTTCGCGCTCAGCCTCAAGCCGAGCGAGGGTTTCAGCCGTCTGTGGCCGACCCTGGGTGTGCTGGTGTTCGGCGTGATCTCGGTGGTCCTGCTGGCCAGGACCCTGGACCGTCTCCCGGTCGGTACGGCGTACGCGATCTGGACCGGCCTCGGATCGGTCGGCGTGGTCACGCTCGGGATCATCCTGTTCGACGAGCCGGTCACCCCGGCCCGCCTGGCCTGCATCACGCTGATCGTCGCGGGCGTTGTCGGCCTCCGCCTGGCCGGTGCCGACTGAGCGGACCTGCCCCCTAATAGCCGGGCCGGTGCCCGGACCGGGTGCGCGTCGGCAGCCGGACCGGGTGGGTCTCCACCGGCCCTTCGTCCAGCGGGTCGAAGCCGCCGCCACCGGGCCCCGAGATCAGCTGGTGGTACGCCGCCCACGTCGTGGCCCGGGGCGGAATGTTGCCGATGGCATTGACCTTGGTGACCGGATGGCCGCCGTCGTCGATCAGCGTCCACAGGTCGGCGTCACTGCGGAGGCCGCGTAGCTCACCGAAGAGCTCGCGGCCGAACCAGCACGGGTTGCTCTCGCCGTCGTCGTACCGGCAGACGCCGATGGGGGTGGCGACCTCGGCGACGAGCGACCACACGGTGGCCGGCGTCACCCCCGGCTGGTCGCCGAGCAGCACGACCAGCCCGTCGGTACGCCGATCGACCGCGTCGAGCGCCGGCACGATCGACGAACTGCCGGTGTCGGCGTGCGGTGACTCGACCACCCGGACCCCACCCAGCTCGACCCGGTCGCGGACCTGCTCCGACGCAGTGCCCAAGGTCAGGAGCAGCTGGTCGAATCCGCACTCCCGCGCGGACTCCAACGTCACGCCGAGCAACGTGTCGCCGCGGTAGGTCAGCAACTGCCAAGGCGTACCGAGATGTGGTGAGCTGTCGGCACCGAGAAGCAGCCCGGTGATGAACATGGGCTGATCAGCTCCCCGCCCGGGAGGACGGCGCTTCCATTCGAGGGCCCTTCCGCTCTTCCCCGAGCGTGCACAAGCCTCATCGATGGAACCCCGCGACGTGCGCAGGTGTCAATGAACGTCCGGAAAGTGGTCAGATCCGCAGGAAATGCGGCTGGTACGACGCAAGCAGCCCTCAGTGCAGCGTCGAAGCGAATGTTTCCAGGGCGGGATAGCCGGCATTTCCGGTGACGATCGTGGTCACTCCGGAACCGACCACGACCAGGGCGTTCTCGTTCTTCCGGTCGAGCAGCACCTTACGCTGCCAGGTGACTCCGCCGACGGTCGTCGTACCGTCATCCGTGGTGCGGCCGAGTTTGTCGGCCTGGAACTTCCCGCCGGTGACGTTGGACTGCTCGAGACCGACGTACTTCTTGTCGTTGGTGACCACACCGAGGTGCCAGGTCATCGGCTCCTGCTCCGGGGCGCGGAACTCCACACTCGTCGCACTCCAGCCCGTCGGCATCGGCTCCGGACCACGGACCCAGGCGGCGGCCTTGCGGGCATCCTGCAACTGGGCGGTGTACTCGATCGCGCGGACCTTCTCGTCCTTGGGCCGCCAGGTGACGATCATCAGGAACGCGACCACGACCAGGCAGACCACCGTCGCGAACACCAGGTTCCCCACGGTCTGCGACTTGGCCTTGTCACGCCGGTACGCCTGCCGGTACTCGTCCGCCTCCGCCAGCGCCTGGGCCTTCGCCCGCGCCTTGGCTTCGCTCGACGGACCGTGGCTTGTCGCACTCATGTCTCGAGTGTCCCATCTCGCCGAAAAGGTCCGAGAGGGTGTTGGCTACGATCCGTTGGCATGAGCGACCCGACCACACCACCTGCCCATCTGGAGGTCGAGGCCCACGCGCCTGACCGCAACCTCGCCCTCGAGCTGGTCCGGGTCACCGAGGCCGCGGCGATGGCGGCGGGGCGCTGGGTCGGCCGCGGCGACAAGAACGGGGCCGACGGCGCGGCGGTGAACGCGATGCGGACGCTGATCGGCACGGTCGGGATGAACGGCGTGGTGGTGATCGGCGAGGGCGAGAAGGACAACGCCCCGATGCTCTACAACGGCGAGCAGGTCGGCGCCGGCGTCGGTCCCGAGTGCGACGTCGCGGTCGACCCGGTCGACGGTACGACGCTGGTCGCGAAGGGCATGGCCAACGGCATCGCGGTGATGGCGGTGTCGGCGCGGAACTCGATGTACGACCCGTCCGCCGTGTTCTACATGGAGAAGCTCGTGGTCGGCCCGGAGGCCGCCGAGGTGGTCGACATCCGGCTGCCGGTCGCGGAGAACATCCGCCGGGTGGCGAAGGCGAAGGGCTCCACGGTCGACGACGTCACCGTCGTACTGCTCGACCGTCCCAGGCACGAAGAGCTCGCCACCCAGATCCGGGCCACTGGTGCGCGGATCAAGTTCATCTCCGACGGTGACGTGGCCGGCGCGGTCGAGGCGGCGCGGCCGGACACCGGTCTGGACATGTTGCTCGGAATCGGCGGTACGCCGGAAGGCATCATCGCCGCCTGCGCGATGAAGTGCCTGGGCGGGAAGATCCAGGGCAAGCTCTGGCCGCGCGACGACCAGGAGCGGCAGAAGGCACTCGACGCCGGCCACGACCTCGATCGGGTGCTGGACACCGACGACCTGGTCAGCGGTGACGACTGCTTCTTCGTCGCGACCGGGATCACCGACGGCGAACTGCTCCGCGGCGTCCGGTACGGCCGATCCACCGCGCGCACCCACTCGCTGGTGATGCGGTCGCGCAGCGGCACGATCCGCAGCATCGAGAGCGTCCATCAGCTGGAGAAGCTGCGCGCGTACTCCACCATCGACTTCGAGCACGCGAGATGAGTGTTCCGGTGCTCGTGATCGGCGAAGCCCTTGTCGACATCGTCGGTGCCGTCGGGAAGACCGCCCGGAACGGTAACGGGAAGAGCAAGGCGATTCCTGGTGGGTTCGCGGCGAACGTCGCGGTCGGCCTCGCCCGATTGGGTGTGCCCACCGAGCTGGTGGCGCGCTTCGGCACCGATCCGTACGGCGATCTGCTCGGCGCGCACCTGTTCGGGAACGGGGTGCAGCTTGCTCCCGGGACGGTGGATCCTGGTTTCCGGACCAGTACCGCCACCGCGACCCTGGACGCCGACGGCGTGGCGACCTACAAATTCGACATGACCTGGGATCCGCCGGCCCTGTCGCTGCGGCGGGGCTGCCCCGCGATCCACACCGGCTCGATCGCCACCATGCTCGAGCCTGGGGCCAGCGCGATTCGTGAGTTCCTGAAGTCTGTGGCCGATCAGCCCGTCACGGTGACGCTCGACCCGAACGCGCGGCCGGCGATCACCCCGGATCCGGTCGCCGCGTGGTCCGCCGTACGCGAACTGGCCTCGCTGTCCGATCTGGTCAAGCTCAGCGACGAGGACTGCGCGTTCTTCCGGCCCGGGGTGTCGCTCGACGACATCGCGGCCGAACTCCTGACCGCCGAGCGGACGCGGTGCGTGGTCATCACGCGCGGCGGGCAGGGCGCGATCGGAGTCGGCCGGGACCTGCGGGTCGAGGTTCCGGCGCCGGCGATCGAGGTGGTCGACACCGTGGGCGCGGGCGACTCGCTGATGGCGGCGCTCATCTCGGGACTCCTCGAGCGCGGACTGCTCGGGGAGAACCGGCTGGCCGGTCTGACCGCCAAGGAGCTGGAGGAGGTCGTGGACTACGCAGTGAAGGCGGCTGCGATCACGTGTACCCGGCAAGGCGCGGATCCGCCGACTGCAGCCGAGCACACGGCCCGGTGGGGCGCCTGAGGTGTCCGTCGAGACCTGGACCTCCGAGCTGGAGTCCAAAGGCAGCGTTGTCTTCGCGCCGCGTCGCGGACGGCTCGCCGTCCGATTGGCGGGTTTCGGTCTGCTGATGGTGCTGTCGGCGTGGACGAACGTCGACCATCTCCGAGCCGACGGGATCTCCGGCGCACTCGGCGTACTGCGGTTGACCGCTCTGGCGGCGTTCGTCTACGGCACCGGGCTCACGGTCTACCAGTTGGTCGCCAACCGGCCGGTCATCACCGTCGACTCCGAGGGCATCACCCGCGGCCGCAGCCTGCGTTGGTCGGCGATCACCAGCATCGACGAGCCGAGCGGGTGGCCGCTGGCGCGGGCCGTGCAGGTCAACCCGGCCGATCGGCGGACCCGGCCGATCTCGATCCCGCAGGACAACGTCGAGGACCTGGAGGCGCTCGCCCGGTGGCTGCGCGAGCTCCTCGAGGAGCACCGGGACTGAGCAATCAGTCCGCGAGTCCCCCGACGGATTGACCTCTGATGGGTGAGCGCCAGCGGCACGATGCGCTGACTGGGAGGGTCAGGCGACGGAGCTGCGGACGGCGCTGAGGTGGTCGCGGGCGCGCGTGGCGGACAGGTCGGGATCCTTGGCGCGGATCGCGTCGGCGATCGCCTCGTGGGCTGCCTGGTCGTGCCGGTGGCGATGCTCGTCGTCGAGCTTCAGCATGTCGGTCATCGCGCGCCGGATCCGCGGCATGAACGTGTCGAACAGCTCGGTCAGCACGGTGTTGTGCGCGGCCGTCACCACCGCCCGGTGGAAGGCGAGGTCGGCCTCGATGTACCAGTCGTCGGGCGAATTCATCGCCGCCCGCTTGCGGTCGGCGAGGGTGTAGCGGAAGTTCCTCAGGTCGGCCGGCGTACGGCGGGACGCTGCCAGCCGCGCCGCCTCGGTCTCGATCGCGAGCCGTCCTTCCAGTACGTCGGTGATGTCGGCCTTGCGCAGAACCTTGTCCCAGTCCTCCGCGGGCTGCAACGCGATGACGAAAACCCCAGCACCTTGGCGGCTTTCGAGCACGCGCCGGCCGGCCAGCTCACGGACCGCCTCGCGGATCGTCGAGCGGCCGACACCCAGTTGCGCGGCCAGCGTCGTCTCGCCGGGGAGCTTCGCGCCGAGTGCCCACTCACCGTCGCCGATCCGGCGGAGCAGCTCCTCGGCAGCCTGCTCTGCCAACGGGTGACGGCGAATCATGCGGGTCAGTCTAGGTCGTTCCCGGGCCGCTCCCCCAGTCCCGCACGGGACGTGTCCGACGGACAGGAGTTGTCAGCTTGTCTGAGGAGTTGGTAGCCTGCTCGGCATGTCGTCGGACCCCCTGCTTCCGGGCCTCCTCCTTCTTCGCCGCCACGGCGGGAGCTGATTCGACCGGCGCTCCCTCCGTGGAGTGCCGTCGTCCGCCGGTCCTGCCCGCACTGCCCGGAAGGACCACACCGTGAACTGGAACCGCCAGCAGCCCTCCCCGATGCCGAGCCACCGCTACCGCGACATCTTCGCCAAGGTCCCGGTCGAGCCGGTGGACCGCGAGTGGCCGGACCGCCGGATCAACACCGCACCGCTGTGGGTGCCGGTCGACCTGCGGGACGGCAACCAGGCCTTGGCCGAGCCGATGGATCCCGAGCGCAAGCGCCGGTTCTTCGAGTTGATGGTTGCCATGGGCTACAAAGAGATCGAGGTCGGCTACCCGTCCGCGTCGCAGACAGACTTCGACTTCGTCCGGCTGCTGGCCACCTCGGACCTGGTCCCGGACGACGTGACGATCGTCGTGTTCACACCGGCTCGGCGAGAGCTGATCGAGCGGACCGTGGAGTCCGTCGCCGGGATGCGCGGCGACGTGGTGATCCACATGTACGCCGCCACGGCGCCGGTATGGCGCGACGTCGTACTCCGTCGTACCCGGGACGAACTGGCCTCGATGATCTACGCCGGCTCCGAGGAGATCCTCCGGCTGGCGGGAGATTCGGTGCGGTTCCAGTTCTCGCCGGAGGTGTACAACCTGACCGAGCCGGACTACGTGCTGGAGCTGGCCGATCAGCTGACCAAGCAGTGGGACGCGACCGCGGAACGGCCGGTGATCCTGAACCTGCCGGCGACGGTCGAGATGGCGACGCCGAACGTGTACGCCGACCAGATCGAGTACATGCACAAGAACCTGCCTCGGCGCGACGGCGTGATCCTGTCTGTGCATCCACACAACGACCGCGGGACCGGGATCGCCTGCGCGGAGCTCGCCGTACTCGCGGGTGCGCAGCGGGTCGAGGGATGCATCTTCGGCAACGGCGAACGGACCGGGAACGTCGACATCGCCACGCTGGCGCTCAACCTGCACGCGCAGGGCGTGGACCCGATGGTCGACTTCTCGGACATCGACGGGATCCGGGAGGTGGTCGAGTACTGCACGCGGATGCCGATCCATCCGCGGCATCCGTACGTCGGAGAGCTTGTGTACACGGCGTTCTCGGGGACCCATCAGGACGCGATCCGGAAGGGGTTCGCCGTCCAGGGATCCGGTCTGTGGGAGGTGCCCTACCTGCCGATCGACCCGGCGGATGTCGGGCGCGGGTACGAGGCGGTGGTCCGGGTGAACAGCCAGTCGGGTAAAGGTGGCATCGCGCATGTGCTGGAGTCGACGTACGGCATCCGGCTGACCGGCGCAGAGGAAGTCGAGTTCGCGCGGCATGTGCAGCGGCACACCGACGAGAGCGGGCGAGAAGCGAGTGCGGAGGAGCTGAAGGCGTTGTACGAGGAGGTTCTCGGGTGCTCGAACTGAAGGACGTCGACTTCGTTCGGGACGGCAAACTGCTGCTCGCCGGCGTGTCACTGACCGTCGGCGAGGGTGAGCGGTGGGCCCTGCTCGGGCCGAACGGCGCGGGCAAGAGCACGCTGCTGGGTCTGTGTGGCGCGATCACGCATCCCACCCGCGGAACGGTCGAGATCCTCGGCCGACGACTGGGCACGGTCGACATTCGCACCCTGCGCGAGTCCATCGGGCACGTCAATCCGCGGCACCCGCTCCGCTCACCGCTCACCGTCCTCGACGTCGTACTGACGGGCCTCACCGGGACCATCGAACGCATGCCACGCTGGGAGCCGACCGCTGCTCAACAGGCTCGCGCTGTGGAGCTGATCGACCTCCTGGGCATCAGCGAACTCGCTCGCTCCGCATGGACGATCCTCTCCCAGGGCGAACGCGGCCGCGCCCTGATCGCCCGGGCCCTCATCTCCGACCCTCAACTCCTGCTGCTCGACGAGCCCTCTACGGGCCTGGACGTGGCCGCCCGCGAGCAACTCCTCGAGACCCTCGACCACATCCACTCGACCCATCCGCACCTGGCTTCGGTCCTCGTCACCCACCACCTGGAGGAACTGCCCACGTCCACCACCCACGCAGCCCTCCTCCGCGAGGGCCGGGTCCTCGCGGAGGGACCGTCGTACGACGTCCTCACCACCGAACTGATCTCCGCAGCCTTCGACCACCCGATCGAGGTCACCCGGCACGCCGGCCGCTGGAGCGCCACCGCCGGCCGAGGCACCCGGCACCGCTGACCGCACCCAGACCGGGCGCGGACCCGCCGATTCCCCTGAATGTGCGGGGATTCGTGCACTACAGTGAGCCTGCTCCGGGGGGAGACAGGCGGCTGGGGACACGGATGACGGTCATGGGTGAGGCACCACCTGAGATGTGGGCAGAGGAGTTCCGGCGGGCCGGGCGGGTGGTGTTTCCGCTACGCCGACGGACGATGCTCTGGCGTCTGGTGTACCCGTCCGTCACTACGGTGTTCCTGGTGGTCTTCTGGCTCCCTGACGCGCTCACGGCCGGCGGATTGCAACGAGCCGTCGCTCTTCTCTGGATGTCGGCGTTGGTGCTGGGCGCGGTAGGCATCGCCTGGCAGTTGATCACCCAGCGGCCGGTGATATCGGTGGACCGGGAGGGTATCCGGCGGGGGCGGCGGAAGTTCATGCCGTGGAGCGAGGTCGGCGCCATCGGGATCGCCGGTGGACCGGTGTGGGCGCGGACCGTGCCGATCATCCCGAGGGATGCCTTCGGGAAGGACGTCATGCTGTCTCAGCAGCATGTGCGAGACATGCCGGCCTTCCGGCGGTGGCTGGAAACCTTGCTCGCCGAGTACAGCCGGTCGGCGCGTTCGGGAGAAACCGCATGGCGGTGATGGGCGAGGAGTCGCCTGCGGTGTGGGCGGAGGAGCTCCGGCGCGCCGGTCGGGTGGTCTTTCCGGTACGGCGGAAGCGGCTCGTGATCCAGCGCGGCTGCTTCGTCGTACTGTTGGGCCTCAACCCGGCGATGTCCTTCACCGAGTGGATTCACGCCGGCGGACAACGCCTTGCGCTCGGCCTCTGCTCCGTCGTACTGCTCCTGCTGCTGATCGCCCTCAGCACATGGCAGCTCGTCACCCAGCGCCCCACCCTGATCGTCGATCACAACGGCATCCGCGCCGGCCGCACGTTCCTCCCCTGGACCGCCGTCGGCACCATCGGCGTCCCCCACGGCCCGAAGGTCTACATGGTCCTGCCGATCATCCCGACCAACGTCTGGGCCAAACACCTCCCGCTGACCCAGGACAACGTCAAAGACCTCCCCGCCCTCGCCAGCTGGCTCACCAAGGTCCTACAAGACCACCGCCGCCCCGCACCAAACTAAGCCGCCGGACTACCCTCCTCGAACCGAACCACGAGCTGCGCGTGAAACGCCTGGGCGATCCGTTCGAGGAGAGCAATGGTGGGCACGGTTCCACCGGCTTCGAACCGGGCCAGAGCGGACTGCGTCATACCCGCAGCCTGCGCAAGTCGGGTCTGGGTCCATCCGCGCTCTTCACGCATCTGCCGCACCGCCGCACCGAGCTCGAACGCCCGCCGAGCCGCGTCGTACGCCTCCCCCGCCCCAGGCTCCCGCATCCGGCGCTCACGAACGTCGTCCCATCCCGCTCGTCCCGTCACCTCAATCCTCCTCCGTCACCGACACGCCGTGCGCTTCCTCCACACACCTGCGATACGTCGCTTGTGTCTCCCGCATCCGTTGGGGCTGGGTCAGGTGAGGCCGAGGCGGCGGGTTAGGCGGGGGCCTCGTTTGATCTTGATTTCGCCGAGGATGGCGGTGCCGCGGATGTGGAAGCGTTTGGGGGCGGCGGTGCGGGCGTTCGGGTCGGGGACCGCCTTGAGGCCGGCCTCCTGTTCGGAGACCGAGCCGAGGATCGGGTTGCTGTCCAGCAGGACGATCGCGTTCTGTGGGACGCGGATCTTCACGTCGGCGAGGATCGACTTCACCTCGACGTGGATCTCGTCGAACGGGATGTCGGCCTCCGTGTAGTCGAGCGTGACGTCGCCGAGGACCGCGTTCACCTCCTGGCGCTGCGGGACCAGCCAGTTCCCCATCCGCTTGGTGTCGGACAGGAACACGTTGATCACCGGGCCGGACTCGACCATCGCCCCGCCGTACTGCGGTCCGACGGCCGGCACGCCCGGCGCCCGCGGACCGTTCGGCAGGTCGGCGGTCAGCTCGACGAGCTCGCCGTACGTCTTCGAGGAATACAGCGTCTCGAGCCGCTCCTCGAGTTCGGCGTACGACAACCGCCCCTCGCCCGCGGACTCCCGCAGTACGTCGGCGACCTCCTCCCGCTCCAGGTCGGACACCCGTCGCCGCAGCGCCAGTTCGTCACCGGTCGGCGCCTGCGCGGGCACGGCATCCTGCGGTCGGTTCTCCTGAGGAACGTCATCCTGAGCCACGCTCAGAACCATACGCGCGACCCACCCCGCCCGCCGACCGTTTCTTCCCCGATTGACCCCTGATCCAACCCCTGAGAACCTGTCGCCGGGTACGCCCGTCCGTCGAGGGTTGTGCGCTGTCCGTCGAAAACCCTCGACTGGTGCCTGGGGAACGCGGGGCGGACTAAGGTGGGGCAACCATGAGGTTGACGACGTCCGCGGCCGGCGATCTGTCGCGGTTGCGGCAGCTCAACGAGCGTGCGGTGCTGGCGGCGGCACGGTCCACGGGCGGACTTCGGGTCGCGCAGATCGTGGCACAGAGCGGGCTCGGGCGGACCGCGGTCGAGGACGTGCTGACCAGCCTGGTGGCTCGCGGCTGGCTGGTGGAGGAGAGCCCGGCGATCCGCGGGCGTGGACGGCCGGCGCGCAGCTACCGGTTCCGCGCCGAGGCGGGGTACGTCGTCGGCCTGGACATCGGCGCCTATTCGGTGCGTGGGGTGCTCACCGATCTCAGCTGTCGAGTGCTGGCCGAAGGCCGGCGGTCGGTGACACCGCAAGCCCGCCGACGTACGCGGCTGGCCGCCGCCGATCAGGTCATCGCGGACTGCGCACGCGACGCCGGCGTACCGACGGAAGACATCTGGGCCGTCGGCTGCGGCACCACGGGCCTGGTGGATGCGGCAGGGACGGTCGTCCGCGCCAACGCGATCCCGGACTGGTCCGGCCTGAACCTGGCCGCCCATTTCCGTCGGCCCGCCACCCGACTCGTTGCCGTCGACAACGACAGCCAACTCGCCGCCCTCGCCGAACATCGCCTCGGTCCCACGACCCCCACTGGCGAGACGGATCTAGTGTTCCTGCACGCGGGACTTCGCACCGGGCTCGCGCTGATACTGGACGGGCGGCTCCGCCGTGGCGCGCATGGTGCGGCGGCCGACATGTCGATGCTGCCGACGGTCGCGTGGGAGCCTGCCATCGAACACCTGCACGGCGTGGTGCCGGCCGACGTTCCGCTGGCGGACCGGGCCGAGCAGGCCTTCGCCGCAGCGCGCGCCGGCGACCGGGCCGCACGAGCCGCCGTACGGCGGTATGCACGGGCGATGGCGATTGCCGCCGCCACGGCGATCTCAGTGGTCGATCCGCGGGTACTGGTCCTCGGCGGGGCGTTCTCGCGGGCGGCCGACGTACTGATGGATCCGCTCGCCACGGAGCTCGCCCGGCTCAGCCCGCGAGTACCGGAACTGCGCGCATCCTCACTGGGCGCCCAGTGTGTGGTCATGGGCGCAGCCTGTCTCGCCCTGGACGCCGTGGACGAACACCTGCTCGCCAGTGGCCCGCTCCCGCCACTGGCCGCCACCAGCCTCTCGACGACCTGATCGCCGGTCGCCACGACGGTTGATGTTCACCTCGACGAAAGCTCTCCGCCGTTGGTAATTGACGGGCGTGCGCGAACCGGGCTATTAATGTCGCAGACAGGCAATAATCATCCGCACCCGACACCCTTCGGCCGCGCCCACCCGGGGAGCTGACGGTCGACCTCCGTCAGTGGGTTCTCCACTGCTCGACACTGCATACCCGGACTTTTCGGCCCGGCGGCGTTGCCGCTGTGAGGAGGAATCCATGGAGCTCGACCCCGATCCGAATCGGGTCTCCCGGCGGACCGTTCTCCGGACTGGTGCGGCGCTGGCGGCCACCGCGGCCGCGACCCAGGTCGGCACAACGGCGTACGCGAGTCCGAACGGGCAGGACCAGGCACCCGCCGACGCCGACCCGAACAATTACGTCGACGTCCAGTTGCTCAGCATCACCGACCTGCACGGCTACCTGCAGCCGACCGATGTCAGCGGCTACAACCTCGTCACCGATCGCGGTGAGCAGAAGGTGGTCGGCGGTGCAGCGTACCTGGCAGCGCATCTCAAGCGGCTGCGGGCAGGCCGGAGGAACAGCATCTTCTTCTCCGCCGGCGACAACTTCTCCGGTTGGCCGTTCACGGTCGACTCGCACGCCAACGAGCCGACCGTCGAGGTGCTCAACGCTCTCGGCCTGCAGTTCAGCACGGTCGGCAACCACGAACTCGATCAACGCTTCCCGGAGTTCCTGATCGAACACATGGAGAAGGGCAAGCCCTACGGCGTCGCCGGACGCGACTCCTCGTTCGCCGACTCGACCGGCAAGCGCTTCGGCGGCGCGAACTTCGCCTTCTACACCTCCAACGTCGTGTTTAACGACAGCGGCCTCACGATCGTCCCGCCGTACAACATCGTGCGCGTGGACGCGGGCAACGGGACCACATTGCCGGTCGCCTTCATCCATCTCACCGTGACCGACACGGCCACCGGATCGACGTCGTACCAGCCCGGGATGTTGTGTCTGGACCATCTCTCGACGGTCAATCGGATGGCCGCCCAGCTCAAGTCCCGCGGTGTGAACGCGATCGTCGTCGTGATGCACGAGGGCGGCACCGCCGGCAAGGACATCAACGGCCTCACCAACCCGTCCGGCCCGTGCTTCACGCTGGCCCAGCAGGCCTCGCCGGACATCTCGGCGTTCGTGACCGGACACTGGCATGCCGTGTTCAACGGGATGATCCCGGGTCCGGACGGCGTACCCCGTCCTGTTGTCGAGGCCGGCCTGCACGGCCAGATGATCAACGAGATCACCCTGAAGCTCGATCGGACGACCGGTGAGGTGGTCAAGGATCTGACAACCTCGACGAACCACGCGAACACCCACGACGTAGCGCCTGACCCGCAGGTCCAGCAGATTGTCAACTACTGGGTCGACGAAGGTGTCAAGCGGTACAACATTCCGCTCGCCACGCAGAGCAAGGACATCACTCGGGCCCGCAACAACCTCGGCGAATCGTCGATGGGGAATCTCGCGGCCGACGTCCTCTACTGGGACGCCCGGCAGGACGGCGACGCGGTGGACCTGGCCGTCTTCGCAGCGGCACCCAGAAAGGGCTCGGTCGCCCTGGCCGGCGACGGGCTCCTGGAGGCACCGGGCCCGAGCGGCGACGACGCTCGTGGCCAGATCCTCTTCGGTGAGGCCTGGAACGCGTTCGGCTACGGCAATCCGGTCCTCGGCGTGACGGTCACCGGGCAGCAGATCCTGACCGCGCTGCAGGACCAATGGCAGCAGGCAGCCAACGGCGCCGTGACCCTCGCGCCGCTTGCCGTCTCGGCCAACGTGTCGTACGACGTCGATCTCACCGCCGCGCCCGGCCATCGGGTCGTCCCGGACAGCATCATGATCAAGGACACCGCGCTGCAACTCGACCGTGACTATCGCCTGGCCGGACTGGCGTACACCTTGATCGAGGCGGACGGCACGACCGCGTTCCATGGTTTCCGCGATCCGGTCCGGCACGACCGTGACCGCGAGGCCTTCATCGCCTACCTGCGGGCCCATCCCCACATCGATCCGCCACCCACGAACCGCGCCCGCCCCGCCGGCGGCACTATGACCGGAGCTATGCCGGGAGCTATGACAGGAGTGCAGCATGGCTGACGGGACCATCTCCACGATCGCCGGCTACGGCAGCAAGCTCACCGGGTTCGAGGGGCCGGCCGCTGCCCTGGACCTCCGGCAGGCGACGCCGGGGACCACCGAACTCGGCCGCAATCAGGGTGTCGCCGTCGATGAGCAGGGCCGGATCTATGTCGCAGCGACCGCGAAGAACGCCATCGGGCGGATCTCGGCACCGGCCAGTTGGACGTCGCAACAGCTCGGCGAGGTGCTGACCAGTCCGACCGGTGCGCTGGGGTGGATGTTCTACTCGCCGTCGGCGGCCGCGGCCGCATCGTTCGAAGCGACCGAGTACAACGGACGCAGCGCGGTGCATTGGGTGGCCACCAACACCGACAACCGGACCGTGCTCTATCTGCAGCCGACGATCATCGGCGGTGCTACCGGACGCTGCGTCGCGCAGGTCGTCGGGAGCGGCACCGTCGTACTCGATCTCTACAACGGTGGCGTCGAGACGCTCAGCCAGACAGTGACGCTCAGCGACACCCCGCAGCAGTTGGTGGCGGAGAAGGTCTTCGCGCCGACCTCGGTGCAGTTCAAGATCAGAGCGGCCGTCGCCCAGCAACGACTCGAGTGCACGATCTTCGATGCCTCGATCGTCCAGTCCCAGGTCACCGGCGACACCGGCCCGATCGCCGGACAGACGAACCGGATGGGCTATGCGGGTGATGGCGGTTCGGCGGTCTCCGCACTGTTCAATGCACCGACCGCCATCGCGCTCGACCGGAGCGGCCGCGTCCTGGTCGCCGACACCTACAACAACTGCGTACGGCGGATCGACGAACAGGGCCGCGTCCAGACGATCGCGGGCACCGGCCGGCCTGGGTACGACGAGGGCAGCAAGGCCAATCGCAGCCATTTCGATCATCCCGCCGGAGTCGCCGTCGATCGGCAAGGCAACGTGTACATCGCCGACACCTACAACCACCGGATCCGCCGGGTGGACGGGGCCGGCCGGGTCCAATCGATCGCCGGCACCGGCGTGGCCGGATCCGGTGGCGATGACGGGCCCGCGACGTCGGCCCAGCTGAACCACCCGCACGGGTTGGCCTTCGACGGAGACGGAAACCTGCTGGTCGCCGACACCTACAACGATCGGATCCGCTGCATCGACCCGTCCGGGCGGATCAGGACGATCGCGGGCAACGGTGAGCACGGCTTCTCCGGCGACGGCGGCCCGGCCACCGACGCCCGACTGGCCACCCCGTACGACGTCGCGGTCGGGCCGGACGGAACCGTCTACATTGCCGACACCCTCAACCACCGGATCCGCCAACTCGCCGGCGCCACCATCAGGACGTTGGCCGGAACCGGTGCGTACGGCGTCAACGGCCGGGCCGGTGGCAGTGCAGCGGCGGCACAGTTGGCCGAACCTCTCGGGGTTGCCGTCGACCCGAACAGCGGGGACGTCTACGTCGTCGAATCCACTCAGGCGGTGCTGCGGATCAGCTGACTCGGCCTGCCGTCCGATCTCTGCCTGACGATCACATCCGTTCAGGCAGGGATCGGACGGCCTCCCGGTCCACCACCAGGCATCGGCAGGTGAGGGAGGTCGCGGCGGGCGGAAGGCACGGGGCACATAGGCTTGGGGCCTCAGACCACTTGCCTTGGAGGTACGACGGTGTCCGCCGAGTTCAACTACTCCGATCTGTTGCCGTTGGGTGCTGACGAGACGGAGTACCGGCTGCTGACGACCGAAGGCGTCAGCACGTTCACCGCAGGCGACCGGACGTTTCTCCAGGTACAGCCGGAGGTGCTGCAGGCGCTGACCGCGGAGGCGATGCACGACATCTCGCACTACCTGCGGACCGCGCACCTCGCGCAGTTGCGGCGGATCATCGACGACCCGGAGGCGTCCGGGAACGACCGGTTCGTCGCGCTCGACCTGCTGAAGAACGCGAACATGTCGGCCGGCGGTGTCCTGCCGATGTGGCAGGACACCGGCACCGCGATCGTGATGGGCAAGAAGTCCGAGGGCGTGATCACCGGCGCGGTCGACGAGGAGTGGATCAGCCGCGGTGTGTACGACGCCTACACCAAGCTCAACCTGCGCTACTCGCAGATGGCTCCGCTGACCATGTGGGACGAGAAGAACACCGGCTCCAACCTCCCGGCGCAGATCGAGCTGTACTCCACCCCGGCCGGTTCCGGCGACCCGGCGTACAAGTTCCTCTTCATGGCGAAGGGTGGCGGCTCGGCGAACAAGTCGTTCCTTTACCAGGAGACCAAGGCGGTCCTGAAGCCGGAGGCGATGCTGAGCTTCCTCGACGAGAAGATCCGCTCGCTCGGCACGGCCGCCTGCCCGCCGTACCACCTCGCGATCGTCGTCGGCGGTACGTCGG
>Ga0136846_1223463_pt1 | contig 15929 bp, 16 predicted proteins | sample HopSoiMetagenom2_FD_96841 | JGI IMG/M metagenome (GOLD analysis project Ga0136846, IMG submission 96841) | Grasslands soil microbial communities from Hopland, California, USA - 2 Assembly 2016 (version 4) | ecosystem: Environmental > Terrestrial > Soil > Grasslands | place: USA: Hopland... | reverse complement strand
GCCGTCGACGCGGTTGTGGAAAACGGCGTCTGGGTTCGGCAGGAGCCGGTGTTCGACTCGCCGATCAACCTCGGCGCGCATTGCGCCAAGGGCGCGTCGGTTCGCGAGCACGGCATGACCGAGCACTCGCACCGCCTCAAGTACCCGATGAAGCTGGTGGACGGGAAATACCGCCGCATCAGCTGGGAGGAGGCGATCAACGAGATCGGCGACAAGCTGCTGAAGATCCGGCAGGAGAGCGGCCCGGATGCGGTCTTCTGGATCGGCTCGTCCAAGCACAGCAACGAGCAGGCGCAGATGTTCCGCAAGTTCGTGTCCATGTTCGGCACCAACAACATGGACCACCAGGCGCGCATCTGCCACTCGACCACCGTCGCGGGTGTGGCCAACACCTGGGGCTACGGCGCGATGACCAACTCGTACAACGACCTGCAGAACACGAAGTGCATGTTCTTCATCGGGTCGAACGCCGCCGAAGCGCACCCGGTATCGATGCTGCACGCGCTGCACGCGAAGGAGACGGGCGCGAAGATGATCGTGGCCGACCCGCGCTTCACGCGCACCGCCGCGAAGGCCGACCAGTACGTGCGCTTCCGCTCGGGCACCGACGTGGCGCTGCTCTTCGGCATGCTCCACATCATCTTCAAGAACGGCTGGGAGGACCAGAAGTACATCGACGATCGCGTCTACGGCATGGACAAGATCAAGGCCGAGGTCCTGCAGAAGTGGACTCCCGACAAGGTGACCGAGGTCACCGGCGTCTCCGAAGCGGACCTCTACGCCATGACCGAGACGTTCGCGAAGAACCGCCCGTCCACGATCATCTGGTGCATGGGCCAGACGCAGCACTCGACCGGCAACGCGTTCGTGCGCGCCTCGTGCATCCTGCAGCTCGCCCTCGGCAACATCGGCGTTTCCGGAGGCGGCGCCAACATCTATCGCGGACACGACAACGTGCAGGGCGCCACCGACGTGGGCCCGAACCCCGACTCGCTTCCCGGGTACTACGGCCTCGCCGAAGGCGCCTGGAAGCACTGGTGCAAGGTCTGGGGCGTGGATTACGAGTGGATGAAGGGCCGCTTCGCGTCCAAGGCGATGATGGAGAAGTCCGGCAGCACGGTATCGCGCTGGATCGACCTCGTCCTGGAGAAGAACGAGATGATCGACCAGGACAGCAACGTCCGCGGGATCGTGTATTGGGGCCACGCGCCGAACTCCCAGACCCGCGGGCTCGAGATGAAGCAGGCGATGGAGAAGGTCGACATCATGGTGGTCGTCGATCCCTATCCGACGGCGGCTTCGGTGATGCCGGACCGCAAGGAGGGTGTGTACCTGCTGCCCGCGGCGACGCAGTTCGAGACGTCCGGATCGGTCACCGCGTCCAACCGCTCGATCCAGTGGCGCGAGAAAGTGATCGAGCCGCTCTTCGAATCGAAGCCCGACCACACGATCATGTACGCCTTCGCGAAGAAGTTCGGCTATGGGCCGGAATTCGTGAAGAACATCAAGCTCGTGAAGGACAAGACCGGATGGGACGAGCCGCTCGTCGAGGACATGACGCGCGAGATCAACAACGGCAACTGGACGATCGGCTACACCGGGCAGACCCCGGAGCGGTTGAAGGCGCACATGCGCCTCATGGGCCACTTCGACGTGAAGACGCTGCGCTGCACCGAAAGCGTCGTGGACAAGGAGACCGGCTACGACATCAAGGGCGACTACTTCGGCCTGCCGTGGCCGTGCTACGGCAAGGCCGAGATCAAGCAGCCCGGCTCGCCGGGCCTCTATCGCACCGACTTGAAGATGATGGACGGCGGGGGATGCTTCCGCGCCAACTTCGGCATCACGAAGGACGGCGTGGACCTCCTCGCCGCCGACGGTTCCCACTCGAAGGATTCCGAGATCACCACGGGCTTCCCCGAGTTCGACCACGTGCTCATGAAGAAGCTGGGCTGGTGGAACGAGCTCACCCCGGAAGAGCAGGCCGCGGCCGAGGGCAAGAACTGGAAGACGGATCTGTCGGGCGGCATCCAGCGCGTGTGCATGGTCAACCACAACGTCCACTTCTGGGGCAACGCCCGCGCACGCGCGGTCGTCTGGAACTTCCCGGACGGCGTGCCCCAGCACCGCGAGCCGCTCTACAGCCCGCGCCCCGACATGGTCGCCAAGTACCCGACCCATGACGACAAGAAGGCCTTCTGGCGCCTGCCGACGCTCTACAAGACCGTGCAGCAGAAGGCGCTGCAGGACAACGTGGCCGAGAAGTACCCGCTTGTGCTCACCTCCGGACGCCTGGTCGAATACGAGGGCGGGGGGGAGGAGACGCGCTCCAACCCGTGGCTCGCGGAGCTGCAGCAGGAGAACTTCGTCGAGATCAACACGGCCGATGCCGACAAGCGCGGCATCAAGTACTGGGACTGGGTCTGGGTGAAGACGCCGACCGGCGCGCAGCTCAAGGTGCGCGCGCTGGTGACCGAGCGCGTTGGCTCGGGCACGAGCTTCATCCCGTTCCACTTCGGTGGCTGGTGGCAGGGCAAGGACCTGCTCGACAAGTACCCCGAAGGATCCGCGCCGATCGTACGCGGCGATGCGGTGAACACGGCCACCACCTACGGGTACGACTCCGTGACCATGATGCAGGAGACCAAGACCACGCTGTGCAACATCGAGAAGGCGTGAGGAGAAAACCATGGCCCGAATGAAATTCATCTGTGACGCCGAACGCTGCATCGAGTGCAACGCTTGCGCGACCGCGTGCAAGAACGAGCACGAGGTGCCCTGGGGCGTGAACCGCCGCCGCCTGGTGACCGTGAACGACGGGTTGCCCGGCGAGCGCTCCATCTCCGTGGCCTGCATGCACTGCACCGATGCCCCGTGCATGGCGGTATGTCCCGTGGATTGCTTCTACCGCACCGAGGACCAGGTCGTCCTCCACGACAAGGACCTGTGCATCGGCTGCGGCTACTGCTTCTACGCCTGCCCGTTCGGCGCCCCGCAGTTCCCGCAGGCGGGCGCCTTCGGCCTGCGCGGCAAGATGGACAAGTGCACCTACTGCGCCGGTGGGCCGGAGGAAAACCACTCGGTCGAGGAATTCCGCAAGTACGGCCGCAACCGCATCGCCGAGGGCAAGCTCCCGGCCTGCGCGGAGATGTGCTCGACCAAGGCGCTGCTCGCCGGCGATGCGCCGGTCATCACCACGATCTACAAGACGCGCGTGACGACCCGCGGCAAGGGCGACGAGATCTGGGGCTGGGCCATGGCGTACAAGGAGAGCGGCAAGCTCGCCGATGCCAACAGCGCGATGCCGGCGAACGGGGGCAAATCGTGATTCGCCCCCTGGCGATCGCCGCGCTTCTTGCCCTGGCTGCCTGCGGCGAAATCCCGCAGGACGCCCCCAAGCCCTACGCCGGAAAGGAAGACACCAAGGCCTATGCCGGCGATCTCTTCAAGGGCGACAAGCAGAAGTACGAGCAGGCGCTGGCGCAGCGGGCGGGATACCAGAACGACTACGCCCCGTACCGCGCGGCGGGCCTGAGTGCCCAGGCCCCCGCCAACGCGCCCGCCAAACAATAGAGCGAATCGAGGAGAAGATCCCATGCTGAGATTGATCCCGCGCCTGGCCGCCGCTCTGCTCGCGGCGTCCGTGCTCGCGCTGCCCGCGGTCGCCACCGCCCAGCAGCAGGGCGCGCAGGCAACCACCCCCCCGAGGGAGGCGGTGAAGCCGACGACAGCGCCCACCAAGGACGCCGGCAAGAAGCCCGAGGCGCCGCAAGCGACTGCCGATGCGCCGAAGGCCGCATCGCCACCGACGCCGCAAAAGGGCTCGACCGCCGTCCCGGGATGGAACAATCCGCCCGCCTGGTCGTCCGCGAGCGAGCGTCCGCAGTACGCGTCGATCCCCGGCGTCGAGAAGAATCGCCTCATCCAGGGCGCCGGCCGCGAGTGGCGCGAGTTCCGCAACGGGCCGCTCACGAAATACGGCGGCTGGATGCTGGTGCTGGTGCTGATCGCGATCGCCGCGTTCTATCTCATCCGTGGACCGCTCACGCTCCACGGGCAGCCCACCGGGCGCCTGATCGAGCGCTTCAACGCGATCGAGCGGGTCTCCCATTGGATCATGGCCGGCGCCTTCGTCCTGCTGGCGCTGAGCGGCATCGTGATCATCTTCGGCAAGCACATCATCCTGCCCTGGCTGGGCTACAGCGGATTCTCCTGGCTCACCATCGCCTCGAAGAACATCCACAACTTCGTGGGACCGCTCTTCATCTTCACCCTCGTCGTGATGGTCCTGCTGTACGTGAAGGACAACCTCCCGAGGGCTTACGACATCGACTGGCTGAAGAAGGCAGGCGGAATGTTCGGCGGGCCCGAGGTTCCCTCCGGCAAGTTCAACGCCGGCGAGAAGATGTGGTTCTGGGGCGGCATGGTGTTCCTGGGCACGTTCGTGTGCATCACGGGACTCATCCTCGACTTCCCCAACTGGAACCAGGGGCGCGAGGCGATGCAATACGCGAACGTGGTCCACGCGATCGCCGCCCTTTTCTTCGTGTCGGCTTCTTTCGGGCACATTTACCTCGGCACGCTCGGCGTGCCCGGCGCCTACGGGGCGATGCGCGACGGCTACGTGGACGAGACCTGGGCGAGGGAGCACCACGGCATCTGGTTGGACGAGGTCAAGTCGGGCCGGCGGCCCGAGAAATTCGTGGGCGCCTCTCCGGTGCCGGCTGCGGGAGACGACTGATGAGGAATTCCATCAAGGCAATGATCTGCGCGGCCGCCTTCGCCCTGGGCGCTTCGGTGGTGTTCGCCAAGATCCCGCCGCCGCCGCCCCTCGACGAGAAGGGCAAGGCCGCGGCCGAGGAGAAAAAGGCGAAGGACGCCGCTGCGGCGGAGAAGGCGAAGGCCGACCAGGCTGCCGCCGAGGATCGCGCGATCAAGAACTACCAGGCCAACATGAAGAAGGCCGGCAAGCCGATCCCCAAGCCCACGCCCGTGGTCGCCGCTGCGCCAGCGAAGCCGGCTGACGCGAAGGCCGCGGCGAAGCCGGGCGATGCGAAGCCCGCGGCTGCGCCGGCCAAGGACGAGAAGAAGAAGTAGCCATGAAACCCATTGCCGTGATGGCAGTCACCGGCGCGTTGGCCGCCGGATGCGCATCCATGAACATCACCGGTGGTCCCAGTGCGGTGGCCAACCTCGAGCCCACGGCCGGCAATACCGCGAAGGGCACGGTGAGCTTCACGCAGCATGGCGACAAGGTGCGTGTGAGCGCACAGCTCACCGGCCTCAAGCCCGACGCGGAACATGCCTTCCACGTGCACGAGAAGGGCGATTGCAGCTCCGCTGACGGCATGAGCGCCGGGGGCCACTACAACCCCGCGGGCAAGCCGCACGGCCCGCAGGCGGCCGACCACCATGCCGGCGACATGCCGAACCTCAAGGCCGACGCCTACGGCAACGCGAGCGGCACCTTCGAGATCTCCGGCGTTTCCATCGGCAGCGGCGATGCCGACATCGTCGGCAAGGGCCTGATCGTCCACCGCGATCCGGACGACTACAAATCGCAGCCGGCAGGCAACACGGGCCCCCGCATCGCCTGCGCCACGATCCGCAAGTCGTAGCACGGCCCGCGCTCGCGGGCTTGAGTTAAATCAAATGCTTGGAAGCGCTGCGACGGCACCTTTGTGCCATTCCAGCTGCCTTTCGCGTGCCGCATCATCCCCACAAAATACCCGCGATGCGTGCGGGTCCAGGGAGAACCGGCATGAGACTGCATTCGACGGTCGCGATGGCGCTAGCAGCAATAGCGCTCGCGTTTGTGTCGCCCGTGTCCGCGCAGCAGGAGCCGGTTTGCGCCGCCTGCCACGAGGGTCCGCACCAGTCGATTGCGCTGACGAAGCACGGTGCCAAGAACGACGCGAGCGGCAGCATGTGCCAGGCGTGCCACGGGGATGCGAGCAAGCACCTCGAGGACCCGATGAAGAACAAGATGGAGAACAGGTTCGCCCACGCCTCCGCGGGCGAGAAGAGCGCCGTCTGCCTCACGTGCCACGCGGGTAACCGGCACCTCGCGTTCTGGGAATCGGGCAAGCATTCGAAGAACGAAGTGGCATGCAGCGACTGCCACAACATCCACGACAAGACGAAGTCGCTGACCGTCGCGCCCTTCACGACGACGCAGCGCCCCATCGAGGCCGACACGTGCGGCCGCTGCCACAAGCAGGTGCGCAACGCCGCGCTCAAGCCCTCGCACCACCCGATCCTCGAAGGCAAGGTGAAGTGCTCCGACTGCCACAACCCGCACGGTTCCATCACCCACGTGATGCTGCGGCACGAGACCGTGAACCAGCAGTGCTACTCGTGCCACGCCGACAAGCGCGGGCCGTTCCTCTTCAGCCACCCGCCGGTCGAGGAGAACTGCATCACCTGCCACAGCCCGCACGGCTCGGGGCATGAGAAGCTGCTGGTCGACAAGGCCCCGAACCTCTGCCAGGACTGCCACGTGACCGGCAAGCACCCGACGAGCTTCTATGGATCGGGGCAGGCGTGGCTGCTGCCCGACGGCACGCGCAACGCCTCGCCCAGCACGCGCTTCGTCGCGCGTGGATGCCTCAATTGCCATAACCAGATCCACGGCTCGAACGCCCCCGGAAGTCGCGGGCAGGCGTTCATCCGTTAGGAGGCGCCATGAACCGCAAGATCATCGCTCTCCTCGTGGCGAATGCCTTCGCCGCCCCGTGCGCGCTCGCCCAGGAGGCGGCCGGCGACTTCCGTTACTTCGGCACCATCGGGCTGGGCGGCCTGAACACCGACGACAAGAACGCTGCCGACGCCTCCAAGCTGAACGAGTACCGCGACCTGTCCAACGGCGTCATCTCCATTTTCGACGTGAAGGGCCGGGGCTCGCGCTATTGGTTCGACCTGTTCGGCGAGAACCTGGGCCGCCACGACGAATACGTCGATGCGCGCGGCGGAAAGTACGACTCGTTCAAGTACCGGATCTACACCGACGCCCTGCGGCATAACTTCCTGTTCGACGGGCGCACTCCGTACGCGGGCGCGGGCGGACCCGTGCAGACGGCGACCTTCCCGCGCCTCGATCCGGCGCAATGGAACACCGTGGACAGCGGCTACAAACGGCGTGACACGGGCATCATGTTCGAGCTGCAGTCGATGAACCCGTGGTATGCGCGCATCGACGCGAACCAGGTCAACTGGAGCGGCTCCAAGCCCGGCTCTTCCTCGCAAGGCACGAGCCCCGGCAACGGCTTCGTGGAGCTGCAGCTGCCGGTCGATTACATCACCAAGAACGCGCAGGCCGAAGCGGGCTACAACACTCGCCAGATGCACTTCGACCTCTCGTACCTCGCGAGCAAGTTCGAGAACGACAACAAGACGGTCAACTGGACGAACGGCTACTTCGCCAACGGAACCGACACCACGTACCTCGCCCAGGACAATCGCTACCAGCGCTTCATGGGCAACGCCACGTTCCGGCAGCTCGCCTGGGGCACGACTGTCGCGATGCGATTTACGCTGGATGAGCTGAAGAGCACCGTGCCCGTGGGCACGTCGATCCTGAGCAGCACCGGGCCGACACCCATCAGCGCCAATGTCTCCACTTACGACGGCAAGGTGAAGAACCAGACGTTCACCGCGACGGCGAGCTCCGCTCCCATGAAGGGGCTGGATACGCGCGTCTACTACAACTACCGCAAGCGCGACGAGGAATCGACCGAAGTCACGTTCAGCGACGGCGCCGTAGCCGAGCCCTTCTCGTACACGAAGAACAACGTGGGCTTCGACGCCTACTGGCGCCTCAACCGCGCCAACCGCTTCGGAGTGGGCTACGACTGGCTCGACACCAAGCGCGAGGGCCGCGAGGATTTCGACCGCACCAAGGACCAGCGCCTGTTCCTCGAGTACCGCAACAACAGCCTCGATGACCTGGCGATGCGGCTCAAGTACCAGCGCCTCGACCGCGACTCGAACTTCCTGCACGCCAACGACGGCACCAGTGCGAGCGACTCCGCCTACCTCAATCGCTTCGTGACCGCCTTCGACCTGTCCAACGTGAACCAGGACTCGTGGAAGCTCACGCTCGACTACACCGCCTTCGGCGCCCTCGACCTGGGCTTCGAGGGCATCATCAAGAACAACAAGTACAAGGACAACACGCTGGGACGCCTGAAGGACGACCGCCGGGAGGTTTACCTGACCGCGTCGTACGCCTTGGGCACCGCCGCGCGCTTCACGATCTTCGGCGACAACGAGGAGATCAAGTACGACTCGACGCACCGCAAGATCGACGACAGCGCCAAGCCGGGGGCCTACGACCCGAACTCCGCGCCGAACACGTCCAACTACAACTGGGACGGCAAGATCAAGGATCGCAACTGGGCGGTCGGTGCCGCATTCGACTGGCAGGCCACCGAGCGGCTGGTGCTCAAGGCTTCCGCGATCTACTACAAGACCGACGGCGACGTGGACCTCTCGCTCCAGGAAGGCACGCCGTCGTCCGTGGTGCGGCCGCTGCCCGTGAGCGCCTGGGACGACACCAAGAGGAAGTCGTTCAACCTGAAAGGCGTGTACGCGTTCTCCAAGGCCTGGACCTTCACCGGCGGCTGGGCCTACGAGCGCTACGAGTACAGTGACTCGCAGATGAATGGTTACCAGTACACCGTCCCCGGTTCCTCGAACCAGAACAGCTACCTGAACGGCACGTACGCGCAGCCGCAGTACACGGCGAACATCCTTTACTTCCTGGTCAACTACCGCTTCTAGCGGAGGGGCGATGGCAGAACCGAAGGGCGGATTCATCCGGCGCACATTGCGCGGTCTCAGGAGCCCCAGCCCCAAGTGGTCGGTGCTCGCGCTGCTCGTCGTGGGCATCGTGGTGGGACTCGTCGCCACCGTGGGAACTCAGGTCATGGTGCACGTCACCGGCACCAACGAGTTCTGCAGCACGTCTTGCCACTCCATGCAGTGGGTCGCGACCGAGTACCGCAAGAGCGTGCACGCCGTGAACCGCACGGGCGTTCACGCCGGCTGCCACGACTGCCACGTACCCAAGGACTATCCCTACCTGCTCTTCTACAAGGCGCGCGCCGGCATCAAGGACGCGATCGGCGAAATGACCGGCGTCATCGGCACCGAGGACAAGTTCAAGAAGGAGCGGGCGCGGATGGCCAAGCACGTGTGGGACGAGTTCAAGGCGAACAACTCGCAGGCCTGCCGCAACTGCCACGAGTTCACCCCGGACACGATCAAGGCGCAAAAAGACTTCGTCCAGCCCATGCACCAGCAGGTGCTCGCGGGGCAGGGCACGTGCATCGATTGCCATAAAGGCATCGCCCACACCTCGCCGGAATGACAAACGGCCGCTCGAGCGGCCCTAACCTGGAGGAAGCATGAGAACCATCGCTATCGCCGCATCGGTCTTCCTTGGGCTCGCCGCCGGTACGGCGCTCGCGTCCGAGGATCTTGCGAAGAAGAACGGCTGCACCGGCTGCCACTCGGTCGACGCGAAGAAGGTCGGCCCGTCGTTCAAGTCGGTCGCGGAGAAGAACAAGGGAAAGGCCGACGCGGAGAAGACCCTCGTGGCCGAGCTCGGTGACCCGAAGAAGCATCCGGCCAACAAGGCGAGCCCGGAGGACCGCGCCACCCTCGTCAAGTGGATCTTGTCGCTCTGACCTGGACGCGGGTGGGCCACGTCTCGTTGGCGTGGCGCAGCAACTCGGGATCGCCCTCGCAACGCTCGACGAACGAACGCACGGCCGGGTCGCCCCAGGCGGCCCGGTAGGCGTTCCAGGCCTGCTCCAGCGAATCGCGGCGCAAGTCGGCCACCGCGAACGGCAGCGCATTCAAGAGCTTCACCTTGCCGTTGGGCACGACGAGCAGCATGGCTTGCGGGCTGGCGAGCCGCGTGCGCAGCTCATGCAGGATGTCCCAGGGATAGATCGATAGGCGCAGGGGCGAGCCCCGATGGGCATCCCGCTCGCGCAGGCGCGCCACCGCCGCGCTCCATTCCTCCTCCGAAGGCCCCAGACGCGTCCAGTCGTGCGCCGCGCGGCCGAGCCGCATGAGGGGGCCGGTGACGAAGGCGGAGCAGCCCAGGCCCGCCGCGAGGTCGTAGGCGTCGGCGATCTCGCCAAGGTTGAAGCGCGTCGGGACGAAAACGAACTGGGGCGCCTTGCCGCGCGCGACGAGCCGCTGGATCGAACCCAGGGCGCTCGTGAAACTGGACCCGGGGCGCACCCTCTCGTGCGTAGCCGCCCGTGCCCCGTCCACCGAAATCTGGATGCAATCCATGGGTAGCGCTGCGAGGCGATCCGCGGCCGCCTCGTCGATGTAGCTGCCCTCGGTTTCGAGCTTGATGGAGCAACCACCTGCGGCAAGTGCGTCGAAGATTTCCCAGGCGTGGGGGACACCGAGGGGCTCGCCGCCGCCGAACGCCACATAGGGGATGCCGGCTTCGGCCATGGCGCGCGCGAGGTCGAGCGCCTGGTCGCGCGACATCTCGTCGGGCCAGGCCTCGCCGGGTCCCGATTCTTCGCAGCACGTAAGGCAACGGGCCCTGCAGCGGTTGGTGAGCTGCCAGGCGATGAAGAGGGGCGCGCGGTACTCGGCGACCGAGCGCCCGGACACGGTTTACGCCGGGATCAGGTGAAGCGGATGTACGGCTGCGCCATCACTTCCTCGGAGACGTCCTCCAGCTTGGGCGTCTCCCATGGCTGCTTGCCGCCGTGCAGCGGCTTGCGGGTGGTGGGCTCATGCGGAACTTTGGGCTGCTGCTTCTGCTCGCTCATGGGTGACCCCTTCTGTTCAGCTGTTGACCGGCACCAATCGCCATGCGTTGGCCTCGCCATGGCGACGCTCGTCCGCAATCGCCTGCGTCACTGCCAAGGCCATTGTAGCGCCGCGCCACGCGATTCGATAAGCCTCCCAGGCCTGCCCGATGGTGCCATTGCGCAGGTCCGCGCACACGTGGGGAAGGGCCGCGGCGACCTTCACCCAGCCATTCGGAAGCACGAGCAGCGTCGCCGGCGGCTGCTCCCTGCTGCGGCGCAGCGCCTCGTCCATCGAGAATGGCTCGTAGCAGAGCTCCATGCCCGGGCGCGCCGACTGCCGGGACAACATCGCGCGGAATGCCACATAGGCGCCCTCACCCGGCTCCACACGGCCCCAATGCCTCGCAGCGGTTCCGATGCGCATGAGGCGGCCGGTGTTGAAGCGGAAGGCGCCCAGTGCCCGCGCGCGCTCCAGGACCGCTTCCGCCTCATGGAGGTTGAGGCGCGTGGGAGCGAAGGTGATCTCCAAGGGAAGGCCCTCGGCACGGATGGCCTCGCAGGCCGCATGGGCTTTCGCCAGCGACCCGCCCGGCCTCTGCCGTGCGTAGGTTTCCTGGGTATCGCCGTCGAGGCTCACCTGGATCGAGCGCACCGGCCAGCCCGCCACGCGCCGTGCGACGGCGCCGTCGAAGCGTTGGCCGTTGGTCTCGATCTTGAGGCGCACGCCCGCGCCGGCGAGCACCTCGGCAACGTCGAAGAAGTGCGGCGACACCAGCGGCTCGCCGCCGGCGAGCATCACGTACGGAACGCCGCTCGCCGCGATGTCGGCGGCGACGCGCAGCGCCTCGTCGCGGGTGAGCTCGTCCGGCAGCCGCTTGCCCGGCGCGGAGTCGGTGCAGCAATGCAGGCACGCCAGGTCGCAATCGCGGGTGAGTTGCCAGGTGACGAGCAGCGGACCGGCAAGGCTGTCGATGCGGTGGGCCACTAGAAGCCCTGCGCGAAGATGGCCATGGTGAAGGCGCCGGTGGCGACGAGATAGGCGAGCACCATGGCGCGCATGGCGGGGAGGAAAGCACGCGGCGTCGAGTGGTGCCGCAACGCGCAATGCGCACTGTGCGCGACGAGCGGCAGCGCCAGCAGCGCCGCGAGCGCGCCTCGCGGGAATTCGCCCAGGATCGCGCCCAAGATCACGACCGCGAATCCCGCCATCGCGAGGCCCAGGTATAGCTGGACGGCGCGCTCGCGGCCCAGGCGCACGACGAGGTTTCGCTTGCCCACGAGCCGATCCTGGTGGAAGTCGGGAATCGCGTTCACCACCGCGAGCGCCATGATGAAGCACGCCGGCACCAGGGACGCCGCGAGGGCGCTCCACGAGACCTCGCGCGTATGCAGGAAGAGGCTGCCCAGCACCATCCACGGGCCATAGGAAAGCGCGATCATGAGCTCGCCCAGGCCGCGATACGACCACCGGATCGGCGGAGCTTCATAGAAGATCGCGGCCATCCCGCCCACGACGGCGAAGGCCAGGACCGGCCAGCCCACTCGGGCTGCGAGATACGCCCCCACGGCCAGCGCCGCGGCGAACGCGAGCGACCCGATCCAGAAAACCGCGCGCGCGATGGGCGGCACGTCATCCGGATTGAAGACGCGATCGGTGCCCATGCGTGCGTCGAAATATTCGTTGAACGCCTCGACGCCGATCACGCTCAGGATCACGCCGCCCAAGCCGCTCCAGAAGAGCGGTGCGTCGAAGGCATCCGCGATTCCCCACGCCCAGGCGGCGCCCAGCAGGTACGGCAGGAGACCGGCATAGAGGAAGAAGCGGTAGCGCACCAGCGCGAAGACGCGCAGCAGCCGCCGGGCGGGCGTGGGCGCGACCGCGGATGCGACGCTCACACGCGCACCCAGTCGTGCAGCACCTTGGTGCGGCCCGGATCCACTGCGAGCTCATCGACGAACTGCGCCACGCGCGGGTCGTGCCAGGCACGCCGGAAATTGGCCCAGACCTGCGTGAGCGGATCGGTGCGCAGGTCGCCGCACACGAACGGCAGCGCGTTGATGAGCTTCACCAGGCCGTTGGGCAGGATGATCAGCAGCGCCGCGGGATGGTGCAGCCGGTAGCGCAGCTCCTCGAGCAGCCCGGCCTCGTGGTAGTTCACGCGCATTCGCCCGCGGTATTCCTCCCGCTTGCGGGCGAGGATTCGGAAGTATTGCTCGTACTGCTCGTCGGTGACCGCCAGGTGGCGCCACGCCTTCACCGCGTTTCCGGTGAACATCGTCTTGCCCGAATAGAAGCTCGCCGCGCCGAGCTCGTATGCGAGGTCCACGACGCGCTCGGCCTCGTGGATGTTGAAGGCGGCGGGCGAGAAATTCACCTCGATCGCCACCCCGGCCCGCTGCAGGTTGCGGATGCCCTCCGTCGTCCGGTCGAACTCGCCGCGTACGCGCATGCGGCCGAAGGTCGCGCTGCTCGCACCGTCGAGGCTCACCTGGACCGCCTTGACCTCCAGGTTCTTCAAGCGCGCGCAATTCTCGGGCGTGAGGTAGTGGCCGTTGGTCTCGACCTTGAGCTGGCTGCCGTTCGCGGTGACCCGCTCCACCATCTCGAAGAAGTGCGGATGCAGCATCGGCTCGCCGCCGGAGAACGAAAGATACGGCACCTCGTTCGCCATGAGGTCGTCGATCACGCGAAAGACGCCATCGCGGTCGAGCTCGTCGCGGAACGCCTTGCCGGGCCCGCTTTCCTCGATGCAGTGCAGGCACGCGAGGTTGCACTCGTTCGTGATCTGCCACGCCACGTAGAGCGGGGCGGCGAGCGCCTCGGAGGCGGCCTCCGGAGCGTTCAATCTTCCACCAGCCCCTTGGCGCGCAGTTCCGCCAGGAAGTCGCCCACCTCGCGCTCGATCTTCCCGTCGGGCGCCTCGAAGCGCTCGGCGAGCGCGGGGCCGATCTCCGCGCTCGCGCGTCCTGCGGCGATTTGCTGGATGACCGCAGCGGCCGTGGGCGTGAGGGTGTAGACCTTCTCGGCGCGTGTCTCGAAGAGCACGCCGCCGAACTTTTCTTCCCGGAACTTCACGTTCTTGGCGAGACGCATGGCAGATCCTCCCGCGGGAAAGTCTAGCGCCGCGGGAGGCCCGGAAAAACGGCCCTTTGGTGAGGGGTCCGCCGTGGCTACCAGGTGTAGCGGACGGTGTAGCGCACCACGCCCTCGGCCTTCGGCGCGAGCTTCACGGGGAAGTGCACCGTGCGCGAGTCCTCCTTGGTGAAGTCCTGGGACTTCTTCGTGATCGACCAGTTGGTCCACCGATAGAGATTTTCCTTGACGATGACGGTGGCGGCCTCATCCGGCTTCTGGTTGCGCACGCGGACCTCGACGTCCTCCTCCATCCACTTGGCGCTCGTGTCGATGCGGAAGTCGAGCTGCTTGCGCTCGCCCACGACGTCGAAGGCGCTGCCGAGCTTCACCTGCACCATCTCGTCGCGCGCGGTGTGGTCGATGAGGTCCTCGCCGATGAATTCGAGGCTGTTGTCGGCAGTATCCAGCTTGGAAACGCGAAGCCGCCCGGCCGGCAGCGGCACGCCCAGGCCATTCTCCTTCGCGTTGCGGAACCGCAGGTACACGTCCACCTTCCGGTTCGACTGGACGCCGAAGTTGCGGTCCATCATGGGCGCGCCGTACGCCGGATAGGCCGAGCCCAGCCCGTAGTACACCAACGTCTTTTCGCAACCGACGCCCGGGGCGACCGGGAAGAGCTCGATCTGCTTGGTGGAGTTCTCCGGCAGCGAGGTCGGGCGCCCCAGCGTGTAGAGGTGGTACTCGAAGAAGGCCTTCTCGGCGAAACCGTCGGCGGACTTCACCTCCGCGCGCAGCGCCTGCGCGGCGGCGGCCGCGGGATAACGCTGCGGCGGCTGCGCGCGCTGCACATCGCCCGCGATGAGCTTGAGCCTCGCGTCGCTATACGATGCCCCCGACTGGTTCACCAGCGTCACCCACGCGCCCACGTCGAGCTTGCAGCCCTGGTTTGCGCCGTCGCTATAGGCAAGGTTGTAGTCCGCCCACCACGTCATGCCGCCCGTCTGGTAGGCCATGCGCGCCTTGTGGTTGCCGGCGGTTGCCGTGTCGATGTCCCACACCAGCGTGGGCTTGCTGATGAGCCCGCCGGGCAGGCTCGGCAGCTTGATGCCGGCGTGGCTCTCCACCACGCGGATGCTGCCGTCGGGCTGCTTGAGGATGAGCCCACCCTGCGTGCCGACGAGGATGCCGCCGACCGCTTCCACGCCGGCGCCGCGCACCTGGTCCACGGTGATCTCGCGATCGAGGAAGCGCGACAGCAGCTTGGAGGTGCTCGTGAGGTCGAACTCGAAGCTCTGCTCGACGACGCGCGTGCCCTTGGGGTCGGTGAGCGAGGCGAACGCCACGGTCGTCGGATCGATGAGCGCCGGCACATCCGTGACGCGCAGCAGGTTGCGCCCGGATTTGAGGGAGAACTGCCGCTCCTCGCGCACCAGGGCATAGCCGGGAACCGCCTGGCCCTCGCCGCCATTGCGGAAGGCTTGCGCCGAGAGCGTTCCGGGACGGGCGCTCGAATAGACGGTGAGGGCGGTCTCGGCTTCGGACAGCGCCGGGAATGCGAGAATAATGGCGGCGGCGAGGGGGCGGCAGGCATTCATGGCACGGCTCCGTGAGGGGACAGGCATATTAACGAGGCCGGTGGCCGGAAGGGTTAAGGCAGCGCAAATGAAATTCCAGGGAACCAGCACCTATGTCGCGGACGACGACCTCAAGCTCGCGGTCAACGCGGCCATCACATTGCAGCGGCCGCTCCTCATCAAGGGCGAGCCGGGAACGGGCAAGACGATGCTCGCCGAGGAAGTCGCCGCCGCACTCGGCAAGCCGCTCTTCCAGTGGCACATCAAGTCCACCACCAAGGCTCAGCAGGGCCTCTACGAGTACGACGCCGTCTCGCGCCTGCGCGATTCCCAGCTGGGTGACGGACGCGTGGGCGACATCTCGAACTACATCGTGAAAGGCGTGCTGTGGCAGGCCTTCGAGTCGCCTGAGCAGGCCGTGGTGCTGGTCGACGAGATCGACAAGGCCGACATCGAGTTCCCCAACGACCTCCTGCGCGAGCTCGACCGCAT
>Ga0136846_1223999_pt1 | contig 15945 bp, 15 predicted proteins | sample HopSoiMetagenom2_FD_96841 | JGI IMG/M metagenome (GOLD analysis project Ga0136846, IMG submission 96841) | Grasslands soil microbial communities from Hopland, California, USA - 2 Assembly 2016 (version 4) | ecosystem: Environmental > Terrestrial > Soil > Grasslands | place: USA: Hopland... | reverse complement strand
GCGCATGAGTTGTTGTTGATCGAAGAGGCGGATGCCTGGTTCGAGTACCTCGAGGCGACCCGGGCCCAGTCGGCCCTCCGCTACAAGGAGGTCGAGCCGTGGGCGTGGGCGCGGCTGACTCAGAGGTTGCGCGCGATCAAGACGCGGCGGGCGAAGCTGAAGCCGGCGGCCGAGGCGGCCTAGCGGCGCGCCGCTTTGGCGCGCACGTGAATCGAGAGCAGTAAGCCGACCGCGATCAGGTTGGCGATCATCGACGAGCCGCCGACGCTCACGAAGGGCAGCGGCACACCGGTGATCGGGGCGATGCCCATGGTCATCCCCACGTTCACGAACACCTGGAACAGCAGGGCGATGACGAGCCCACCGGCGACGATCGCAGAGAAGGGCTCCCGTGCCAGCGTGACGATTCTCAATCCGCGCCAGACCACGAGCAGGTAGAGCATCAGCAGGATCGCGGCGCCGAAGAAGCCACGTTCCTCGGCGAGCGACGCGAACACGAAGTCGGTGTGGTGTTCGGGAAGGAAGTTGAGCGTCGTCTGCGTCGCGTTCTGCGGGCCGCGTCCGCGCAGCTGCCCGGAGCCGATCGCGTTCTTCGACTGGGTGATGTTGTAGGTCGTGCCGCGCGGGTCGCTGTCGGGGTGGACGAAGTCCGTGAGCCGCTGTTGCTGGTAGCTCTTCAAGAGCGGCACGCCCGCAGCCGGCATGACGCCGAGCACGAGCACGGCGACCGTGACGGCGCCGGCGGCGAGCACACCCAGATGCCACCACGGCGTCCCCGCAACGACCAGGACGGCCGCGACCGCCGCGCAGTAGACGAGCGCGCTGCCGAAGTCGGGCTGCAGGAAGACGAGGAAGATCGGCACGAGTGCGAGACCGACGGCGCTCGCCGTGGTCCGCGGCTCGTTCAGCCGCCGGCTGCGCTCGGCGAGGAAGCCCGCCAGCGCGAGCACGAACAGCACCTTGCCGAACTCCGACGGCTGGAAGCGGAAGAAGCCGAGGTCGAGCCACCGCTTCGAGCCGCGGATCGGACCGGTGAGGAGCACGATCGCGATCAGGAAGCAGGTGCCGCCGAAGATCGCGCGCCAGCGCGTGCGATAGAGCTCCGGATCCACGAGCATCGCCACGACGAGGCAGACCACCCCAATCGCGACGTACACAGCCTGACGCGTGAGGTAGTAGCGCGGATCGGCGGTGACGTCGTGGCGCGTGATGTCGCCGATCGCCCAGAGCCCGTAGGCCACCAGCACGCCGGCCGCGCCGATCAGGATCCAGTCGAGCCGCTTGACGAAGCTCGCGACGTCGGCCGCCTCACGACGGCGAGCGCGAACAGCTGCTCTCGAGGCGTAGTCGACCATCAGTCGGAGTGCACCGGGCCGTTTTGGGTTGCCTGCTTGTTGAAGAACTGCTCGAACACCTTGAGCGCGGCCGGCGCGGCGGCGTCTCCGCCGTGGCCACCGTTCTCGATCAGCGCGCAGACGACCAGGTCAGGCGAGTCGGACGGGCCGTAGCCGCACCACCACGACTGGTTGAAGTTGTGCAGGTAACCGTCGCCGGGGTCGATGAATTTCTCAGCCGTTCCCGTCTTGCCGGAGATCGAGACGGGGAAGCCGCTGAAGATGGCCGCCGAGGTTCCGAGTGAGGAATGCGTCGCCTCGTAGAGGCCTTCGCGAATCACCGCGAGAGCCTGGGCGTCGACGCCGGTCTGCTCCGGTGCGCGCGGCGGCGGCGTCGGCAGCACGCGTCCGCTACGCCGATTCGCCGAAGGCTGCTCGACGTCGAGCAGCAGGTGCGGTGTGACGAGCTTCCCGCCGTTCGCGATCGCCGCGTAGAAGCGCGCCATCTGCAGCGGCGTGACGAGGAGGTCCTTCTGGCCGATGGCCAGCTGGATCGAGTCGCCCGGCTTCCACAGACTGTCGATGCGCCAGTTCGGGTCGGTCTTCTTCGTGTACGTCTGCCTGCGCCAGTCCGGCGTCGGCAGCAGGCCGCTGCGCTCGGACCCCAAATCGACGCCCGTCTTCTGACCGAAGCCGAAGCGGCTCGCCCACGCCTGCAGCCGCGGCCCGAGGCGTTCCGGCATGCCGTAGAAGCGGTAACCCACCTGGTAGAAGTACGTGTCGCACGAGCGCGCGAGTGCCGTCGTCAGCGTCATCGCCTCGTTCACGAATGGATCCCAGTTCTTGAAGATCTGTCCGTTCTTCTCGTACTGGCCGGTGCACGACAGCGACTCGAACGGCTGCAGGATGTGCTCCTGCATCGCGGCGATCGCGGTCACCGGCTTGAAGACCGAGCCCGGCGGATAGGCCGCGTTGATCACGCGGTTGAGCGCCGGGAAGTTCGCCCCCTCAGCGGTGCGCGGCGTCAGGCCCGCGGCGTCGAGCGCGCGCTGACGCACGCGGCCGACGTAGAGCGACGGTGGATAGGTCGGGTTGGACGCCATCGCACGGATCGATCCGTCGCGCGGGTCGAGCGCGACGATCGCGCCACCGTTCGAATACCAGCAGCCCTGGCAGCCTGAGTTGCGCGCGTGCTCGATTCCGAAGCGCAGGGCGTCCTCTGCCGCCATCTGCAGCTTCAAGTCGAGCGTGAGCCGAACGGTGTTGCCCGTGTGCGGCGGCACGACGAGCGTGTTCGTCCCGAGCTGCCTTCCGAGGGAGTCGACGCGCTGGATCTCGAGGCCGGGCGTGCCGCGCAGGTAGCGGTCGTAGATCGACTCGATCCCGCTCTGCCCGATCGTGTCGCCCGAGTGGTACCCCTGCTTCGCGAGCGAGTCGAGCTGGGTCTGCGAGATCTCGCCGACGTAGCCGAGCACGTGCGCGCCGAGCTGTCGGTGCGGGTAGTAGCGCAATGAGGCCTTCGCGATCTTGACGCCGGGGAAGTCGTCCGAGCGCTCGCGCAGATAGCCCGCCTGCAGCGACGTGATGCGGGTCTTGACCGTGACCGGCGTGAGGACATCGTTGCGGTGTTTCCTGAGCGCCAGCCCGATCTCGCGCGCCGGCATCCCGAGCACCCGTCCCAGCTTGCGCAGCTCACGCAAGCGGATGCTCTTCCGCTTCGGCAGATTCGACTGCCAGACCTGCACGACCAGCGCAGGGACGTTCGTCACGAGCGACAGACCGTTCTGGTCCCAGATCGCACCGCGCGGCGCCGGCACGCGTACCTCGCGACGCTGGTTGTTCTGGGCGGCCCGGAGCAGCTGCTCGCCATTCAGAACCTGCAGCGACCAGAGGCGCAGGAACAGGACGGCGAATACGGCGAGCGCGACCATCCCGAGCAGGCCGACGCGCAGAGCCAGGCGCGGAGTGAGGCGGTACGGCTCCGCGACGTGCGGGTCGGGCGGCAGGAACCGCCGTGAGCTGACGCGCCTAGCCAAGGAGCCGCACCTCGCGAGGGGTCCAGTCGCGTGGACGCAGGAGCCGCCGAGTGAACGCGTAGACCGGGATCGTCAGGATCAGATTCAGAAGCACGGTCGGAAAGAGGCCGGAGAAGATCAGGCTGCCCGGAGCATTCTGTCCCAGCATGAAACGCAGAACGAGCGCAGCGATCTGGTACAGGATCGTGATCACCGCGACCGACACCAGGGGCGCGTGAGCGCGATCACGTCCGGTCGTCTCGCCGTAGCGTCCCGTCCAGTAACCCGCCAGCGTCAGCAGCAGCGCGGTGAAGCCCAGCGTTCCGAACACGCCCGTGTCCGCGAGTAGGCCGGCGGAGAAACCCGCGACCGCGCCGACGAGGGAGCCGCGCAGGAGCGCGACGCAGACCAGCGCGACGAGCAGCAGGTTCGGATGCCCGCCGAGGATCGTGACCTGCGCCATGATCGACAGCTGGATGACGACGGCGAAGAAGAGAAGGGCGGCGGTCTTTGCTCCGTCCGCGGGCGTCATGGCGCCTTCGGTGTTTGCTTACGCGTGATCAGGGCGGTGACCGCATCGAGCGACGTGAAGTCGACGTACGGCTGGATCTGGATCTGCTTGTACAGCGCCGTGTCACTCTGACCGACGCTGGTGACGAAGCCGATGGGGATGTCGGGCGGGAAGAGCGAGGGGTAACGCTTCGAGCGCGTCCCGGCGGTCACGATCACCTGGCCCTTTTCGACTTTCTTGTCCTTCGTGACGCCGTCCATGATCAGCGAGCCTTCGCCCTGCCCGTGCTGCACGACGCCGAAGGCGTCCGTGTCGCGATCGCGTGCCTGCACGGCGCTGCTCTCGTCGGTCAGGAGCGTCACGAGCGCCGCGCTTCCCGTCACCTGCGTCACGCTTCCGACGAGGCCGTCACTCGTCACGATCGGCGTCTCCTGATGAATGCCCTGGTCGCGGCCGGCAGCGATGACGACGCGCTCGTCGAACTCACTCCGCCAGCCGATGATGCGCGTGTTCACGGCGGTGTAGTCGTTCGGGAAGAGCGGGCTGTCGATGAAGTGCAGCTGCTCGCGTAGACGCGTGTTCTGCGCGCGCGCCGCTTCCCCGAGCAACGCGTTCTGCCGCAGCTTGTTGACCTCTGCTTTGAGCTCCTCATTCTGCCGCTTCACATGGACGAGGCCCGCGAAGTACCCGTAGACGTCACGGAACGGCCGCGCGACGCGCTCGGCGGCGACCTCGAACGGCCGCAGGACGGTGGCGCCGGTCGATTGCACCCCGTGCAGCGGTCCCGTCGTCGGCTCGCGGAAAGAGATGGTGATCAGGATCAGCGCGAGCACGACCAGGCCCGCCACCACCACCCGGCGCCGCAGCGCGGAGCGGTTACGGGACGAGAAGGGCTGGGGTCTCGGTCTCGGTACAGATGAGCCCAGGACCGCGCTGACGCTGCGGTTGCGAGGCACGAGGTGTCCTAGGTTAGCGCGGACGCCTAACGGCGGTGGTTGTTCCGCCGCGCCTTCGAGCTCCGGTGGATCGCCTCGAACTCCTCGAGGCTCCGCCCGGAGCCGACCGCCACGCAGGTGAGCGGGCTTTCCGCCAGGTGAACCGGCATCTGGGTCTCGTGGCGAAGCCGTTCGTCGAAGTTCGAGAGCAGGGCCCCGCCGCCGGCCAGGACGATGCCCCGGTCCATGATGTCGGCGGCCAGCTCGGGCGGCGTCTTGTCCAGGGTGGACTTGATCGCCTCGATGATCTGCTGGACCGGCTCCTCCAGCGCCCGCCGCACCTCCTCCGAGCTCAGCACCACGGTCTTCGGAAGGCCGGTGAGCATGTCGCGTCCGCGCACTTCCGCCTGGAGCTCTTCGCGCATGTCGTACGCCGAGCCGATCTCGAGCTTGATCTCCTCTGCCGTCTGCTGGCCGATCAGGAGCTTGTACTCGCGCTTGATGTGATTGATGATCGCCTCGTCCATCTCGTCGCCGCCGACGCGCAGCGACTGCGAGACGACGATGCCGCCGAGCGAGATGACTGCGACCTCGGTCGTGCCGCCGCCGACGTCGACGATCATGTTTCCGGTCGGCTCGGCGACGGGGAGGCCGGCGCCGATCGCGGCGGCCATCGGCTCCTCGATCAGATACGCCTGACGTGCGCCGGCGCTGAGCGTCGCCTCCTCCACCGCGCGTTTCTCCACACCCGTGACGCCCGACGGAACGCACACGACCACGCGCGGATGGGCGAAGCGATTCTGGTGGACCTTCTGGATGAAGTGACGAAGCATCTGCTCGGTCACGTCGAAGTCGGCGATGACGCCGTCCTTGAGCGGGCGGATCGCGGAGATCGTCCCCGGCGTACGTCCGAGCATGCGCTTCGCCTCGACGCCGACGGCATGCACCTCGCCGGTGCGCTGGTCGATCGCGACGACCGAGGGCTCGGAGAGGACGATGCCGCGACCGCGCACGTACACGAGCGTGTTCGCAGTGCCGAGGTCCACGGCCATGTCGCGGCCACCGAAGCCGCCGAGGTTGTCGAAGAGGCCCATCCGAGCAGCGAGTCTACCGCGGACTTTGCGGAATCCCGAATGCGACATGTCCCGGGACTGTCCCGGGACATGTCCAGGGCCTGGCCCTGGACATGTTCGAATCAGCCGTAGCCGTACGTACCTGCGAAGCGGTCGGCGAGCACGCGCACGAGCAGTGAGCCCGGCAGGCCGACGACGTTCAGGTAGTCGCCCTCGATGCTCTTGATCAGCGCCGCCCCACGTCCCTGGATGGCATACGCGCCGGCGCGGCCCTCCCACTCTCCCGTCGCGACATAGCCGGCGAGATCGCGCGGAGTCAGTTCGCGGAAAGTCACGCGCGTGCCCTCGCATTCGACGACTTCCCATCCCGGCGTCAGCAAGCACAGCCCGGACATGACGACGTGCGTCGTGCCTGAGAGCTCCTCGAGCATCCGCTCCGCGTCCGAGGCGTTCGCAGGCTTGCCGAAGATCTGTCCCTGCAACACGACCTCCGTGTCGACGCCGAGCACCGGACGGTCACCCGCTCCGTCGGCGACGCTCAGCGCCTTGCCGCGCGCGTGCTCGCACACGATGTCCGCCGCGTGCGCCAGATCGGGCGGCGTGTGTTCCTCGTACGTCGGTACGACGACGTCGAATGGGATGCCGAGCTGCTCGAGGATCGCGCGACGCTGGGGCGAACGCGACGCCAGGACCAACGGCGGTGCAGGTGCCGCGTCAGCCACGCTTGCGCGCGACCCAGATCTCTTCGGGCGGCCACTGTCGTGCCCACTCGGCGGTGACGTACTTGTAGTAGGTGTGCGTCTCGGCCCCGGCCGGCGCATAGAGCTCGACAAGGCGCTCGACCTCGAAGCCGTTCCCACGGAGCAGCTCGATCCAGTCGCTATGGGCGATGTGGAACTCGACCTCGTGCGTGTCCGGCCACTCGATCTGGTGCATCCCAGCCTGCGGGCGCACGAGCTGCTCGCCCGTGCCCTCGAGCGTGGCGCACAACATGGAGACCGTCGAGTTGCAGAGAAAGACCAGTCGCCCGCCGGGTCGGAGCAGTCGGGCTGCCTCCGGAATCCAGCGGTTCGGATCGGCCCAGATCGACGCTCCGTACTCGGAGAGGGCGAGGTCGAAGGTGGAGTCGGGCAGTGGGACCTCCTCGCCGATCGCCTCGATCAGCGGGAACTCGATTCCGGTCTCGCTCTGCATGCGCCGCGCCGTTGAGAGCTGCGCGGGAGTCGGGTCGATCCCCACCGGGCGGGCACCGCGCTTCGCGAGCCACGCGGAGAAGTACGCGGTCCCGCAACCGAGCTCTACGACGTCGAGGCCCTCGACGTCGCCGAGGATCTTCAGCCCCGACTCGGGCAGGCTGAAGACGCCCCACGTGATCTCGTCCTGAGCCCAGGCACTCGCGGCGGAAGCGTCGGTGTAGTCCGCGTTCGCGCGCGTCCAGGTCGCGACGTTCTGCTCTACGTACTTCGGTCGCTCAGACGAGCTCATCGTCCGAGAACCAGAGCGCGACCTCGCGCGCCGCAGACTCCGCAGAGTCGGATCCGTGGACGAGGTTGTCCGGCATCGCGAGCGCGAGATCGCCGCGGATCGAGCCCGGTTGAGCGTCAGCAGGGTTCGTCGCGCCGATCGTGGTGCGCATGGTCGCGATCGCGCCCTCGCCCTCGACAACGAGGGCCAAGGTCGGCGCCGACGTGATGAACGCGACGAGCTCGCCGAAGAACGGTTTCTCGCTGTGCTCCGCGTAGTGCTTCTCCGCGAGCTCGCGGTCGACGTGCACGAGCTTGCCGCCGCGCAGCGTCAGGCCGCGCCGCTCGATGCGCGCGAGGATCTCGCCCGCAAGTCGCCGCTGCACGGCGTCGGGCTTGATCAGGATCAGTGATCGCTCGAGAGCCACGGCTACCGGAACCTAACGGACGGCGCCGCGCGGGGGCGCGAGCTCAGGACTCGGACGACTGGGTCCGGCGACGCCGGCGCGGAGGCCTTGCCTCGAACGCCGGGAATTCGACGGCCGTCGGTTCGACCGCGGTCTCGCAGTACGGGCACACCTGCCACAGCGCCTCGAGCGGCGCCTTGCAGTTGACGCAGGCCTGTTTCAACTTCGTCGTGCAGACGGGACAGACGAGGAAATCCGATCCCACCTCGGCGCGGCACACCGGGCAGTAGAGGTCCCGGCGCGAGAGACGCTCCTCCATCGCCTTGATCTCGAGCTCGCGTTCGCGGACGTCCTCCAGGTACTCGGGCGGGCGGAAGAGCATGTAGACGAGCGCGCCCACGAACGGCGGGATCAGGCCGAGCACGACCGCCATTGCGATCAGGACGGGATCCTCGATCCGGCGCTTCGCGTCCTTGTAGACCCAGTAGCCGACGGCCAGCCAGAAGACGATCAGGAAGAAGAAGAGCAGGTTCCGGATGACCTGCCAGGTCCCGGAGGAAAAGAAGTCATGGACGCCGCCGAAAGTGCTTGCGATCACAGGAGGATTCTTCCGATCAGATATCCAGCGAGAAACGCGAGCCCGACGATCGCCACCAGGACGAGCGTCGCGAACGCGAAAACGGTCAGCCTGTCGCCAACGTTCGCCATCGTACGCTCTCATCCTTGGCGAGATCCGCCAGGAGGTAAAGGGATCCGGTGACGAGGAGGGGCTCGCCCAGGCTCCGGGCGTGGGCGAGAGCCTCGCCGGGCGCCTCGAAGGCCTCGACCCGCGAGAAGAAGGGCTTGGCCCGCTCGGCGAGGTCGGCGCCGGACAGGGCGCGCGCGTTGCTCGATCGGGTCGCCACGAAGCGCTCACCGAGCACGGAAAGCGCAGCGAGCATTCCCTCGACGTCCTTGTCGGCCAGGATCGACGCCAGCACGACATAGCGCTCGCTGGGAAGGCGCGCCAGAACGTACCCGACGCCCGCGAGGTTGTGGGCTCCGTCCCAGATCTCCAGAGGCTCGTCGCGGATGCGTTCCAGCCGGCCGGGCAGGCGAACGTCGGCATGGCCGTCGACCGTCCGGCCGAGAAAGGACTCGACCGCCGCCAGCGCCACGCCGAGATTACTGCGCGCCGCGACGACGACGAGCTCGGCGCCGTTTGCCCGCGCGAGCCCCTCCCACTCCGGCTCGGTCAGGACGACGGTTGCCCCGGGCTGCACGACAGCGAGCTTCTCCGCAGCGATCGCCTCCCGCGTCGGGCCGAGCACGTCGGTGTGCTCGAGTGCCACATTCGTGAGGACCTGCACCGGAGAGCGCAGCACGTTCGTTGCGTCATGTCGCCCGCCGAGCCCTGCTTCGACCACTGCGACGTCGACGCCGGCGGCGGCGAACTCGGCGAGCGCCGCCGCGGTCAGCAGCTCGAACTGCGTGGCGTCCAGCCGTTCTGCGGCGGGCCGCACGCGTTCGATCGCAGTCTCGAAGTCCGTCTCGGCGCCGCCGACGCGGATGCGTTCGCCCCAGGCGCGCACGTGCGGCGACAGGTAAGCGCCGACGCGCAGGTCCTCGCGCGCGAGCAGCTCCTCGATCGTGCGGGTGACGGTGGACTTGCCGTTCGAGCCGACGACGTGGATCGAGGGATAGCGAAGCTGCGGATCACCGAGGTCCTTCAGCAGCGCGGTGATGCGGTCGAGGCCGAACCCGTCTTTCGGCCAGGGGCTGAGCGACTCGACGTACTCGCTAGCCGGCGAGGGCATCGAGCTCCCGCTGGTAGCGCGCGAGCTTCTCGCGCTCCGAGGCCACGACGTCGGCCGGCGCGTTCTGCACGAAGCGGTCGTTCGCGAGCATCCCCTCGGCCCGCGCGATCTCCTTGCGCAGACGAGCAACCTCCGCGTCGGCGTTCCCGTCGCCGCCACGCTTCTCGGGCCGCACAACGGCCTGAAAGATGCGCAGCTCCTCGTCCTCGAGCGGGACCTGCACGCCGCTGCGGCGAAACATCTCCGCGGCCTCCTGCACACGTCCCAACGTGTCGGCCGCGGCATCGTCACCCGCCTCCGGCCACGGCGCGACGATCAGCCGCGTCTCCCGCGCGGGAAGGTTCGTCCAGATCTCCTCAGTGACGTGCGGCATCGCCGGGTGCAGCAGCTTGAGCAGGCGCTCGAGGGCGGCTGTCGCCGTGGCGAGCGCATCCGCATCGCCCCCGTACAGACGGCCCTTCACGGCCTCTGCGTACCAGTCGCAGAAGTCGTCGAACGTCAGGTGGTACAGCTCGTCGACGACGTGTGAGAAGTCGAACTCGCCGAGCAGGCGCTCCACTTCGCGCTGTGTCTGCGAAAGGCGTGCGAGGATCCAACGCTCCTCGAGCGTGCGCGGCCGCTCGGCGGGCGGCGCCCCTTCGCACGCGAGGATGATCAGGCGCGCCACGTTCCAGAGCTTGTTCGCGAGCTTGCGCCCTTCGTCGATCGCGTTCTCGGAGAAGCGGACGTCCTGCGACGACGCCATCTTCATCAGGCCGTAGCGCATTGCGTCGGCGCCATACGCCTCGATCACCGCGAGTGGGTTCATGCCCGTGCCGAGGCTCTTTGACATGCGTCCGCCCGTCGGTGCGTGCACGGTCGAGTGGATCGTGACGTCGCTGAACGGCACGTCGCCCATCAGCTCGAGCCCGGAGAAGATCATCCGGTTCTCCCAGAGCCTGATGATGTCGCGCGCCGTCGTGTTGAGATCGCCGGGGTAGAACGTGCGCAGGTCTTCGGTGTCTTCCGGCCAGCCGAGGGTGGCGAAGGGCCACAGCGCCGACGAGAACCACGTGTCGAGAACGTCGGCGGAACGGGTCAGCTCGCTCGAGCCGCAGTCGGCACACGCGCCGGGCTCGGTCTCGGCCACGGTGACGTGCCCGTTCGGGCACTCCCACACCGGCAGTTGGTGGCCCCACCAGATCTGGCGCGAGATGTTCCAGTCGGGCGCGTCCTCCAGAGACTGAATCGCGAAGCGGTGCTGCGACTCGGGGTGATAGCGGACGCGCCCGCTGTGTAGCGCGTCCAGCGCCGGCTTCTTCAACTCCTGCATCGAGCACCACCACTGCAAGGAGATCCGCGGCTCGATGCGACTCTGGCAACGGTCGCACACCACGATCGTGTGGCGGTACGTCTCGCGCTTCTCGAGCTGGTCGTGCTCCTTCAGCCACGCGATCACGCGCTCATCGGCTTCTTCCTGCGTCAGCCCCGCGTAGTCGCCGGCCTCCTCGTTCATGCGGCCGTCCGGACCGATGACCGTGATCGGAGGCAATCCATGGTCGACGCCCAACTCGTAGTCGAGCGGATCGTGTCCGGGTGTCACCTTGAGAGCGCCGGTGCCGAACTCGCGCTCGACGCGCTCGTCGGCGATGACCGGGACGCGTCGCTCGACGACGGGGACGATCACCTCGCGCCCGACCCGATCGCGGTAGCGATCGTCTTCGGGGTGCACCGCAACGGCAACGTCGGCAAGGATCGTCGCCGGGCGCACGGTGGCAATCGTGATGTGCCCGTCGCCGTCCGCGAGCGGATAGCGAACGTACGAGAGCGCGTCATCGACGTCGATATGGGCGAGCTCGAGGTCGGAGAGCGACGTGAGGTGGAAGGGACACCAGTTGATGATCCGATTCGCGCGATAGATCCAACCCTTGCCGTACAGGTGGACGAAGAAGCGCATGACGGCGCGCACGTAACCCTCGTCCATCGTGAAGCGCTCGCGGCGGTAGTCAAGCGACGCGCCAACGCGACGGAACTGAACCATGATCTTGCCGCCGTACTCGTGCAGCCACTCCCAGACCCGCTCCTCGAAAGCCTCGCGGCCGAGATCCTGTCGCGTCTTTCCCTCGGTCGCGAGATGCTTTTCGACCGCGTTCTGAGTCGAGATGCCTGCGTGGTCGAAGCCGGGTTGAAAGAGCGTGTTGTAGCCCTGCATGCGCCGCGTGCGCACGATCGTGTCGGCGAGCGAGAGCTGCAAGGCGTGGCCGAGATGCAGGTCGCCGGTGACGTTCGGCGGTGGATGCGCGATCGTGTAGCTCTCGCGCGAGGGATCAGGGTCGGCGTTGTAGTGGCCTTCCTCCTCCCACGTGCGCTGCCAGCGTTCTTCGACGCCCTCCGGCTTGTAAAGCGGGTCCATCAGCGGCCGACAGCGTAGCCCTGCATGCCGCGCGGATTCGCCGCGGCTTTCAGCAGGCCGTTCTCGCGCGCGACGGCGCTGACGCGGCCGAGCGACCACTCGCCGGTGACCTCGACCTCGTGGCCGCGCTCGCGCAACTCACGAACCACCTCGTCGCCGAACCGCGCTTCGACCTCCACCTGCAGCGGCTTGCTGTCGCGCGGATAGAAGGAGCTCGGAAAGTGATTCGTGTCGAAGCTCGGCGCGTCGATCGCCTCCTGCAGGTTGAGACCGCGGTCGACGTGCTGCAGGAAGAAGTTGAGCGACCACTGATCCTGCTGGTCGCCGCCGGGCGTTCCGAACGCGAGATACGGATCGCCGCCGAGAAAGGCGAGTGACGGCGACAACGTCGTGCGAGGCCGCTTGCGCGGCTCGAGCGAGTTCGGGAGTCCCTCCTCGAGCCAGAACATCTGCGCGCGGGTGCCGAGCGGGAAACCCAGCGCGGGGACGACCGGCGAGCTCCAGAGCCACCCGCCGGAAGGAGTAGCCGACACGAGGTTGCCCCACCGGTCCGCGACGTCGACGTGGCAGGTGTCGCCGGCCCGGGTCGGCTCGCCTGCACCGACCGCGACCGCAGCGCTGACCGGAGTCGGCAGGCGCGGGTTGTCTCCGCCCGGGCGCAAATCACCCGAGGCCGTGTCCGCGACGAGCCGCCGCCGCTCGTCCGCGTACGCCTTGCTGAGGAGAAGGTCGAGCGGGACTTCGGCGAAGCTGGGGTCGCCGTACCAGGCCTCGCGGTCCGCGAACGCCAGCTTCGCGCACTCGACGACCGTGTGCACGAGCTCTGCCGGCGCAGCTTCGGCGAGGTCGAAGCCCTCGAGCAGCGCGAGCTGCTGCAGGAAGACGGGCCCCTGCCCCCACGGGCCGGTCTTGAAGACGGTGTGGCCGCGATAGTCGAGCGACACCGGAGCTTCGACAGTCGCCTCCCACCCGGCCATGTCGTCGGCGCTGAGCAGCCCGTCGTTGTCACGGACGAACTCGTCCACGGCCGCGGCGACGAAGCCGCGATACCACGCAGCGCGTGCGCGTTCGAGCTCCTGCTCGCGTGTCCCATGCCCTGCCTCCGCGACGATGCGTCTGTACGTCGCGGCGACACCGGCGCTGCGGAAGAGCGTCCCGGGCTGAGGGGCCGGTAGGAAGACCTCGGCGGAGCTCGGCCACTCCGCGCGGAAGACGTCTTCGACCTCGCCGATGATGCGCGTGATCGACGGAATCACGGGGAAGCCCTCCTCGGCAAAGCCGATCGCGAACTCGAGCACGTCCGCAAGGCGCCAGGTTCCGTAGCGCTCGAGCAGCAGCAGCCAGCCTCCGAAAGCGCCGGGCACGACAGCCGGCAGCAGCCCGGTTCCGGGAATGAGGTTCACGTCACGGCGGCGGAACTCGTCGATCGTCGCCGCAGCGGGAGCGGTTCCCTGGCCGCACACGACGACGACCTCGTCGCTCTTCGCGTCGTAGAGGATCGCCGGGAGGTCGCCGCCCGGCCCGTTCAGGTGCGGTTCGACGACCTGCAACGCGAACCCGGCCGCAGCGGCCGCGTCGAACGCGTTGCCGCCGCGCTCGAGCACCGCCATGCCCGCCGCCGACGCGAGCCAGTGCGTCGACGCGACCATGCCGAACGTCCCGCGCAGCTCCGGACGCGTGGTGAACTCCACGCGCGTATTAGAACCGAACTGCGGGGGCCCTCGGGCGCGTCGTCTTCCGTCGGCTTCTAGGCTGCGTCGGTGCGGTACGGGATCTGTCTCGCCAACATCGGAACGTACTCCGATCCACGGGTCGGTGTCCAGGTCGCCGAGGCCGCCGAGGCGGCGGGCTGGGACGGCGTCTTCATCTGGGACCACCTCGCTTTCGTGTGGGGGTCGCCCGCTGCCGATCCGTGGATCACGCTCGCGTCGATCGCAGCGACGACGTCACGCGTGCGCATCGGAACGGCGGTGACTCCGGTTCCCCGTCGCCGGCCACAGGTCCTGGCTCACGAGGTCGCGACTCTCGATGTCCTCAGCGGCGGGCGCATGATCTTCGGCGCGGGTCTCGGCGGCTCGACGGCGGAGTTCGGGAAGTTCGGCGAGCCGACCGACGCCAAGGTCCGCGCAGCGATGCTCGACGAGGGACTCGGACTGCTGCGGGCGTTGTGGTCGGGTGAGACGGTGACGCACCATGGCGAGCACTACACCGTCGACGGGGTCACGCTCGCGCCGACGCCCGCGCAGGCACACGTGCCGGTCTGGATCGGAGGAAACCGGCCCGCTTCGCTTCGTCGCGCCGCGCGCTGGGACGGGTGGCTCGCCGACAGCGCCGCTCCGACAGGCATCACGCTCGCACCGGAGGACGTCGCGCGCAGCATGGAACAGATCGGGCGCGACGACGATTTCGACGTCGCGGTGCTCGGACAGTCCGACCGCGGCGACCCCGCCGCGTACGCGGACGTGGGCGTCACGTGGTGGCTGGAGAACCTCCACGACTCGCGCGGCTCGACCGAAGACGTGCTCGCGCTCGTCCGCGCCGGTCCTCCCCGCTAGCGCGGGTCAACGTCCTCCCTGACGACGCGGGCGGGAACGCCCATGACCTGCGCCCGCGCCGCCACGTCCTTGACGACGACGGCGCCTGCCGCCACCACAGCCCCGGCGCCGACTTCGATCCGGTCGATCACGACGGCGCCGGTGGCGACGTACGCCTGCGTGCGGATCCGGCACAGGCCCGCGATGTTCGCACCGGGGCCGACGGTCGCGAAATCCTCGATCTCCGTGTCGTGCCCGATCAGCGCGCCACGGTTGACGATCACGTGCGCACCGATCCGAGCGCGGGTCGCCACGACGGCGCCGGCACTGATGAGCGTTCCTTCACCGATGCTGCTACGGGTCGAGACGCGCGCCGTCGGATGCACGACCGTCGCAAACGCGAAGCCGGCCTGCGCCGCGGCAGCGACGAGGCGCGAGCGCGTCGTCGTCCCCAGAGCACAGATCGCCTGGTGTGTGGCGGCGAGCTCGGCGACGTCGTCGATCCAGTAAACGGGGAGGCCTTCGATCGCGCTGTTCGTGCGCTCCCGGTCGACGTTCTCGACGAAGCCCTCGATCCGGAAGCGCGGCAGGTCCGAGACGAGGTCGAAGACTTCCGGTGCGAAGTTGTGCGTGCCGAGGACGAGCAGTGGCTGCACGCCCGCGCTCACCGCGAGCTAACCGACGTCTGCGCTCCTAGGCCGATTCTTCGATCGGCGCCACGTCGTCGTCGGCGACGCCTTCGGCGCTCGTGACGAGCGTCGGCTTGAGATGCTTCTCGATCGTCTCCTTCGTGATCACGCACTTGGAGACATCGCGACGGGACGGCAACTCGAACATGACGTCGAGGAGCGCGGTCTCGATGATCGAACGCAGGCCGCGTGCGCCGGTCTCGCGCTCGAGAGCCTTGTCGGCGATCTCCCAGAGCGCGTCGTCGGTGAAGACGAGCTCGATGCTGTCGTACCCGAAGAAGCGTTGGTACTGCTTCACGAGCGCGTTCTTCGGCTCCATCAGGATCTGTACGAGGTCCTCGCGCTGCAGCTGGTGCACCGCGGAGATGACCGGCAGGCGACCGATGAACTCGGGGATCAGCCCGAAGTTGAGGAGATCCTCCGGCATCACCTGCGCGAGGAGCTCGGAAGACTCGAACGCGCTCTTCGAGCGCACCTGCGCGCCGAAGCCGACGGCGCTCTTGCCGATGCGCTTGCCGATGATCTTGTCCAGCCCCGCAAACGCGCCGCCGCAGATGAAGAGGATGTTGGTGGTGTCGATCGAGAGGAACTCCTGGTGCGGATGCTTGCGCCCGCCCTGCGGCGGCACCGAGGCCACCGTTCCCTCGAGGATCTTCAGCAACGCCTGCTGCACGCCTTCGCCCGACACGTCGCGTGTGATCGACGGGTTGTCCGCCTTGCGCGCGATCTTGTCGACCTCGTCGATGTAGATGATCCCGGTCTCGGCCTTCTTGATGTCGAAGTCCGCCGCCTGGAT
>Ga0136846_1214377_pt1 | contig 15946 bp, 11 predicted proteins | sample HopSoiMetagenom2_FD_96841 | JGI IMG/M metagenome (GOLD analysis project Ga0136846, IMG submission 96841) | Grasslands soil microbial communities from Hopland, California, USA - 2 Assembly 2016 (version 4) | ecosystem: Environmental > Terrestrial > Soil > Grasslands | place: USA: Hopland... | reverse complement strand
GGCGTCTCCGGCGGTCCGGTCGCGTGCACCTGCGCGTGCCAGCGGCGCAGCTGCCGCTCGACGTAGCCGGTCTTGCGCACCATGTCGCCCAGGCCGACCGCGACCGGGTCCAGGGCGTGCAGCGCGACCAGCACGTCGACGAGCTCCCCGGCCGCGCGGGGCCGGGCCTGCCGGGCCAGCGCCAGCCCGGCCTCGTCGTCCGCGAGCACCAGGCCCTCGACGAACCCCATCACGTAGAACTCGGCGCCGGTGACCGCGGTATCGGCGCAGTAGGCCACCGGGGCCGGGACGGGAACCGCCGTCGGCGCCATCGCCGAGATGAACCGCCATTCCCGGCTCACGTCGTGCGCGGTGCTCAGCACTCCCCCGGTGGGCGGGCGGCGCAGGGCGTAGGTGGCACCGGAGGCGCCGGTGACCCGGTAGGTCAGGTTCGAGCGGCCGCCCGAGACGAGCTCGAACGTCACCGGCCCGGACCCGGGATCCAGGCCGTCGACGTGCCCGGTGAGCCAGGTCCCGACCTGGCCGGCATCGATACCCGGGAGCGCCGATTCGGCCACCGGCTAGCTCACGTGCGCCGAAGGTGCGGCGGACGACTGCCGCTCGGCCGGCGGGAAGAATTCCCTGAGCGCCGCCGCCATCTCGGCCCGGACCGGCGCGCCCGACAGGACCACGTCGACCATGGTCACCGACGTGTGGGTGTGCCCGCGGGCCCGGATGAGGCGGGCCGGCACCCCGGCCGCCTCGAGGGCGCGGGCGTAGGCGACGCCCTCGTCGCGCAGCGGGTCGAAGTCCGCGGCGACGATGCAGGCGGGAGGCAGGCCGGCCAGGTTGCCGCGCAGCGGGGCGGCGCGGGGGTCGCCGCGGTCGGCCGGGTCGGCGTAGTGATCCCAGAACCACCGCATCAGCGGCAGGGTGAGGATGTACCCGTCGCCGTTCTCCTCGTACGACGGCCGGGTCAGGTCCGAGTCCACGGCCGGGGTGAGCAGCAGCTGCCCGGAGATCTCGGGGCCGCCGGCGTCGCGGGCCAGCTGGCAGGCGACGGCGGCGACGTTGCCGCCCGCACTCCAGCCGGCGACGGCGAGCTGACCGGGGATGCCGCCCAGTTCGATGGCGTTGGCGGCGGCCCACTGCACCGCCGCGAAGGCGTCCAGCGCGGCGGCGGGGAAGCGGGCCTCGGGGGCGTGGCGGTAGTTCACCGACACCACCACCGCGCCCGAGCGCGCGCACAGGTCCCGGCACAGCGGGTCGTCCGAATCCAGGTTGCCGAGCACCCAGCCACCGCCGTGGAAGTAGACCACCAGCGGGCGCGGGGCCTCGGACGGCCCGGCCGGGCGGTACAGGCGGTACGGCAGCTCCCCGTCCGGGATGGGGATCACCCCGTCGGTGACCTCGCCCACCGCGGGACCCGGCGGGCGGTTTTCGGCGGTGGCGGCCATCAGGTCCCGCGCGTCGTCGGCCGACAGGGTCTCCATGGCCGGCAGGCCCAGCGCGTTCACGAACTCCATGACCATGGCCACGTCGGGCTGCATGCGCCGGATCACCCCGTCGGCGCACCGGACCGTGTCCGGACCGGTCAGCGTGAACCCGAGGTAATCCTGCGCGACCACGTCGTCGCACGCCTGCCGGTACGCGCCGACCCCGCCGATGTAGGGCAGGAAGACGCGCGGCTTGCCGGGAACGTTGGCGCCCATGTACCAGGAGTTGGCGGTGGGATGCAGGGTGATGGCGGCACAGTCCTGGGCGTGCTGGTTCCACCCGGCCTCGGCGAGCTCGGTCGGCTCGATCACCTCCAGGCCTTCGTCGCGCAGGTCCTTCAGGCACCCGGCCACCCAGTCGACGTGCTGCTCGATCGAGACGGCCATGTTCGACAGGACGGACGGGCTGCCGGGTCCGGTGAGCATGAAGAAGTTCGGGAAGCCGGTGGTCATCAGGCCCAGGTAGGTGGACGGCCCGGCGGCCCACTTCTGCGCCAGGGACAGGCCGTCGCGGCCGGTGACGTCCACCCCCACCAGGGCACCGGTCATGGCGTCGAAGCCGGTGGCGTACACGATGGCGTCGAAACCGAACGACTCCCCCGCCGTCTCGATGCCGTCCTCGGTGATGGTCACGATCGGCTGCGTGCGCAGGTCGACGAGCCGGACGTGCGGCAGGTTGTAGGTCTCGAAGTAGCCGGTATCGAGGCACGGCCGCTTGGTACCGAAGTAGTGGCCCCGCGGGCAGAGCGCCTCGGCGGTCTGCGGGTCCTTCACCGTCGCGCGGATCTTCTCGCGGATCATCTCGGCCACGAGGTCGTTGGAGGCCGGGTTCACGCCCTGGTCGGCGAAGACGTTGAGGATGCCGAACAGCTCGCCCTGCGCCCAGGCCGCCTCGAACCGCTCCCGGCGGACCTCCTCGCTGGCGGTGCCGCCGAGGACGTCGGTCGGCTCGACCGGCACCCCTCCCCGGGACCAGCGGGCGGCCTCGCGGTACGCGTCCCGGTCCTCGTCCAGCTGCTGCAGCGGGCCGGCCGGGGCCGGGCCGTTGTGGGCCGGGATGGAGAAGTTCGCGGTGCGCTGGAAGACCGTGAGCTCGCGGGCCTGGCGGGCGATGAGCGGGATGGACTGGATGCCCGACGAACCGGTGCCGATGACCGCGACCCGCTGGCCGGTGAAGTCAACGCCCTCGTGCGGCCAGCGGCTGGTGAAGTAGACCGGCCCGGCGAAACGGTCCGCGCCTTCGATGTCGGGTGACTTGGGCACCGACAGGCAGCCGGTGGCCATGATGTAGTACCGGCAGCGGACCTCCCGGCCGCCGTCGGTCGTGATCGTCCACCGCTGGTCCGCCTCGTCCCAGCGGGCCGAGGTCACGGCGGTAGAGAATTCGATGTCGGAGCGCAGCCCGTGGCGGTCGGCCACGAACCGCAGGTAGTCCAGGATCTCCGGCTGCGTGGCGTACTTCTCGGACCAGGTCCACTCCTTCTCCAGCTCCGGGTCGAAGCTGAAGGTGTAGTCCGTAGTGGGCACGTCGCAGCGCGCTCCGGGGTAGCGGTTCCAGTACCACGTCCCGCCGACATCGGCCGCCGCGTCGAAGACCCGCACCGACAGCCCGAGCTGGCGGAGCCGGTAGAGCATGTACAGGCCGGAGAAACCAGCGCCTACTACTACCGCGTCGAATTGCTCGCTCATCAGCTGCTCCCGCGCAGATCGGATGCCACCATGGGACCCTGCTGGCTCTGCCGCCCACGCTAACTCAGTTAGAAAAGTGTGCCAATGCCGCAGACCGGATCCGGTGCGGAACATGGTCCTGGCCAGCGCTTTGGCGGGGTCTCTGATCGTTAACGTTTGCGTCCCGCGCCTTGCGGGCCGCGTGTGCGCTATGTCAGGATTACGCACCTTAAACGTTGGTTCAGGAAGTATCTGCGGATAGGACTGTCGATGAGTCGACTGCGCACGCACAGGCCGGCGGCCCTGCTGGTGGCGGCCGCGACCGCACTGGCCCTGGCCGCCTGCGGCGGCGGCTCGGGGAGCGGCGGCGGCAGCAGCACGGTCCAGGAGGGCGGGGTGTTCCGGTTGGGGACGTCCTCCACGATCGACTCGCTGAACCCGTTCATCGCCTTCCAGAGCGACGCGTACACCACATTCGAGTACATCTATCCCACGCTGGTGCAGTACACCCCGTCGCTGAAGATCGTGGCGAACTTCGCGCGCAGCTGGAAGACCTCGCCGGACGGCCGCACCTGGACCTTCACCACCGCGCCGAACGCGAAGTGGTCCGACGGCAAGCCGCTGACGGCGGCGGACGCGGCCTGGACCTTCAGCACCATCGTCAAGTTCGCCGACGGCGCCACCGCCAACTCGGCCGGGTACGTCGCGCACCTGAAGAGCGCGACGGCGCCGAACGCGACCACCCTGGTGCTGACCTACGCCCAGCCGGTGGCCAACGTGCTGTCGCAAGTCCAGCAGGCGCCGATCCTGCCCGAGCACATCTGGGCCCAGTACGCCACCGGGAACGGCAAGGCGCTGAAGACGTTCCAGAACAACGCGCCGATCGTCTCCGGCGGGCCGTTCATCCTGACGAAGTACACGCCCAAGCAGGTCGCGCTGTTCAAGAAGAACCCCACGTTTTACGGCCAGAAGCCGCACATCGACGGCTTCGGGTTGCAGTTCTTCCAGACCACCGACGCCGAGGTGACCGCGCTCAAGAGCGGTCAGCTGGACGGGGTGGAGGTGCCGGTCCCGCCGACCTCGGTGGCCACGCTCAAGGCGGCCCACTTCCAGGTCCGGTCCAGCCCCGGGGTCGCCTTTGACGACTTCATCATCAACTCCAGCCCGGACCAGCAGGCCAGCCACAAGGAGCTGCTGAACCCGCTGCTGCGGCAGGCGTTCGACCACGCCATCGACCGGCAGGCGGTGGTGTCCACCTCGCTGCTCGGGCACGGACAGCCAGGGTCCACCATCATCCCGCCCGCCACCGGCTCGTGGTCGGACCCGTCGATCAAGCCGACCACGTTCAGCCTGGACAGCGCGAACCAGCTGCTCGACCAGGCCGGCTACAAGATGGGGCCGAATAACCTGCGGACCGCCAACGGCCACCCGATGTCCTACACCGTCATCATGCCGTCGGACCGCGCCAGCGAATACGGCAACCGCTCGTTCCAGATCATCCAGGCGGACTTCAAGAAGATCGGCGTCCAGCTGAACCTGAAGGTCCTCGACCCGTCGGCCGCCTACGACGCGCTCACCGCGAACAACTACCGCAACTTCGAGATCTCCATGTGGGACTGGTACCCGCTGACCGACCCCGACTTCATGCTCTCGGTGCTGACCTGTAATTCGTTCGACGTGTGGAACGACACCGGGTACTGCAGCAAGGCCTACGACAAGCTGTACTCCGACCAGAGCGCGGCGATGCAGCCGTCGCAGCGGCAGCAGGTGGTCTACCAGATGCAGCAGATGATCGCCTCGGCCAAGCCCTACCTGGTGATCGACTACCCGGATTCGATCGAGGCCCAGAGCAGCCACTGGAGTCCCCTGGCCGAGGTGGGCGGCGGCTCGTTCAACTCGATGTCGATCATTCCCATGGACACCGTGCACAAGGCCTGACGGGTGCGCGGAGCCGACTATGTGATCAAGCGGGGCTTCTTCGCCCTGGTGACGATCTTCGTCGCGATCACGATCAACTTCTTCCTGTTCCGGGTGCTGCCCGGCAACGCGGTCACCGACCTGTCCCGCGTCCCGCACGCGTCCCCGGCGCTGCGGCACGCGCTGCTGACCGAGTTCGGCCTGGACAAGCCGAAGTGGGAGCAGTACCTCATCTACCTGAACAACCTGGCCCACGGGAACATGGGCATCTCGTTCGCGAACCAGCAGCCGGTGAGCCACCTGCTGCTGGCCGACCTGAAGAACACCATCCCGATGGTCACCCTCGGCACCGTGACGGCGATCGTGCTCGGCGTGTTCACCGGCGTGCTGTCCGCCTGGCGGCGCGGCTCGGCCCCCGATCATGCCAGCACCAACCTGGCCATCTCCGCCTACGCCTTCCCCACCCAGTGGCTCGGCCTGATGCTGCTGATCCTGTTCGCCGGCACCCTGCCCGCGGGCGGGATGAGCGACCCGTTCCTGTTCACGGCCGAGCCGTTCTGGCAGCACCTGGCCGACGTCGGCAAGCACATGATCCTGCCCGCGGTCACGCTGATGCTGACGACCTACGGCAGCTTCACCCTGGTGACCAGGTCCTCGATGCTGGAGACGCTCGGGGAGGACTACGTTCTCACCGCCCGGGCCAAGGGCCTGCCGGCGCGGCGGATCGTGTGGCGGCACGCGGTGCGCAACGCGCTGCTGCCGGTGGTCACGCTGATCGCGCTGGAGCTCGGCTTCATCGTGGGCGGGGCGGTACTGGTCGAGGTGATCTTCAGCTGGCCCGGCATCGGGCTAGCCATGTACAGCGCCATCGGCCAGCGCGACTACCCCATGCTCCAGGGCGGGTTCCTGATCCTGACTGTCTCGGTGATCCTGCTCAACTTCCTCGCCGACCTGCTCTACTTCCGGCTCGACCCCAGGATCACCGCATGACCCTGCCGATCCAGGACCCGTCGCTGGCCGCCGAGGGCCTGGGCGTGCCGCCCCGCCGCGCCGGATTCCTGCGCGGCGTGCTGCGCGAGCGCAAGGCCGCGGTGATCGGGCTGGCGATCATCGCGTTCTTCGTCCTGCTGGCGCTCATCGCCCCGCTGATCTCGCCGTACAGCGCCACCGCGCAGACGTGCAAGGTCTACGCCCCGCCGTCGGCTAGCCACTGGCTCGGCTGCGACGACGGCGGCATCGACATGCTCAGCGAGCTCATGCAGGGCGGCCGCACCTCGCTCGTGGTCGGCTTCGCCGCCACCGTGGTGGCCATCGTGATCGGCGGCGGGGTCGGCATCGTGTCGGGCTACTTCAGCGGCTGGGCCGACACCGCCCTGATGCGGGTCACCGACTACCTGCTGGTCATCCCGGACCTGGTGTTCGCCCTGGTGATCGCGGACATCTGGGGGCCCAGCCTGTTCCACGTGATCATCGTGATCGGCATCCTGGAGTGGACCTCCACCGCGCGGATCATCCGCGCCCAGGTCATGAGCCTGAAGCAGCGGGTCTACATCAAGCGCGCCCAGGCGATCGGGTCCGGCCACCCGCGGATCATCGTCCGGCACATCCTGCCGCAGGTCGGCCCGCTGCTGATGGCCAACACCGTGCTCACCGTCGCGATCGCGATCTACCTGGAGACGGCGCTGGCGTTCCTCGGCCTGGAGGACCCCACCGTCATCACCTGGGGCACCATCTTGGAGCACGCCTTCGAGCGGACCGCGATCAGCTCCGGCGCATGGTGGGCGATCGTGCCCGACGGGTTCGTGATCGCGATCGTCATCGTCGGCTGCTTCCTGCTCGGGCAGGCCATCGAGGACGCGCTGAACCCGCGGCTGAAGGTGGCCCACCTGTCGGTCCGCCGGTGGCGGATCCGGCCGCTGGCCGGAAGGGGGCGGGACGCCATATGAGCCTGCTCGAGGTGTCGGACCTGCACGTCTGGTTCGATCTCCCGCAGGGCCAGCAGGTGCACGCGGTCCAGGGGGTGAGCTTCGCGCTCGATCCCGGGGAACGGTTCGGCCTGGTCGGCGAGTCCGGCTGCGGCAAGACGACCACGATCCTGGCCATGATGGGGCTGCTCCCGCCGTCCGCCACGGTGTCCGGAGCGGTCCGCATCGACGGGCAGGACGTCCTGGCCGGCGGCGAGGACTCGGCCCGCGGCTACCGGTGGAAGGACATCGCGATGGTGTTCCAGGGCGCGATGAATGCCCTCAACCCGGTGAAGAAGGTGGGCTGGCAGATCGCCGAGCCGATGGCCTTCCACGGCGTCGCCACGGGCGCGGCGGCCAGGCGGCGGGCGGGCGAGCTGCTCGAGCTGGTCGGCATCCCGGCCGCCGCCGGCGAGCGGTACCCGCACGAGTTCTCCGGCGGCATGCGGCAGCGCGCGTCGATCGCCATGGCGCTGGCCTGCCAGCCCCGGATCCTGCTGGCCGACGAGCCCACCACGGCGCTGGACGTGATGGTGCAGGCGCAGATCCTCGACCTGCTCACCCGGCTGTCGTCCGAGCTCGGCCTCGCGCTCGTGCTGGTCACCCACGACCTGCCGGTGGTGGCCCAGACCTGCGGCCGGGCCGCGGTCATGTACGCGGGCGAGATCGCCGAGGCCGGGCCGATGGAGACGCTGTTCCACGCGCCGCGCCACCCGTACACCCGGCTGCTGTTCGCGGCCACGCCCGACCTGTACGGGGACGAGGAGGTCGTGTCCATCGGCGGCGCGCCGCCCCGGCTGGACCGGCCGATGACGGGCTGCCCGTTCCAGCCGCGCTGTGACGTGGTGCTCGACCGCTGTGCCGGCCAGCACCCGGCCCTGCGCCTGGTCGGGGCCGGCCACGAGGCCGCCTGCCATCACACCGAAGACCAGGCCCAGGACCGGACCGAACGGGTGGGCTCGACGTGACCGCCGCTCCCCTGCTCGAAGTCGACAACCTGGTCACCCACTATCCGGTGCGGCGCGGGCTCACCGAGCGGTTCACCGGGCGGCCCCGGCGCTGGGTGCACGCGGTGGACGGGGTGAGCTTCACGCTCGCCCGCGGCGAGATGCTGGCACTGGTCGGCGAGTCGGGCTGCGGCAAGACCTCCACGGCGCAGACCGTCCTCGGGATGGTCGCGCCGGCCAGCGGGACGGTCCGGCTGAACGGGACCAGCATCACCGGCATGGGAGAACGTCAGCTGCGGCCGCTGCGGCGCCAGCTGCAGATGATCTACCAGGACCCCTATGAATCGCTCGACCCGCGGTTCCGGGTGGAGGCGACCGTCGGCGAGCCGCTGCTGGTGCACGGGATCGGGAACTCCCAAGCCGAGCGCCGGGAACTGATCACCGGCGCGCTGGAACGGGCCGGGCTGTCCCCGGCGGAGGCCTTCCTGGACCGCTACCCGCACGAGCTGTCCGGTGGCCAGCGCCAGCGGGTGGCGATCGCCGCGTCGCTCGTGACCGGCCCCGACCTGCTGCTGGCGGACGAACCGGTGTCCATGCTCGACGTCTCGGTCCGGGCGGGGGTACTGGCCCTGCTGGACAAGCTGCGCCAGGACGGGCAGATGGGCATCCTCATGATCACCCACGACCTGTCCACCGCCGCGCACTTCGCCGACCGGATCGCCGTGATGTACCTCGGCCGGATCGTCGAGCAGGGCCCGGCCCGCGAGGTCGTCCGGCATCCGCGGCACCCCTACACCAAGGCGCTGCTGTCGGTGGTGCCCGCCCGGGACCCGCGGGTGCACGCGGCGCCGCAGCTGCTGACCGGCGAGACCCCCGATCCAGTCGACGTGCCGGCCGGCTGCCGCTTCCATCCCCGCTGCCCGGTCGCGGTGGAACGCTGCTCGGCCGAGGACCCCGCGCTGCGGGTTCCGAACGGCGCTTCGCACGAGGTCGCGTGCCTGCTGGCTTAGGGAGCCTCCCGTGGAGGCCGCCGGCCCGGGTGTGTCAGGCGGCCTAGCGGGTGGGTGTGGTGGTGTAGGTGCGTCCGGCCGGGGTGTGCCAGACCAGCATGCCGGGTTCGGGTTGCTCCAGCCGCCAGCCGCCAGCTTGCAGCGGTGATGATGTCGGACTCGGGCGCTGTACTTCGCACCCGCTCGGGTGGAGATCATCGACGGGCCGTTGAAGGGCAGGTCATTCAGGAGCCCTACAGGTGCCGCGCGCGCGGTGGTCCGTCACTACAACCCTCGCGTGAACGACAACCGCAACGGCTGGGGGTTCTGGCAGATCGACAGCGGTGGCGGCCCCAGGGTCTGGCTCCAGTCGATCCGGCCAGTCAAGGCCGAATGACCCAAGAAGGGCTGGGCTATGCCACGTGTCAGCACGTTCTATGGAGTGGTGATATGTACTGGAACGAGCGTGATCACCCGGTGGCCCACTTCCATGCCTACCACGCAGGCCGCCGAGCCTCTGTCTCTGCCAACGGGGATGTGCTGGCAGGCAGCCTCGAACCCAGAGCCCTTCAGTTCGTCCAGGAATGGGCCGTCCTCCGCCGCAGTGAGATCCTTGCGAACTGGGAGCGTGCCCGGCGAAACGAGCCCCTGCTCGGCATCGACCCACTGGCGTAACATGGGGACTGTGGACGAGAACTACCTGCCCGTTATCGTAGGTGTCGCCGTCGTCGGTGACCGCGTGCTCCGTCTGCTGTTCAGCGACGGCACAGCCGGAGATGTCGATTTCTCCGCTGAACGGTGGACAGGCGTCCTTTCGCCGCTGAACGATCCTGCCTACTTCGCCGAGGTCACTGTCGACCAGGAGGCCGGAACCCTCGCATGGCCCGACGGCATCGATCTGGCACCCGAACCACTCTATGAACAGGCCAAAACACACCCGCTCCTCGCTGCCTGACGTCTTGGCTGCCAGGATGGCGCTGGCTGGTTAGCCGCAAGTATTCGTCAGCCCGCGTCCCGCAAAGGACGGCTATTCCGCTCGGTTTAACCGCGGCGCAAAAGCAGGCAACCGGTGTGGTTATCGCTGACACAGCGGACTGTGCCCACACTGGCATATAGAGCCGTTGAGCTGGGTGAACGTCTCTGTAGCTGTAGCCTTGGCCGGGCTGCGGGCACAGCGAGGCAATATGCAAGACTGTGGCAGGACTGTCAGGCGAGGGCCTTCATCGCGAAGATGTGGCGTGGTGATGCCGCGGTCACCCGGAGGCCAGGATGGTCGAACACGCGGCGCCTATCTGGATCGTCCTTGCCTGAAATGTAGACGCTGGCCTGCTCGTTGAGCCACCACGCCGGCATCCCGAGGTCTTGCGCGACGTTCCTGGCCTCTCAAGGACAACGCCGTGCGGCACGAACAGCGAATCGACGTCGCGGGTCACGCGGGTGGCATCGTAAGCCAGTGCCATCGCCGCCCCGCCGAAGATGAAGACGTCGGCGACCACGCCGCGCCGTACAAGCCGATCGCCGAGGGCGGTGAACGCCCGTTCGATCTGCGCTCGGTCGAGGAGGACACTCCCAGGTTCGGTCACGCTGCTTCCAGGTCTGCGGCTGAGAGGTAGACGCCGTGTTTCCGGAACGCTGCTGGCGCCCGGACCAGAGCGTCGGCGCGCTGGACCCGAAGCTCGGCCGGGAACCACGGCCGACGCAGAACCCGCGACTCGGTCCAGGCCGGCGGCGCGAGATCGTGTTTGGCCGCGAGATGCTCGGCCAGGGCCGCCAGCAGGGCATCTCACCGCTCGTCACCGAGGGGAGGCGGCTCATCCCTCAGCAGACGGGGCTGCGCATCACCGGGCTCCCACCGGTACTCCTCCAGGAACTCCCAGACCAGCTTCCACCGGATCCTGTCATCTGTCGTCCGCGACAGGTGCGCCGCTAGATCGGCAACGGTCATAGGACGGTAGCTGGCCCCATCCGTTCCTCTCCAGCCTTGGATCTCCTCCTAAGCTATGAAGATACCGTGCCGCATGGCGCCTGCCCGGGTACCGCCCTCTTCCGCCGCGTCGCACCTGGTTATGACGGCTGGCTGGCAGCTGCTCAAGCCACTGGGAAACCCTGGTCGACCGGCCCGTCACAGATGCCGCTTCCTCGCAACCTACGTCGGCGCTGACTGGAGTGCTGGTCACACCGGAGCGGGAGCGGACTACCACCTTGCCGTGATCAGGAACCGCCGTAGGCTGTCGCCCTCGTCCATCTCCATAGCCATTTTCCCGGAGCCGGCGAGCCGACAGGGGACAACCTGTGTGGTTATCGCTTGCACTATCGACTGTGGCAGCACTGGCAGATATAGGCATTGACCTGCGAAAAAGCTTATGTAGCCGCCTTGGCCTGCGGCTGGCCTAGGGATGAGATCCGCAAGCCGTCCGGTGACGCATCGAGGTGACCGCAAGACATCGTGTTTGCGCGGCCGCACCGGCCGTCATTGCCGGCGTCGCTTGGATCGTGGCGATAAACTCTGATCATGGCCGATGATGGACGGGTTCAAGACGCGGGCCAGGAGCGGGATGAGGCCGCCGGGCTCCCGAGGCACCTGGCTGCGCTTGTCGGCGCGCTGAACGGGCCGTCAGATCTTGGCCGTAATCATGACAAGTACCTGTCCTACCCTGACCGGGAAGAGGCCAGCGGAGCGGCATCCGCGTGATCTTGTGCGATACAGGTCCGCTTGTCGCTGCCTTCAATGAGGCTGACAGCGATCATGCCCGGTGCGCGGAGTTCCTCGCCAGCAACTGGTCCCGGCTGGTGATCCCGTCGCTCGCCGTCACCGAGGTCTGCCATCTGCTGGCCGATCCGCAGCGGCGCGGGCGTGTCGGCCTGGCCGCCGAATTCTGCGCCGCGATCGCCGACGACGAGCTCCGCGTCATCGAGATCACGCCGCATGACTACCGGAGGATGGCCGAACTGCTCATTACCTACTCTTCGCTGCGGCTTCAGGTCGTGGACGCTTGCGTGATAGCGCTCGCCGAGCGGCTGGACCTCCATGAGGTCGCCGCTCTTGACCGCCGGGACTTTCAGGTAGTTGCGCCCCGCCACCTGCCCAAAGGGCAGCGGCTCAAGTTGCTGCCGGAAGGCTGACCCTCGGGACGCAACTGCTTCGCGCTGCCACTTCCCCGTGTAATTGTCGTTTGCACGATGGAATTCGCTGACACTGCCAGCCGGAGTCCCTGACGGATAACGGGCGCTCTTGCACTCGCTGCTGGCTTCGGACGCGAGGAGCATGGCTACGGGCGGTGGAGCGAGTACGGTCGTCGTCTGCCGTCTTCTTTGACGACCTAAAGGGTCCGGCGGCGGGCACGGTCGAGCTTGCCGTTGCGTGTGGCCTGGTCCGGACGGCGAGTGTATGACGCGGGGACCTCAGGCAGCGGCCGGCGCCTCGTGCTTTATGCCCTGCTCCTGGCGGGGGCACAGCGGGAAGATCTCGAGCATTTGCTGCACGGGATTCGCTGGTTGAAGTCACATTCAGCTCGGGCCTCGGCAGACAGGGCATCACGCGTGTCAGGGCAGTATTAGAAGGGTGTCCGCCGAGATGCCTGGACCGGAATGCTGCGAGCACTGCGCAGAGATACCACTGCTGCGCGAAGAAGTCGCCGTGCTTCGGGAACGCCTGAATGCGCTGACCACTCTGCCGCTCAGCGCCAGCGACCCCTTGCCGCTGCAGGCTGAACCCGACGTGGCCGCGAAAACGCCGCCGCGGCAGATGCCGCTGTTCGGCCCGGTCCACGGGCCCGCCCTGCCCCAGGTAGATCACGAGTCAAGCTTGCAGGCCAAGGTGGGCTTGTACCGGACCCTCTTCGCGGGACGCAGCGATGTGTACGCCTACCGCTGGGAGAACACTGCGGAAGGCACCAAGGGCTGGGCGCCGAAACGGCGGCCCGGCACCACCCGCGACAACCCGGAGTACCTGCCGCTTACCGATGAGGTCATCTCCGCGCACCTGACAAGGAAAACCCGTCCGCCTGCGGGCTTTACGTGACGCTGCCTGACAGTACCTGCCGCCTGCTGGTCTGCGACTTCGACGGCGGCACCTGGCGGCTCGACGCCGCCGCGTACGCGGAAGCGGCTGCCTGGGCCGGCGTGCCTGTGGCTGTCGAGATCTCCCGGTCGGGCGACGGCGCACACGTGTGGACTTTCTTCTCGGAGCCGGTAGCCGCCGCCGACGCGCGTGCCATGGGTGCCGCGCTGCTACACGAGGCGATGGCGATCCGCGGCGAGATGGACATAGAGAGCTACGACCGCCTTTTCCCTGCGCAGGATTATCTGCCGCGGCGCGGCTTCGGGAACCTGATCGCGCTACCGCTGGAGGGCAGGTGCCGCCAGAATCGCACGACGTTGTTCGTCGGTCCGGCGACATTCGAGCCCTATCGGGATCAGTCCGCGTACTTGTCATCGCTTGAGCGCATGACCCGCCGCGACGTAGTGGAGCGCGCAGAAGAGCTTCAGCCGCCGACGGTCGGTCCTGCGGTGCGACTGCACAGATCTCCGCTGGCGGCTGAGCTTCCGCCGCCGGACGTCATCAAAGCTGAGCTGAGCGGCATGCTGGCGATCCGCCGGGCCGGGCTGCCGCCGAGCCTGCTGTCGTCGCTGAAGCACCTAGCATCACTTCACAATCCCGAGTTCTACAGCCGACAGCAGATCGGGCTGAGCGTCTGGGGCGCGCCGCGGATGCTACGCTGCTACTCGGAGTCCCTGGACCGGCTGTTCCTGCCACGCGGCGTCGCCGACCGTGCCGTGAAACTGATCGAGAAAGCGGGCAGCCGCCTAGCGATCACCGATCTCCGCAGCGCACCGGCCGAGCTGGAGATCGAGTTCAACGGCACGCTGCGGGCAGAACAGCAGGCCGCGGTAGACGCGGTCGCCGCGCACGAACTCGGGGTCCTCGTCGCGCCGCCTGGCGCGGGGAAGACGGTAATGGGCTGCGGCGTGATCGCCCGGCACAAGGTGCCGACGCTAATCCTGGTCGACCGGACTCCGCTGGTTGACCAGTGGAAGGAGCGGCTGCGTGAACACCTGGGTCTTGGCCCCAAGGACATCGGCCAGCTCGGTGGCGGCAAGAAGACGAAACTCACTGGCCGGATCGACCTGGCAACGCTGCAGTCACTCACCCGGGCAGCTGACCCAGCAGCGATCCTTTCTGAGTACGGCCTGGTCATCGTAGATGAATGCCACCACGTCGCGGCCCACACGTTCGCGCGGGTGATCCAGTCGATACCGGCACGGCGCTGGCTCGGGCTCACCGCGACGCCGAAGCGGGCGGATGGCCGCGAGGAGATCATGTTCATGCACTGCGGACAGGTGCGACACAAGATCCCGAGTGCGACGGACCTTATCCAGGAACTGCATGTCCATCCGACCGCCACCACGATCCGCGGCGACATCGACAGCGACACGCCCGGCATCCTTCAGTCGATCATCATCCCGGCACTCGTGTCGGACCAGATCCGCACCGCGCAGATCATCGATGACGTGGTGCACGCGATCAGACGCGGCCGCAACTGCCTGGTGATGGCAGGACGGACCGAGCACGTCGACCAGCTCGCCGCCGAACTGAACGCCCGCAGCCTGGCGCCGATGGTGCTGCACGGCTCCATATCCCCTGGAAAGCGGCGTGTCATCCTGAAGCAGCTTGCTGACTGGGACCCGGTGCACGCGAACGAGCCGATGCTGCTGGCGGCAACCGCCAGCTATATCGGCGAAGGCTTCGACTGCCCAGCGCTCGACACGCTTTTCCTGTGCTCAGCGTCCTCCTCGGAGTCGATCATCACGCAGAACGTCGGCCGGATCATGCGTGATCTGCCGGGGAAAACGACGGTCGAGGTACACGACTACGCCGACACCAGAGTGCCCATGCTGACCCGCATGCACGGGAAGAGGCTTACCGCCTACAAGCGGATCGGCTTCACCAATCCGGTAATTTGTGAGATCCCGCTGTTCCCCGGCACCGAGATAGCCGCCCCAGCGCCAGCGGGCCGATCCGAACCCGCTGCCGTCTCGGCAACAGAAGTCAGGGCGTGGGCGAAGGAAAACGGTCTCGACGTCCCCGCCCGAGGCCGCCTGCGCCCAGGGATCTGGGATCAGTACCGCGTCGCGCATCTACCGTGACCGCAGCTCTTGCAGGCGCGAGCGGCACGTCCGGAGTCACAGCTAAATCACTGCGGTGAAGCGCTCGACTGGGAACGGTAGCCGGTTCGCCCCCGCGACCAAGTGTGTGCTCGCATCAGCTCTTAGCTCGAATAGACTTAATATAAGTATAGTCGAGCTAGCGGAGGCTCTGCTGAGCGACACAACCCTGGACAAGCCAGCGGACGTCTTCGACCGGGACGCCGAATGGGCGGACCTGGCAGACTTCGCGCTCTCGCCGTTGCCGGGGCTGCGGATAGCCGTGGTCTACGGCAGGCGCAGGCAGGGCAAGTCGTACCTGTTGCGGCGGCTCACCGGCGCGGTCGGCGGGCTCTATCACCTGGCCACCGAGCAGGCCGAGTCGGTCTCGCTGCGCCGGTTCGGTGACTCGCTCGCGGCCTGGGCAGGCCTGTCGGCTGGCGTATTCGGGTTCGGCGGCTGGGAGCAGGCGCTGCGAACGGCTGCCGAGGTGATGGCCGAGTCATCCCGCACACCTGCTTCCCGCAACGCGCCTCCGCTGCTAGTCCTCGACGAGTTCCCTTACCTGGTCCAGGAAACCCCCGGGCTGCCGTCCATCGTGCAGTCCCTCTACGACAGCCTGGGACCTGGTGCCGGAGCGGGCACCGGCTCGTTCCGCCTTCTCCTGTGCGGCTCGGCAATTTCGGTCATGGCGGACCTGCTGTCCGGGACCAGAGCGCTGCGCGGCCGGGCCGCGCTCGAATTGCGTGTCCAGCCGTTTGGCTACCGGGATGCGCGCGATTACTGGGGGATCATGGATCCCTCCGCGGCCTTCGCTCACAATGCCCTGGTCGGCGGCACGC